>Ga0334887_1000007_pt1 | contig 325631 bp, 289 predicted proteins | sample GraSluR1_MG_10_FD_207217 | JGI IMG/M metagenome (GOLD analysis project Ga0334887, IMG submission 207217) | Sludge microbial communities from methane-producing bioreactor in Wageningen University, Netherlands - Granular Sludge_18_07-R1 | ecosystem: Engineered > Bioreactor > Anaerobic >...
GATATTCCCCTTCCTTATTTTGTCTCTTTACTATTGAAGCTGATGAGAATGAGAAATATAAACATTTATCCAGTCAAGCCACAAATGAAATTGTGTGCCTGATTGGGAATTAGTAAGCAGACCCTAATTAAAAATGCCGGGTATGACAATTTTTACCACTTTATTAATCATCACCGGATAGAAGAAAGTAAGATCCTATTAGCCAAAATGCCCTCCAATTACGTAATTGATGCCGTTGTTGAACAAGCCGGCTTCAAATCCCGTTCGACTTTCTACAGGGTGTTCAAGCAAACGACCGGGAAGACCCCCGGAGAATATGCATTGCACACTTGATGCATTCGGCTGTAGATCTGATGAATAACAAAAAGCCACCCCCGGGGGTGGCTTTTGTTAAGATGCTCATATACAGAGCATCGCATCAAGTGTGCAACGCACACCTATTGTACTTCATAAGATTCCCATGTATAATGGCTGATCTCGTCTTCACCGTCATAGGTTTTGATCACTCTTACAATTGTGTTGTTGGTTGTGTCAAAATCATATTGCATGGTGGAACCTTTGTCTGAATGTGCCCATTGGTTAGTTGCACAAAGATTCTTGCAAGGCTTACCAAAATAACCCAATTCCATAAGCCACCTGCCTGCTCCTGCTCTTTCTGAATAAATGTTATAGATCCCGTATTCATTCTCTACAGTAGAATAGGTATGGTTCTTGACCTGCCATACGCCATCAGAAAGACGTGACCAGGTTTTGATGTTCCCGTTTTCAATAACGATTTCTGAACGTAACTCACCGTCACGGCTTACTGAAACAAGATATCCGTTGGAATCGTATGTATAGGTATACGTTTCTGCCCAACCGTCACCGGATTCGGTCATGGAAGAAACATAACCGTTGGATCCGAAGGTAATCTGGTAATTATTGCTTCCGGATATGGTAAGATTAGGATAAGCCCACGCGAAATCCCATTCCTTATCCAGCACAGGATTGTTGTCTACAACCCAGTTACGGATGATTCCGGTAACTTTGCCTGTAGCATCATAAGTATATACCCATTGGTCCGTACCCGAACTCCATTCAGCGGCATACGTTGCCACTCTGTAACTGTATTCGGGTTCTTCCGGTTCTGCCGGTTTACATGAAGAAACAATCACAGATACAGCAATCATCATTGTCATGATAGAAAAGATTTTTTTCATATTGATGTTTTTTTAATAGTGAATAAAATAGTATGTGAATTCATTTAGTATTTTTTAGTTACCTCCGGATATTATTATTAGTGTCAGCCCGGAAATGAACAGGAGAAACATAAGTCCCAACAGCCAGTTGACCGTTTTTGAAGAGCCTTTGAATTCTTTCCAGATAAATACACCCCAGATGGCTGCGATCATAGGAGCACCTTGTCCCAGTGCGTAGGATATGGCAGCTCCCGCCTTACCCGCGGCAATATAGCTGAAAGCAGTCCCCAAACACCAGATAGCTCCACCCAGAATCCCGACCATGTGGGTTGAAAAACCACCTTTAAAGTATTGTTTGTACGTAACGGGCTCTCCAACAAAAGGTTTCTTCATCAAAAATGTATTAAAGAAAAAGTTGGACGCCAATACCCCTATTGAAAAGATCACAATAGCTGAATACGGGGTCACCATGCCGGGTGTTGGATTTGCGAAATTATCAAGGTCCATGGCCGATGCCACAAAACGATAGAAAAAGGCCATCAAAACACCGGCAATTACAGCAAGGACAATTCCTTTTTTGTTTTTTGCTCCATCGCCTGCTTCCTTTTTGGTCGCGGCCGATGCCATTCCGTTGAAAATAATGGCTACCACTATCAATGCAACTCCTAAAAACAGGATTACCGGATCTCCTTTAGGTGCTCCTATGTAGTTTACTATCACACCCAATACCAACGCAAGCCCTACTCCCAGAGGAAAGGCAACTGCCAGACCCGCAAGTGAAACAGAAGCTGATAGAAGAATGTTGGAGGCATTGAAGATGACACCTCCCAGGATGACACTCCAGAAATTGCGTGCGGTTACCTGGGAAATATCCTGCAAAAAAGGACGACCCTGATCCCCAATACTTCCCATGGTAAAGGCAAGAACCAGGCTAAAAAGAAGCATCCCTATCACATAATCCCAGTAAAAAAGTTCGTAACGCCAGCTTTTGGAAGCCAATTTTTGAGTGTTTCCCCAGGATCCCCAGCATAGCATAGTCACAAAGCAAAAAACTACCGCTAAAAGGTAACTGTTTACTATAAACATGGTTTTAAATATTATTGATTAATAAACTTATCGCGTAAAGCACAGAATTGGCGGATTCAACGCCGTTGTAAACCCTGTACTCATAATTTATATCATGCTCTTTGCAATATCGGTAAAGAAGATCCGCGGCAACGTAATAACGGCTTTGGTCCGAAACACAGAAATAGTAAGTAACTCCATGGGAAGGATTAACATCCGGATCATCCATAGCAGCTTCTGCTAAGTATACAGAAGTGAATACTGACTCGTCCCGGGCAGAGGCATTGAACAGGATCTCTCCTCCATCCAGGATCCCGAGCCCTTTCCTTGTTCCGTTAGAAGTAAACTCTTTTTCTGCAGCCCCAATAACGTCCCTGAGATTCATTCCGTAAGCTGCAAGTGAATCGCTGTTACAAGTAACCAGTACATATCCTTTATTGTCGCATACAGATTTGATCTGTGTAATGCTCTTATCAGTGAAATCCTGACCCATATCACTGTATACATAATAAAGGGCTGTGTAACCTGAAGTTTCATTGTAGTCCGCCGGATAATACAAGCGCGCACCACAACTTTCAGTGAGTATCTGACGGAATTCATATTCTGCTATTCCGGCCTGCACCGTTTCTTCTTCTTTGTATTTCAAGCCATTAAACGAATTCTCAATGTAAGGCAACACCTCATACATGGCTTTTCTCCAGTAATCGGAAGTGTGCGCCCCGTTCCTAACCCTGAACTCGTGTTCTATCCCAAGCGAACGCATAAGTACGTGAAGTGTGTCGTTAGCCACCAATAGTTGCTCCTCATCATCACCGCAATCCAGGAAATACTTCACATTGCCAAATGAAGCTGCAGTTTCTGGATTGAAAAAGTAGAAAGGACTGTGTTCCTTGTAATAAGGCGTAAGCCGTGCCTGTCCCATCCTGCCTTCACCTCCGAAAATATACCCCCATTGCCCGTCCCATCCCCCGGAAGGTTCGGTCATATACTGTTTGTCCGTCCTGAAAGACATACTCAGGGGGACGGAAACAGAAAACAATTCAGGATGTTTGGACGGAAGAATCATGGCTCCGTATCCGCCCATAGAATAACCCACTACCGCACGGTGATCCCTGTCTGCAACAGTCCTGAGCGTTTTGTCTATATGAGGGACCAGTTCCTGAACGAACATATCCATATAATTATAGGTACCCGTATGCCGGTTCACATAATACGTTCTGAAACCCTGTGGCATAACGTAAATCATTTTAGAGATTTCGCCCGCGTTCTCCATATCACTGATCAAAGAAGAGACCCTCAGGTAAACGCCGTTCCAGGAATTGTTATCATCACCCAGGCCATGCAACAAATAAACCACTCCGTACCGGGTTGTAGTATCACTCAAATAGTTATCCGGAAGGTATACGGAATACTTAATGGAAGCATTCAACACCTTACTTTGCATAATAATGTCCTTGTTATAACGGACAAACTCAGGTTCGGGTCCCGGAGGATCCGGTTTGTCACAGGATGTGGCAACCGTGAACCATGAGAATATGCATAACAATAAAGTATTCATTGTATTATTTTTCATCTGAATAGACCACCATTTCTTTTGCCTCAACAACGAATTCCCTAACTGGATTCAAGACCTTCAGAGTCAGCCGGTGTGGCCCGTCATTTAGTCCGTATTTGTAAAAAATATCGTATTTCCGTTTGATGTAGTCAAATGGCATACGAAATGTTTCCACTTTAACACCATCAATATATGCTTCTAATTGAGCAACATACGCCAGATCGGAAAATCCAACCTGAGTAATCTGTCCCAATACAACAACACCACTGCCTTCAAAATCCAGGGTAAGGCTGTCATTAAACAACTTCTTAAGCACTCTTTTTTCTGTCGGTTCTATTCCCTCAAAAGATTCTTCCCGGGCGACTTCCCGGGGTTCCTGTAGATTGAATGTATACGTGCCCTGAGTAACACTTCCCCCCTGTTCTTCAATAATATCCTGTATGAGTGACAAGTTTATCCCGTATACTTTGTTAAGAGAAATACTCGTATAGGCAAAATCAATATCTTCCACTTTGCTCATGGAAGCCTTATACACTTCAGGTATGGCTTCATACCCGTACATCACACCCAGGATCCCCGCGGCAGATGCCGGATTACAGTCCGAGTCCTGCCCGCATCGCGTGGCCACATCCATGGTCTTGTGAAAATCACCCTCTCCGTACAACAGCCCCATAACCACATAGGCCGAGTTAATGACAGCATCAATATTGAACCCGTTGAACACACCTTCCGGACAACCAATATCATATCCGTGACGGCGTTCTATCTCCAACCAGCACCGCTTCCAGTCTTCGGGATATTGTGCATGAAATTTTACAACATCCTCAATGCAATTGCGGAATTTGGATCCTTTGGGAATGGTTTTCAGAGCTTCATTGATCACCAAAGAGATGTCACTGCTCACATAAGCCAGAGAATACATAGCTCCTATGAAAACACCTCCGTACCAGCCGTCTCCGTAATTCATAATGTGCCCGATCCTGTCTGACAGAAACGATGCTTTGTTTACCATTCCAGGACATATCATTCCAATAAAATCAGCTTCTATCTGAAAATCAATATCATCGGCATGCGGATTGTTCATCCAGTGCCCGGAAGCCGGAGACATAATACCGTTCAGAATATTGTACCTGGCGGCCTGGTTGGCATGCCACAATTTGTAATCGGCATGGGCAAAAGCCAGGGCATAAGATTCCGCCGGAGCGTCAATCCCCTCGGCATTCATGATTTCCAAAAATGTCAAGTCCATGTAGACATCGTCGTACAGACCGGGATCTTCAATAAATGTATCGTAGATGTAATCATCGTACCAGGTAATCGGAGCCCGGTCGTTGATCAAACCTCCTTTGTATTTAAATTCCGTAGGACCGCCGTATGTACAGCCAATGGTCTGACCTGCCCAGCCGCCCTTTATCTTATCTTTCAAAATATCCTCCCGTATGGAAACGGGTTTGGAGTAATCCAATACGGGAGGGGTCCCGGTACATGAACCGGCAAGAAACCAAACAAAACCTAATATCAATAACCTATTCATCATATAACCGGTGTTTCCGAATAATAAACTATATCGTTGATCCTTATAAGATAATCTTCATGCGGATTTTTCCATTTCATTTCCACCGTATGATTTCCTTCCGGCAAAAGGTATTTCCATGCCGGTTCCACCCTTCTGTCAGTATTTTTCATGGGAAGACGTGATACATGATCCAGCTTTCCGTCAATCCAGACTTCCACCATGGCAACGTAAGGATCGTCCGGCTCTGCCAAACCGAAAACTTCCGAACCTATATGTCTTGCCGAGACCCTGGCTACGTAGTCTGCCGTGACACTGCGTAAACACACAATGTTTCCCCAGATCACAAAACCGTTCCCCTGAAAGTCAAACTGATAGTTGTCTTTCAGAAAAGTGTCTTTACGGTCTCTGTAAACGGGATACATACCCTGGAAATTTTGTTCCAACGGAAGCACATCCGCCTTTTGGACAGGAATGACAACCCGGTCACCTTCAACATCACCACCTGCCTTTTGAATCATCTGCAGAGCGTGCGAAAAGCTGTATCTGTAAGCTTTGGCCAACGACACGTTGGTACCCTGAAAATCTTCTTCCTCTATTTCTTTCAGCGGATCCAGCCAATATCCCGGAATGCCGGAATAACCTTTCATTACACCCAACACGCCGGCTACCGTGGCCGGATTGCAATCGGAATCCTGACCGCAGCGGGTAGCAATTTCCACTGATTTAGAAAAATCCCCTTCCCCGTACAACAACCCAATGGCTATGTAAGCTGCATTGATCTTGGCATCAATATTAAAGCTTAAAAAAACGCCCTTGGGACAGCCAACATCTTTGTTCCACTTTTTATGCATTTCAAACCAGCATTGTTCCCAGTCATCCGGATACTTCGCATGCAACTTCCTGACATCATCAATACACCGGTAGAACTGGCTTTCCGCCGGGATCGGCTCCAAAGCCCTATCCAGTACAGTTGCCGGGTCATCACAGACAAAAGCCGAGGAATACAGACCGGATACAAAAGCGCCCCCGTAAAAACCATCCCCGCTGTTCATAATATGCCCCACCCGAGAAGCCATCTCCATAGCCTGGGGCATCAAACCGGGAGTCATTAACCCAATAAAATCTGCTTCTATCTGGAAATCCAGATCATCGGCGTGCGGATTATTCATCCAGAATCCTGATTCCGGGGGCATGATGCCGTTTCGGATGTTGTACCTGGATGCCTGGTTAGCGTGCGCCAGATGATACCCGGCAAAGGCAAAGCGCTTTGCCAGTATCTCCTGGCTGCAATCCAGGCCTTCCTGTTCCAGGGTTTCCACAAAGGTCAAATCGTTATAAATATCGTCAAACAGTCCCGGCTTCTTGTCCCACCAGTATTTTATATAATGATTTCCCCAGGGGATGGGCTGGTAATCCTGTATAGTGGTTCCCGTAAATTTAAATTCAGTAGGAGCACCGTATACTACGCCAATGGTCTGGCCTGCCCAACCTCCCTTTATCTTGTCAAAAAGTGCGTCTTTGGACAGAATTACTTCTGAAGGAACATCCTGCTGTGAACATCCCGTGGCAAATAATATAATTGAAAATAAAAGGGCTATTGTTGTTTTTCTCATGATCACTTCTATTGATATACACTTAATTCGGTGATGGATATGAATGAAGAAACATTCTTGGTATACTTATCCCAATGGTCTTGCACCTTATTGTCTCCAATAATCCGGATTCCATTGGTTTCCACCGGATCAAATTCAAAAACAAATTCCACAAAATGCGGTTGGAAAAAAACAATGTCGGTTTGGGGAAGCGCCGGAGTGGAACGGAAATTCCTGACATTTTGCCATTTGCCTTTCCCATCCAAATACTGCACTTTCAACGTGCCGGCATTATACCAGCCTCCGAATTCTTCCATACAACCGGTATGAAAAGCAACCATGTTTATGTGCTTTTTTTCATTCCAACCGTATCCAAAAAAATCACTCTTGGGGGCATTGGACATTTCTTCAAGGGAATAAAAAACGGACCCTTCACCAGACACAATGCCATCGTTGATCACATCTACAGTCCTGGCATACATGGGCCGGCCAAAAGTGATCCAGCAATTGAACAACACCTCTGTGTTCACTTCCCTTACCGAAGCATAGATAGTATCTGCTGACGGGGCAATATTTTTTGTCCTTACTATGAATTCAACCCGCATGTCATCCGTAGTTTCCGCCGTACCCGTATTTTCATCATAAAGCTGCAATTTAACGGGATACTTGCCGGGTTTTGCAGGTGTACCTTTCAATATTCCTTTTTCAAAAGTCAACCCGTCGGGCAGTTCACCGCTTTCCAGTGCCAGATATTTACCGGGATAAGGCAGCACGCCAAAACCGGTTTCAGCCGGTACGCCCACTTCCAGTGCCGGCATTGGCCCGCGACTGTACTCCACAGGTGGATTAAAACGAACCTTTTTGGGTATCACAAGGTATTCTTCCTGGCCGCTACCTTGAAGCTTTCCTCCTTTAGTACATACCAGTTGTATGGCCATCTGTACCGTACGATCAATAATGTCTTCAATAGAAGCATCGGGCATGTCGTGACGGGTAATATTTATGTATCTGTTGTTAAACGGTTTGGTCCATCCCTCAATAGGCATGGTCAAATGATCCGGCAGGGAAGAAGCCCCATACATCACACCCAGAATACCTCCCACGGTGGCTGTTTGGTTATCGGCATCAAATCCCATGGCACATCCCAGATCCATAGTAAGTTGCAGATCACCTTTTCCGTAAAGCATGGAAAGGATTCCGCAAGCTCCGTTCAGGTTTGCGTTCCAAATGGTTTTTGTCATTTCATCTTCATCCGTATAATATTTCTGAGCAATGATATGACGGGCTTTTTGCCAATCATCGGGATATTGATGATACAGGTCCACCGCTTCTTCTACGGTTTTCCTGTATCGGTCCCCTTCAGGAAGAAATTCAATGGCATCAATAATGATCTTTTCAATATCGTTCTCAAAGAAAGCCATGGAATACATGGCCCCGTAATGAATGGTCGGAACAATGGCCCAGTCATCACTGGTTATACGGGCAGCCCAGGCCGATTTTTCGGCTGCATATTCAGGCATTCCCGGAGCCGTATAGGCCCATATTTCATTAATAAGTTGCGGATCAATCTGATACCAGTGCGGATTAGAAACTTTACTTCCCGTATGGGGAGGAACGAATCCGTGATGCATCAATCCAAGGGCAGCCCGATTGGCCAGCCAGATCCTGTCTCGCATATGATACATCCAGCCTTCTCTCAGGTTTCGGTACGTAGGTTCGTGCCCGTACTTTTCCATCATCATCAGATAGAGGTACTCTACGTCTGTATCGTCATCGGAAAAAGCCCCTTCGTACAATTCCAGTTTATCCAGCGATTTGCTGTATCCGTAAGGCCATAGAGACTCATCTCCCGGTTCTTCAATGTATTTATTCTCATGAGGCAGACCGTACATATTGCCTACCATCTGTCCTATCCAGGCACCCGCAATCTTGTCGCGCAATTCCGTGATTGGTATCTTTTTGGTAGAACAACCTGTTGCCAGGACAACAACCGCTAAAAATAATATGATCTTCTGCATAATAAAATATATTGTAAAAATTTAATAACCGGGGTTTTGTACTAAATTGGGGTTGGATGCCAAAGCCTCTCTGGGGATGGGATAAATCTTTTTGTTTTGTGCCGAGGCTTTTTTGGCCCACCAGGGATCGTTGAATTTGCCAAAACGGATCATGTCCTGCCTTCTCCAACCCTCCCAGGCCAGTTCGCGGCCACGCTCGTCATACAATTCATCCAAAGAGAGTTGACCTGCCGAGTATGGCGCCAGACCGGCCCGTGTCCGGATCTTCGCCAATTCTTCCAAGCCTGCGGCTTCCGCTGCTCTTCCCTGACGCACAAGAGACTCGGCATACATAAGGATCAGATCGGAATATCTGAAAATGGCAAAATCGTTTTCCATACTTGTCTGGCCACCAAGCAAAAGTCCGTCGGTCTGATAGCTCCATTTTCTCAGCTTGGCACCGTCGTAAGTATCCCTTCCGTTCCTGTATTTGGATTCTTCAAACAAGGGTGTAATCACAAAACCGTCGATAGGTTTTCCTGTCACGTCGTATTGCTGGCCGGAAAGCCATGTGTCCGAACGCCTTGTATCGGCAGGATCGTATTTTGCAAAGAAATCCGGCTGGCAGACAAATCCATCCCAGGGAGTGGCGGGAATGTTGAACGTTGCACAACTGGACGGATGTAAAACCAGCATATAGATAATAAATGCATTGTGATCCGATGTGGTGTATATGGTATTGTATACGATCGTAAAAATATTCTCCCGTGAACCTTCATTATACGGCTTGAAATTGTCCGAATAATTGTCCTCAATGAGATAAGCTCCTGAATCTATGACTTTTTTACAGGCTGCTTCGGCTTCTTCCCAGCGGGGTGTCCCGGTCCATTCCTGTGACATCATGTAGAGTTTGGCCAGAAGTGTGTAGGCCATTCCCTGCGTCACCCTTCCGTAATATTCAGGAGTTGGGTTTTGTTCCAGTTTATCTACATTTTCCAGGATCTCATTTTCTATCCAACTAAACATGAAATTTCTGTCTTTCTGCTCGGGATACGAAGGATCCGAATAATCTTCGGAGAAAGGAACGTTCCCCCATCCGTCCACTCCCATAAAATAGAAATACGCCCGCAAAAGTTTTACCTCGGCCAAAATTTTATCCTTTCCTTCAAATTCGATGGCCGACTGAGCTGTGGTATAAAGGATCTCGTTGCAGGAAGCTACTCCGTCAAAGCAATATTCCCATCCCTTCCTGACCAGCTTGTTGGACTGGTTGAAGTTGTGGTACTGTAACTCCTGGTAACGCTCTTCAGTCCAGCTTCCGTTTGCATTTACGGGAGCTGCACATTCATCGGTAACTTGTAGATTCAATGTCCAAAGACTCTGTTCCGTGCCATAAGCCTGGAGTTTGGTGTAAGCCCTCCCTACGTTGGATATGAGTTCTTTTTCGTTTTTGAAGAAGTTATCCGCCGGAATTTCTGAATAGACTTCTTCTGTCAGGTCCGTACAACCCATTACGGTTGCTGCCCCTAGTATAATTGTTAAGTATTTGATCTTCATATTCATTTTCCTCCTGTTTAAAATACAAGGTTAACCCCTAAAGTAATCACTGTGGTCCTGGGATAATAGCTCAGGCTTTCAATCCCGGGAGCCAATCCGGACAGGCTAACCTCCGGATCCACCCCGGAATACCCGGTGATACAGAAAACATTCTGTCCTGTCAGATTCACCCTTAGTTTTTTCATGTAATCGTTATCCAGATCAAACGTGTATCCCAGTGTAATATTGTCCAGTTTCACGTATGTGGCATCCTCCAGGTATTTGGATGAATATTTCACATTACCGGTAAACGCGGTGTTATCCATCCAGGAAGCCATGATGTTTTTAAGACCCAGTGCAGTAATATTCTGGTATTCTGCAGCGTATCTGTTAAAAACTTTTCCGCCAATTGAAGCACGGAACATGAATGAGAAATCAAAATTTTTGTAATTGAATGAATTGCCCCAGTTAAGCTGGAAGTCGGGATAGGCACATCCCAGGTTTTCCCACATAGACTCGGAAACAATCCCGCCAATGGCGTTTTTCAGGATGTCATTACCGTTCTCGTCAATACCCTGCCATACGGGTCCGTAAAAAGATCCAAGGCTTTTACCTTCTTCCAGGCGTTGGGCATATGCTCCCACCGGCGTAGGTAGCCATCCCACATGGTAGGACCCGTTCTGGAATTCCTCGTTGGTAAAGGCAATCAGCTTGTTCATGTTCTTTGAAAAAGTCAGATAGGTATTCCAGTAAAGGTCCTCTTCCTTGAAAACATCTGCCGATATGGTAACCTCAATTCCCTGGTTGCTGATCTTACCTACATTGGTAAACAATTCGTCATAGACGTAAGGGGGCGTAGGGACAGAGTAGGTATACAACAAATTGGATGTCAAGCGGTAATAATAATCTATTGAACCTCTCAGGCGGAAATCAAACAATCCGTAGTCTATCCCTACATTGTATTCGGCTTTCTTTTCCCATGCCAGGTTGTAATTGGGATTGCTGGCCGGAGCGTATGTATTGATCCATTCATTGTTGTAGAAGAACTTCCCGGATACTTTCATAAGCATCAGGGACTTGTAATTGGAAAAATCCTGATTTCCGGTAACACCGTAACCGGCGCGCAGTTTCAGGTCACTGATCCATTCCACATCCTGCAACCATTCTTCTCTGTCTAACCTCCATCCCAAACTTACAGCCGGGAACCAACCCCACTTGTTGTCTTTTCCAAAACGACTGGAACCGTCGCGGCGCAATGATACCGAGGCCAGGTATTTTTCATCGTAATTGTACATGACCCTTCCAAAGAAAGCTATGTAAGTATTGGACTCTTTGTAAGAATACATAGAGGCCAAACCTTCCTTAAGCGACGTTCCGGCACCTATGTTGTGTGTCAACCAGTCATCGGTATCAAAACCCTGATTGCCCATAGAGCCGTATTCACCGGTTTGCCTTTGGTAGGCATACCCCAAAACGGCCTGAATGGAATGTTTATTAAAGGTATTGCTGTAATTCACTGTACTTTCGTACTGGATATCGTTGGTATATTCGTTGCTTATGGAGGCAACCCCATCCTGACCTATTGAACTGGGATAATAACGGGTACGGTAAGAATTGGACTGGTAGCGTTGTTGATTGTAAGACACAAAGTTGTCCCATTTAAGCCCTTCAATGGGCAATACATTTAACGTAGCCCTGACCGATGCCCCAAAATCATCTGCTTCCCGTTCCTGTATCTGCTCGTTGATCATGGCAACCGGGTTGTAATAAGCCATTTCCGCTATGCGGTAATACCCGCCGGACACTTCATTTTCAGGGTCGTAAATAGGTTCTGTGGGATTGTGGTAAAATGCCTGTTCAAAAGCCGAGTAGTTGGCCGGAGAATATTTTCTCTTTGATCCGAAAATGTTGTAATCAAAATCCAGCCAGCCTTGCAAAGCACTTTGTTTGATATTGGTCTTTATAAGGAATTTTTGTGATTCGTTCTTTTTCTGAATTCCCTGGTTATCTTCAATATTAAGTACGGTTCTGTGTGAAAACTTTTCGCTCCCGCCGGAAAGTGCCAATGAATGTTTGTGACTGATGGGGGTCCTGGTAAGTTCCCTGAACCAGTCGGTTTCTGCTCCGTAAAGAGACCCGGATGCGGCGGGTTTGTATTGATTGATAACTTCCGTGAATTCTTTTGCAGTCAAAGGGATTGCCCTGCTTTGAACGGTTTGTACGGAAACCTGTCCGTCGTATTCCACTTGTGTTGTCCCGGCCTGAGCCCTCTTTGTGGTAATGATCACTACTCCGTTGGTTCCCCGTGTTCCATATATGGCAGCAGCCGAACCGTCTTTCAATACGTCGATGGATTCCACTTCCTGGTAATTAATATTTCTGATGTCAGCCCCTACAACACCATCTATGATGATCAGCGGTCCCTGGCCGGCTGACAGGGAATTGGTTCCCCTGAGTAATATTTCAAAATTACCGTTAGGGTCACCGCCGGAAGCGTTGACTACTGTCAATCCGGCAACCTTTCCCTGAAGAAGCCCGGCAGCAGTAGTAAATGTTCCATGGTTAAAATCCTCGGGTTTAAGGCTTGCAATGGATCCGGTCACTTCCTTTTTTGTTGTTTTGCCGTAACCTATGATTACCATCTCTTCCAGGTCCAGGGCCGTTTCAATCAGCAAGACATCTATAACGGTTCTATCGCCGGCTACAGTACGGGTTTCTTCAAATCCCAGACTGGAAAAAACCAGGATATCTTCCGGGGCATCAACCTGTATGGAGTAATTGCCCTGTGCATCGGTTACGGTGCTGACCGTTGTGCCTTGAATGTATACAGTGACTCCTATCAGAGGTGAACCATTACCGGAAGCCCTTACGTTGCCGGTAATGTTCCTTTCCTGAGCGTGCACCGTTTGGGTTGCTGCAAACAGGAAAACAATAAATAGTGAATAAATTTTAATATTTTTCATTTTTCTCCCTTTTCCAATTCAACTGATTTCTCTTCTATATGGTATGGATGCCTGAGCTCCCATTCTTGTTACCGATATGGCCGCTGCCTTTGTGGCAAAATGTACAGCCTGTGTTAAATCCATCCCTTCTGAAAGCGCTACACATAAAGCCCCGTTAAAAGTGTCACCGGCAGCCGTGGTATCTAAAGCTTTTACCAATACAGCCGGTATGTATTCCTCAACATCATGGTTCTTAACGTATGCCCCGTTTGCTCCCAATGTTATAACCACATTTCCTGCACCCATTTCCAGAAGAGCATTGGCAGCCGCAGCGGCATCGGCCGGCGAATTAATGGCAATTCCCGTGATTTGTTTACATTCCGTACTGTTTGGCGTGATCAGGTAAAGTTTCTTAATAAGATCCTCAGGAAGTTCGGCAGCCGGTGCGGGATTGAGTATCACTTTTTTCCCTTTTTCCCAGGCAATATCTGCCACATATTCTATAACATCCATGGGGGTTTCCAGTTGCATTAGAATTATGTCTGCCGATTCAATTACGTCTATTGCCATATCTATATCCTTCCTGGTCATTTTATTATTTGCCCCGGGAGCTACCACAATACAGTTCTCTCCATGGGCATCCACGCAAATAATAGCCGTTCCGGAAGGCGCTTCCAGATCTGTAAAGACACATGAAATATCCATGGATTCCTTTTTATAATGATCCAACGCTTCTTTTCCAAACATATCGTCTCCAATCTTGGTTATAAATGCAACTTTCCCGCCAAGTCTTGCTGCTGCTACTGCCTGGTTGGCTCCTTTTCCCCCGGGTGTCATCATAAAATCTCCTCCCAGGATTGTTTCTCCCGGTTCCGGGATTCTTTCTGTTTTAATTACCAAATCGGTATTAGAACTTCCAATTATGGCTATTTTCTCCATCTTTTAGTTATTAATGCAAACGTTTGTGCAATTTTAGGTAAAAATTATTTAATGACAAAAATTTTATTTGGAAAAATATTTATATTACCTTGCATTATTCCAGAAATAAACCGGAAAAAAGATGAAAAAAGAATCGCTGGTTTCCATATCCAAGCGCACCGGGTACTCAATATCAACTATTTCCAGAGTGCTGAACGGTCAGGCTGAAAAATACCGAATTAGCAAAAAAGCCGTAGAGCTAATTTCGGCTGAAGCCAAAAGATGTAATTATACACCCAGTTTGTTGGCTAAAGGTTTGCGCACCCGGAAAACCAATACCCTGGGACTAATCATACTGAATATTGATAATCCTTATTTTTCCTATATATCCAACATTGTCATCCATCAGGCAAAAGAACACGGTTATACAGTCATCCTGGCAGACTCACTTGAAAATGAACACGACGAAAGAGATGTAGTAAGATCATTGTTATCGCGGCAGGTGGACGGCATCATTGCTGTACCCTGCGGACAGGATCCTTCTTTTTTGGAAGATATCAACAAAAATTCAGCCCCGGTGGTTCTGATTGACCGCTATTACCAAAACTCGGGACTACCCTATGTTAGCACAAATAATTACCAGGGAGGCAGGATGGCCACAGAATATTTTCTGACCCGGGGACACAAAAAAATTGCCTGCATCTGCGGCACACCCTACTCCATGCCCTCCAAAGAAAGGGTACGCGGGTACAGCGATGTCATGAAAAACGCCGGACTGGAATCCGAAATATTCGTATCCGGTGAAGATTTTTCCATTATGAACGGATACCTGGAGACCAAATTACTGCTCAACAGCAAGAATAAACCCACGGCCATTTTCACCCTCAGCAATACCATCCTGCTGGGCGCCATGAAAGCCATTAACGAATCCGGCCTGAAAATCAGTGAAGACATTTCTGTTATATCATTTGACAACAACACCTACCTGGATTACATGAATCCGCCAATCACCCGGATAGGCCAGCCCACTGATGAAATCGGGACCCTGGCTGTCAAGATCATGCTGCAAAGCCTGGAAGGAAAACGCGATATGGAAACCCGTATCCTTCTCCCTCCCGAACTTATAGAGAGAAATTCAGTATCACGGCGGTAAGCAAGACTGGTTATGCGCAGGTTCTACGCGCAAAATTCCCTATCTTTGTCTATTATTAACTTAAAACAAGAATCATGAGTTTTTCCCTCAGATCTATTGCAACCATTGCTGTAGCTGCCCTGTTCATTTTTCCTTTAACCATGGATGCACAGAAAAAAATGCCAAAAAAGTACAAGAATGCGCCGGACAAGACCATTGTTATTGTGACCAATTCTCCTGTCCAATCATTTGATGAGTCTGAGTATCCGCACCTGATTTTTTATTACACACCGGAGGAAATGCCCGATTTCCTTGCAAAGCTCCACCATGTGAAACCAATCCCGATGAAAGACGGGATAACCGGAATGGTTGTTGATAAAGAAGGTGTTGTTGTGTATATCCGTGGATTCAACAATGCATTGGCAAAAAATAACGACAATACGGACGAGATGAGCTGGACCATCCTGACCGTTGCCGACAAAAAGGGCACGATCGGAGGATCAAAACCCATGGATGATTACCTGAAAGATTACGTAATAAAAGGAAAAAACGGCAAGAAAGACGATAAGAAAACATATACACCTGGAGAAGAACCGACATTTAAAGGTTGGGACAAAGGCAAAGTGGAAGGCATGATGCTGCCTGACTTCAATCTGATAACAAAAGACGGGAAAGAAATTTCAATAAAAGACATCCTTAACGGAGAGCCGGCATTCATCGTATTCACCAACATTTCTGAGGACGGAAAAGATGTGAGCCCCATGCTGTGGCATGTTGAGAACGTGTTGTACAATTATTTTCCTCCGCGAAGAAGGTAAATCACCACCCAAAAATTGGAAACCGGCTTGTTTGGATTACAGTGGCCCGAACCTTTTAAAGGCTTCCTCCATTATGGCAGCTGTAGCAGTAGCCCCGCAACGGGAACATCCTGCTTCCCGGACAGCAAGTAATGCGTCCAGTGTCCTGACACCTCCGGCAGCTTTGATCTTGACTTCAGGACCAACGCTTTTCCGCATCAATTCAATATTCGGAATGGTAGCCCCTGTGTAGGAATATTTGCCGTCAGAGCCTTTTACAAAACCAAAACCTGTTGAAGTTTTCACGTAATCGGCCCCGGCCTGGGTAGAAATCCTGCACAATTGAATGAGGTCTTCTTTTTTAGTAACGTAATCTGTTTCAAATATCACTTTCACAATGGCCCCGTTTATATGACAGGCATCGGTAACCGATTCAATTTCATTTTCAATATAAGCCCAGTCTCCCTGCAAAGCTTTACCGATATTAATAACCATATCAATTTCAACAGCGCCTTCCTTGCAAGCGTTAATCGCTTCGTAAACCTTTACATCGACTGCAGAGTTCCCGGCAGGAAATCCTATTACACAACCAACCAGCACATCAGTATTTTTTAACAATTCGGCGGCAAGTTTCACGGCATAAGGTTTCACACAAACCGATGCTACATGATATTTTTTGGCAACTTCACATTCCCTTCGCAGATCATCATCTGTCAAAGTGGGATGCAGTATGGAGTGATCGATCATTTTTGCCAGATCATATACTTTTTGATTCATCTTTTGTTACACTCAATTTAAGTAATTACCAATCTTAACTATATATAGATCATACCCTCCTTTGCCGCCCGGGCGGTCAGAGGAGAATACCATCAGATCAACTCCAAGGACCTGAAACAGCACGGGGCGGTATTCGTTATATTCGGAATTGATGGCAGGTTGCAGTTTAATGGGCTCCATCCATTCATCATGATATCTTTTGGAATACCACAAATCGTAACTACCTTCCCTGTTTGAAGCAAATACGATAAAATCCCCATAGATATAAGGACATTTGTCATCATAGCCACTCGAAACAATTTCCTTTGTTATATGCGCTATATCCCCATCTATAAGCGATTGCTTTGAGATGGGCGAATTGTACTGCGCCGAATAAATGTCAAAAGTCAACCCGTCCCGGTTGCTGCAAAAGTAGATCTTCCTATTTTCTTCGTCTATGAAAGGATAAAGATTGTCCCCGGATTCGTTCAAACCCGCAACTGGCAATGGATCGCTTACCGTTTGCCCGGTCCCGTAATTCCAGCGGGTAAGCTCCACAAAACGGATTTCAAACACCTCTCCCGGATCTGTTGCGTACAGGAACAACATATCCTCCCCGGTCAGAAAGCTGTGCGGCCCCAGCTCATCGTGCGAGGAATTTATCACAGGCAACAAGGCCGGGGCAGACGCAACGTATTCTTCGTTCCCCGTACTTAGATCCAGGATGTTGTGGCCTTCATGGTACGAAAGATCCAGCCTGCCGGCAACTATGTCAAATTCTCCTCCATAGGAGTTCCTGTTCGAGGAAAACCAGATCTCGGACCGTTCGTAAGGAAAAGGCAGATCTGAATTCCAATCGTCATATGCCGAGTTCAAGGCACCCAGGTTAACGGGCACTTCCGTGACTATGATATTGTATTTGTAGCTAAACGGTTCACAACCGGCAAAAAAAAGGACAAAAAAGATAAATGTGGAAAATTTCATTATTTATATTACTGTTTATCAAGGTGCTATCAAACTATATGCAAACCATAGCAGGGGAGCCTGTCCGTGTAGGTCTCCCGCCACGCGGGGACGTGTAAGGTAGTGATTAATATCCGTGCTTTGGCCTGTTCCCACACATACTTCACGCAAAGTTCCGTCCTCATTTAAATATTTGCCGAGACCTTTCCACGCCCGTTCAACCGCCTTTCCGTAGATCCGCCGCGGCAACAATCCCCTGTTCACCCCCACCTGCATGGCATATCCGAACATGGCACTGCCCGAGGTTTCCCTGAAGGACTCGGGGTGATCTATGAGCTGCCCCCACAGACCGTCATCACCCTGCTGCTGCAACAATGCCTCCATCATGGCGCGGTACCCGGCAAGGATGGCGCTGTAGTGCGGATCGCTCGCGGGCAACTCGGTCAACAACTCGGCAAGGCCCGAGGCCACCCAGCCGTTTCCCCTTCCCCAGAAGAACGGACCTTCCGTGCCGTGGTAGAACAGGCCGTTGGGCTGCTGCAACTTTTCAAGGTACGCGGTCACCACTTTGGCCGCCCGGTTCAAATATTCAGGATTACCGGTCACCCGGTATGCCTGGATCTGCAGCGAGGCAATCATCCAGATATCGTCAATCCAAAAACGCACCTGGCGTGTCAACCCACCCGGCAACGGATCCTCCCACTGCCCGTCGGCATACCGCAATCCCTGCTCCAGAAACGCCTCCCACACCCCTGCCCGGTTTACCCCTTCCCTTTCGGGCTCCTGATGCACCCCTTCCATCACCTGCCGGCCAGTGGCCACGCCCGTCCCCATTCCATGCACCCCTTCCATTCCCGGCTTCTGTTGCACCCCTGCCATCCCCTGCTTCTGTTGCACACCTGCCATCCCTTGCCGGCCAAAGGCCGTGCCTGTCCCCACCCGGTACAGCTCCAGCAGCAAAATGCCGTAAACATTCACATCCACGTGATTTGCCGAGTTGGGCACGGCATCTGTCCGCTCCACCGCATACCTTTGCGCAAGCCTTTCCAGCAACGCCCAATCCTTCAACGCGCCCGCCAGCCGCACCGCCCCAAACCCCGCACAAGCCTCGGCATAATGAATCCCGTAAACACCAAATTCCCGGTTCCGGCTGCTTTCGGGCTTCAGCTCACTTCCGGACTCCAGATTAGCGCCCTGCTCCTGCTCACTTCCGGACTCCAGATTAGCGCCCTGCTCGTGCTCACTTCCGGACTCCAGATTGGCACCCTGCCCCTGCTCACTTCCGGACTCCAGATTGGCACCCTGCCCCTGATACAACAACATCATGAACTCCGGGCGTGAAAGCAACTCCTCTATCACCAATCGCCCCGCCTCCTGAGGCGAATACCTCCCCCACTTATCCGTCCGGGAGCAACAGGACAGTACCGCCAACCCGATAAAAAGAGCTGGTAAGACAAAAAGAAATGAGACCTTAATGCGCCAAAATGCTTTCATGCTTTCATGCTTCTATGCTTCTATGCTTTTAGCTGCTCTTTAAGTCTGGCTACCCTTTCCTTAAGTGATTTCTGATGTTCCTCATCAGAGGAGTTTGGATCCTGCATACGTATAAACAATTCGCAGGGCAAATCCGGACATTGTCCGCAACTGCTGTATTTTTTATCTACAACAGCGCATTTGAACAAAGGGCATATTCCCTCTGCAGTGTGTTCGGCTGCCCAAAAAGGCGCGCCTTTTACCCGGTAGCAACCGGCACATTGGTTGCCGTAGAACTCGCATTCATTGCACAGCAAGCCACATGAAGATAGGATTTGTGTCATGGTATTTTTTTGTAAAGATAGAAAGATTTAGGGTGCAACGCACACATTGTTCGTTTGGCTGATTTTCAGCCTGTTACGAAAATCGACCCCCCGGGGGTTGATTTTCGTAACTTCCTCATTGTGAGAGAAAAGAACAAAGGGTGCGTTGCACTCCTTCGTAGAATTGATCCGGTTGTTCCATCCAGGGGAAATGACCCGCGTCTTTTATGGGCAACAATTTTGAATTATTCAGTTCAAAGTGCAGATCTTTTGCTACATACGGGCCACAGATAAAATCGTCCATACCTACCACTATCAACACGGAAATATCAATTTTTGGAAGGATATATTGCAAATTGTTTTCGCAATCATACCAGTACTTCTGTCCCAGGAATGCGTCGTATGACAAACTTGTTTTCATCATTTCCTCTTTGTTTTTCAGAAAACTTACGGTGGAAGAAAAATACATAGGCATTATTGCCCTTGTTCCGGTAATCCAGTCTTCTTCATCACGAGGCTCTCTTTTGAAATATTCAGACGCTGCAGCAAACCACGATTCATTTTGTCTTTCCATCATCATTTTTTGCATTATTTCAGGTGGTGTATTGATCCCGCCTGATGCATCAATAAGAATAATGCCCCTGATTTTACCCGGGTGTCCGTGAGCATAATTCAAGACCAAGGCACCACCTTTTGAATGTCCAATCAACCAAATCTCTTCTGAATGAATATTCTTTCGTACAGCTTCCAGATCGGACAAAATGTTTTTTGTGGTATAAGTTTCTATCGGGGGTCTGTCTGACTTTCCCGTTCCTCTGGTATCAAGATATATCATGGTAAAGAAGGACTCCAGCTCACTCATACTGTTGTAATAGAGCTCACTACCGGGCCCCCATCCCGCTGATGGAAAAATACATACGGGTCCTTCACCCGACACCTTATACCAGATTTTTACACCATTATTATCTACATAGAATTCTCCGGCTTCAATGGTATTGTCATGATCTGCCGATATAAAAGACTCTCCGCGTTCGTAATAATCAGATGCAATTACTATAGAACTGTTTGCTCCCAGACAAAGGAAAAAAAAGAATAATGTAAAAATTCTCATCACTAATAATATTTAAATGTTCAGTTAGAAGTTCATTATTAATGACGTTTATTATTTCTTCTGGTTACAATCCTTCGGATTCGGATTTAGGGTACGTCGTACACATTGTTCTTTTGGCTGGTTATCAGCCAGTTAAGAAAAACGAGACCCCGGGGGCCGTTTTTCTTAACTCTCTCATTATGAGGGAAAAGAACAATGTGTACGACGTACCTTTTTTGCGCAAAGCCAAACCATAGCCCACAAGATTAGCGAAAAGCATGTATAATAAACAAATAACGGCAATCCTCCTTCATTCAGATTCAGGATAAAGAGGATAAATGCTGTCAGACTGGCATGCATCAATATGACCGGGGGCAGGCTTTTGGTTTGTTCGTGCAGCCATACCAGTAGAACGCGGTAAGGGACCAATACCGTGTAATGACAAAACAGTCCCGGAAGAAATAGCGACCAATCCAGTTCTCCGTTAACATTTCCACTTCCCCAGTATACGGGAAGAAAGTGCCATAATCCCCAGAAAAAACCCAGGATCAAACCGGTTTTCACTACACCATAACGTTTTCGTAACTCGGGTGTGGCAAATCCCGTCCATCCCACTTCTTCAAAAAGCCCTCCTCCGAATAAACCGGTTAAAATGCCGGTAATGATAACGTTGGTTTTGTCCGGTTGTAATAGGATCTTCGGATAATAGGCAGGAGAAAATCGTGACAGTATAAAAAGTATCAGGCATAAGGTTACCGGGACAAATAACAAAGCAATAAGGTACCATTTTACAGGCACTTTCCACCTTAGGAATCTTGCCAGTAAAGAACGAAGTCCTTCCCGACCATACAGAAGATGTGTAAAAATAATTCCTACAATTGGAGGTCCCAATAAAGTGGGGATCAGGGCTATAGGCCCAATACTTTCAAATTTGTCGCTCGTAGCCGGCATTCCCAGGAAGATAGAAACCGCCAAAATTCCTGCCCAGGAAACAATAAATGTGACCAGGAAATACGAAAAAAGAGGATGTTGTTTGATGAAAGTCTTCATGAGAACGTTTTTAATTCTTCCATTACTTTCCCGGCCAGTTCTTTTGCTTTTACTTCATCCAGGCGATAGGCCTCGGTTTGTTCTCGGGTGGGTTTGGGGTCCGCGGGAAGCATCTCGGCAATCAAAAAATTCACCACAGCCGCCGGATCCTTGCCAAATCGTTTCTTCAGTTCTGCCGTCAGTTTGGTATTCGGGCCATCTGCGCCTCCGCTTATGGAGACAAACGCATACTGCTGCAGTTTGTTCCTATGCTTCTTGAAAGATGAGCGGAGCGGAGATGCAATTTGCCCCATCCATACCGGCCCCACAAAGACCACTTTCTCGTAATCCCCGGGCTTTTCATTTGCTGCGATGACTTTTGGTGTCCTGTTAAACAACATATCCATCCCGATGGAAAAGAAAGACTTTTCACCGGGCATAGTAATGGTTACGTGATCTGCAGATAATTCGGCAGCTACGGCTTCTGCCAGGGTTTGATTATTCCCTGTACGTGAATAAGATATTACAACAGTTTTCATTGTTTTATAGTTTTGCTTTGATTAACGCATTTTCAAGGGCTTTTAAATGGGCTCTGGAAGTCAATGTGGCACCGGTAATTACATCTACCTGCAGCGATTGCCTGTCAATAACTCTTTGATAAAGTTCTGCAAAAAAAGAATGGGGACGGTCTTCCACACTTCTGATCAATTCAACGGCAACCACCTGAACAGATCCGGTTGATGTTGAATCTACCGTAACCTGGCATTCGTTTTCCCGCCATCCGTACATACCGCCCTGGTAATACCCCCGGAATGTACCCGTTTTCAAGGACTGGAAATCAATGTTGCTGATATTGAGAGTCGCAGCTTCTTTGTGTTCCTGGTTGATCTTTGTACAACCTGTCAAGCTTGCTGTTAAAACGAGTGCTACGATCATCACCGGAATTTTTTTAACAGGTGCCTTTTTCCAATAACGTATCATCATTATCCAACTGATAATTCCGGCCGGAAGATATGTTACCGCATCCACGATGAACCCGTTGAATCCCACATACCCTCCTACAAGGACTGCATTAGTGGCCAGAAAGCCGATAATCCATTTATTCGTTTTGGGGAGGGATCCCGTTAAAAGTCCCAAAACAAATGTGGTGGTGGGACATTCAGATCCAAAGAGCACCATTTTTGGCCATGAATAGCCAAAAGACATTTCAATTACCGGATATAGAAGGCCTAATAATATCAAAAGTATCATAGCCACTTTAAGATCTGTTCGTTCAGGAATCCTGAATTCAATTTTTTGCCACCAGATGGCATCCATTAAGAAAAGCAGGGCATAGAACCATAATAGGATCGCTCCGGAAATGGCAGATATCGCATCCACTTCATGCATCCCCAGCCATACACTTAATCCGGAGAACACATAAACCAAAGAAAGGAATCCTTTGAGAATTGAACTGCTTTTTTTACCGGGCCTTCTGAAAGCATAGACCATCAAAAAGACAGCCGTAATAAAAAGACCTGTTGGGATAATCCAGGAATAATGAAGAAATCTTGTATTGAAAATTTCACTTCCAGTCAACATGTCACTTACAATTGTATTCATTTTTGCTTTTTATGTTAATCGGCGGCAAAAATAGAAGCATGTAATGTATCTGTCGTCTCAAATTCCTTTATTGAGACATCTTCTTCCTGTATTCAGAAGGAGTGGAATTGGTTATTTGTTTAAAAATCCGGTTAAAAGATGCTTTTGAATTGAACCCCGCTTCCAGGGCAATAGCCAATATGGAATAATGCCTGAATTCCTTTTTATTGAGTATAGACTTGAATTCATTTACTCGGTATCTGTTGATAAACTCAAAAAAGGATTGATTCATGTGAATATTCAGCAATCTTGACAATTGGTGGGCAGGTATTTCCATCATTTGAGCCAGGGTATAAATGGTAAGCCCGGGATCCAGAAAGGGTTTGCGTGCATCCATAACTGTAAGAAGGGAATGCATTAGCTTGTCTGCCTGATCAAGATCACTTTTTATCTCTGTTTTTGGTTCTGGAACCTGTGTCCCGGTATCAGGATAATGTACTTTTCTCTGTTTGTATCCATGGTATCCAATAAAAAAGATGATCAGCACAAGACCCGTGTATAGTATATAATCTGTTATGGCAATATTAAGTTGTCTGAAGCTCAGCAATCCAAAAACCACAACAATGAGTAAAAACAACCCTATGAATTGGTATACAATGCTTTGGACCCAGTTCATATTGATGTTTTCTGTGTAAGAAAAGGTGTCTTTTATCGCATTTTTATGTTTTCTTATGGTTTTTACTGTGGCTGTCAGATATATGGCCGAAGAAACAATCATCACCAACATGGGAAGAGCCACCCGATAGACACCATCTCCGTAGCCATAGGCAATGTCTTTCTGTTCCGGACCATTAAATCTGAAGAAAGGGATCATGCTACCTGTCATCAAGAGTACCGGTATAAGATGAATCAATAATTTTGGATTTAATTTGAAATTTTGTCGGGTTAACGATATTGCATATAAGTAAAGAAACGGAAAATGACAGATGAAAAGAATGGCAGCCAAAATTCCCGGAATAATAGTATTGCCAAATACAGTCTTAACAGCACAAAACCCTGTTAACAGATTTATTCCAAAAAAAACCAGCCAGGCTATCAGTATTTTATCAGATATTTCTTTCCCGGATTTTGTCAAGATCAGGAATGCAAAGAAGAACGCATTGATACTGCCTATTGCTATTATTATATCCATAAATTCTTACTTTTCCAGGATCAAAGCATACCTGATCTCGTCATACATTATTCCGTTTTTGCAAATGGATTTTCTAAAAATCCCCTCCTTCCGGAACCCGCATTTTTCAAGGACTCTTTGTGAAGCTTTATTGTATTCGAAAATACCGGTATGAATCCGGACGATGTCCATGTTTTCGAATCCGTAACGTGTGATCAGCTGGACGGCTTTGGTGACAATGCCTTTATTCCAGAAAGGTTCTCCAATGAAATAACCAATCTCTGCACTTTTACGATACACATCTGAACCCGGGGCCAGACTGATATTTCCCACATAGTCTCCTTTATATTGAATGGCAAAAATGGTTTTGGGATCCTGTCTGCCGGCCATTTCCACAAACCGGACGGCATCATCTTTTGTGTAGGGACTGGGGAAAGCATCTCTTAGATTGATACTTACCTTTTGGTTGTTAGAATATTCAGCCAGTTTAGGGATATCTGATACCCTCAGCTCCCTGATGACAACATCCTCTTTTTGTGCTATAATCATGATCAATCAGTTGGAGGGGGAAGGTGCAACGCACACATTGTTCGTTTGGCTGATTTTCAGCCTGTTACGAAAATCAACCCCCCGGGGGTCGATTTTCGTAACTTCCTCATTATGAGGGAAACGAACAATGTGTGCGTTGCACCCCCTTTCGCAAATATAATAGATTTGAGCATAACCCATTAAACCTTTTGCAATTAAGGCAATCAAAACAGTATATTTTTTTTTATGATCCTGATGAAACGACACATTTTTCTATCTCTTTTTGTATTGTCATTTGCGACATTCAATCAAGCCAACGGCCAGGAACTAAAACTGAACGATCTGGAATATTTTCAGACTCAGGGCGTTAACGTGTTGGTATACAGCAACCTTTTCACCGGGGGGTTTAACGATGAGAAAACAGCCGGTATTGAACTCATTCACCATGGCGTCCGGACGGCGCAGGGCGGTGCCGTGAGGCTCTCCAACACGCCGGAGCAATGGGACCTGGTGCCTGCGATACCCACCCGGAAGGTTAACCGTGAAACAAACACCATAGAGTCGGTATTGCGTTACGAAGACTACGATTTTGAATCGCGCGTGGTTGTCTCGGCAAAAGGAAAAGGAGTGGAAATCTCGGTTTACCTGGACAAGCCCCTTCCCGCGGCACTGGAAGGAAGTGCGGGTTTCAACCTGGAGTTCCTGCCGTCGCAGTACTGGGGGAAGGCATACCTGATGGATGGGCGTCCCAACCGGTTCCCGCGCTACGTGGTGGGAAATACCATTACCCGGCCGAATACTGAGAAACTGAAACAATTCAAAGGCTACGTGACCTCGGACGACAGGGGCACGGGCCGGTTCATAGACCCGCTCCCGCTGGAGACCGGGCATACCATGCTTTTGGCACCCGATGCGCCCGAGCGGACGGTGACAATCACTTCGCAGGATGCCGAGCTGATGCTTTTTGACGGCCGTATGCTGGCACAGAACGGATGGTTTGTGGTTCGCAGCCTGCTGCCTGCCGGAAAAACGGGCAAGGTGCTTACCTGGACCGTGGAACCGAATGCCGTGGAAGGATGGATCCGGGAACCGAATATCGGGTTTTCCCAGGTGGGATACCTGCCCCGGCAACAAAAAGTTGCCGTCATTGAACTGGACAAAAAAGATAAACCGCTGGAAAAAGCCTCCATTTACAAAATTGAAAACAACGGCAACGCAACCGAAATTTTCAATGGCAACATTGAACCCTGGGGCGATTATTACAAATACCATTACGTGAAATTCGATTTCACCCCGGTCAACACCCCCGGCATCTACTACATCCAATACGGTGACTGTAAAACAAACAATTTCATCATAAATGACAACGTTTACGACAAGATTACCGATGCTACCAGCGACATCTGGATCCCCATCCACATGAACCACATGTATGTGAACGAGGCGTACAGGGTATGGCACGGGGAACCTTTCAAAGAAGGGTACCTGCAGGCCCCTCCAAACACGGATCACTTTGACCTTCACGGTCAGGGCCCCACAACCGACACCCCTTACAAAGCACTGGAAACAATCCCGGGACTGAACGTTGGCGGATTTTTTGATGCAGGAGACTTTGACATCGAGACGGGATCGAACATCAGCGTGGTACAAAACTTTGTCCAGACGTGGGAATACTTCAAACCATTACGCGACCAGACGTTTGTGGATCATGACCAACGTTACGTGGACCTTCATCGTCCCGACGGGACGCCCGACATATTGCAGTTTATTGAGCACGGGACCATGCAACTGGTGGCTCAGGCCGAGATCATCGGCCATATGGCCCAAACGCTTTCCAACTCGGTGCTGGACAATTACCACCACCTGGGCGATGCCGCCTCCATCACGGACGGCCTTCCCTACAACCCCGAACTCGGCCCGTATGAAGTGGCGGCCGACGGACGGTCCAGCGGAGTAAAGGACGACATGTGGGCATTTACAAGCCGCAATCCCTTCCTGGACCAGACGGCCGCCACCATGTTTGCCTCGGCAAGCCGCGCTTTGAAAGGATATAACGACGACCTTTCGGAAAGGGCATTGCAACAGTCAAAACGATTGCTGAAAGAGGCCACGGAGCTGATGGCCGCCATGCCACAACAAAGGCGCGGACGGGGATTCGGTTCCGGCAATTTTGCCACCAACCTGCAACTTTACATCTCCACCGGAGAACAATCCTACCTGGATCAATTTGAGCAACAACTATGGCCGGCTCTTGACCGGAACGTGAGCTACACCATCCTGACTGCGCTTCACGCCATACCCCACATGAATGCCTCTTACAAAGAGAAGCTCCGTCCGTATGTAATGCAGTACAAAGAATATATTGAGCAGCTTGAAAAGGACAATCCCTACGGAGTACCCATCGGTCTGGGGAACTGGGCAGGCAGCGGAGGCGTGGTCAGTTTTGGTACCACCATCTGCTTTGCCAACCGCCATTACCCGGATATTATTGACAAGAGCCATGCTTTCAAGGTAACCAACTGGCTGTTCGGCTGCCATCCGTACCACAATTATTCATTGGTAGCCACCGTGGGCGCCTCCCGTCCCAAAGAGGTCTTTTACGGAAACAACAGGGCCGACTTCTCGTTTATCCCCGGCAATGTAGCACCCGGATTATTGTTCAGACAGCCCGACCACTTTGAGAACTACGACGACTGGCCTTTCCTTTGGGGACAAAACGAGGGCACCATTGGCGGAAATACCGCGTACCTGATCTTCGGATCTGCCTTTAAGGATATGATCAAGGATTAACGCCCGGAAAAGTTTAGCGCATTCCCAATTTCCGGTTTTCCTTCAAAAGGCCGATGGACTCGCTGATCCTTTTCTGCACGGTTTCCGGGGTCTTGGCCGAGGTGATCCACAAGATGTACTGCCGCCTGTAACTCGGCGCAAGATTTTGAAAATTTTCCAACGCCGGTTCATTCTGCCCAAAGGCTTCCCGGAGGAATTCCGGCAGCGGGATCTCTTTCCCGGGCAGCTCTTTGAGCGGTTTATGGTTTTCCCATTTGCCGAGTCCAACGCGCGTCATTTTTCCCTCCCGGATCAGGGCTTGTGCGATCCTGATGTTGACCTGCGACCATTTGGAACCTTTTCTGCGGGGTGTAAATTTTCTGAGGTATCGCTCCTCGTCCACTTTTTTCAGTGTGCTGTCAATCCACCCAAAGCAGAGAGCTTCTTCCAGGGCTTCACGGTATTCGATACACGGTTTATCCGTATGTTTCTTATAATAGATCATCCAGATGCCGGGACTGTTGTCATGGTGCTTTTCCAGCCAGCTTCTGAAAGCTTCCCTGTTTTCAAAAAAAACCTGTTCCTGGCCCTGTGACTGTGCCTGTTTCTGTTTCTTTTGTTGTTCCTGTTTTTGATCCTGTTCTTGTTCCTGTTCTTTTTTGTGCATTCCGGACTTCCTGTTATTTGTTGAGTCTTTCAATGGCTTCTTCCCGGCTGCTGACAAAATTGATCCTTCCGTAACGATTGCTTTCAAAGATAAAGTCCCGGATGCTTTTCCCCGGGTATTTTGAAAAATCGCCAATTATTGCCAATTGTACCCGGTAATTGGTGAATTTTTGAAGGATCTCCCCGGCAATCCCTGTTTTCAGGTCAAAGAAGGCAGGATCCAGGTGTTCTTCCCGGATCATGATCTTCCGGGCACCCAGATAATCGGCGTTGGCCATCAGATCCAATGCATCCTGTGTCTGACCTATCACAATACCCGCGGACTTCACCTCGGCAATTTTTTCTTCCTCCTGATTCTCCGACTTTGCTTCACCTGCTGCAATTATATCAATAACCACATCGGGCTCCTCAACTGCTGTTTTCAATGCCCCTATGCGGCTTTCCCGCTCAAAAGAATACGTATGATCAGTATCCCTGCAATGCTCCAGGATTAAAAGGGCCTTCTTCAATGACAAGTAGCGGATTTCGACCAGCTGCAGTTCAAACGGCCCTGCCATCAGCGGCTCGTTTATGCCCGGTTCTGCATTCAACGAAAGCGGTGGCAGCGGTTCTGTGGCTCCAGGCTCTGCTACTCCCAACTTTTCAAGAATAAGGGCCAGATCTTCCAGGTTCGGAATATTGAAATCCATCCTATCCTCCAGGTATTTGATTGCCCGGGCATCATCCATCCGGATAAATGCTCTCAGATCAAAATTTGCATTTTCCAACAGTTCTTGAGTGACTTCTTCAAATTGCTTCTCTTGCGGAAGCGGGTTATTGGCATTCCCTCCGAAAATTTTGGTCATGATAGCCCTTAGTATCACGCCCAGTTTCTCTATTTCCCTTAGAATATAGTCCCTTTGTTCCATAGGTTGCAAAGATAGGAAAAAAGGGTACGTTGTACACATTGTTCGTTTGCCTCAGAATGAGGGAGTTACGAAAAACTACCCCCCCGGGGGTCGTTTTTCGTAACTTATTGATTATCAATTAAACGAACAATGTGTACAACGTACCCTTTTAGCGAATTGCTACCTCTCTTAGTAATTCCAAAGCTTCCGTTATCTGTGTGCCATTGCCTTTTAGAATCCAACGCATCCACTTTTTGTCTGCATTTTCAGGTACAAGTTTTTTTAGCATCCAAACAACTAAGGGTATCATAACGAAAACACTGATAACACTTTGCATCAGGATCCATATCCTGTCACCGTGCTGAATTATGTTTATTCCAAAAACAAGATCAAAAAACAAGACTACAAAAGCCATATATAATGGAAATATCCATATTAGTTTCCGCAGGTATTTTATTACCACACTTCTGATGTTCAGTAATTGTTTCTGCAATTGACTGATGGTGGCTGAATAATCTATTGTCAGTATCAACTTCAGCTCCTTTACTGAAGTATATACTATCGTAAAAGCCAGGACAGCCAAAATAACGCCTGAGATCACAAACACAGGCTGGGGCCATTTTGCAACAATATATCCAATCAACAGAAATCCAATTAATATATAAAAGCTCAATGCTATAGCTTTAATACGAACCAGGCTCTTCATTTTTTTTTCAACCTTATCCATATTGATCTTCCGCAACAAATCGGTATTGATACTCACCTGCTGTTGTAATTGTTGTTCATGCTGACTCCACAATTCCCGGAATTTATCCTCTTCTTTCATTGCATATTTATGGTTATATATTGTTTCATTTTTTGTTTTAACCTTCCCAGTCGGGTACCTACATTGCTGACCGATATTCCCAAAACTTCAGCTATCTGGGCATAACTGTTTTCGTCCAGATACATCAAGAGCAACGCCTTGTCCAGCTTATTCTGTTCATGGATGAATTGCCTGAGTAATCCTATCTCTTCGCTCATTTCGCTCATTACGCTCTTTTCTTCCCCGGCAACATAGACAAGATGCAAATCCAGTGAAATATGGTGCTTTTCCCTCACCCTGCTTTTACGGATATGTGAAATGGCCACATTCAATGCGATCCGGTACATCCAGGTACTGATCTTGTATTGTTGGTCATAGTTCTTGAAACTTCTCCAAAGTTGAAATATGATCTCTTGTACCAGGTCCTGGAGTTCCTCCCGATCATTGCAGTAAGCGTGGGCCACTTTATAAATGAGCCCCTGGTTATTTTCAATTATCCTGACAAATTGTTCCTGAATATCCTTTCCCGGGTTGTCTTTCATTCAATTATCATGTTTTTTTGTGCCCATTCCCCGGCCGCTTTTATTGCCGTGGGATGCTGCCTTATCCCGTTATGGCTGGCTCCTTCCACAATAAGCACTTCAATGAGGTCGTATCCCTGAACTGCCGGCCTATAATACCTGGATGAAAACGCTTCATCTTCGCTTCCTGCAATGATGAGGGTGGGAACATCCAGGGCATTCAGTGCTTTTTTGTATTCCTGCGGAGCCATACTGTAATTGCTTCTGAAGGTATACCTCCTCAAAGGTGTATCTTCAGGGACATTAAAGAACAGCACAGGCAAGGAATCATAGTCGTGTATACCCAGTTTGTTCAACAAAGATATTCCAATCAATCGTTCGATATGTATTTTTAGAAAAGGTTCTTCTATCGGTTTTTCCTGAATCTGACCTTCTTGTCCGGATTCAGTCGGTTGTGCATTGAGCAAAGTAGGAGCATCGTGACCCAGGTGGGGTGCAAATAAAAGGTAGCCTTCCACCCTGGCATGATCCGTCAGCATCTGTTGACGAAGGGCAATACCGCCTCCCATAGAATGCGCTGCAACAATGATTCGGCTGCCGGGGTTGCCTGCCCGTATTGCTTCTATGACCTGCTTAAGATCTTTGGCATACTGATCGTTCTCCGGAACATCTCCCGGTATCCCCTCTGAATTCCCGTGACCTCTGAAGTCCATGGCCCATATCTCTGCATCTAAAGCCTTTCTGAGAAGTCCCGCCATCCGGTTAAAATTGTAACTTGATCCCATAACACCATGTAGCAGGATCACTTTGGTATTTGATGGATGTTTATATTTGGCTGTATAAATCCGGATACCATCATCCATTTCAAAATAAACCGGTTCAAAAGTGTTCGGTTGATCCAGGGCCATATCTTCTAACATACGGGGATCAACAGGTTGTGGCGTAATGGGCTGGAAAGTGGGTTCAGGCATATTTATCAAAGAAATAGCTTCTGCTTTCCGGTCAGAACTATCTGTGATTGTGGTTGTGGTCGCGGTTGCGGTCGCGGTTGTGACAGACTGAGCCGACACCACGCAAAAAGCTGATATACAACATACTATCAGCATTATTCGTTTCGTTTTCATATTGTGCGTTTTTTTGATTCTACTTATTATTCGCACAACCTCAGAAAAAATCACAAAAAGGGTACGTTGTACACATTGTTCGTTTGGCTGATTTTCAGCCGGTTACGCAAATCCACCCCCCGGGGGTCGATTTGCGTAACTGCCTCATTATGAGGCAAACGAACAATGTGTGCAACGTACCCTTACAACACGTAAGTGGCTACTTCGCCAGCGGCAAGTTCAGTGGTGAAGGTTGTGCCGTTACTTTCTATGTTAAATATCTGCTTTGTATCTATGTTGTTCAACACCAGAATCACTACTTTATTGTCCGGGGTCAGGAAGGCTACATTGGGCAAGTCGTCCGTATTGCCCGAATAGGCGGATTCTATGCGATAAGAGCCGGGACGTATGTATTTGGCTGCATGGGCAATTATGTAATAAGCCGGATTACGGGTAACCTTGTTGCCATCTATAGTAATGGCTCCCAGGCAGCTGGTACAACCTCCCGGGGTGTGAATACTGGTTTTGGGATCTGAGGCCAGGTTCCATTCCAAAGCAATCCGGCTCCAGTTGCGCATGGATCCGATAATGACCTCGCGCATGTGCCATTGAACATCCCCGGCAAAATTTCCGGGAGCTCCTATCCATTGCTCCGTAAAGTAAAGCGACTTATGGGGATGGGCATCATGAATGGTAGACAGGGCACTTATATCACCGCCATAAAGATGAAAAGCGGTGCCTTCAATATAATTTGCAGCTTCCGCATCTGCCAAAACGGTGAGCGGGTAATCCGGGCGGTCGCAGTTATGATCGTAAATCACAATTTTCGTTTCAATATTGTTGGCTGTAAAAGCAGGACCCAGGTGATTCTTAATGAATTCCGCCTGCTCGGCGGGGCTCATTTCCATACTCGGGTTATTGCCTCCGTGAAGCGGTTCGTTCTGCACCGTAACGGCATCAATCACAATGCCCTCTGCCTGCATTTGCTGTATATACTTCACAAAATAAAGCGCGTAGGCCCTGTAGTACTCCGTTTTTAGCCGGCCGCCTACGGTGGAATTATTGGTTTTCATCCATACCGGGGCAGACCAGGGCGATGCCATCAGACGGATTTCGGGATTGATGCCCAAAATAATCTTGAGCACCGGAATAAGGTACCTGCGATCGTAGCCCAGATCAAAATCATTCATTTCTACATCGCCTGGAGTACTGTTATATGAAAACGTATACTCATCCAGATCCGAGGAACCCAAACTCAGTCTCAGGTAACTGGTCCCAATGGCGTCCCCGTCAACTCCAAACAATTGTTCAAGCATTGCGTCCCTAGACTCGGCAGTCATCCCCCACAACAATTTCGCGCTCCCTCCGGTCAAAGTAAAGCCAAAACCATCCACCTGCTGGTATTGTTGATTGGTATCCACCTTGATGGTTGGCAAATATGGATTTGTAACCTTATTGACAAGCCCCTCCCGGAGTTCAAATTTTGCCGAGCCATCCGGTTTGGAAAGATACACAACAGACTCCATTTCAGATTCAGGAGGGATTATTTCAGGAGGCGGATTGTTCCCGTTGCCCTGGGTATCGCAACTGCCGGTTGCTATCAATGGAAAAATTACACTAAGGGTGCAGATCAATATTTTCTTCATAATCTCATATAACAGACAGGTAAAGGTACAATATCAAAAATAAATATATATTTGTATTGTAAAACTTTTGGATGTTTAAATCTATTTCGGATTCGGTGAAGTAAATAATCAAAGTCCTGAAAGACCTTGATTATCCTGTATGCAACCCTTGCATTTTCCTGCCTGGGTTATTCCAATATTTACTATCATATCAATAAATAAATTTATACTATCATGAGTGAATTTCATTCAATTCACGATTTTGACGTGAACCTTATTGTTGAATACTATTCAAAAACACAACGTCAGGGCCCGGGCAGTCCTGAAGTAACTCTTAAAGCATTGAGTTTCACAGATGATCTGTCTGCAGAGGCGCACGTAGCCGATCTGGGTTGCGGAACCGGTGGCCAAACCATGACCCTGGCCGGCCAAATACCGGGTAAGATAACAGGCGTTGACCTTTTTCCCACTTTCGTGGATCTGTTCAATGCAAACGCAACAAGATTAAACCTGCAAGACAGGGTGAAGTGTATTGTAGGGTCAATGGATGATCTGCCCTTCAAGGAAGAAGAGCTGGATCTAATCTGGAGCGAGGGAGCCATCTACAACATCGGCTTTGAAAAAGGCCTCCGGGAATGGCGCAAATACCTGAAAAAAGATGGGTATATAGCCGTGTCTGAAGCATCTTGGTTCACGGAAGTACGGCCAAAAGAAATTGAAGAATTTTGGATGGACGCTTACCCCGGAATAGATACTGTTGCGAACAAGGTGGCTCAACTGCAGAAAGCAGGTTACATCCCGGTAGCCACTTTTATTTTACCGGATCATTGCTGGACGGAACACTTTTACGATCCACAGGTTTCGGTTCAGGAAAACTTCCTGAAAACGCACGCCGGGAATAAATTCGCCGAAGGATTCATTGCCAATCAAAGGCACGAAGAAAACTTGTACAGGCGGTATTACAAATACTACGGCTATGCCTTTTATATAGGAAAAAAGATATGACACTTGAAGATCTGGGATACTACCATGCACTGGATAACTACCTAAAAGAGCATGATCTTGCTGCTTTTACAATAGGACGGGTTATTGCTGAACACAAGGAACGGTACACCGTGAAAACGGTTGACAAAGAATACGATGGCGAAATTATTGGAAACCTGAGATTTACAGCCGTCACCCGGGCTGATTTTCCTGCCACTGGTGATTGGGTTGTCGTTTCTCCATACAACCACAACCAGGCACTTATTCATGCCATATTACCCAGGAAAACAGTAATAGCAAGACAAGCCGTTGGAACATACGGTGAAAAACAAATCATAGCCACTAATATTGACTACGCATTTATTGTACAAGCTGTAGACCGGGATTTTAACATCAACAGGATAGAACGGTATCTGACCCTTTGTTATGCAACAAATGTCTCCCCCGTTATTATTCTCAATAAAATTGACCTGATTGGTGAGACGGAACTGAAGGACCTGGTGTCAAAAATACGGGAACGGATAAAGCAGGTCCCTGTCTTTACCATTAGCAATGAAAACCTTAGAGGTATAGATACAGTCAAAGAATGTATCAAAAAAGGAAAAACATACTGCCTGTTAGGTTCATCCGGAGTGGGGAAATCCACTCTTTTGAATACGCTTTCAGGGGAACAATTCATGAGAACGGATACAATCAGTACAAGTACCAATAAAGGCAGGCACGTGACAAGCCACCGTGAATTGCTGATCCTGGAAAATGGCGGGATCCTTATTGATAATCCGGGAATGCGGGAAGTTGGGTTGACAGATTCAGATATCGGGTTTGCCACAACGTTTGACACCATAATGAATGTATCAAAAAATTGTAAATTTAGAGATTGTACCCATACAACAGAAAAAGGTTGTGCCGTAATCGCTGCCTTACAAAATGGTGAAATTGACAAATCTTCTTACCAAAATTACCTTAAGATGGAAAAAGAAAAAGAACATTTTGAGTCCACCCTTGCCCAAAAGCGAAAAAAGGATAAAGATTTTGGAAAAATGATCAGGAATTATAAAAAGAATCATTTAAAATAGCATTATTTGTACCAAATTTTGTATTTTTGGGACAAATTAAAAAGATATGGGACAAAATACACCACGTTCTAAACTCAAGCCCCTTCCGCCACCAAGAGAAAAAGTGGAGACTATTGATATTCTGCGGCAAACCAACAAATCAACTGCAGTTTTAGCTGAACTGAAAGGGATTGCTTTGACAATACCCAATCAGTCTATGTTGATCAATGCTGTTATACTTCAAGAAGCTAAAGACAGTTCTGAAATTGAAAATATTATTACGACACAGGACGATCTATATAAAGCTTTGGCCTTGAACAAGTCAACCTTATCGCCACAAACTAAAGAAGTGGTCAATTACAGAAAAGCCATTTTTTATGGTTATGAAATCGCAAAAAAACAAGGATTTATCAAAGTAAATGATATTATAAGCATCCAACAGGAATTAGTTAATAATACCGCAGGAATCAGGAGCTTACCCGGCACAGTATTAAAGAATGACACAACCGGGGAAATTGTTTACACGCCACCACAGGATAAAGCTGAGATCCTGGATTTATTAACAAATTTCATAAATCATTACAATCAAACTGACAATGAATTATCTCCATTGATTAATCTCGCGATCTTACATTTCCAATTTGAGAGTATTCACCCCTTTTATGACGGTAACGGAAGAACCGGCAGAATATTGAATATTCTTTACTTGATACTGAACGGATTACTTGATGTTCCAATCCTGTACTTAAGTTCTTACATAATTAAAAACAAATCAGACTATTATCGTTTGTTGAACAGGACAAATCAAGATGGGATGTGGGAAAGCTGGATTATGTTCATGCTCAGAGCAATAGAAGAAACATCTAAAGACACAATTTCCAGAATAATCAACATTAAAGATCTTTTAGACAAAACAATCATAAAAGTAAAAAATGAATCACCTAAGATTTACAGGAAAGAGCTTGTAGAACTCCTCTTTGAACAACCATACTCGAAAATTGATTTTGTGGTAAACAGATTGGGTGTCGAGAGAAAAGCCGCTTCCCGGTATTTAAAAGAGCTGGAAAAAACAAGTGTTCTGGAATCACAAAAAGTCGGCAGAGAAACACTTTATATCAATAAAAAATTAATTGAAATACTTAAGAATTAATAATGAGTCGATTTAATTTAACTAGCTTATTTTTAGTTACATCCATTAGTCTGTCATTTTATTCCTGTGACACATTAAATAAAAAAGACGAAAACCCTGCCACCGATTATTCGAAAACTGAAAACTGGTTATCGCTTCCTGCAAACGGCTCAATGAATGCGGATGTTTTCTATGTGTACCCTACTGCCTGGTACAAGGCATATCCCTTGGAGCCCGACTTTTGCGCTGTTGATCACCCCATGATGCTCAACGGGTCCCGGAATGCTTTCGACAGGCAGGCAACGGCCTTTGAAACGGTAGGAAACATCTACGCCCCCTATTACAGGCAAGCCGATGCCGCTTATACCCTTACCCTGCCCACGGATGAACGCTGGGCCGTCATTGACAGCATCCCGGCAAAAGACGTCATCGCCGCATTTGACCACTACATTAAGAACTACAACAAAGGTAAGCCTTTCATCCTGGTGGGACATTCCCAGGGTGCCCAGGTATTGTTGATCCTTTTGAGTAAATACATGCCACATCATCCCGATGTTTACGCGCGGATGGTTTGTGCCTACGTTATTGGGTACCCTGTCACTACCGGGTATATGAACGCCAATCCCTTTTTAAAATTTGCCGAGGGGGCCGACGACACCGGGGTCATCGTTTCTTACAACACCCAATCCCCTTCGGTGGCACCCGGTGCGAATATTGTGATGGCAAACCACGTCGGACTGGTCATCAATCCAATCAACTGGAAACGGGACCAAACTCCCGCCTCGGCAGAGGAAAGCCTCGGCTCCTATATGCCCGTTGATGATCAGGGTCGTTTTGGATTCACACCGCATTTTGCCGATGCACGCATCAACTCGGCAAAAGGAGTCATTGAGTGCAGCAGTGTGGATGAAAACGCCATGTTCCAACTTTCCGGCGCCATGGGTTTGGGGGTATATCACAGTTTTGACATACCATTTTATTATTACAACCTGCGGGAAAATGCACAAGTAAGGGCTAACTGTTTCCTGACAAAATAATTTTATAAATTATATTTATTTACATATAATTTATTTATATTTGCATGTTTTATATTCATATGCATATAATGAAACAATTGGCGACGTTTGTTAAAGAGCGCAGAAAAGAAGTTAATCTTACTCAGGAAGAATTCGCAGATCGTGCGGGTGTTGCACTGACTGTGATTCGCAAAATAGAACAAGGTAAAACAAATCTGAACATGGATACGGTTAACCTGGTTCTCCGTATGTTTGGACATGAATTGGCTCCTGTTGACAGTAAAGTCCTTGATAAATGAGACAGGGAAAAGTATTTTATAAGGATTATTTGGCAGGTATCATTACAGAAACGGATGAGGGCGAATATATATTTCAGTACGATCATCAATTTGTAAAAGATCATACAAATGAATTCATAACGTTCAGCATGCCGGTTACCAATAAACCCTATAAAGAAAAGCGTCTCTTTTCATTCTTTGACGGATTAATCCCCGAAGGTTGGTTATTGGATATTGCTTCCAAAAACTGGAAGATCAATAAGAATGACCGTATGGGATTACTTCTTGCCTGTTGCAAGAACTGTATAGGAGCAGTTAGTGTGGAACCAATCATTGAGAAATATGGCTAAAAGATGCCTTTATTGTTACGAGCCTCTCAATGAAGGGCAGGACTTTCATGAAAAATGTTCTATGGACTTTTTTGGTGTAAAAGTGCCACCAAAAATTGAATACTCCCTGGATCAAATGGATGAGCTTGCCAAACACGTGGTAGAAAGAAACATTGCCGTACCCGGAATCCAGCCAAAATTATCACTTTCCCTGAACAAAAAAACGAAGAAGGATCCGGAAACAAGACTTACTGTAATTGGGGCACTTGGTGGCCAATATATCTTCAAACCTCCATCTGAGAAATTTCCGGAAATGCCCGCTAATGAGCATGTAACAATGAGAATAGCAGAAAGTTTCGGGATACGCACTGTCTCTTCATCTTTAATCAGACTGGCATCCGGTCAATTGTCCTATATAACAAAACGAGTTGACCGGACAAAAACAGGAGAAAAGATCCATATGATAGATATGTTTCAGATTACAGGAGCCTATGACAAGTATAAAAGTTCAATGGAAAAGATTGGAAAGGCATTGCATGACTATTCCGGGAACACCCAACTTGATAAAATCTTTTTCTTTGACTTAGTCCTTTTTTCATTTCTAACCGGAAATAATGATATGCATCTTAAGAACTTTTCAATGATCGAAAGTCCTTCAGGATGGGTTTTATCTCCCGCGTACGACCTTTTAAATGTATCCATAGTGCTCCCGGAAGACACAGAAGAACTTGCCTTGACATTGGATGGAAAGAAAAAGAAATTGAAACGGGAACATTTTGAAAAATTTGGAGAAGGATTGGGATTAACACGCGTACAAATTAAAAGAACCTTCAACAGGATGATCAGCAATAAACCGAAGGCAACCATATGGATAAATAATTCTTTCCTTTCCAATACCACGAAAGCTGCTTATAATAAGGTTATTAAACAGAGGTATACTCAATTAGAACTCTAAAAATCAGAGAACTATGTATAAAAGCATTATCAGCAATGTGTTCATGGGCCTTATCACAGGCTGTTTGCTGCTTTCATGCAGCCAACACGGGAAAGCCGGCAAACACGAAAGATGGACCCAAGAACAGGCACAGGCATGGGCCAAGGACCAACCCTGGCTACGAGGAGCCAATTTTAATCCCAGTACGGCCATCAATCAACTGGAATTCTGGCAGGAAGAAACCTTTGATCCCGAAACCATTGACCGGGAACTGGGTTGGGCCGAAGGTATCGGGTTCAACTGCATGAGGGTATACCTGCATCATGTAGCCTGGGAAGTGGACAAACCGGGATTCAAAGAACGGATGAATGAATACCTGTCCATTGCAGATAAACACAACATAGCTACCATTTTTGTTTTTTTTGACGATTGTTGGAATCCCACGTACAGTGCCGGAAAACAACCCGATCCAAAGCCCGGGGTTCATAATTCGGGATGGGTGAGAGATCCCGGTGACCTGCTCTTTACTTCTCCGGATTTGATCTACGTACTGGAAGCCTATGTAAAAGATATTCTGGAAACATTCAAAGATGATAAAAGGATTGTCCTGTGGGATTTGTACAACGAGCCCGGAAATTCAGGGTACGGGAACCAATCATTACCCCTTTTAAAAAGTGTGTTCCAATGGACCCGGGAAGTCAACCCTTCCCAACCGATATCTGCCGGTGTCTGGCACAATGGATTGACAGACCTCAACCAATTTCAACTTGAAAATTCCGACATCATCACCTACCACAATTACAGCGATCCGATAAATCACCAACAGGCCATTGACACCTTGAAAAAGTACAACAAGCCCATGATTTGTACGGAATATATGGCCCGCAGGAACAACAGTTTATTCAGCAACATCATGCCCCTGTTAAAGGAACAAGGCATTGGTGCTATTAACTGGGGATTGGTTGCAGGTAAATCCAACACCAAATACGCCTGGGATGAGCCCATCCCCGACGGTTCAGAGCCGGAACTTTGGTTCCACGAAGTATTCCGCAAGGACGGTACACCTTATAAACAGGAAGAAGTAGATCTTATAAAAGCATTGACAAAAGAATAACATCTGCTAAGCATCATTCCATGTAATATATTTCCTTCCCGGCAGCTTTCGCATATTCAATCTCGCTCCTTGTACTGCTGCCAATATACCCGTCCTTGTTGATTACATAAATGGCCTGTGCCATATCAATTTTTCGCTTATGCATATTGTCGAGCATCTCCTTGGTACCCTCGGTCCAAGCCTCTTGGTCCCCGCGGTGCCCAAACAGCCCCACCGAGATTACAATATAGCCCTGTAGGGTCAATTCCTTCTGCACGCGCATAAAATCATCCTTGAAACGTGTGCTGCCACAAAGAGTAATAATTGGATAATCAGGCTTTTCCACTAGCAAATCTTTTAATAATGATTAAAGGTAACAACTTTAATGTCATTTTATCTTGTTCCCTTGAAATTCTTCAGGAATTCAAAACGTCAGGATCTTTGATATTCTGCTACATACGCTTTTACAAATGGGCGTTGCGCAGTAACCCGGGTTAAGATACGTCTGAAAGCGGTAAACTGCCCATGGTGGGCATATAGGAATAGGAACGACTTGAGGCTAAGCAGGCACCAGGCGCAAAAAACGGGCAAAAGTGCACCTGGTGGGTATGTTTTTGGGCGCACCAGGTACGAAAACACGGCAAAAGTGCACCTGGTCATGAATATCAAAAAATGTGGATTTTATTAAACGCCACATTCATAGGTTTTTACAAAATTATCATTTGATCACCCAAAAGCACTAGGCGCAAAAAACGGGCAAAAGTGCGCCTGGTGGGTATGTTTTTGGGCGCACCAGGTACGAAAACACGGCAAAAGTGCGCCTGGTGGGTACATTTGAGCCCGGGCAAACCCGGAGTGCCGCGCAAGAGAAATTTCACAAATGGGCATTGCGCGGTAAACCGCGTTTGCCCGGGCTCCAGGGGGCTGGATAGCGGATATGTATGCTGAAATAATGTGTATATTGCCCAGGTAAACGATCCGGCCCAATCATTTAACGATCCGGCCCAATCATATGGTGAAGGTGAAAGACAGGATTACATGGTAAATTTCAGATATATTCCTTCTTCTGATATGCTGGAAGAATCATTTTACCGGGAATTCAACAATGACAACGTCTTTGTCCGCAATTTGATCTGGGATATGATGGCCATAGAAGAATATGCATGGGAATATTATGATTCCCTGCAGCTGAACAAGACACACGTTGTTCAGGATATAGGCGGGTCTTTTGATATGGTGGATCGACAAATAAAAATCACATGACAGACAACAAGACAATTTACCAGGTAGATGCCTTTACGGATGAACCTTTTAAAGGCAATCCGGCCGGTGTGATGGTCGTTGATGAACGGACGCCTGCCGAGTGGATGCAAAACATCGCAATGGAAATGAATTTATCGGAAACGGCCTTCATCATTCCCAAAGGGAGTGGATTCGCCATCCGCTATTTTACCCCTGCACAGGAAGTTCCGCTATGCGGACACGCAACGCTGGCAAGCTCGCACATCATTTATGAGCTGGGCTTGAAAAAGGCGCATGAGTCCATAGCATTCAGCGCTGCAGGCGGAGAGCTGACCATAAGGAAAGACAAGGAATGGATTGTTATGGATTTTCCCCAATACTCTTTCCAAAAGATTGAAATCCCGGCGGATTTCAAAGAATGCCTGGGCTTTGAGCCCGTTGAAATGTATGAAAGCCAGCACAACTGGAAAATCGCGGTTGCCGGCAGCCAGGCGGACATTGCCAACGCCCTGCCCGATTTTAAATCCATGAAAAAAAAGGGACTTGGCCATTTGATAATCACCGCCGAGTCTGACTCAAAACAAGCAGATTTCGTGGTCAGGTGCTTTGCCCCCGATTTGGGCATCGACGAAGATCCCGTCACCGGCTCTGCGCATTGCGCACTGACGCCGCTCTGGTGCAGGAAGTTGGGGAAAGCAGAAATAGACTCGGCACAAATATCAAAACGCACAGGCCACTTAAGGGTGAAATTGGACCACGACCGGGTTCAGATCAAAGGCAAAGCCGTAACGATCTTTGAAGCCGGACTGAAAATTTAATTATTTCACAAAGTCCCAAAAGTTGGTTTTATTAATAACGTTGAAATCTGTTTGGGGATAATTTTCTAAGAACCTGGAGGGGGCTTTTACTTTTTTGTTATTCCATTTGAACTCGAAAGCCGAAATTGTACCATTGAATTCTTCAATCAAATCTATCTCCTGCATACTATAGCTGCGCCAGAAATAGAATGATGCAAACTCGTTTGCATTATTTCTTTTTTTCATTCTTTCGCCAATAAGAAAACTTTCCCAAAGAAGACCCACATCTTCCCGCATGGATACCACCCTGAAATCGTTAATTACCGCATTTCTTATTCCGTTATCTGTAAAGTACCATTTGCTGCTTTTGGTTACTTCCTTCCGCTTATTTTTGGAAAAAGCCGGCAGTTTATAAATAACATAAATTTTTGAAAGCAAATCCAGGTATTTCTCTACAGTATTACGACTTAATCCAAGCTGCCTGGCCAGTTCATCATAGGAAACTTCACTACCCATCTGAAATGCAACGAGTCGTAATAAGTCTCGCATTTTTGATGAATGCTTGATACCGTCAATCATCAATACATCCTTTAGAAGATAAGAGTTTACCACCTCTAGCAGATATTGTTTCTTTTTGTCGAAATCAGATATATGGATCAATTCGGGATACATACCATATATGAGTCTTTCCTCCAAAAGTTGCATGGTTTCCACTCCGGATTCATCCTGAGAAAATTCTTTTAAAGAAAAGGGATATAACATATAGTGGTTCGAGCGCCCCACAAGTGGTTCCCCTGCCATATTGTATAAATCGAAGGATGATGACCCCGAAACAATTACAGACAAACCTTCTATGTGATCGACTATTAATTTAAGAATATTACCAATATGGGGAATATTTTGAGCTTCGTCTATGGCAAGTAACTTTACTCCCTGAAACAGCTGTTTATAACTGGATATGGTTCTTGCCGAGAGCATTTCTGCAGTAGTATAATCCTCTCCATTTAAAAATACCACGCCATCTCCATACTCCCGGATCAGTCTTTCCATAAGTACAGTTTTTCCTACACGACGAGCACCCAATAATAATACAACCTTTTGTGGTTTAATATCGGATAATAACTTTTTTTCTAATGCACGTTGTATCATAACACAATCCTTTTGTAATGCAAAAATAGTAAATTATTCAAACAATTGAATATATTACCAGTAAATTCTTCATTGTATTGAATTTTTTGAATCGTGAGCTTTGTGAAAAATGTTAACTTTACACATAATTGTTCCATAAACAGTTTTAATACTCAAATAAGATGAAAACGTTGCTATGCACAATCTTGCTGATTCTTTTCCAGAACGTGACATTTTCTCAAAACGCTTTGCAAATGGAGGGCAATATTGTTTTCCCCTGATTTATATCAATCCAGATGACACAGATTTAATTCCGGAGTTTATGGGTACTTACACGGGGGAGGTGAAACACCTCAAGGACAGAGAAATCATAAATTTGGGAGACAGGCAACTGGAAGTCGTTTTTACCCCCGGACACACCAGGGGCTCGACCACATTCATAGACAAGAAGGCCGGTTACGGCTTCAGCGGGGATTCGTTTGGAACAGGATTGTTGTTGATGGGAGTGGATTTCTCCACCTTCATAGCTACCTGCAAAAAGATGTGTTCCATAATGGAAGAATATGACATCAAGTTCCTGTATCCCGGACATTACAGCCCGGGCTTTGAGGAAACCTTGCCAAAGATTAAAGACATGCTGGCGTTGAGCCAAAAGGTTTTATCCGGTGAAGTAAAAGGAAGCGAGAATCCGGAGGCGCTGTTTGGATTGCATCTGGGCGTGGATGGCAAAGGGTATCGGATCATTTACAATGAATCGGCAATAAAGTGATAAAAGTCGGGGTTATTTAGTTAGTCTCCGGAACTTTCAACTATTAACTTAACTACATCATAGCTAACTGCATTGAACATATCTTCAACATGGTTTGTATAGTCAGAATCATGGCTCATTATCGCGTCCTTTACCATAAAGGCATTATAATCTTTGTCTTGTGCCCCAACCCAGGTTGACAGAACACACCCGACAGCACTAAATCCACAGAGGAATAAAGTATTGCTTCCATTCTCCCTGAGAATCTTGTCCAAGTCAGTTTTATTGAATCCGTTTGCATAAGTCTTGATTATTTTGGCATCTGTGTCCTTGACTAAAACCGAGGCCGGATATTCAAACATCCCGGTACCTGGTTTTGGACCGGATTCATTATCAAGATGGTAAATTCTTATGATAGGATAGTCATGGCTACGGAACAGTTCAATCAAACCATTGATGAAGTACATACCAATCTCCTTTTCTCTTTGGGGGACCAGGCCTAAGTATATGTTTTGAATGTCTATGACCAGCAAGGCCGGTTTAATTTGAGTTTTGGTTTGCTCTTGCCCATCCTGTGAAAACAAGTTACCTGAAACAATCGTAAACAGGATTGTGATGATAATAGTGATCTTTTTCATTGTTGATTTTTGTTATCAAGTGTAAAGTTATGATTTTTCCGAGGCGTTTCTTGCCGAGTCCGAAAAATTTGCAGATTTACTTTTCAATCGTAAATTTACAATGACCCCCTTACCTCCATGCAATATCCACAGGGTTTCGTCTTGGAATGGATGTGACTTCATATCTTGAATAACCAAATAACATGGGACAAGCTGCTTTACGTCCTTCGGGTATTGATATCAAATCCTTCAACGGCCCATAATGTTCCATAGCCATGATCACATATCCGACCCAGCATGTCCCAAGACCAAAAGCAGGTGCGGCAATGTCAATATGTGTCATGGCAATTACTGCTTCGGTAGGGTCGTCAACCGGATCAACGGGATAATGAGCAAAAAGCAAATGGGGGGCGTTGTGAGAAATCAGATCCACTCCATTATCCCAGGATGTTATTAAATACGTAACATAAGTCGCAAGCGGATGTGAGGTGTTTTGAATGGTTCTCATCCAATCAATAGTCAGACGTGCAATAGTTTTCACCTGCGAGGGATCGTGAATGACCACCCATTTTACCGGTTGGCCGTTCCCTCCCGACGCAGCGTAACGGGAAATGTCCAACAGCCTGGTAATTAACTCCTTATCAACGGCCTTTGGGGAATAATGCCTGACAGAACGCCGGCTTTTTATATAAAATGCCAAATTTTGCGGGTCAACCTTGAATTCCTGGGATGTTGCATAGATTTTTTCTTCAGGAAAGAAATCCAGGGTAAGAGCTTGCTGCGGACAAAAGGACTCGCAATGTCCGCATTTCATGCAATAACCTGCTTTTTCTTCAAGTGTTTTTGGATAAGCCCAATCGGTAGCCTTATCAATAACTCCTATCACACAAACTGTAGCACAAGTATTGCACTTTATACATTTTTCTTTGTCAATAATTATCTGTGACATTTCCCCTCCTTTAGTCTTTAATAAATTTTGCTTTTTACCAGTTCATAAAATGCATCCTTATTGGTCAACATAGCAGGATGCTTTCCTTTATCAAATATAGGTTCTATCCAATGAATCACAAAACTTGTCTTGTTTACTTCCTGTCAACAGGCTTGGGACAATCAATTCTGAAAATGACTTGTAAAAAAATGATTTAACTTGTTTGGAGAAATCCATTATCATTTCAGTATCCCGGTCTATAATTTGCGACCAATGCACCTCCACTTGTTCCAATCACAGATACTTATGGGAGCCTCAGATAATCTATAAACTGATAACATAGCCACGCACTATAACCATATAGCTATTGGCAAAATTTCATAAAACCTCCAAATTTGTATAATATTTGGAAATTTCATTAATTCAAGCTAGATTTGATGAAAATTCCAAATAAGTGTAATATTAGGAGATTTTAATAATGATTGAACAAACGCCAATAATAGAACAAAAGAATTTCTCCAAGGCCCTTAAAATCCTTAAGGACAAAGACTGTCTAAAGAAAATAAGAGCTATCAATGACAAGTATTACTATTGGGATAAAGTGAAATACCTAAGTTCCGATTGTTCCTACCCTCCTATTGATCTGTGGACAGCTGTTAAATTATCCCGGCATATTGATTATAGATACCTGCATTTTGGAAATTATTCATTCTCATTTACGCAAACGGATTTTATCCAGAGAGTTCTGCATGAGTTTGACTTAAATATTGGAGGAAATCTTGGGGCTCAAAAAATAGTACCCAAGGAAGATAAAGACAAGTATTTGGTCAGTTCAATTATGGAGGAAGCTATTGCTTCTTCACAAATGGAAGGTGCAGTTACATCCAGGAAAAAAGCAAAACAGATGCTTCGCAAAAATGATAAGCCCAGAAGCAAATCTGAACAAATGATTCTAAATAATTATAGGACAATACAACACATTGTAAGTCATAGAAATGAGAATCTGACCCCAGACAACCTATTGGTTATACATAAATTAATTACATCAAATACGCTCCAGGACAAACAAGATGAAGGTGCATATAGGAATACTAACGATATCTATGTTGTTAATCATATAGATAGTGAAATCGTTCACACACCGCCTGATTTTAAAGAAATCAAAGGTCTAATTGATCAAATATGTGATTTCTTTAATAATGACAATCATGAATTCTTTATTCATCCTGTATTAAAGGGAATAATCATTCACTTCCTGATAGGGTACCTTCACCCATTTGTTGACGGAAACGGGAGAACTGCCAGGGCTTTGTTCTATTGGTATTTGCTTTCAAAAGGTTATTGGCTTACCGAGTATCTTTCAATATCCAGACTTATAATAAAAAGTAAGAATCAGTATGAAAAAGCGTATCTATATACAGAAAATGATGAAAATGATTTGACATATTTCCTGTACTACAATCTTAAAACAATGGAACTAGCCTATGAGGCTTTAAGAAAATATATTCAACGTAAAATAGAAGAGAAGAAATACATTGCTGATTTTCTAAGGATTTCCGGCATAAATGAACGGCAGGCAGAGATTCTAAAAATGTTCTATGATCAAGCAAACCTTATTGTAACCGTAAAAGAAATCGAGAATAGATTTGTTGTATCAAATCAAACAGCACGTGCAGATTTATTGCTGCTGGTAGACAAGGGATTTTTGGAAATCATTCAAGCCAACAAAAAGAAACAGATTTTTGTACGTACAGAGAACTTCGAAAAATTATTATAAGTTCTTGCCGGTGAGGACATGGTAAAACTCGTTATTAGAAACCCCGGCTTTAAGGGAAATCGTTTTGCATGGGGCCTCGTTCAAAATACATATATTCATGAAGATCGGCGCCTATCATTAAATCAATTCCAGACTGGTTGAGCATTGGAACAAAATGTTTGTGCATCCACCTCTGTATGTGATATTCAGTCTGGTCGGGATGATCTATCATGGGTACATGGGCAAGGCATACTTTTACCGGGGCACTCCTAAACAGGGAATCATTCATGGCTTGCCTGGCCCACTCTATTTGTTCCATCATATATTGCTCATATACTTCTGTTCCACAGTAATGCCTGGATCTTTTCGCATTGGTTTCACCTCCGTCAAATACAATAAAGGCTACCGGACCCTCACGGAATGTATAGTAAAATCCGTCCGAGACATCATTAGGGAATATCTTTGCAACATTCCTGATACCGTTTCCCCTGCCCTCATGGTTGCCACGGGCAAACATGACAGGCATGCAGTGGGCGTACTCTGCTAACGGTTCTATCTCAAAAAGCGCCAGGCTGTCTATATTGTAATGGTTGGCAGAAATGATATCACCATTGAGGAAAATAAAACCGGTGTCATTTGAGTCAATCTGCCTGGCCAGAGCGGTATAGTCTTTGGTATGAAGATGTATATCATTGATCACCGAAAAATGACACACGGGGGAGGAGGTGTCAAACGTATTCACACTGTACCACTCACCGCAATAACTTTCACCAAAAAAAAAAACAATTTCTCATGCAATACGTGGTTGCCGCTTTTTGGGGCGAAGGGGTTGAGGAGAAGTACGAGGCATTGGCAAAACAGAATGTTTTGGATGTGTGGGATGCATTGAATTTCGTACCGTAAAACTGGTTCCCGAGTATTTTATTGTTCCCTGTACCAAGTTTTCTATATACTGATTTAACCGGCTTCCCAAGAGTCAAGTTCCGTCATGGGTTGAGAAATGCGGCTTTTTGGGGGTGATCATTATATACTTTTCTTTCATGGAAGATGGAGGTTTGTCAAGACTTTATGCATGGCACCTTGAAAATGTGATTTTCAGGTTGTATTGTAGTAACAATAGTTCGTTAAAAAATTAAACGTTCACAGTGTCTTTTACAAGCCTTGTCGGAAAAACCGATGAAAAAAAAGCTTTCTGTGCAAAGTTTTTGGGATTTTTTTCTAATTTTGGAATAATGAATTCCAAGATTAATTATGGCCAATCTGTGACCCGGCTTACCGATTCATCTCAGAACGACTACATTCCTTCTTGCATTACCATTGTAGATATTAAGCAGGAAAAGGGCTTTGCCGGTTCTCTTTCTTCTACGTCTGACTGGGAATCCACCGGCTGGTGATTGGCCCCTTACATACAATCATGAAGTTTTTGAAGCACACGGAAACCGCGGTTCTCTTGTTTTTTGTTTTTGCGTCGTGCACGCCCCGGAATACTCCGGACCCGGGATTTACGGCTATGGCTCCTATTTCTTTTACCGGATCCACGGAAGATCCGGCATCACGGACCACGCTCCGGGATGAAACCCGTACATACTGGAAGGGCGGCAGCGATCAGATTGGCATGTTCTCGGCCCAGGGAAGGACCTCGCAAGGAGGCACCCCGCCGGCCTACAACGTGCCCTTTACGGCCCAAAACTCGGCAAGTTCCTCGGCCTTTACGGGATCCATGTACTGGGGAGAAGCCGGGGCTGAGCATACGTTTTACGCGTACTACCCTTACGACAGCGGCTATTCGGGGGGACCTACGGCCGTTCCCGTCTCTTTGAGCAGCGTCCAGTTTCAGTCGGGGGCCAACAACAGCAGCCATATTGGGCCCCTTGATTTCATGGTAGGCGGGGCAGTGAAGGTAAATGCCCCGGGAACACCGGGCCAGGTGGCAGAGGCGGTGGGCCTGACGTTCCATCACGTATTCGCGCTTATAGAATTCAGGATTACCGGGAGCGGAGAACAATTGTCCCGGGTGGATCTTTGGGGGTCGCATCCCCTGGGTTTTAGCGGGGGAACCATTGATATCACGCAGGATCCCGGTGCAGGAAACTATACCATTACAGATAAAGTAAGTACCTCAACAAAGATGTCGGTAACCTTTATTTCTCCCATTACCCTTTCGACTACACCTGTAAGTGTTTTCATGATGATCCTGCCGGGGACACAGGAAACGTCCCGGATTGAGATCACCAGCAACGGTACTTTGAAAACCCTCACCAAGACACCCCCGGCTGGAGGCTTTATGCGCGGTCAAAAATACGTGGTAACATTGGACGAGGGAGATTTTGAAACAGCCACATAGTAAAGAATGATCCAATCAAAGAGTTTAAAGAGTATCTTTGTTATCTATGAAGAAAATTGCACTGATCTCTGCCAACAATTACCAGGATCCCTACCCTATATACCCTATCGGAATCTCCTATATTGCGACATATTTGAAGGAAAAGATGCCCACCTGGCAACTGGATATCTTTGATTTCAACCTGGGTGGCCACGCTGACCTGGCACTGTTCTTACAACGGGGAAACTTTGATTACATTGGCGTATCGCTCCGGAATGTGGACGATACCAATTATTACCAACAGTACTGCTTTGTGGACCACTACCGCCAGGTGATGCAGACCATCCGGCAGAACAGCCGTGCCGTGGTGCTGATGGGCGGCTCGGGTTTCTCGGTTTTTCCCGATGTGATTTTTAACGAACTCGGCCCGGATTGGGGGATCCAGGGGGAAGGGGAAGAGAGCATCTGCAAACTCATCTCGGCTTTGGAAAACAACGAAGATCCCACCGGCATTGACGGTCTGGTTTACCGCAAAGCCGACGGCAGTGTGGGGATCAACGAGCACAAACAATACATTTCTTCGTTAGCTTTTCATGTTGAACCGGACACGGCCCATTTCTATTTTGATAAAAGCGGGATGCTGAATATTCAGACAAAAAGAGGCTGTCCTTACGGTTGCATTTATTGCAGTTATCCCAATATTGAAGGGCCCCGCGTCCGTTTGCTGGATCCCGCTTCTGTAGTGGAGAACATTAAAGAGTTGTATTACAGCAAAGGCGTTGATTACCTTTTCTTTACAGATTCCGTTTTCAACATTAACAGGGAATACAACCGGGAACTGGCCACGCGTCTGATTGAAAGCAACGTACACGTGAAATGGGGGGCCTATTTCACCCCTTACAATTTGACTTACCAGGACCTGGAACTGTACCAGAAAGCAGGATTGAAGCACATTGAATGGGGCACCGATTCCTTATCTGACATTCAACTGGAGAACTACAACAAGAGCTTCCGTTTTTCAGATATCAAACAACAAAGCCTGAACGCGTCCCAATTGGGCATTTTTCATGCGCATTTCATGATCCTGGGCGGTTACGGGGAGACGGACCGGACGCTGGACCAGACGTTTGAGCGGTCCCGGGAATTGGGCTTAACCCTCTTTTTCCCGTTTGTGGGCATGCGCATTTACCCGCGCACCCGGCTGTACCGGATTGCTTTGGAGGAAGGAGTGATCCAACCCTCCGATGATCTGCTGCGTCCCGTTTATTACCTGTCCAAAAATGTGGATATCAGCTCTATAAAAGAACGTGCCCTGGCCTGCGGGCAACGGTGGATTTTCCCGGGATTCGGATCACAGGAGGTCATTGACCGGTTCCGCGCCAAGAAAAAACGAGGGCCGTTGTGGGAGTATCTTATGTATTGAAATATTGCCGGATTATTTCAAACAAACGCTCTTTGTTAATTGGTTTTGCGAGGTAATCATTGCAGCCTGCTTCCTTTACTTTTTCACTGTCACTGGAAATGGCAAAAGCTGTTTGAGCAATAATAACAACATTTTTGTTAAATTCTCTGATGCGACGCGTCGCTTCATAACCGTCCATGACGCGCATCCCTATATCCATCAATATCAGATCAACATCCGGATTCGACTGACAGTATTGTACGGCTTCCTGCCCATTGACACACCTGTTTATTTCAAAGTCATACTTTTTCAAAACAGCCTCCAAGAACATAAAGCTTACGTTATCATCTTCTGTTATAAGCAATTTAAGTTTTTTGGGTAACGGGGTGGACCTGTCCTCTTGATTCCGGGTAATTACAGATGATTCATGCTCATTTTCAACAATTGGCAGGGTAAAGAAGAAAGAACTGCCTTTTCCGGGCTCGGATTCCACCCATATTTTCCCGCCCAGGTATTCAACATAGGCTTTTGTTATGGAAAGGCCCAGCCCGGAACCTTCATAACCTCTTGTATTCAGATTGTCTGCCTGTATGAACCGTTCAAAAACAAGATCAATTTTGTCCGGATGAATTCCTCTGCCGGTGTCTTTCACAAAAAAGAGCAAAGTGTTCTTGTCTTTTTGTTCACACCCGAATTCAATCTTGCCCTTCTCTGTAAATTTTATGGCGTTCTTAATCAGGTTGGTCAGAATGGAATCCAATTTGCTGTTATCAGAAACAATGGTATCCGGGTTACTCTTGCACGGGACGAACTCAAGCTGCAAGCCTTTTCCTTTTGCCTGGGGTAAAAAGAAATCATAATAGTAGGACAAAAATTGCGACAATTGTATCTCTTGCATGGATACCTTCATGTCGCCCGATTCGATTTTTGAAATTTCTATAATGTCATTAATGGTGCTCAAAAGCCTTTGTCCGCTCTTTTTTACAATATCTAAATATCCGGCCTTCACATCTTCACCCAGATCGGGTTCGCTCAATAATTCCAAAAAACCTAATATCCCGTTCATGGGAGTACGTATTTCGTGACTCATATTTGCCAGGAAAGCCGATTTTAACTGATCGCTCTGTTGCGCTTTATCCTTTGCCAGGATCAAGTCTTCAACCATTTTCTTCCTGTCGGTGATGTCCTCATTTATACTTACAAAATTGGTAATCATTCCGTCTGCATTCACAATGGGTGAAATAACAGCCTGTCCCCAGTAAAGTTCCCCCGTTTTCTTTTTATCTATGAATTCGCCTTCCCAGTTCTTCCCGGAAAGAATGACATCCCACAGCTTCCTGTGGAATTCTTTGGACTGATTACCCTCTTGTAAAATGCCCGGGATTTGCCCCCTGACTTCTTCTACACTATATCCTGTCAATTGGGTAAAGAACGGATTTACGTATTCAATGCGACCTTGCCTGTTTGTTATGATAACAGCGACTGAGCTTTGCTCAACAGCCTTTGTTAATTTATGTGCTTTATCCTCTGCATTTTGACGGTCAATGAAAAGACTCAGTTCATGAGCAATCAATTCCAGGACTTCAAGGCTTGATTGGTCATAAACATTGGCGTTGTAGTAGTTTTGAAATACCACAGCTCCCAACATATTTTCATTCACTTTCAAGGGGACTCCCATCCAGGCCTCGGCCAAAGGGCCCATTATTTCAATCAATCCTTCTTCATGCAAACGTAAGATTTCACTTTTTTGCAAAAGCAACGGACGATCTTGTTTGATCAGATAGCCTGTTAACGATTTTTCAGCAGGCCATTCCCGTATATCGTCTTTTTCATCTGTAAAAAGCGGCGAATACAGCATCCCGGTTTCCTGGTTGTATAAGGCAATGAAAAAGTTTTTTGCATCAAATATTTTATCCAGTTCTTTTCTGATGATATCAATCAAATCGTTGAAATTTCTTGTGGTAATGGTTGCCAGGGCAATGTTGTATTGCGATTGTTTGATTATCTCTGCTTGTTTGCGGTAGGTAATATCCTGCAGGGTTCCCGATAGTTTTTCAATTTTTCCGTCGGGGCCATACAGGGCCTCACCTCTGGCTACGGTGTAGCGTTTATTTCCATTTGCAGGTAATACATCCAGTTCAATTTCATAGGATTTACCCGTCCTTATTGCATTCTGGGTGGCTTTGCTGAATTTCTCCCAGCTTTCGGACGTATAATATTTTTGGTGACTACTGACATCCAACGCTTCCGCGGTTTTTTCCATACCAATGATATTGTACATTTCATCTGAGAGACGAAGCTCCCCGGTCTCAAGATTCCATGTCCAATTCCCGATATTTGCCAATCGCTGTGCTTCTCTTAAACCGGTTGCGCTTTCCTTGAGTGTTTCCTCTACCTGCTTGCGTTCCGTGATATTTGCGTTGAACCCGTACCAGGTAACACTACCGTCCGGCAATTTTTCCGGTGTAGAACGGGACAAGATCCATTGAACGGGTTTGCCCGGGATAAGCACTCTGAATTCATGGGATAAATTAGTCAGGTGCCGGGCCGAGTATTCAATATCTGCAATTACCCGCTCTGCATCATCGGGATGCAGGACACGTGCTATGGCATCAAAATTATCTGCCACATCCTGCGGCCGGCAGCCGAATATGTTTTTTATGCCATCAGAAGCTATTGGGACAAAATAAGACCCGTCCGGCCTGCGGGTAAACTGAAAAATCAGATCGGGAACATTGGCAGAAAGTTTCCGGAATTCAAGGTCTTTCTCCCTGATTTTTGCTTCTGCTGCTTTTTTCTCTGATATATCCTGAAAAGCCCCTTGTACTTTGTAAATTTTCCCGGTTTCATCTCTGACTGCCTCTCCAATTGTTCTGATCCAGACCCTCTTGCCCGTTGCAGTGATAATCTCCATCTCTTCATCATAGCTTACCCCGTTTTTTGCACAATTGGTAAAAACTTCTGTAATTTTATCGTGCCATTCGGGAGCGTAAAAATTGATTCCAGCTTCCACCAACGGAGCGTAGCCGGGAGGCATTTCATGGATGGCTGCCACTTCATCTGACCAATAAGATCTGTTTTCATCCAGGAGCACACTCCATCCTCCGAGTTTGGCTTTCTCTGCAGCAAGGCGAATAAGGGAACCATGTTCCATCAACGTATCTTCAGCCTTTTTGCGCTCCGTGATATCCTTTACGAATCCCAGAAAACGATTTTCCGTAAGCTTCACGGCAGCTACATCCCAAAAGCGTATCTCTCCCTCCTTGGTAATAAACCTTGTAACTCCGTGAACGTATCCTTTTTCATTTACATCCCTGAACAGCTGCGATCCCGTTTCCAGATCTCCTTGATAAAGTATGTTTTTTATATTTAATGTAACCAGTTCTTCCTTTGAATACCCGGTCATTCTACTAACAGCAGGATTTGCCTCTACGTATTTTCCTTTTTCGTCTAAAAGAAAAACACCGTCGGGGGAATAATCAATTATGGAATGGAACCTCTCTTCTCTATCCTTCAGCTTCTTAATAATTTCCCGGCTTTCACGCAACTCCTGTTCCAATTCATTTATCCGTTCCAAATCGTTATTTAATCTTTTCTCCATATTATTCTTGACAACCATTGGTTTATATTAAATGCTTATACACAAGTAATTTAACGTAATAAGCCAGGTATCTGCAATAAATTAAACTAATATATGAATAAATTCTGATTTGCTGCAGAGAGGGGGCGTTGGGCAGCCCGGGGCAAGCGGTTGGGCAGCCCGGGGCAAGCGGTTGGGCAGCCCATCCACATATAAGGCTGTTTTTGTGGAGAAACCTCCGATTTTCGGCAACTCATCCACATACAAGGCCGTTTTTGTGGAGAAACTTCGAATTTTCCGCCTTCCATCCACATATAAGGCCGTTTTTGTGGAGAAACCTCCGATTTTCGGCAACTCATCCACATATAAGGCCGTTTTTGTGGAGAAACTTCCTCTGATTGCGGTCTCTGGTCTCTAGATAACCACTTTAGTCAACGGTCTGTAATCTTATTATTTTAACAATCCGGTTGTACACGATTTCCGATAAACTCCAGAGATTTCCGCCACTGGTATTAACAAACTGTACCACAATGGCATCCATGTCTTTGTGGTATTTTGCAATGCTTTGGTAACCGGGCAACAACCCGGTATGTTCGTACACATAAATTGAGGAGTATATTTCCTGTTCCTGCGCTGTTAACAAGGTGCCGTCAATCAACGCCCTCAAGAAGGTCCCAACATCCGCTGCCGTGGCTACCATAGATCCTCCCGGTTGTATGAAATCGTTGAATTTAATGTCATCTTCATAGCCTACATAATACCCGCTCATCACATCTTCCGGATCCACTTCACTTAGCAGGCTGTAAGTATGGGTGAGGCCCAGGGGCTTTAAGATTTCATCTTTTATGTATTGGTGATGGCTGTAACCCAATGTATTGTCCAGTATTTCGCCAATTAAAAGATAATTGGTGTTTGAGTACCTGTGTTTTTTCCCCGGTTTAAAATCGGCCGGCCTGTCATAAACCAATTCATAGGTTTGTTTGACATCTTTGTAGGGATTGGTCCACGGGTAATCCGGATGATCGCTGTAATCAGGAATCCCGCTCCTGTGCTGCACCAGCATGCGCAAAGTGATATTTGCCGAGTTTTCGATCCTCCGAGCCTTTTGGGGCAAATAATCCGCCAGCGTTTTGTCCAAAGACAGCCTGTTCTCCCCCACCAGCTTTGCGGTGGCAACGGCTATATACAACTTGCTGATGCTGGCGATCTTAAACAATGATTGGGGATCCGCAGGAATCTTCTGTTCCCGGTTTTTCCAACCTGCCGAGTATAAAACCGGCGTCTCTCCTTTTTGATCAACATAAACGATGATCCCGTCCAGGCCGTATCCTATAGCATCATCTACCTGCTGCTGTACTCTTTCCGGTAGTGGTGAAAGCCAGGGTTTTATAAGTTCCACAGGAGCGAACAAAACAATACAGGTCAATCCTATCAAAGGCATCACTACCCTTAAGATCCTTATCCATTGCTTTTTGTTCATAACTTCCTAATTTATCTGGGACGTTTTGGACATTTGGGACTCCTGTCAATCTTCCTGTAATATGTGTTCAATAATCTCTTCAACCTCACTGGCAGATTCTGTCATCACTTGTTCAGCAATACCACCAAAACCTGCAGCAATCATTGATGAATTCATTCTTGATATATACGTCTTTCCGTCTGCCTTTTCATAAATGCTTACACGACAAGGCATCATTGACGAAATAATGCGTTCTGAATCTTTTTCCAGAATCCTGCTTGAATGATTTGGATGACAAAGAGAAAAAACCTTAACAGGCAAGACATCTTTACCATGTTGATTTAAAGTCTTCTGTAAATCATATACATTTGATACCTTCCATGATTTATTCTCTATTTCTATTGACAATTTTTCTACTGTTGAAGGAAAGTCAAAGGGACTTAAAGTCTCCAAAAACATCTTATTTTTCAGATTTTTTTCTTTATTCTCTACCATTATTCAATATTTTTAAGACTCCTGGGTTCTTTGCAATTCAAGCAAAAATCCCTGTGTACACAGAGTGTGGCGCCACAGGCAGGGCAAGTCCAACGTTGTCTCTCTAATTGCATAAACCGTTCCAGACCTGATTCCTTTATTATTTGAAGGTTCTCAAGCATGCTCATATTGTATTTTGTCCTGTACCTTGTATCCAATTGCTTTAACCTTCTGCAAGGGTATTTTTCACAGTCGTAGCAAAAGTTTGATTCTGTTTTATGAAGCAGTTCGCAGTTTACAATGATGCATTTCCTGCAGTATTCAGGTTTGTTCTTGCTCCATTCCCTGCAGCCGTTGCAATGGTTTTTTTCCCGCAGATAGCCAAGACATATCCCGCAATTCATTCCACATGGCGCTATCAGAGTATTAGTTATCATTGGGATCCTCCCTTTCTTTTACAAGCGAACCGAATCTTCTGCCATCAGCGTAATCACTTCATTTTCAAAATTGTATAGCCTGACATGCGTTTTAGAGCAACAATCATCTTTCTGAGGGGTAATAACCACAAAATTCATGGTTGTCCTTTTGGGATTGTCATCAATCCAGGTCCCGGAATTTACATAGATCGATTTTTGCTGTAAATGATCAAAAGAAGATAGGATTACAGGAACGTGAGAATGACCAAAAACAACAATTCTTACGTTTGACTTTGGATTTAAAAAGTATTGCTCAGCTGCCTGATTATCAGTTTCGCTGGCCAGGGCAGATCCGGAAATGGCCTGTTGAGCAGGGATAGGAACCGGCACATGGTTGTGCGCCTGTCTTTGCATCCAGGTATCCTGGATTCCTTTGTAAAGATTTACATCTATGAATCCTCCGGGAGTTTCCTGATAAGGAAGTACGTCGTTTACGGAATAGGACCCTGTAAACCCGTTAACATTTGTCACAATGATGTCCTCGTCAAATTGATCCTCAATGGTGAAGTTTGTTAATGTCCACTCCCACATTTTCCAATAGGCATAAAGCAGGTTCTGGCTTTCATCTCCTGAAGTATTGGGAGTTACAGGCGGAAGAACAATTTCTACCGATGGATGTCCCTGCGCAACATACTGGGCAGCAATCCGGGTGAAAAAGTATCCCGGCGGCAGGATGGTTCCCGGAGCAACATCCTGGTTGGAGTACGGATCGGGAGAACAAAAGAAATTGTACCGGTGCCCGTGCTCTATCACAATCTTGGGATAACCCACTGGAGAGTAAGTTCCCAGGCCCAACTCGGGATCGCGTTTCTGGTTGATTCCAGGAAGAATGAGATCAACGCTTGCCTCGGTAATGGTCAGATCGTGGTTGCCGGGCACATAAGTCACCAGGATCCTCTTTTCCCGGATGATCTTTTTCAAAACATCAAAAACGCCTTTGTTTGCCTCGGCAATACGTTTTACAAAATCCGCCTGGTCCTTTCCCCGGTAGGTATCCACCGGAGCCGGTACGAACCACTCGTCAAGCAGGTCTCCGGCAATAACCAGTTCTTTTACATTGGCAGATTCCCTTATCTGCGTCAGGAATTCTTCCAGAGCCGGCAAGTTGTCCTTGCATTCGGCATAAGCAAGGTCTGCCCCCAGGTGTATATCACTGATTACAACGATCAGTTCTCTCTCCATACTGCATTTTCTAAACGGATTGATGATATGCGGCTTTTCACAGGACAGAAAAACACCTGTGATCAATATCACAAAAAGGGCACTAAATAATTTTTGATAGGTTTTCATAAAGAATGTTGCTTTATTTGTTAAAAACGTAGCTGAAATAAACGTATTTTTCGGAAGTAAAATTGTTGTATGTATCAGACCCCAGTGCCCCGGCAAAATTCAGAGCAAGTTTGTGAAGGAATTTGGGAGCCAGGGTTTTAATAAGGCTGCGTCTGCGATTGTCATCCAGTTCAAGCGCTGTAGTGATTTCCCGGTTGATAATTTTTTCTTTGATCACAGTGAATCCGCTTCCTTTCAGATCTTTCTTTAGTTCATCCATCTCACTATCGTATCTGAAATCGGTAAATAAGAAAGAACCACCGGGACGCAAAATACGGAAGACTTCATTTAAAAAGGCAGTCATATTCGGATAGCGGTGTGATGATTCCACGTTAATGACTATGTCGCAGGAGTCGTCCTCCAGTTTCAGATGTTGGGCGTCGCCCTGTGAAAATGACAATCCGTTCATTTTGTAACGACGGCCACAAAACCGGACTGCCCGTTTGTTCAGGTCAATCCCAATTGCCGTCGCGGGTGAAAAGTTACTTGCGATATAAGACAAACCGCCACCTCTGCCACAACCGATCTCCACAATATCTTTACCTTGCATGTCAACGGCTTCTGCCAAATGATGGTATAGCTGGATAGAGTACCTGTCACGTTCACTTTTTTCATCCATGGCAATATGCTGACTTGGGTCATGGTAACCGAAGTTCATGAAAAGTATTTGGGCGTTCTTGTCTGCTTTGTTCACGTACCAATACCAAATACGAAAAAAAGTTTCACGTAGATTAGTCTTTAAAGTCATAAAATCAGGCTTGGTTTCATATTCCTTAAACTATAAACCCTGGAACGTACATGTTGTGCCCAGTCCAGGTGGGATCTTGTATTGACAAACATTTTATGGGGAATTGGTTCGCCAATAATGACTCTTACGGTTTCATTTCTTTTTTTAAACATTTCACGAGGCAGCAGCATTAATTCCAGGTTCGCTTTAATACGGAACAATCGTCTTAAAGAGAAGATCAAATAGAATAATAATGAATTTCTCCCGTAAAAATAAATGGGAACAATGGCCCTGTTGCTTGAAATGGCTTTTCTGATAAAGCTCTTTTGCCATTCTGTATCCTGGATCTTTTTGTTGTACACTCTGGATACTTCACCTGCCGGAAAATGGGTAATTGGAATATCCATTGTAAAAGTATCGTCAAGGGCTTTGATATAGGCCTTTGAGGATTTGTCGTATACATTTACAGCTGCAATGAAGGGATGCAATTGAGGGATAAGCATAAAAGCATCGTTGGCAATGGCCTTCAGTTGCCCGTATTTTTCTGATACAATGTGTGTCAGTATCAAACCGTCCAGTATTCCGTACGGATGGTTGGCCACAAAAAAGCACTTTCCGTTTTCAGGAAGGTTTTCCTTTCCTTCAACAACAACCTTTACGTTAAATTCTTCTATGATTTTGTCAAGAAAATCCTTCCCTGAATAATCTGAATATTTACTTAGTATGTGGTTGATTTCATCTTGCCTGATAATCGATATGATCCATTTAATTGCAAATCCGGGGATGCGTGTCAGCATTTTGGATTTACTTTCCCGGATGGATTTTTCTATGTCAATATATTTATTGTCTTTGCCAAGCTCTGTCATGTATTTTTGTATGTGTTTATGTGTGTACGCAGACCTTGACAAGTGTCAAAATTTGTGACTTTAAATATACTTATTTATTTCGGATAAATGGATTAACGCTACCAGAGTGGTTTCTTACAATTTAAGCAAAAATGCCTGTTAACACAGAGCAGAGTAGTTATTTTTCATAATGTTTATTGTACCTGTTTCCCTGTTATCTATCACTCTTTGATTATTTAATGTTGTTGCGGGGAGGTAGTAAGTACGTGCATTTTTGCCGAGACGGGTACTTACCACCTCCCCCGAAATTCCTGCGAATTCCTGCTTTTTGCGGGGAGGTAGTAAGTACGTGCCTTTCCTTTCAAAGCCGCATCTTTCTGGTATTGTGCTTGTTACGTATATTTTTGCCGAGACGTGCACTTACTACCTCCCCCGGAATTCCTGTAAATTCCTGCTTTTTGCGGGGAGGTAGTAAGTACGTGCCTTTCCTTTCAAAGCCGTATCTTTCTGGAATTGTGCTTGTTACGTGTATTTTTGCCGAGACGTGCACTTACCACCTCCCCCGGAATTCCTGTAAATTCCTGCTTTTTGCGGGGAGGTAGTAAGTACGTGCCTTTCCTTTCAAAGCCGCATCTTTCTGGTATTGTGCTTGTTACGTGTATTTTTGCCGAGACGGGTACTTACCACCTCCCCCGGAATTCCTGCAAATTCCTGCGTTTTGCGGGGAGGTAGTAAGTACGTGCCTTTCCTTAAAAAGCCGTATCTTTCTGGCATTGTGCTTGTTACGTATATTTTTGCCGAGACGTGCACTTACTACCTCCCCCAAAATTCCTGCAAATTCATGCTTTTTGCGGGGAGGTAGTAAGTACGTGCCTTTCCTTAAAAAGCCGCATCTTTCTGGTATTGTGCTTGTTACGTATATTTTTGCCGAGACGTGCACTTACTACCTCCCCCAAAATTCCTGCAAATTCCTGCTTTTTGCGGGGATTACCTTCGGCCACAGGCGCTCGGTGTTCCCCGAGGGGAGGCTTCAGATCCAAAAACGCAAAGCAGCAAGGCGCAGCTTTTTATGACAGCGGGCCGGGAAAACAAGCTTGTTTGTTTTCCGGCCAGCTGCCATAAAAAAGACACGGACGTTATCCGTGTCTTTGCGTTTTTGGATCTGGCGGAGAGAGGGGGATTCGAACCCCCGGAACCCATAAGGGTTCAACGGTTTTCGAGACCGCCCCGTTCGACCGCTCCGGCATCTCTCCGTTTATGTGGGTGCAAGCTCCGTATTTAAGGTCTGCGGCAAGTGCCTCCGGCGGTGCCAGGTGCGTCCTGGGTGCGTTCTGGGTGCGCAGGTAGAACCTTTACGGTGGTGCGTTTCATGCTCCTTAGGGGGTGGCAAAGGTAAGGATTCTTTTTATTTTTTGGAGAAAAATTTGTATTTGAAAATTAGCAGGTAGAGGGCACCGCAGGTGATGGCAGAGTCGGCAATGTTGAAGATGAATTGGAAGAAGACAAAGCGGCGGCCGCCCCAGATGGGGAAGTGATCCGGCAAGACGGTGTCTATCAACGGGAAGTAGAGCATGTCTACGACTTTGCCGTGCAGGAAGGTGGCGTAGCCGCCTTCGGGAGGGAACATCCGGGCTACCTGGGTGACTCCGGATTCATTGAAGATCAGTCCGTAGAAAGCACAGTCAATGATGTTTCCCACAGCACCTACAAATACCAGGGAGAGGCCTACAAGAACGCCCATGGGTGTGTCCGGTTTTTTCAGTAACCTGACAATGTACCACATGATGAAAATACTCAGCCCTATGCGGAACAGGCTCAGGATGAGTTTTCCGGCTTCTCCGCCAAAGACCATCCCAAAGGCCATTCCTTCATTTTCCACAAAAAACAGCTGGAACCATCTGCCCAAAACGGGGACGCTTTGGTGTAGGGTAAAATGGGTTTTTATCCAGATCTTAAAAACTTGATCCAGGATAAGAATGGTGCTGATAATGATGGCTATGATTTTGCCTTTGGATAACCTGCTTTTCCCCATGGAACTTTTATTCTCTGTTGTTCTTCGCTTCTACTGACAGGGTGGCGTGAGGTACCAGGCGAAGGCGTTCTTTGGGTATGAGCTTTCCTGTTTCACGGCAAATACCATAGGTTTTGTTTTCTATTCTTATCAGTGCCATTTCCATGGACTGGATAAATTTGTGCTGGCGCAGGGCCAACTGGCCGGCTTCTTCCTTGGAGAGTGCGGAGGCACCTTCTTCCAATACCTTAAAAGTGGGAGATGTATCTTCTGTGTCGTTACTCTGGCTATGGGTTACGATGGCTTTCAGTTCTTCATAATCGGCACGGGCCTGTGCCAATTTTTCGTTGATCAGGGCTTTGAATTCCTGGAGTTCCTCATCTGAATAACGAACCTTTTCTTTTACCTCTTCCGTCGCTTTTGGAGCGGTTGTAGTTTGTTTTTTAGTCATGGTTCTAGTTTTTTGGGAAACACAAATGTAGTATTTAATTATGATTTGTCAATATGAATGTTCAATGTACCCTCTTCCCATTCTACAGCATGGGCTGCAGGGGGTGTCGCAGACAGTGTGATTTGAGTCGCAAGTACCTGTTGGGCAATATATTGAGAGAAATCCTGCAAGGCCTCGGCAACATCACTGCGGTCTTCCAGGATCACACGGATCTTGTCGGTAACGTCCAGTCCTGTGTCTTTGCGCAGGTTCTGTATCCGGTTCACCAGTTCGCGGGCAATTCCCTCTCTGCGCAGCTCATCGGTAATGGTAACATCCAGGGCAACGGTCAAAGGTCCGTCGGCAGCAATAAGCCAGCCGGGCATATCCTGTGAAGTGATGGTAACGTCGTCACGTTCCAGGGATACGGGACCGGAAGCAAGGACCAGTGTATACGCACCGTTCTCAGTGGCTTTTTCAAGATCATTGATCTCTTGCTGTGAAAAACCGTTCAGGGCAGCGGTGATCTCTTTCATTTGAGGTCCGTATTTTTTCCCCAGTACTTTGAAGTTGGGTTTGATGCCTTTGTGGATCAGCCCCGCTGTATCGTGTATGAATTCCATGTCCTTGACGTTGACCTCACTCAGAATAATCGGACGTACCTGTTCCAGCTTGCCGGCAAGGGAGGGGTCCAGTACGGGGATGAGAATCTTGTGCAGAGGTTGGCGGACTTTTATGTTCACTTTACGGCGCAAGGCCAGTACCAGGGATGTACATCGCTGAGCCATATCCATACGTTCTTCCAGGGCAGTATCTATGAGGGTTTCATCAGCTGTGGGCATCAATTCCAGGTGTACCGAATCGTTTCCCGTCAAATCCATAAAGAGCCGTTCCATATAAACAGGTGCCAGGGGTGCTCCCAGCAAGGCAACTGTTTTCAGGCAGGCGAACAAAGTCTGGTAAGCGGCCGCTTTCTGGCTGTCCATCTCTCCACCCCAGAAACGTTTGCGGTTCAGGCGTACGTACCAATTGCTCAACTGGTCGCATACAAAGTCCTGGATTAAACGTCCGGCAGTAGTTATATCGTAATCGTCGTAAGCAGCCAATACCTTAAAGGTTAAGGAATTGAGCAACGACATAATCCAGCGGTCAATTTCCGGCCGCTGCGCAACAGGAACCCATTCATCACTATCGGGACAGGCCCGGGCAGAACTATCCGGGCAGGCCCGGGCGGCGGTAAAACCGTCTACGTTGGCATAGAGAGCAAAGAAAGAATATGTATTATAGAGGGTTCCAAAGAATTTACGCCGGACTTCATCAACTCCACCCTCGTCAAAGCGCAAATTGTCCCAGGGTTGTGCATTGGTCATCATGTACCAACGCAAGGGATCGGCTCCGTATTTGTCCAGCATGGTGAAAGGATCCACGGTGTTGCCCAGGCGTTTGCTCATCTTGTTGCCGTTCTTGTCCAGGATCAGCCCGTTGGACAGCACATTGCGAAAACATACACGGTCGTTGATCATGGTTGCGATGGCATGAAGGGTAAAGAACCATCCGCGGGTCTGATCCACCCCCTCGGCAATGAAATCGGCTACCTGTCCGAAAGCCGGAGTGCCGAGTTTTTCCAGGCCTTCCTGCGAAAAGGGCATGGAGCCCGAGTCAAACCAGACGTCTATCAGATCGGATTCGCGGCGCATGGGTTTTCCTTTTGCCGAGGCAAGGATCCATTCGTCCACAAAAGGACGGTGCAGATCAATTTTTTCGTAATTCTGCGGTGTGAAATCGCCCGGAACAAAACCTTTGTCTTTCAAGGGATTGGACTTCATGAATCCTTGTTTGACGGATCCTTCCAATGCATCGTACAACTCCTGTAACGACCCGATGCAGCATTCTTCGCTACCGTCTTCGGTGCGCCACACGGGAAGCGGAGTGCCCCAGAAACGGCTGCGGGAAAGGTTCCAGTCCTGCAGATTTTCCAGCCATTTTCCAAACCGGCCCGTTCCGGTGGAAGCGGGCTTCCAGTTGATGGTGTCGTTTAGCTCCATCATGCGTTCCTTAACGGCAGTAGTACGGATGAACCACGAATCCAGCGGGTAGTAAAGTACGGGCTTGTCGGTCCGCCAGCAATGGGGATAATTGTGAACCATTTTTTCTATGCGAAAAACCAGCCCGTGCTTTTTCAGCCACATGCAAATATCAACATCCAGCGAATCAAATTCGCCATTCTGTTCTTTTTCTTCAGTCCATTGGGGATCGTAAACGTTTTTTACGAAACGTCCGGCAAAGGGACTGTACTGTTCCACATTCACACTGGAAGCTACAAAAGCAGGATCCAGCTCTTCAGGCAGGTAAAATTTTCCGGTTTTATCTACCATAGGGCACAATGCGCCGTTCTTATCTGTCAAAAGCAATGCGGGAATATCGTATTTTTTGGCAACCTTGTTGTCATCATCCCCGAATGTAGGGGCAATGTGCACAATCCCGGTCCCTTCTTCCGTGGTAACAAAATCTCCAAGGATTACCCTGAAAGCCCCATCCCCCGGATTGACCCAGGGCAGAAGCTGGTTGTAACGGATACCTTCCAGGTCTTTCCCGGTATATATTCCGGGTTCCTGCACGTAAGGGACGGCTTTGTCCCCGGTTTTGTAGGAATCCATAGGAATTTCCGCGTTTTTGGCAGGAAAGAGGGTCTCCTTCAGGTCTTCGGCCATTATTACGGATATGGGATCACCGGTATACGGATTGAACGTACGCAACTTGATATAGCGGATGCCGGGACCCACACAGAGCGCCGTATTTGAAGGCAAAGTCCACGGAGTGGTAGTCCAGGCAAGGAAATATACCTGCTCCCCTTCCCTTGTGAAAAGAGACTTGCTTTTTTCATCAGGGATGACGGCAAATTGTGCGGTGCACGTTGTATCTTTTACGTCTTTGTAGCAGCCGGGCTGGTTCAGTTCGTGGGAGCTGAGTCCCGATCCGGCAGCAGGAGAATACGGCTGGATGGAGTATCCCTTGTAGAGCAACCCCTTTTTGTGGATCTCCTTCAGCAGGTACCAGACTGTTTCAATATAGGAATTGTGATAGGTCACGTACGGCCGGCTCATGTCCACCCAATAGGCCATCTTTTGGGTCAGCGTTTCCCATTCCCGCGTATAACGCATCACTTCCTTGCGGCATACAGCGTTGTATTCTTCAACGGAAATGGTTTTGCCAATGTCTTCCTTGGTAATGCCCAGCATCTTTTCCACGCTCAGTTCTACAGGCAATCCGTGGGTATCCCAGCCGGCCCTTCTTTCCACCCGGAAGCCCCGCTGAGTCTTGTATCTGCAGACCACATCCTTTATGGTGCGTGAAATAACGTGATGGATGCCGGGTTTTCCGTTTGCCGAGGGGGGGCCTTCAAAGAAAATAAAAGCAGGAGCACCGGCACGCTCGTCAATGCTACGGCAAAAAGTATTGTGGCTATTCCAGGATTCAACAATTTTTTCCTGTACCGAAGGCAGGTCAAGGTTCTTATATTCAGGGAACTTCATAACAAAACGGGGTAAAAAATAGTTTGCAAAGATACGAATCTTAGCTATCTTTGGAAACATGTTAGCGAAACTTTCACTCAATTACATAGATATCATACTTTTAATAGTATGGATACTGGCCGTCATCGAAGGCCTGAGCAAAGGGCTCATAAAACAGGTTTTTGGTATACTTGCACTGATCCTGGCCTGTTATTTTTCATTTCATTTTTCCGGATTTGCCGCCGACCGTATAGTTGAATGGTTCGGATGGAACGGAGACGGTCTGAAAATCGTGGCCTTCGTGGCAACATTTGTTATTGTGGTCATAGTTGTCGCATTATTGGGCAGGCTTCTGGACCGGCTTCTGAAAATTGTCCTTCTGGGATGGCTTAACCGTCTGACAGGAGCCATATTCGGGTGGATAAAATGGAATATTTTACTTGTCATTTTATCCTATGTTTTGACCCTGATCAACGACTACGCCCCGTTTTTGCCGACAGAAGCTTTTGAGGCTTCACGCCTTTATCCCGTAGTAGAGAAATTTTCTTCCATTTTAATGCCGTACCTGCCCTTCCTGGGATCATAATTGTCCTTTTCCCAGGTTTTTGATTTGATTCTTTTATTTTTTTTGTCCCGGGATTTTGATTCCGTCGGGTTAGGTTTGCAACATGAAGGCAATCAAAAAACCGTCCTATCCCGCTTTAGCAGATACGTCAATCAGCGAGGAAATCTTTGACAGGAAAGATAAGAAGGGGTTTTTCATTTTTTTCATAGCGATTATCGTAGCTACCGTGACGGGAATGGTTGCCTTTCTGTTGTTCGTAACCACGGAGTTGTCCGGCGTGAAGGGTTCGGGAAGTGTCGTAAACGGGGAAGTGCGGGCTCTGTTTTCGGCATGCGGACCGGTGCAGAAAGAAAGGACAGCTCCGTATTTAAAAGATGGGGAGGATGAGGAAGATAAAATTCAGGCAACATCATATAAGTGATTGCGGAGCGGCATGCCTGGCGTCTGCTGCCGCCTGGTTCGGGTTACGCTTTCCTCTGGAGCAGATCCGGCAAATAAGCGGCACGCAGACGCACGGCATTTCTGTCCAGGGGATCCGGGAAGGAGCTAAGGCATTGCATCTGATAGCAGAAGCATACGGCCGTCCGGGACAGGCTCCTGAGGCAGATGAAACAACGTTCCTGCATATTCCCGTACCTTCGGTTTTTCATATCCTGAAACCAAACGGATACACCCATTTTGTGGTGTATTACGGATTGACCTCCGGCCGTTTTGGCAGAATCAGAAAATGCCGTATAATGGATCCCGAAGACGGCAGGATGCATCGTATATCCAGACAGGAAATTCTTTCCCTGTGGACCGGGGTGGTTGTGACACTCAGACCCGGTCCGGACTTTGAAAGAGGAAACTTAATACCGGGTTTTTTACACCGCGTTACAGTGTTGATGAAAGGACAGAAGCGATTGTTCTTCAACGGACTGGTTGCTTCTTTTCTGTATACTTTTACAGGTATTGCTTCTGCCCTGTTTCTGCAACAGATCGCAGACAAGGTCATACCCGGGGGACAGGGAAATGTGTTGCGGATATTGGGATTTTCAATGGTATACATTGCCGTTTGCGCAATGGTTTTAAATGTTTTCAGGGTGCGTTATCTTTTACGTACAGGATTCAAAACAGCCATGCGCCTGGCAACGGGGTTTTACCGTCACCTGATGTACCTGCCCCAACGTTTTTTTGATCAAAGGCCCTCCGGTGAGCTGGTAGCCCGTATGAACGATGCTTTCAAGGTTAGCAATTTTCTGAGCAACGGCTTGATGAACATTGCCCTGAGTGTTTTTACGTTGGTTTTCTCTTTCGGGATCATGTGGTTGTTCAACCGGAAACTCACCCTGATCTGCCTGTCCTGCCTGCCACTTTATGCAGGTATTTATTACCTTTTTGACCGTCGTAATAAAAAAACGCAACGTTTGATCATGACTTCCCGGGCCGCCCTGGAATCGGAGCTGGTAGATTCCCTGCACGGAGTAGCCCAGATAAAATACAGTGCTGCCCAGGAACACATTATTAGTAAAACCCGGGAACACTTTGGCCTTTACATAAAACACACCTACAGGGGTGGAATGAATCAGTTGCGGGCCGCAACCGGAGGAGAAGTTATCAACCGCGGATCGGGACTGGCCATTTTGTGGCTTGGAGCAACGCTTGTTACAAGGGATATAATGAGCTTTGGCGAACTGCTCTCTTTCTATGCCCTGACCGCATATTTCTCTGCTCCCGTAAGCGAGATAATTGGATTCAGCCAAAAGTACCGGGATGCCCGGATCGCAGGGGAACGTCTTTTCGAGATCATGGAACTGGAAACGGAACAGGATCCACGCGCACCGGGACAGGAATGCAGGAAAAAAAATCTTTCAAAAATAAGTGAAGGAGACCTGGTCATTGACCGGCTGCACTTCCATTATCCTGGCCGTCTGGTTTTGTTCCGGGATTTCAGTTATGTATTTCCCGCCGGGAGCATCACGGGAATTGCCGGGGAGAGCGGCTCCGGAAAAAGCACCCTGGGACAGTTGCTGCTCAGGATGTACACACCCGACAGCGGTTCCATCCTGTTGGAAAATACACCTGCCTGTGATATTCCTTTGAATACCTGGAGAAAAATTGTGGGCATTGTGCCTCAGAAAGCTGATCTTTTCCGGGGTAACATTCTGGATAATATAGCCTTGGGAGATCCAACCCCGGATATGGACCGGGTGCTTGCCCTTTGCCGGCAACTGGGACTGGATTCCTTTTTGGACGCACTGCCAAGGGGAATCCTGACTCCGGTCGGAGAACAGGGTGTCCAGCTTTCCGGGGGGCAACGTCAACGCATAGCACTGGCACGTGCCGCTTACCGCAAACCCCGCTGGCTTATATTGGACGAAGCCACATCCTCCCTGGACAGCACCTCGGAAACGTATGTAATGGAAGCGTTGCGGTGTTGGAAAAAAGACGGTACAGGGATTATAATTATTGGACACAGAATGTCTACTTTGTCTGTGGCCGGGACAATCTTGTTGCTGGAGAACGGGCGAATAGCGGAACGGGGCGGTCACCGGGAGTTAATGGAAAAAAACGGAAAATACGCTGTTTGGTGCAAACAGCAGGGATTATAAAAGCAAACGCGCGATTGCCGGCGGAATCTCACGCGCCTGAACGGTGAGAACTAATTTATTAAAACCTAAAAGTATGAGTGATTATGTGATGCGGAATTTTGGGTTCACTCCACTGGACCAAACGGCCCGGTGCGTGGTTACCGGAGGAGAATCCGATTACGGTGTCCTGGGAGATATCCTGGAAGACCTTCTCAACGGATTGGCGGGAAAAATGGGTAAAGCAGGGATACTGGTTACCACACTTGCCAAAAACATTGACAGTTTTATTGACGGATTCAAAGCGGGATGGAACAAATGAAGACGTCAGACTGCCCTCAATACATGCCGGGCTTTGTGTCGCTGAGCGACAACGCCTGCTGTGCCGTCACCGGAGGTATGTCCGATTTTGATGCCGACCTGGCATACAAATTCGGAGAGATCCTGGGACAGGCATTCCGTGCCCTGTACGATATGGGATGCAACCTATTCGGTAAACTTACAAAAGCGGCCGTACCGGCCTGATGCGTAAATATTTATTTTTAGCCTATCCCGTCGGGCTCTATGTCATTTTTTCTTTACCGGTACTGTTTCTGTCCGCCACACTTAAAGCAGTATTCGGAATTGACCACCTCTTAACACATGCTCTTGGAGCAATGGGAATGGCTCTAAGCCACATAATGGTCAAACGTAAAAAAATGACAGACCCGGGTAAGCTGCCCTGGAAACAGATGTTTTCTCTTGCGGGTATAATGATGATTCCTGTGGTAACGCTTACACTGAGTCTTACGGGAAAGGCTTTTTTCAACACTCTAACGGGATCTTTCCCTTTAATAACCCTGGGAACGTTTTTCTGGGCTTCCCTGAGCGAAGAATTGCTGTTCCGGGAATTCCTTATCTGCCGTATGCAAAAGACCGGCATGCCCCGCTGGCTGATACTGTTGCTGCCGGCATTGATGTTTTCCCTGTGTCATCGTCCGGAATCCTTTTCTATGCTTATTCAGCGTTTTATGCTGGGAGCCGGATTGGGTGTCTTGTTTTTGAAAACAAAAGACCTGGCTCTATGCACGGCAACCCATTGGGTGTACAATATTGTGATCTATACCTTTCATTGTACTTTTCAAGAAGTTAGCACCATTTATTCTCCGGCGCGGGCCGCCCTGAATGTATTGCTGTGCCTGCTTTCTCTTTTAGGCATCGTTGTTGCATATTCTATAAATAAAAGTAAATTTGCAAGATATACTTAGTTATAATTATGAAATACCGTTCCTTTTATTTGTTGCTATTGGTCTTGCTTCTTCCCTTATCTGCAACGGGCCAGCAAACATGGTCCCTGGAAGAATGCATTCGTTATGCCTGGGAGAACAACCTGACCATTAAACAGCAGGAACTGGGCGTAGCTCAGACAGAGAACACCCTGTTCCAGTCAAAAATGGCTTTCGGACCTTCGGTCAGCGCACGTATTAGCGAAAATGTAAACTGGGGACAGTCTGTAGACCTGTCAACCCTGACCATATTGAATCACGTACGGAGTTCCAATACCGGTATGGGCATTTATGCCGATATGGACTTGTTTACGGGCCTTCAGAGACTCAATACCGTAAAACAGGAAAAATCCAAACTCAGTATTGCTATCCAGGAAGTGCAGAAACTGCGTAACGAGATATCCATAGAGATCACCCGTAGTTACCTGAACGTTTTGCTGGCCGGAGAAATTCTTGATGCTGCGCGTCAAAGCCGTGAAAGCGTTGCCGAACAATGTGAGAGGACGCGTAAATTGGTAGATGCCGGAAGCCAGCCGCTGAGTGCCCTGCTGGAAGTGGAATCCCAACTGGCCACCGAAGACTTGCAGGTGGTGGAGGCTCAGAACAACCTGCGTACGTATAACCTGGTTCTGCAGCAATTGCTGGATCTTCCAACAGATGCCAATTTCCAGATAGTAAAACCGCAGATTGGGGACTTGCATGAAATGGACCCCGTTTCTGTGGATGAACTTTTCTATGCATCACGTGAACTACCCCAGATCAAAAAAACCGAGTATACCCTGGAACAACGTCAACATGAACTGGCCATAGCTCAGGGCGGACGTTACCCCCGGCTTTCTCTTTCATTAGGATATGCTTCTTTTTATTCAGATGCAAACCGGAAAAAAGATGAGGAACCAACAGAAGATACCGGATCCGGTTCAATAGATGATCTGTTGGGAGGTTCTTCAGCCGGATTCTGGGATCAGTTGAAAAACAATAACAACCCTTCCATAGGATTGTCGCTTACCATTCCCATTTTTAACAAATGGCAGGTCAGCACCAACGTAAAGAACGCCAGCCTGGGTGTTGAAATGGCAGAGCTAGAGATGAAGAATGCACAGCAGTTACTTATGAAAGAAGTGCAACAGGCAGCCAACGATGCCACATCAACCTATCTGAGGGTTCAGGCAACCGAAAGGAACGTAAAAGCTATGGAAGAATCCTTCCGTTATGTGCAACAGAAATTTGACATCGGAATGCTTAACGGAACGGATTACATAGTATCAAAAACGAATTTATTCAAAGCAGAAAGCAATTATTTACAAGCCAAATACGAGCACGTCTTCAAACTCAAGATACTGGACTTTTATAAAGGCATTCCCATAACGTTATAATAATTATCATCATCCCATGAAGAAATCAATATTGTGGATTATCATAAGTGCCGTTGTACTTATTGTCATTTTAATCATTGTAGGAAGAAGCCGCTCCGGCAAGGGTGTACCTGTAACCGTGGAAAACCCGATTGTTAAAAACATAACCGAGATCATTCCGGCCAACGGGAAAATCCAGCCGGTAACCGAGGTGAAGATCAGTCCTGACGTATCTGGTGAGATCATCACCCTGAACGTGGAAGAAGGAGATCAGGTGCAAGCCGGACAGGTTTTGCTGCAGATCAAGCAAGATCAGTACATTTCGGCACGTGACAGGATGAAAGCAGCCCTGAACCAGGCCAAGGCACAGCTGGCCCAGCAGGAAGCACAATACGCACAAGTGAAATTGTCTTATCAAAGAAATCTTTCCTTGCACGAGCAAGGCGCGATATCCGAAGCCGAGTTCGAGGCCTCTTCCTCTGAATACGCTATTGCGGAAGAACAGCTGAACGCGGCGCGTTTCCATGTGGAGAGCTCCCAGGCGGGACTTGCCGAGGCGGAAGAAAGTCTGACCAAAACCACCATCCTCTCACCCATGAACGGGATCGTATCCAAACTGGATGTGGAAAGAGGGGAACGCGTTGTGGGAACAAGCCAGATGGCCGGAACGGAAATGCTTCGCATCGCCAACTTCCGGGAAATGGAAGTTTTGGTGGACGTGAATGAAAACGATATTGTCCGAATCAGGCAACGGGACACTGCTCTGGTTGAGGTGGATGCCTATCCGGGACGTCAGTTCACCGGAGTGGTGACGCAGATCGCCAACTCGGCAAAAAACATCGGATCTGCCCTGGAACAGGTTACCAATTTTGAAGTGAAAGTTTACATTCTTCCCGAATCTTACAGCGATCTGGTGAGAGAAGGTTTCAGCACCCCGTTCAGACCGGGTATGTCGGCATCGGTATCCATTCAGACGGAAACCCGCCGCAACGTGGTAGCCATCCCCATTCAATGCATCACCACGCGTACCGAATTGCTTCCTGACAGCGTCCGTGTGCAGTTAGGACCTAACGAACTGGTAGAACAGGTCTTTGTCCTGCGTTCCGATAACACCGTGGAAGCGGTGACCGTAAAATCCGGTTTGCAGGATCACATGCATATTGAAATCACGGAAGGGCTAACAATTGAAGATCAAGTGATTACGGGCCCATATTCAGCTATTTCAAGAACGCTGAACAACGGGGATAAAGTGGAACCGGAAAGTGAATAACAGATCCGTGCAACCGGTCTTGCTTTTACTGGATACAAGCACTGCGGTCTGTTCTGTTTCCCTGGCACGGGGAACAGATATCATTGCCCGCAGACAGTCTTCCGTACCGAAGGCCCATGCTTCCTTGTTGGCTGTTTTCATAGACGAGGTCTTAAAAGAACATCACATAGCTTTGAAGGATTGCCAGGCGGTAGCCGTCAGCGGCGGACCGGGGTCATACACCGGGTTGCGGGTTGGTGTATCTACGGCAAAAGGATTGTGTTTTGCTTCTTCATTGCCATTGATAGCGGTAAATTCCCTGGATCTGATCGCACAACTGACTGTTGAGCATGATCACTGTGAACAGCCATACCGTGTCTTTCCCATGATCGATGCCCGCAGAATGGAGGTTTATACAGCTCCTTATTCCGTAGCTGATACTGAAGAAACGGGCAAACTGGTTCAACGGGAAGGGCCTGTGGTTGCCACAGAGGTAACCAAAGAGAGTTTCAGGGAAACCCTGGATGCCGGTCCCGTAGTATTTTCAGGTGACGGGGCGTTAAAATGCCGGGATGTTATAGTACACCCTAATGCACGTTTTATTCCCGTTCTATCCCATGCAGACGGTATGGCTAAAGCAGCTCTGAAAGCTTTCCGGGAAAAAACATTTGAAGACGTCGCTTATTACACTCCCTTTTATCTGAAAGAATTTAAGGCCATCCTACCTAAAACAGGTTTCTGACATTCCGGATTACTTCCTGTACATTGCTCAATCTTTGAAGGATATTGCCTTCCTTGTCAATAATAAAGAAAGTGGGTATTTCCACCACATTGTACGTTGTCACGGCCGGTGAATAGATACCCAACCCGTCGCACACACTGATCCAGGGCAAAGACTGTTCCCTTACCGCCGTAGCCCAGGCGGTTTTATCCGTATCCAGGGCAACCTGGTAAATCTCCAGGCCGCGCGGGGCATACCTGTCATAAATTTCCTGCAATTCCGGGTTGTCCAGTCTCATGTCAACATTGCCAGAATGCCAGAAAGAAAGTATTATGGTTTTTCCCTGCAAAGAAGATAAACATACGTTTTGCCCGTCTAATCCCGGTAAACAAATATTCGGAAAATCTGCGACATCTGCATTTAAAAAGGCCTCTTCCATCTGCATTGCCTTCTGCATGCTTTCGTAACGGTCTCTTACGGCGTTCACATAGGGTGAAAGCGGGTAATCCACGTATAAGGAATCGTAAACGCGCTGCAATAAGGCAGCGTCCCGGGTATCCGAAAAAACATATACCTGACGCGGCAAAGACTGAAATACTACGGATGTGTTTACAAAAGAACGCGGATGTTCGTATAAAAACCGGATGGTTTCCTGTTTGTATTTCACAAAAAGACGTCCCAATTCAAGGCTGAGTGCTTCTTTTTCCTTTTCAGGAGCATTTTCGTAACGTGTGTAAAGGGAATCGAATCTTGCGGCTGCTTTTTCCAGATTCTTATTTGCTTCCTGTAGCAGGAGCGATTCCGGGGATCCTTCCAGTTTAAGTATTTTCCCATCCAGTGTAACTTCCAGAGTTACTTCCGTTCCATTTTGAAGTATAAGTCCTGCAATCCTTTTATTGCCGTTATAAAGGTAATAGTAACCGGGCATGTCGTTTCCCGCTTCAAATCGATAACTGAAACTTCCGCCTTCCCGGACTGCGAGGGTGTCCAGTACAGCTTCCGTTGTAAAGTCAAGGCGTTTCAGGACCAGGGATGCCTCCTGCGGAAAATCCTTAACAGTTCCATTAATCCGGATGATCTTGCCTTCGTTGCACGATGTAAGCAGCACCGATCCTAAAACGGCGGCGGCAAAAAAGATTTTAAAATATTTCATAGTGGTATTATTCGAATTTTGCGGCAATGGAACGGCAGATACGCTGCATTTCTTCTTCAGGAACAGAGCATACCGGGTTGCTTAGGTTCATGTCTTTTTCAGACTGCATGGGGATCAGATGTATATGAGCATGCGGTACTTCCAGGCCCAACACACCTACTCCTACCCTTTTGCAGGGGATGGCCTGTGCTATGGCACGTGCTACCCGTTGGGCAAAACGGAACAAGTCTCCCAACTGTTCCGGATCCAGGTCAAATATGTAATCCGTTTCCTGTTTGGGAACGACCAGTGTATGACCCGGCTGTTTGGGATTGATGTCCAGGAAAGCAAAAAACCGGTCGTCCTCTGCTACCTTGTAGGAAGGAATCTCTCCGGCAATGATTCGTGAAAATATACTGGCCATATCAGATTGATATTTCAAGAATTTCAAATTCAATGATCCCGGAAGGAGTCTGAACCTGTGCAATTTCACCTTTCTTTTTTCCCAGCAATCCTTTCCCGATGGGAGATGAAACGGCCAGTTTGCGCTCTTCCAGGTTAGCCTCACTCTCCCCTACCAACGTAACTTCCAGGATCGATTTATCTTTCATGTTGCGAATTTTTACCTTGTTCATAATCTGAACGGTATGTGTATTGAGCCGGGATTCATCCACTACCCTGGCGTTTGCGATCAGATTCTGCAATTTCGAGATTTTCAGCTCCAGCAATCCCTGTGCGTCTTTTGCCGCATCATACTCGGCATTCTCGGACAAGTCTCCCTTGTCCCGGGCTTCGGCAATGGCACGGGCAGCGGCTTCACGTTCCACGGAAGTCAAACGGTGCAATTCTTCTTTTAATTTCTCCAGTCCTTCGGCTGTGAGATAATGAGTCTTGGTCATAACGTTCTTGTTAATTAAAGCAGAAGAAGAATCCTGCACGTGCAGGACTCTTCTTATGACAAATATAATACTTCTTTATGAATCAACCAAATTCGTCGAACTTCGGTTTCAGGATTTCCGAATAAAGGACTGCTTCTTTTGCGTTGAACCCGTATTTTTTTTGCTCATTTACGGTCTTTTTATGAACGTGAGGCTCCGTTACCTCGTCTGAAGAGGTGGCCGGTATGCCTTCCTCGGGGATCGCGTTGCCTTCAATGGTGGGTTTGGAGGCCTGAAACGTGTATTCCCGGGGTAATTCGGATTCCTCGGCATAATTTTGATCACGGCGTACGGGAGGTGAAGCAGAGGCGTTCCGCTTTTTTTGCCGGGCGTTTATGATCCCGAAGGTTATGGCCAGTACGCTCAATAACAAGGTTACCAGGGTTTCGGAATTCATAGCAATGCTTGTTTGTCTTTGTTAAGTTGTTCTTTTAGGGCATCCAGTGAAGGAAATGCGATTTCCTGCCTGTGGTGCTTCAGTACCCGGACTGTAATGTCCAGCCCGTAAATATCATCATCAAAGTCAAAGATATGGGTTTCAATGGTATGTTCCAAATTATTGGCGACAGTAGGCCGGAATCCAATATTCATCATACCGTGGTACCACCTGCCGTTGACCTGGGCTTCTACCTTGTATACGCCGTTGGCAGGGACTTGTTTCAATGGTTCGTAAAGTTGCATATTGGCAGTGGGAAAACCCAGTGTCCTTCCAATGCGGTTTCCTTCCACTACAACACCGTGTAAGGTATACGGATAGCCCAGCCACCTGTTTGCAGATTCCATGTTCCCGGCAGAAATGGCTGCCCGGATCTTTGTGGAGCTGATGTGTTCCTTTTCAGGGGTAACAAATTCGGGAACCCTGATGATTTGAAGCCCCATTTGCCCGGCCTGAAGATCCATTTTGGAAGGATCGTAAACACCGTCACAACCCAGCCTGTGGTTGTACCCGGCAACCAGGATCTGCACTCCGTAATGGTCCAAAAGGTAATCCCTGAAAAAAGATCCGGCCGGAAGTGCCGAAAAATCCCGGGTAAAAGGAATGATATGAAAGTCATCCACCCCAATATCCAGGATCATTTTCTTTTTCTCTTCAAGGGTAGTAAGCAACCGGAATCTTTGGGCATCCTGTTGCAGAACAGCCCTGGGATGGGGCCAAAAAGAAACCACCAGGCTTTTGCCGCCTTGTTGCCGTGCTGTTTCTACCAGCGCAGACAAAACGGCTTTATGTCCCAGATGGACTCCGTCAAAAAAACCTGTTGCCGCTACAACCATTTTACCAAAGGAAAATCCTGCCGGTGTGGCATTTTGGGGTTATTTGCATAAATCCGGGAGGCTATGTAATAGGAACCTGCCGATTGGGGAGTCAGTTTGCATACATATACGGCTTCCCCGTTATTGACTTCTTCCAGCTTGTATGGAATGATATCGTCTATAATGACCTCTCCGTCTTTTCCCCTGGTAGTAATGACCATCTCAACCCCTATGTCATCTGCCGAAAGCGCTCCCAGGTAAATCTTTACACGGGATTCGCTTTCACTTCCCAGAGTCAGGATGTCTTTGCTGTCGTTGGGATGCGTGTAGGATAACACTTCCAGAGAATTCCATTCCCTTTCCAGTTTGCGTTTCCAGAAAGCCGTTTCCCGTGCCAGGGCATAATTGTCTTTTACCATTTGAGCATACCGCAGTTGGAGCGGCTTGTAAAACTTTACTTCGTAATCTTCCATCATACGGTTGGTAGTATAATTACCTGCCACGTATGCCACTGTGTTCTTTATATGCCGGATCCATTCTACAGGGATCCCTTCTTTGTTACGTTTGTAGAAAAGAGGAACTATCTCATTTTCAAGCATATTATATATCACTGCAGCATCCATCTCGTCCTGGTATTCCTGGTTTTCATAGGTTCTTTCCTCTGACAATGCCCAACCGGCTCCCGGTTTGTATCCTTCTACCCACCAACCATCCAGAACGCTGAAATGCATCACTCCGTTCAATGAAGCTTTTTCCCCGCTGGTGCCTGAAGCTTCCAGGGGGCGCGTGGGCGTGTTCATCCAGATATCTACTCCCTGAACCAGGCGCTTGGCCATTTCCATATTGTAATTGGGAAGGAAAAGCACCTTGCCCATAAAGCGGGGCATACGGGAAACCTCCACTATACGTTTAATCAGGTCCTGACCGGCTTTGTCGTGTGGATGTGCTTTACCTGCAAAGAGGAACTGTACGGGGCGTTTTGGATTGTTTACAAGTGCATCCAGACGTTCCAGGTTTGTGAACAACAGGTGTGCCCTTTTATAAGTGGCAAAACGCCGGGCAAAACCTATGGTTAGAATATCCTTGCTCAAAGCCGCACGGATAGATACGACATCCCGGGGAGAATAAAATTCTGGTGCTTTTTCAGTACTGGACAAGGCCGTGATTATCCTGTCCATAAGTTTGGCTCTTAGCTTATTGCGGACTTCCCATATTTCCTGGTCATCAACGTTCAAGAATTCTTTGAAACAGTCTTTGTCATAATGATGGGTACCGAAGTCCGGACCAAAAACACGGGAATGCACCTGTTTCCATTCAGAAGCCGTCCAGGTGTGGTAATGCACTCCGTTGGTTACATAATCCACATGGGATTCCTGCGGCAGGTATCCCGGCCAAAGAGGATTGAGAATCTCCCGGCTTACCTGGCCGTGCAGCTTGCTCACTCCGTTGATCTCCTGAGACAGGTTCGCTGCCAGGAAGCTCATTGAAAATTTTTCATGCACATCACATGAGACGGATTTACCAAGAGCCATAAGTGTTTCCCAGGATGTTTTTAACCGGTCCGGGTAATGGGAGAAATAGGGGCGCAACATATCTTCCGTAAAGGCATCGTGACCGGCAGGAACCGGTGTGTGTGTGGTAAAAAGCGATGATGCCCTCACTACTTCTTTGGCTTCTTCAAAAGAAAGGTTTTCTTCAATAACGTATTCTCTGATGCGTTCCAATCCGGTAAAAGCAGCGTGTCCTTCATTGCAATGGTAGATATCTGAATCGATACCCAAGGCACGTAATGCGCGTATACCTCCTACTCCCAGCAACAACTCCTGTTTTAGCCTGTTTTCCCAATCTCCCCCGTAGAGCTGGTGGGTAATGGGACGGTCTTCGGGCAGGTTGTCTTCAAAATCGGTATCCAACAGGTATAATGCTGTTTTCCCAATATCAACCCGCCATATTCTGGCATACACATTCCTTCCGGGGAAAGCGATGCTGATGGTAGTCCAGTTGTCCTGGCTGTCACGGACAGGTATTACAGGTATTTTCTGGAAATCTATCACTTCCCTGTCGCTTACCTGATCTCCATGAGCAGAAAGGAATTGCCTGAAATAACCGTACCTGTATAACAATCCAATGCCGGTTATGGGAACTTCCTTGTCTGAAGATTCTTTCAGGTAATCCCCGGCCAGGATACCCAACCCTCCGGAATAGATCTTCAGGGTCCAGTCCAGGCCGTATTCCATACTGAAATAGGCAATGCGGGGCCCTTTCATTTCCTTACGTGCGTTCATGTATTCCCGGAAACGGGTTTCCACGCTGTCCAATTGTTCCAGGAACGCCTTGTTCTTTTCCAGGGCTTTGTATTTTTTATAAGGTATTTTATCCAATAACACAATGGGATTCTTTTCCACCAGGCGCCATAATTCCGGATCTATGCCCGAAAAAAGTTTTCGGGCATCCTGGTTCCAGGACCACCATAAATTTCTGGATAACACTTCCAGGAAAAGCAACCTCTGTGGCAATTGTTTTTGTATGGTAACAGGGGACCAGGAAGGCGTAGAACTTAGCAAATCCTTGTGAAGGGTTGAACATTCATCCCTTTTGACAGGAAACGCGCCCATGTTCTCCACTATTTTTTCCAGAGCGATGGCATAGGCTTTCCTGTAATATTTCAATTGGTTGTCCCATAAGGCAATTGTAGAAACCTCCCGTGCATTTTCTTTCACCTTTTCCGCTTCCTGCGGTGTCAACAGGCTCATTTTCCGGACCACGGCAGCTACATCTTTGACAACGGATTCATGGTTATTGTCGTCCCGGTGTATTATCTCAACTGCCGGATGGTCCTGCTTGTACTTTTTGTCAACCCAGAGTCCGAATCCGGCCAGGGATGTAGTAACGGTGGGTACGCGAAAGGCAAGGCTTTCCAAAGGAGTATATCCCCAAGGCTCGTAATACGAAGGAAATATGGATAGGTCCAGACCAATGAGCAATTCGTAATAGGTCTTTCCTATAAGTCCGTCATCCCCGTTCAGGTAACTGGGAATAAAAAACACTTTAACATGGTTCTTTTCCGAGTTCTGCAAATTTTGCTCCCGCATCACATTGAGTACCGGATCGTATTCCGGTTCGTTTAAAATATGTGTAGTAAACAGGTCGTCGTAGTTTTTTCTGGGTCCTTTATGGTAAGCCGGGATCATAAGAAATGCCAGAATTTCGCGATCAGCGGATCCTCTTTCCCTGTCCAACATGGCCATAGCCTCCAGAAATACGTCTATTCCTTTGTTCTTGTATTCATAACGCCCGCTTATTCCAACCAAAAAGGCGTTCTGGTCCACTTCCCTGTGAAGCATACGGGAAGCCGTTTCCAGCAACTTTTGCCTTCCCTGTTGGCGGGTTTCTTCAAATTGTTCCTCTTTGGGCGTTATGCTGTTTTCAAAGCCGTTGGGTGTTACTATGTCTACTTTCTTTTCCAGAAAATGACTGCATTCCCTGGCCGTAATGTCGCTTACTGTAGTAAAAGCATCGGCATAGGAAGCAGCCGTTTTTTCCAAAGAATGTTTGGCAATGACATTGTATTCCCGGGCCTTGTCAACCGGATTGTACAATTCCATATTATTGTACAGGGGAAGCATGTTTCCTGCAATGGAACGTCCCACTACAGTTGCATGGGTGGTAAAAGTTGTGGCGACCGGGATTTTTACGGATTTCAGGTACAACAGGCCCATCCCTGTCATCCATTCGTGGAACTGGGCCACACTCTTGTGATGGGGGGCCAGGTTAAAACGAACGAAACTTTCTATGACAATCCCGGATGCATACCCAAACAGGGCGGGTTCAATGTAATCCCATTGACCGCTGATGGAATCCAGTCTGTATTTTTTCCAAAACTCGGTAAAAATTTCGTCTTTTTTAGATATATAGGATGAGAAATCCACCAGCACGGCTATGGGATTTCCCGGGACATTCCAACGTCCAACCCGTATCCTGAGTCCGTCCTGTGCGGCACGGTCCCTCCAGGAACGCAACAGCCGGGGGTCTTCAAGGAACTCGGGGTTTTGTTTTGTTTCTCTCCATACATCAGGGCCTATGAGAATATGCCTGTTTTCCATCTCTTTTGACATATTCAAGGCCTTGGTTGCAATTACGGTATGGATCCCTCCTACCTTGTTGCAAACTTCCCAACTCACTTCAAACAAATAATCGGGACTAAGATTCAGTTCACTCTTCATACTTTCTTTTTAGTGGTGCGTAGCGTAATATCGCTCAGCACGTTCATATAATTAATAAATGCCTCGTACGGGGTATCGTAGGGATTGAAATATTTATGTACATCCCCGTCCGAAAAGAATTTGGTACACATGTAATAAAAATGATCGCTGGCCTGCAGCCTGCGAAAATCCCGCTGTAACCGGGTATCGTTGCTTTCCCTGACCAGGTTTTCAATTTTGTAGAGATTTTCAAATGCTTCTTTCTGCAATTCATTCCCAAGCCAGGCGCTGATATCTCTTTCTTCGTCTGCCCAGGAAATAGCATAGGGGACATTCAATGGAGCGATAGGCTGGTGTTTTATGGCAGCTTGTGTGGGAGTGAGCATTTCAATACCCGAATGATTGAGAACCATACCTGGTAATGCCCTTAGGAAGTCAAATATCCCGGAAGAAGCCTTTTGGTGTTCACCAAAGCTTTCGTAATCCATAAATATGTTCAGAATATCATCTTTTTCCAGTGCTCCGGCAACCCAGGATGCGTATTTTTCGGCAGTCAAAGGCCAGTCTCCCCAGTTCTTGTCCGAAAAACGAAAGGCGATGTCGTCACTAAGCCTGAAATTCCTCAGCAGTAGTTTCAATTTGGGGTTCAGAGCATTGACATAAAGGTAATTCGGGCTCTTCCAGCCCATAATGTGCCGCGCACCTTCTGTCAACATGGCACTGAAGCCCATTCCGGATACCATTTCACCTATGGTGTCTGAATAGATCAGTTCCGTATTCCTGAAAGCAGTCGGTTTTTGTTCAAAATATTTTTCCACTGCCTTGACGTGCATAGTCGTCTGATCCCTGAATTTTTTGGGCGAGATTAGCGAGGAAAGGGAATGCGAATACGTCTCGGCAAGAAATTCCACACAACCTGTCTTTGCCAGTTCCCGGAAGGAGTCCAGGGCCTGCGGAGCGAATTGCTCCATTTGTTCCAGGGCGATCCCGCTCACGGAAAATGCAATCCGCAAAGCACCGTCATATTTCTTTATCAGATCCAGCATCAGACGGTTGGCAGGTATGTAGCACCGCTCTGCCACCCGTGACATAATTGTCTTGTTGGCAAATTCATCAAAATAATCGTGGTTTTTACCTATATCAAAGAACCGGTATTGACGTAACCTGTAAGGTTGATGCACCTGAAAGTACAAACAGAGTGTCTTTTTCATATTATTGGATTTTTGATTTTTCCCGGATAACAGATTCGTAGATATCCCTGACTTTGAGTGCGGCATTGTCCCATTTAAGGGCATTTACCTCTTCCAGGCCACACCGTACAGTCATGGCTGTCAACGCAGGATAGGTAAGTAGTCCGTATATGGCATCGGCAAGGGCATTGACATCCCAGAAATCTACTTTTATGGCATGGTGCAGCACTTCGGCTACTCCCGATTGTTTGGATATGATGGTTGGTACATTGGCCCGCATGGCTTCCAGGGGCGATATTCCAAACGGTTCAGATACCGAGGGCATTACGTAGACATCCGAATAGGCGAACATATTTTTGACGTCTTCTCCCTTTAAAAAACCGGTAAAATGAAAGTTCGGGGAGATTCCCAACTTAGCCACCCGCCGGACAGCGCGGTTGAACATGTCTCCGCTGCCGGCCATGACAAACCGGACATCTTTGGTTTTCTGAAGTACCTTGTACGCCGCTTCAATAAAATATTCCGGGCCTTTCTGGAAAGTGATCCTTCCCAGGAATGTAACGATTTTTTCAGGTACACCGCGCGTGATCTCCCGGTGTTCACGCGAACTGAAGTCTACAGCATTGTGAACGGTCACCACTTTTTCCGGATCAATATGGTAACGGTTGATGATTGTATTGCGGGTCAGATGGCTAACGGCTATGACTTTGTCTGCGGCTTCCATACCCCTTTTTTCCAGGTCGTAAACCTGCGTATTGACGTTTTCCCCGGAGCGGTCAAATTCTGTTGCGTGCACATGGATGACCAACGGTTTTCCCGATACACGTTTTGCGGCGATCCCGGCCATATAGGTAAGCCAGTCGTGTGCATGGATCACGTCAAATTGATTTTGACGGGCAATTGCAGCTGCAACCAGGGAATACCTCATGACTTCTTCCATCAGCGTCGTTCCGTATTTGCCTGAAAATTTATATTTCTGTCCGAATGAGATCCTGAATTCATTCCATTCTTTTTCCCTTTCCAGATCTACTTTTTCTTCAAACTCATCGGGTCCCAGGTATGGGATCAGGTTGGAGGTAACTTTCAGGAACTGTACTTTGTCAAAGATCTGCCGGGCTTCCTTCTTTGTATGAAAAGCAGCTACATCACTGGCGTTGATAATGCGTACGGCTGTCTGATCCTCATCTCCCGAGGCAGAGGGCATTACAAAAAGCACTTCAACCTGTTGCTTGGCCAGTCCCCGGGTAAGACCGTCACAGGCTGTGCCCAGTCCACCGGCTATATGGGGCGGGAACTCCCATCCGAACATTAATACTTTCATAGTTTTCTGTGTTTTTCTATGAGTTTGACTATACGCAACAATTCAGCAACACTGCGTGCATTGGATATGCATCCGTGAGGACGGTGAGGCGGATTCCCGTCGTACAACTCGGCAATGGATCCCACACCGTGCTCGGCAATGTCTTCTTCAAAAACAAGTATGATATCCCGGGCACAGGAGGCGAAGGATTTTCCGTGAATACGGAATTGCGCATCTATATAATGACCCAGCAACCAAGGAAATACGGAGCCCTGGTGGTAAGCGGTATTTCTTTTTTGGGGATTCCCTTCGTAATGACCTTCAAACAAAGGATTCTTTGGGGACAATGTCCTTAAACCACGTGTGGTAAGCAATTCTTTGGTGCAGATCTCGAGTACGGAATTTATTGTTTCGTCGTTGAGAGGAGTGTGCGGTAAGGAACAGGCAAACAATTGGTTTGGTCGTGTATAAATATTCTGGCCATCCCGGTCAACATAATCCGCTAATTGTGAAAGTGATTCACACCAGAACGTGGGTAGAAAGTTTTCTTTGACCAGGTCGGGAATGTCATTGAATTCATTTTCAAATTCCTTATCCCCGCTGTTCTGCGCCAGTTCCAATGCAAAACATACGGCATTGTACCATAAGGCACATACTTCAACATCGTATCCGGCCCTGGGAGTTATTGGTTTGCCATCAATATCGGCATCCATCCAGGTAAGCGGAGTCCCTTCTTTTTCTGCCCAGATCAATCCGTTTGGATGCATTTGCACTATTTGCGTTCCGTTTTTATAGTTACGCAAGACATCTTTCAGGAAGGGTCCGTAGGAATGCCACAATGACTTCCTGTCACCCGTTTCCTGCAGGTATTGCTGTAATGTCCAGAACACCCATAAAGGAGCATCTGCAGACTGGTACAAATTGCTTTTGTCGGCTATCAGGGTGTCCAGAGCCGATATAAACACGCTGTTATCTGCGTTTTCTGCGGCCAAAGTCAGTCCGGGCAGAGCCATAGCCGTATCCCGGGGACATTTCCCGAGCCAGGGATAGCCCGCAATAACCCGGGTTTTTCCGTGCCTGCTGATCAAAAATTGGGAAGCTGATAATTTCAGGCAATTTTTAAAGGAGTCCCGGGAAGGCCTTTTGGCAACTTCATTGGTAAATATTGTTTTAAGCCGGGAAGGATTGGCCGGGGCCAGTGAAGCGGAAAAGACTATGCTTTGCCCTTTGCGTATGGGACATTCAAAATACCCCGGGACAAACAGGTCCTCGTGATGTTCATAACCACGAATACTTTCCTGAAGGTATTCAATGTTTTTATACCAGTCGGGATACCTTACAAATTCATTTTGGACGTTCAACTGCATATACAGACGGGGAAATCCTTCGTATAAACGGTATCCTACCCCTTTTTCCACATTGGCGTGAAATATGTCTGCTGTCATATTGGCATGTGTTAACTCATGAATGTTTCGAAAAGCCAGAAAAGGTTTGAGCCTTAAAGTTGTAGGTGAATGGGCTTCCAGGAGTGTATACCGTATCAGTAATTGTTCTTTGTTGTGTAGGAAAACAATCTCTTTGCGAAAGATCATACCCCCTATCCTGTAAGTCAGGATTATGTTTTTATCTATCTCAAAATCAATAATATATTTATGCCCCCTGGGTTCATATATTCCGGGGTACCGGTGAATGCCCAGGTTAAAATCCTGGTTATGCTGAATGAGTGTTTCATCCAGAGTAGACAAGAGGACATAACTGTTTCCTCCCAGTTCGTCAATGGGCACTACGAACAATCCGTGATATTTCCGGGTATTGCATCCCACCAGCGTTGTATTGAGGTATCCTCCGGCCCGGTTTGTAACCAGTATCTCCCTTGGAAGGGAATACTCCAGGTTTCCCAATTCGTGTTTGTTGAACTGTAAATATGCCATAGTTTTTTTTGTTATTGCATAACTTTGCAAGATACCAATTTATTCTCTATTAAGTACCATTGCACAGCGTGCAGGGAGGTAGAGGAAAAGGACGTTGGTACCTCTCTGGGGAAGTGTTAAATGAACCGTTCCTTTGTCATTTCTTCCAAAGCCTCCATACAACGGATCATCAGTATCCAGTATGCAACGGTATGTTCCGGGATACACTTCCATACCGTAATCCTTGTAAGATTTGGCCGGATTCAGGTTAAAAACAAAGAGCAAACTGCCCCGTTCAAAAGCCAATACTTGCGATCCGATATCCTGAACAACGGGACGCGGAGTATTACCGTACAAATTTTGTGCCCCTGCCATGCTGATCATATCCCGGTCAAAAAGTTCGAGTTGTCCATAGCGCAACAATCCGTTGTCGGCAAGAGACCATTGCCTGCGGGCATAATGATAACTCCACCCATTACCTTCCCTGGGAAAATCTATCCATTCGGGATGCCCGAATTCGTTCCCCATAAAGTTGAGGTACCCGTCCCCGGATGTGGCCAGGGAAAGCAGGCGGATGATCTTGTGCAGTGCCATTCCCCTGTCTACAACCAGGGATTGAATGTCTTTGCTCATAGATGTATACATTTCCTTATCTATAAGCCTGAAAATAATGGTTTTATCCCCCACCAAAGCCTGGTCGTGACATTCGGCATACGATATGGTATGTTCGTCCCTGCGTTTGTTTGTCAACTCGTAAAAGATGTCTCCTACATGCCAGTCTTCGTCTTTGACTTCCTTGATCCATTTTATCCAGTTATCTGCAACCCCCATACTCATGCGAAAGTCAAAACCGATGCCTCCTTTTTCAAAAGGATAAGCCAAAGTAGGCATACCGCTCACGTCTTCGGCTACGGTAATTGCATTGGGGTTGCATTCGTGTATAAGCTTATTTGCCAGACCAAGGTAAGTTATGGCATCTTCGTCCTGGGTTCCGTCAAAGTAGTGTCCGTATTCGGTAAATGCCCTGCCCAGCCCGTGATCGTAATACATCATGGAAGTAACCCCGTCAAAACGGAACCCGTCCAGGTGGTATTCTTCCAACCAGTATTTCACATTGGATAGAAGAAAATGCATGACAGCGCCCTTGCCGTAGTCGAAACAGCGGGAAGACCATAAAGTGTGCTCCCCTCGCGGCCCCGCATGAAAATAAAGATCATAGGAACCGTCAAAACGACTAAGCCCTTCTATTTCATTTTTTACTGCATGTGAATGTACCAGATCCAGGATGACCGCAATACCCAGGGAATGAGCTTCGTCTATCAGTTTTTTTAATCCTTCCGGTGTCCCAAACCGGGAGCTGACCGCATAAAAATTGGAAACCTGGTATCCGAAAGAACCGTAATACGGATGTTCCTGAATAGCCATAAGCTGGAGGGTATTGTATCCGAGCCGTGCTATACGGGGCAAGACCTTTTTCCGGAACCAGTCAAAGTCAGCGACTCCCGGATCTTCACCACTCATGCCAATATGGGCTTCGTATATGAGCGGGTTTTTTACCCGTGAAGGGTTTTTATGTTTCCATTTATAGGGGACAGGAGGATCCCATACCTGGGCGCTGAATATCTTAGTTTCCGGATCCTGGACACAACGCCTGGCATAAGCAGGCAATCTTTCTCCGGATCCGCCGGGCCACTCAATAAACCATTTATACAGCTGTCCGTGCTGCAAGGTTTCCCCGGGAAGTTCCAGTTCCCAGTTTCCCATGCCAACAGGTCTGAAGGCATAGTCCGGATCCTTTTTCCATCCGTTGCATTCCCCTGTCAGGAATATTGCCGCTGCGTTGGGAGCCCATTCACGGCAGATCCATTTACCCCTTGTTTTATGAAGTCCGTAATAGAGGTGATTGTTAAAAACATCGCAGTACCTCTCCTGTGAGCCCTGTAATTCCAGTGCTTTCTCCAGACGCATCTGATGCCGCCGCCATATAACGGGTTTAAAGGGTTTCAGGTAGGGATCCAATTCCCATATTTCCAGATTTTCCATCTTTAAAAATTATAACGCAACATACAATTCAGTCGCCAAGTATATCCTTTCCTTCCATCGTGATCTTTCCGGTCGCCGTAAATGGCTTCAATTCCCAACATCCCGTGCTGGTAGACTGTCCAGAAAGTATTAATTGCAGCATAATTGGTTTTCCGGTAAAAATAATCCGGTGCATTTTCATACGGTTCAACATGGACAGCGGAATAGACCAGTCCCGTAAAACATTTTTCATTCCAATGGTGTTCCCAGGCAGCATAATAACCTAAGGCGCGAATTTTATCAAAATCTCCCTGGCTGTTGATGAAAACATCATATCCCAGGCCTCCCAGGTCCTGGATATAATGCCCTATACCGGCTCCGCCTGTTGCCTGGAACATAAGGACATCACGGCGGGTCAGATCCAGATGGCCTGACAGGGCAAGTCCGTATCCCCTTTGTTTCTCCATGAAACGCAGAACCCCGGCCATTTGCATATGCCATTTTGGCCTGTCATACCCTGTGGAAACAATCAGATCGGGGAAACGCTGTCCCATTATTTGGACATCATCCAGAACCGTATTTTCAGGTATATCCAGCATGGTCACTTCCGGATCTTCAAGGGATGCAAAAAATCTGAGCCCGTTGGTCCACATCCATCCGTACCTTATCTGGGGCTGTCGTAACCCGTTCAGACCGGATGGGCCTTCCCCGTCTACTGTTGCGGGGGAAGCCTTCAGGTCCATGATATTGCTCCAGGTCTGTCCAATTAAAAAATGTTTTACAGACAGGTAGGCATGCTTCATGGAAAAGGTGTTTCCCTGGGCTGAAAAACCTCCTTCGATATAAGCCTGAACTTTTCCTAATCGAGTATCTCCTATCAACTGAAAGAAAATTCGGGAATTACTGGCATCCAGACTGAAGCGACCACTCCTGAGGGAAGAATGGTCCATGGGGATCAATGCAGTGATCATATCCCTGGACAGGAAGCCTGTTCCGTCGTAATAAGCATAACAGGAAACATATCCTCCCATTCCAAAAAGAAAATTTCCGGTGCTGTCAATCATTACAAAACGCGGAGGTGAAGGATCGTGAAATACCTGGGATGCAGATTCCGTAAGTAAACTTATAAGCGGATTGGAAAGTGTATCGGTTTTGGATAATTTCAGTCGTGTTTGTCCCTCCAACGGCTGAAAGGTTGCCATAAGCAGCAGTATTGTTGCCGGGATCAGCAAACCAATGTTATTCTTTTTCATAAGAATCGAGCGTTTTTTCTGCATCTTCCTGAACCTGATGCAAATAATCCTTGCAATAAGCGATCAGCTCCAGGGCCCTTTTAACTTTTGCCGAGATCATACCCAAGTCCGCATCGGGTTGCTCCAACGATGTCACCAGTGTGTCAAGTTCTTCTCTTGCCTGTTCGTAAGTCAGCTCTGTTTTCTTTTTCATAATAGAATTATTGTTCAACGTTTTCCACTATTGCATCAAAAGCCCCTTTGCGCAATACAGTATGGACTTTGTACCCGGATTTGAGCGTGGAAACATCCCTTACCGTTTTTCCGTCGTACAGTGTCAGGGAGTAACCTTTTTCCAGCAATGCAAGCGGATTGTTCTTGCGTATGCGTTGTTCAAGGATATCGAGTGTGTGGGTGTGTTGCTGAACAAGCCACTTTACGGCACCTTTAATATCTTTTATCATATGCCCCAGATCTTGTTTTTCCCGGCTTATCCGGTTGTGAACTGAACGTTCCAGCCGGTGGGACAATTGGATCAGGCTGTCTTCTTCCTCTTCCAGCAACCCTGCAAGAAAATCAGCTACGGCAGTAGGTGTTTTCAGCGACATGGCAGCAACCCTGTCTGCAATGTGTGTATCCCTTTGGTGACCAATACCTGTTATCACAGGCAGGGGAAACTGGGCTATGTTTGCAGCCAGGTCGTAATTGTCGTAACAATGCAGGTCTGCAACAGCTCCTCCTCCACGTATCATAATGAGCAGATCAAAGGGAATTGAGGCATTGGCTACCTGTTCCATCGCCCTTATGATACTCCCGGGAGCATCAATTCCCTGCATAAGTGCCGGAAACAACTCTACTCTGAATCCAAAACGGGAAGCCCCAATATGATCGGTAAAATCCTGGTAGCCGGCAGCAGCCGGTGAAGAAATTACAGCCAGACGCAGTGGAATCCGGGGAAATGGCAATTCCCTGTTCATATTCAGGATCCCTTCACGTTCCAACCGTTCCAGGGTTTTTCTTCTTTCCAGCTCCAACCCTCCAAGGGTATATGAAGGATCTATATCACTCACAACAAGACTCAGCCCATAAAGGGCATGAAAGCGTGGCTCTACACAAAGCAGCACCTGTAACCCGGCACGAAGTTCCATTCCCGCAGTAGTTCTGAAGAAGGGACCGAGCATGGAAAATACACCTGCCCAGATGACTGCCTGGGCTTTAGCTATAAGCCTGTCTGTTTGGGGTTCTTTCTGTACCAGCTCCAAATGGCAATGACCGTTACGTACATCCAGCCGGCTGATTTCCGCACGCACCCAGCAGGGTTCCTTAAAAGCTTCACTTACAACACATTCCAGCCGTTTTTGTAAATCTATCAGATCCAGTCTCTCCATGTTACAAATTTACGTTAAAATCTCAGAAAAACGTTACCTTAGCTTCATGGAAATAAATCAGGCCATATTCCAGGGGAGCTTCACCAATACCGAAGTACCTGTTGGAGACGCACCGGTTGAATTTGCTTTTATCGGTAGGTCCAATGTGGGTAAGTCATCTCTTATCAACATGCTGTGCAGAACGAAAGGACTCGCACATACGTCCTCCACTCCCGGAAAGACACAATTAATCAACAAATTTCTAATTAACGGAAAATGGATCATAACTGATCTTCCCGGATACGGATTTGCCAAAGTGTCCAAAACGCTCAGGGCACGCCTGGAAATTATGATCCAAAACTACATTCAACGCACGCCTCAAATGGTCCTGCTGTTCGTACTTTTGGATTGCAGGCATCCGTTACAGAAAATTGACCTGGAATTTCTTTTAAAACTGGGATCATGGCAAATCCCTTTTGCACCGGTACTCACCAAATCCGATAAATTGTCCAAAACGGCTCTCCAAAAACAAACCGAGTTGTTTCAAGAAGCTCTTTCCCAATACTGGGAGCCCCTTCCCCCGTTATTTGCCGTATCTTCAAAAACAGCGTCTGGCAGACAAGATCTTCTGGATTATATGGGATCTGTGCTTGAGGAAAACGGGTGATTGTCCATTTTCTTATTATCTTTGCCCCATCTAACCTAAGGGACAATGGATCATCTGCATTTATTTAAAATCTTCTCCTGCCGTGGATCCCGATATCTTGCCGAACGTATTGGTTCTCACCTGGGTATGCCCCTGGGTCTATCATCGGTAACGGTGTTCAGCGATGGAGAATTTCAACCGGCTTTTGACGAAAGCGTCAGAGGTTCCACCATTTTTATCATCCAATCCACGTTTCCCCCGGTTGACAATCTCTTTGAATTACTGCTGACCATCGATGCGGCAAAAAGAGCCTCGGCCTATAAAGTGATAGCCGTAATACCTTATTTCGGTTGGGCAAGGCAGGATCGCAAAGACAGGCCAAGGGTCTCGATCGGGGCCAAAATGGTAGCCAATCTGCTGGAAGCCGCAGGCTGCGACAGGGTTATGACAATGGACCTGCATGCAGACCAGATCCAGGGATTCTTTGATTTCCCTGTAGATCATGTGTATTCAAGCTCTGTTTTTGTGCCTTACATCAAAAACCTGAATCTTAAAAATCTGTCGGTAGCAGCACCGGATATGGGTGGTGCCAAAAGAGCCAATGCCTATTCCCGGAAACTGGAATGTCCGCTGATCATCTGTCATAAATCCCGGGAAAAAGCCAATGTTGTGGGAAGCATGACCGCCATAGGGGACGTAAAAGACAGGAATATTATCATCCTGGACGATATGATAGATACGGCAGGTACGATCGCCAGGGCTTCGGAAATGATGATGTCAAAAGGCGCCAGAAGTGTAAGGGCCATGGCCACCCATCCCGTCCTTTCCGGACTGGCATACAATACTATAGCCAATTCTGCATTGGAAGAAGTTATTGTAACCGATACCATCCCTTTATGTTCGGATCCAAACGTAGACAAGAGCAAAATTAAAGTGTTATCCATAGCACGTGAATTTGCCGATATTATCAACAAAGTTTACAATTACCAATCAATCAGCAGTAAATTCACACTGTAATGAAAACGTCAGAAGAAATTTACAGAATACTGACCCATGGCATCAGGCAATTTTTTAATGAAACAGGTAAAAAACAAGCAGTAGTGGGGCTCTCAGGAGGGATTGACTCTGCCGTTGTGGCATGTCTGGCTCAGGATGCCCTGGGAAAAGAGAATGTTCACGGCTTGATGATGCCCGGACCCTATTCGACTGTTCATTCCCTGACAGACGCGCTGAAATTATGCACTCTTAGTGAGATCGCTTATCATATTATACCCATAGATCCCATATTTCATAAATTTTTACGTGAATTGTCCCCTGTTTTTGAACACGCACCACATGATATTACAGAGGAAAACATTCAGGCACGGATCCGCGCGGTACTTCTAATGGCCTATTCAAACAAAAAAGGGCATCTGGTTCTCAATACCAGCAATAAAAGTGAACTTGCCATGGGTTACGGGACTTTGTACGGAGACCTGACCGGAGCCCTGATGGTCATTGGTGATATATACAAAACGGATGTGTACGATCTGGCAGCATACCTGAACAGAAACGGGGAACGTATTCCGGACCATACTATAAAAAAAGAACCGTCCGCCGAATTGCACATAGACCAGAAAGACAGTGACACCATGCCTGAATACGAGGAATTGGACCCCATTCTTTACGGACTAATTGAAGAAGCCAGGTCTGCCGACGACACCACACTGGGTGGCGGAGGAACGGAAAAAGCAGTGTGGGTCGCACAAAAAATGAAACAAACCTCTTACAAAGGACATCAGTTACCTCCGCTTTTAGCCGTCACGGATCATCCATTGCTCCCTGAATACAAGTGTTTAAGGTATAACTCATGACCGTTTTCCTGTTAACTCTTATACTACTGACCCTTGGGATCACAGGGATGTGTATTGCCCTGATCATTAGCAAAAACAAAACATTCCCGGATTCTTCAATCGGCAGAAATATAAAAATGAAAGAACGGGGAATAATGTGTCCCAACCACGAAGAACGAACCCTCTTGAAAAGAAACAAAAATGAGCATTGTTGCGATTGTAGGCAGGCCTAATGTGGGAAAATCCACTTTATTTAACAGACTGGTGGGAAAACGCCAGGCCATCGTGGATCAGACTGCGGGAGTAACCCGCGACCGCCATTACGGTAAAACAGACTGGAACGGCAGGGAGTTTTCCCTTATTGACACGGGAGGTTATGCCGACAATACAGACGATATCTTTGAAGAACAGATCCGCAAACAGGTAATGCTTGCCATAGAAGAGTCGGACGCCGTGATCTTTGTGGTAGATGTTCAAACCGGCATAACCGATTACGACCAGAGCATTGCCCGGATACTCAGAAGATCTGAAAAACCGGTACTTGTGGCCGTGAACAAGGTGGATCACGGGGGGAAAATATTCGACTCCTTTGAGTTTCATGCACTGGGATTGGGAGATCCTGTTTCCATTGCGGCCGTAAGCGGAAGCGGGACGGGAGATCTTCTGGATAAAGTGCTGGAAATGCTTCCACAGGAAGGCTCTGCAGAAGAAGAACATGAAATACCTCATATTGCCATCGTGGGAAGGCCTAATGTGGGAAAATCATCCCTGACCAATGCTTTTCTGGGAGAAGAAAGAAATATAGTGACCCCGTTGGCAGGGACTACCCGGGATGCCATAACCACCCGGTACAATAAATACGGGCATGATTTCATGCTGATCGATACGGCAGGTCTGAGGAAAAAAACCAAGACAAAGGAAGATCTGGAGTTTTATTCTTCCATGAGAGCAGTAAGAGCCATTGAATATTCGGATGTATGCATCCTTATGCTAGACGCCACCTTGGGGGTGGAATCCCAGGATATGAACATTTTTCAGCTTATCATCCGGAACAAAAAAGGATGTGTTATTGTAGTCAACAAATGGGATCTGGTTGAAAAAGTGACTAACACATTAAAAGAATACGAAAAAAACATCCGGGAACGCCTGGCTCCTTTCAATGATGTTCCGGTGATTTTTACGTCTGTGGTAAAAAAACAACGGATCATGAACGTGCTGGATGCTGCCGCCAAAGTATTTGAAAACAGATCCCGGCGTATTCCCACCTCCCGGCTCAATGAAGTGATACTGCCCGAAATTGAGAATTATCCGCCGCCCGCGTATAAAGGAAAATTCGTCAAGATCAAATACGTTACACAGTTGCCCACTGTATGCCCGTCGTTTGCGTTTTTCTGCAATTTACCTCAATACGTTCGTGAAAATTACAAGCGTTTCCTGGAAAATAAACTCAGATCGCATTTTGATTTTTCCGGAACTCCTCTACAGATCTATATGAGGCAGAAATAACTCAGTCCTTTTCTATACGAATTTGCTGGAGCTGATGGGTTTCTCTTTGGGTTTTAACAAAAAGGGTCACCCGGAAGCGCTCCCCTCCTGCGATCAGATTGCCAATGCAATAGCGCATGGGAAGAGATCCGCTCATATGTACTATGGAAAATGATTTGGGAGTATATCTTTCGTAGAAATTTTTCATAAGCTGCCTGGCCTGACTGCGACTGCATACACCAGCATTACCCATCACATCTACTTCCATGTCTTCGGCAAACCATTGAGCAAACGTTGCTGCATCCCCGCTCTTAAGGTCATCCCCTATGGAAGTGAAAAGTACTTTTGACTCATCATCCTGGGAATACGCAGTAGAGGGAATGATCGCGTAAACACATGCCAGCAAGAGGGAAAAGATGGTCTTCCTAATCATAACAATAACTTAAATCAACGGCAAGTTACACATAATTTCTTACTTTTGCCCAATGAATATGGTGTTGCTTTGCATCGGCAAAACGCAGGAAAAGTACCTGCTTGAAGGCATCCGTGATTATGAAAAACGTTTGGTTCACTACATTCGTTTCACACGTCTGGAATTGCCCGATATAAAGAACACTTCTTCATTGTCCTGCAATCAGATCAAAGAGAAAGAAGGCCGTTTGCTGTTAAAGAACATCAAACCGGGAGACCATCTGGTCCTTTTTGATGAGAATGGCAGCACCTATACATCCAAGCAAATGTCGTTCCAAATTGAACAACATATGCAAAAAGGAACACGCACGCTTGTTTTTGCCCTGGGAGGGCCGTATGGTTTTTCAGAACAGGTCAGGGGCCGGGCACAGGAAATGTGGTCTTTGTCCTCTTTGACATTTCCGCACCAACTGGTACGTTTATTGTGCATGGAACAAATTTACCGATGTTTAACCATCATTAAGAGAGAAGCCTACCACCACGAATGAAGAAACCGACATTACCGGAAAAAATACGGAAGAGAAAATTCCTTATACCGCTGATCATTGCAGTGATATGCCTGGTTTTGTCTTTTTTTGAACTAACCTCCCACAACCACCGCATGAAGCGACTGGTTAATGTGGAAAAAGTCATTCACCGCAAACAAAACGCTATTGAGGAAGTGGCTTTGAGGGAACTGGAAAAGGAGGCTGTTGCCGATCTTTCCGGCAAAGATGTGGATCAGGACATGATAGTCTACAAGTATTACCGGGACAGTCTCATTTCCTGGATTAATACTTTCCCCATTATTAATGACAGTTACAGTCCCGGGGCCATGTTCCCCAATTTTTCCTTTTTTTCCAGAAATACCAGTATGCATCAGCCGCTTTCGGGAGTGGATCTGACAGAACAGTATCTGAACCTGGGAAGTGCCTGGTACGTGGTAAGGGCTTACACAAAAGAAGAAGTGACGATCATTACCGGTATCCTGATCCGGACAGATTTTCCGTTCAGTAACAATTTTGTGGAATCCCGGGTTAACAGGTCACTGGGATTACCCGCTCATTGTTCCATCGTTCCGTTGAATCTGGACGAAGGTTTTATAGTCTTCGGAAAGGACGATGGTGTTTTGTTTACCATATTGAGCGACACTTCCATGCAATCCTATTCAGAAGGGGTTGTCCTCAGGTGGTTTGCCATTGCACTGGTTTTGCTGGCAATGCTCATGTTTTATATCAGGAACAGACAGGCTGTTTTTGCTATGGCCCTTATAGCCGGCCTTTGCATGCTCCGTTTCCTGACCTATGTGTATTCATCTTACCTGCAACTGGATATTCTATTCTTCTCGCCCCTGCTTTTTGCCGGCGGCCCTTTGGAAAATTCCCTGGCAGCCATGATCCTGAACACCATTTGTGTGTTTATAGGAGCCTGGGCTATATACCTGGCCCGCGGGGATCTGGATACCATAAGACATAATTTGAAGAAGCCATTCCGTATTCTGACAAACGGACTTATAGTATTGCTAGCTTCAGGTGTTATCTTGCTGACGCATCATACCCTGAGAGTCGTCACTATGGATTCCAATATAGTCCTGGAACTCTTCAAACTGGACGAGCTCTCCGTGTACACTATTGTAGCCTATGTGCTGGTGGCGATGCTTTTTCTTTCATTTTTCCTGTTGATCCGTACGTTGATATCCGTTAACAGGGTATCCGAAAAATCTTTTTTTGCAGGAAACCGCTTTACTTACCTGTTCGTTTTCATTGCTGCTTTGTACAGCCTTGTGACTGTAAGCCTGTATGGAAAAGAAAAAGAGCTGAACCTCTACAAAGTCTGGACGCAGAAAATGTCAATCGAAAGGGATCTGGAACTTGAGATGCAACTAAGGAGGGTGGAAGAACGCATAGCCATAGATCCCATTCTTTCGGTCATGATACAGATGGAGCAGGATCACGATCTGATATTGTCCAGGATCAGGGAGACTTATTTCCAGGATTTTCTTCAAAAATATCAAATACAGATAACCATTTGTGAACCGGGCGACGTACTGATAGTTGCCGGATTACCCCGTCCCGTTTCCTGCTACCAGTTTTTTCACAGCGAACTGTTACGCAACGGAACACCTCTGGCAGAAAATTCGAAGTTCTACAATATAGACAACAAACTGGGCAATATCAGCTATATTGGTGTTTTCACCTATTACAGTTACAGCGGGTCCCAGGATCTCTATATTGAACTGGATTCAAGATATATAAAAGACGCCTTGGGATACCCTTCGTTGTTATCGGATCGTTCGCAGCTGGACCGTTTCAAATTGCCTTACGATCATTCGTACGCAAAATATATTGACGACAGACTGGTTTCAAACAGCGGTAAATATGTATATCCCAGCAAACAAACCGAACCGCCCGGGGAAGGATTCAGTTCCCGTAAGAAAGGTCGGAGTTTTCACTTCATGTACAAAACCGGCAATAAAGTGCTGGTCATTTCACGGCCGTTGAGGACTCCTGTTCCTTACCTGGTTTCCCTTTCGTACCTGTTTCTTTTTTACGGATTGATATTTGCCCTGGCCCTTGGATTGATGAAGGAAAACGACTTGAGTATCAATCTACCCAGGAATTCCTTCCGCCGCAAAATCACGTTTTTGCTGGTAGGGCTACTGGTGGTGGCGCTTGTACTTATGGCAGTGGGCAGCATAGGATTCGGACTGAAACTGTACGAAGAAACCAACAGCCGGCAAATGCAGAATCAGATGGATGCGGCCAGGGCTTCTTTGGAAGAATATGTCCGTTTTGCCGACCGGACACCCGATCCCATGGAAAATTTGGTTGAACTGATGAATACGATCAACCGTCTTTCTTCCAATGTACAGATCCATATTAACCTGTACGATCCTCACGGAAGACTTATGCGTTCATCCCAGCCCGAGATCTTTGAGCGGCACCTTGTAAGTGCACGTATGAACTGGGAAGCTTTCCGGGAAATGCACATGGAAGAGAGGCCACAATTCATTCAAAAGGAACGGATCGGCTCCCTGACTTATTTTTCTATGTATGCCCCATTGTACAATACGCGAGGAGATCTGGTGGCATATATCAACATCCCTTATCTTTCAGGACAGACAGACGTTACCAAGGACACCTCCTCCATTGTCGCAGCCGTTGTTAACCTTTACCTGCTTTTATTACTGGGGGCTGTTTTTGTCAGTTTCACATTTTCCAATCAGATCACCCGCCCCCTTGCAGAACTGGAAGAAAAGATCAGTCGCCTGGACGTAACCCGGCAACCCGAACACATTCATTACAATTCCGATGACGAATTGGGGGTATTGGTCAACGCATACAATAAGATGGCCGACGACCTGAATGAAAGCACCAAACGACTGGCACAATCTGAACGCGAACAGGCCTGGAGGGAAATGGCGCGGCAGATAGCGCATGAGATCAAAAATCCTCTCACTCCCATGCGTTTGAGTATTCAGCACCTGATCCGGCTGAAACAGGAAGGTTCACCAAAATGGCTGGAGCATTTTGACAAGATCGTTGCTTCCCTGCTGGAACAAATAGACATTTTATCCAATGCAGCTTCCGAATTTTCCAATTTTTCAAGATTCAACACAGAAGACCCGGTAGAAGTGGATCTCAATGCATTGATAAGAGAACAGATGGTCCTTTTTTCAACTTTTGAGAATATTCGTATCCATTTTGAGTCAAATGTACGTAAGGCCACTGTCAGAGTGCGACGTACACAATGGGTCAGTGTCCTGGTAAATTTATTGTCTAATGCTGTTCAATCAGTCCAGGGACAAGCAATAGGAGTGATCAGCGTACAATTGAAAGACGAAGGGGAAACCTACCTGATAAGCGTTGCTGACAACGGGTCCGGAGTATCCCCGGAAAATCACCACAAACTCTTTAAGCCCAATTTTACCACAAAGAGTAAAGGGACCGGGCTGGGTCTGGCCATTTGCCGGGGCATTGTGGAACAATACAGAGGGGAAATATTTTATACTTCTTCCGAATGGGGAGGGGCCTGTTTCAATGTGAGGATTCCTAAACATCCCATCATTTAAACAACGGATCGGCGTAAGCTTTCACATCTTCTTCTTCTATCCTTTCCGGGGAAAGGATGATCAGCCGTTCAATGACATTTCTCAGTTCCCGCACATTTCCTGTCCAGCTGAGTGTCTGGAGTTCTTCAATGGCGCGAGGCGAGATCGTTCTTTTTGACATGCCGTACTCGGCACATATCTGCTCCAGGAAATACTCGGACAAAAGGGGAATGTCTTCTTTACGTTCGGCCAGCGGAGGCACGTGGATGATAATAACACTCAGCCTGTGGTACAGGTCTTCCCGGAATGTCCCTTTACTGATCTCTTTAACCAAATCTTTATTGGTGGCTGCAATGACCCTTACACTCACGTTGATATCCTTGTCCGAGCCCACCCTGGTGATCTTGTTTTCCTGCAATACGCGCAACACCTTTGCCTGGGCAGCCAAAGACATATCCCCGATCTCATCCAGAAACAAGGTTCCTCCGTCTGCCTGTTCAAATTTGCCTTTGTGTTGCCTTATGGCCGATGTAAACGATCCCTTTTCATGTCCAAAAAGCTCACTTTCAATAAGTTCACTTGGAATAGCGGCGCAATTGACTTCTATAAACGGCATTTTGGAACGGGTGCTTTTTTCGTGCAGCCAACGTGCGACCAGTTCTTTACCTGTTCCGTTGGACCCGGTAATAAGAACACGGGCATCGGTAGCCGCCACCTTGTCAATTATGTCCCATATACGCGTGATTGCAGGAGACTGGCCTATGAGCGGGGGAACTTTGGAATCTTTCTTTTTTAGTTTTTTGTTTTCCTGCACCAAAGAGGTTTTGTCGTTGGCATTTCGTAAAGTGATCAGGATGCGGTTCAGATCCAGGGGTTTTTCAATAAAATCGTATGCGCCCTTTTTAATGCACTCCACCGCTGTATCAATATTGCCGTGTCCCGAGATCATGATAACGGGTGCATCCAGGTCCATTTCCTGTATTTTTTCCAAGACTTCAATACCGTCAATACCCGGCATTTTTATATCGCAAAAAATCGTATCAATCTGCAATTTGCCTTGTTCCAGGACAGATAGTGCCTGTTCTCCGTTTTCGGCAAGCACCACCTCGTGATCTTCGTACTCCAGGATCTCTTTCAGGGTATTCCTTATACTTTTCTCATCGTCAACGATCAAAATTCTCATACATCCCTCTTTTTATAGGCCACAAAGATAGTGGGAATTTCACAAATAGGAGATTTTCATCTACATTTGAATCACATTATGAAGAAGATCATCATAGCTATAGACGGCCATTCTTCTACGGGAAAAAGTACTTTTGCCAAAGCAATTGCCAAGCTGATGGATTATACATACCTGGATTCAGGAGCGTTGTACCGCGCAATAACATTGTACGCACTGGAACACGGATGGACGGATCCAAAAGGGAAACCAAATGGACAGGCTATCATTGACCATCTTAAGGATATCCGGTTAACATTTAAAAAAGATCCTGTCACAGGTCAGAACCTGACCTATATGAATGGGGAAAACGTAGAAGAACGAATCCGCAGCATGGAAGTTTCACATCACGTAAGCCCCGTTTCTGAAATTCCGCGTGTCAGGGATTTCGTGGATTTGCAACTTAGAAAATGGGGGGAGAAAAAAGGGATCGTTATGGACGGCAGGGATATTGGTACAGCCGTGTTTCCACAGGCCGAGTTAAAGATCTTTATGACCGCCCCTGCAGAAATACGGGCCGAGCGCAGACTCCGGGAACTGGAGGCAAAAGGAATGGATGCCACATTTGCCGAGGTGTTGGCCAATGTGCGTGAACGGGATCATATGGACTCCCACCGGAAAACACACCCGTTGATTAAAGCCCCGGATGCGTTATTGCTGGACAACGGTCAACTGAGCGTCGAAGAACAGATGGATTGGTTTAAAAAAATCATGGAGGAAAAATGGGATATCAGGTTGAAATAGATAAACAGTCCGGTTTTTGTTCAGGAGTCATACGTGCCATCAAATGTGCCGAAAAAGCACTTGACAAAAAGAAAACAGTATATTCACTGGGAGCCATTGTACATAATAACGAGGAATTGCATCGCCTTGAATCCAAAGGATTGCGAGTTATAAGCCGGGAAAACATGAGTGGCCTTCCCCAGGGGTCGACGGTATTGATCCGCGCACACGGAGAGCCGCCTCTCACATATGAACTGGCCCGTTCCAATCATATATCCATGCTGGAATGTACCTGTCCCGTGGTATTGCAACTGCAGAAAAAAATACTGAAAGAGTACGACAGGATCAGACCCCTTGGGGGACAGATCCTGATATATGGAAAAAAAGGACATGCAGAGGTGGTGGGATTGCTTGGACAGGTTTCCGGGGATGCCATAGTAATTGAGACTTTGAAAGATCTTGATCAGATTAGTTTTTCAGGCGGACCGGTTTCCTTGTTTTCTCAAACAACCAAAAATCCGGGAGAGTATCAAAAAACCACAGAAAAATTACGCCTTTTAATGGATGAAAAAGGCATTGACCCGAAATCTTTGAAAATCTTCAACACCATTTGTGCCCAGGTTGACGGCAGGCAGGAAAAGCTCACACGTTTTGCCGCAGGCAAATCCCTGATACTTTTTGTGGCAGGAAGAGAGAGCTCCAACGGCAAAGTACTTTACCGGACGTGCAAAGAGGCCAATCCGCGGAGTTATTCCATAGAGAACCCGGGAGATATTGATCCGGGATGGTTCAAACCGGGAGATACAGTAGGAATATGCGGTGCTACTTCTACTCCTTACTGGCTTATGGAACAGGTAGCTGAAAAAGTCCGCGATCTGTAATGGAAACGTATGCCGATATACTGTTTCCCCTCGCTCTGGAAAGCCCTCTTACTTACAGAATACCCGGAGATCTTGCCGATGCAGTAATTACAGGTATGCAGGTTAAGGCTCCTGTAGGTCAAAAAATTATTACCGGAGTAGTTTGGCATATACACAAAAATGGTTTTAAACCGGTATTAGGTGAAGCTTACAAAGAGATTGACGGGGTGGAAAAAGCGTTGCCTGTTATCCCGGAGGAAATTTTACGGTTTTGGGAATGGATCGCGCATTATTATATGTGTCCCTTGGGGACTGTTGCAAAAACGGCATTAAGTCTGTGGAAATTTAAAAGGCGTAACGCTTTTACCGGAAAAGAGTCATATTTGATTCAGGAATCCTGCAAAACCCTATACATCAACGGTGTAGAAAGAACAGAGATTTACAGGGAACACCTGCAGAAAGTCATTTTGGCAGGCGGGCAATGCCTGGTGCTGGGACCGGACAGAGTAGCCTGTGAAAAAATTTATGAAGCTTTGTTGCCTGCATTTGGAGAAATTCTGCTCTGTTTTCATTCAAAAAGACCTCAGAAAGAACAAAGCCGTGCCCAAAAGGAACTTTACGCCGGCAATCCATGTATTGTATGCGGAATGCACCATGCCTTATTTCTTCCCTATACCCGTTTGGGAATGATCATTGTGGATATGGAGGAACATCCCGGTCACAAGAAACAAGACGCAGCACCACATATACACTCCCGGGATACGGCATTGATGATGGGACAAATGTTCCGGGCACAGATTCTTTTAGGATCTGTTGTCCCTTCTCTTGAAACGTATTACAACCTTGAAAAAGGAAAATTTCAACAAATTCACGCAATCCCCAATAAAAATTTTCCCGATAACCACCTCACAATAATTGACACGCTCAAAGCCCTGAAAAGCAATGCAATGAAAGGCACACTGCACATAAAAAGCTTACGTGCGGCCGAAGAAGTTATTGCCGGCGGAAAAGAAGTGCTTCTTGTGGAATCCGATCCCGATTACCTGGAAGATGCCCCGCAGGATCCCGCAACAAAAATATGCAGACCCTACCGGATGCATCATTTCCTGGATGACAAAACGGGAATGATCTGTTTTTTGCATTGTGAAAAGCTTCTATCCAGAAAACATTTCCGGGCTACCGAGCAGGCCCTCCAGTTGACCGTTCATGCACTGATGCGGGCCACTTTACAAAACCAGGCAGTTCAAGTATTTCTTCAGACTTCAGACACAGATCACCCATTTTATATGTGGTTAAAGGAGGGAACTCTTCCTGATGCTTTATCACAATTAATGGAGGAACGGATACGTTACGGTTACCCGCCTTATACGCGTATGATCGCTGTAACGGTTTCTCATTACAGGAAAAATACAGCCCGTATAAAAGCGTCAGAGTTCATTGATCTGCTTATTAAAGAAAATTTTCCGGCCCGTATGGAAGGACCTTTTTCACCTGCCGGAACAGGGAAGATACTTTTTATGTACCGGGTACAACTCATTATCCCAAGAAGGGTAAAGCTGGAGGATGTCAAAAATAAACTTTCAGGTATCCTTGCACAGAACCCCTGTTCTCCCGCACAATGCAGGATAGATGTGGATCCTGCCTAGATCACATTTTCCGTACTTTCAGCTTTTGACCCGGATAGATCCTGGAACGGTCTCCCAGGCCGTTCAACGCACGTATGTTTTGTACTGTTATACCGAGTTTGTTGGCAATATCCCAGAGGCTGTCTCCTGATTTTACCGTATAATACTCAAAATCACCATCGTGAGAGGTGGCAAGAGTGGCCGATGTATAGATCTTAAGAGTACCTCCGGCATAAATTGTGCTATTTCTCATGTTGTTCCAGGAACGGATATTTGCTGCACTTACACCGTACTTTTCGGCAATGCCTCCCAATGTCTCCCCTTTTCTGACTTTGTGGGTGATCAAATTTCCCTGCGCCGCGGCAGTTCCGGCGTTTTGTGCTGAAGCCCTTGGAGCCGCATTTCTGTCAGTATATATGATCAGTCGCTGGTTGGGCATGATCCTGTCTGAACGGAGCCCGTTCCAGTATTTTATATCTGCTATTCTTACCCCGTAGCGGTATGCAATATGGCTCAAGGTCTGTCCGCTGGTTACCCGGTGGGTTATCTGGGTGTCTGTAGATTTGGCACGTGTATTTAAAATAAGCGGGTTGAAATACACACTGTCCTTATAAGAAAAAATGGAATCCTGCAACGACGCAAATTCTCCACTGTATTCAAAAGGCACACGCAGTATATAAGGACGCTCCACACCGGGAACTATGTCTTTAACATATTGCGGGTTCAGATCGCGCAGCTGGTCTATGGAAATATCCAGAAATGATGTTACCTGTTCAAAGTGCAACATTTTATTCACCTCAAAAGTGTCTACATGCGCCGGCATTTCAACTGGAAGAGGTTTGATATTGTGTTCATTATAATAACGCATGGTATAGAGAGCTGCAACAAAAGCCGGCACGTAACCACGGGTTTCACGGGGAAGGAAGGGATAGATGTCCCAGAATTCCCGCGACCCTCCGGCCCTGCGGATGGCTTTGTTGACATTGCCTATTCCGCAGTTATACGAGGCAATGGCCAAAACCCAATCATCGTAGATCCTGTAGGAATCCAGCAAGTAGCGTGCCGCTGCATCCCCGGATACAATAGGATCCAGACGCTCGTCCACATAAGAATTGATGGTCAGGTTGTAACTCAGGGCGGTCCGGTACATGAACTGCCACATTCCTTTAGCACGTGCCCTTGAAACTGCCCTGGGATTCAGTGCCGATTCAATTACTGCCATGGCTTTGAGTTCCAGTGGCATTTCATAAGAATCGAAAATCTCTTCGAACAAGGGCATATAATACTGGGCCAGTCCCAAGATGGTGGGTATACGGTCCGGCATTTTTTGCGTATAGTGGATTATATGGTTCTTAACGATGTTGTTGTAAGGCAATTTTATAAAACAATTCATCCGGGTTAACCTGTCTATATAGACCGAATCGGGAATATCGGATCGTAATGAGGCGGTATCCAGGTTTTCCAGTGTCATGGGATCCGGCATCTGGTTTAAAACATTCTGATGATAATAAAGACTCAGCCTTTGTTCGGTAGTAAGCGAATCGAATTCAAAAGTCAGATCCACCGGAGGATTGTCAAATCCGCCCTCATTGATCTCGTTTTCCGTTATCAGGGTATCGGCTGCCGGCAGTTCCATGGTCAAAATAACCTGTTGCAGGGAATCGGTCAATTGCAGCAGGGAATCTACCTGTTGCGTCAGTTGTTTTTTTGTGGGTTTACGAAACACCTGGGCTTCTGAACTCTGGGAAAACAAAGTCATGGAAATTATCAGTAGAAAGAGGCATCTGGATCTCATAAAATATTCATTTTTTTAAAAAGTAAATCTCATTTGTATTCCTGCCCCCGAGAATGATGTGGAAGCATACATAGCCTGGGGAATAATCCCCGGCTCAATCCGCAAGGTCAGGTCGTCACTGATATCAAAATCCTGGAAATGGGCAAAAACATTCGCATCAATGATGTTAAGGGCGTATACCAGGACAGTGGCAATTATGGAATAATCCCTGTACCGCCTGAAAGAGTCACGGTACCATTTAATATTTTCCGGTGTCATCCATCCTTCGTACCTGGAAGGAGTGGCCGTTGCGTGATTATACATGGTCTTGTAACGTTGGTATTGCATCCCGTTGTATTGCCAGAAGTAGCCACAGGCAATAAGGCCTCCGTAGATGACGGGAATTTTCCAATAGTCCCTGTTGTAGATTTGTCCAAGACCGGGCAACAGCACCGAATACAGAGTAGCCCTGGCGGGTAACACTTCTTTGTCGTGTTTAAACTTTACAACACCGTCCAGCAAACTGCTCCAGTAAAACAATCCTGCTCCCGCATAACACAAGTTCCGGTACAAAGCATACGTGTCATTTTCCGTATCCAGGTATTTCATATTGTATCGATACCCCATATAAATACCTGCGCCCATTCCGGCATATACTACAGGGATCTTCCAGTACTGGCGGTTATAAGCCTGGGAATAACCAGGAAGGATTACTGCCCCGGAAAAAACCCTGCTCAGTTTTAAGGAATCCTTACCTGCCAAAGCGGTAAAATATGTTTTCAGTTTAAAAGGCTCTTTTGCCTGTATCGTGGTATCACTGCGGGATTGCGCATTCTGATCTCCCATATCCACGGCAAACTGACCGTAGACAAAAGTCACGGATACAAACAGGTATAGAAAGATGAACAGACAACGTTTCACAAATACGGGACCGGCTATATATTGTTCTTTTCTAATGCATCCAGGAAAGCTTCCATTTCCGAGTCACTGGAGCAATGAATGGACAAGACCCCTTCTCCTTTCGGATTCCTTTTCACGCTGATATTGTGATTGAAATACCTGCCGATTTTTTCCAGAACCCGGTAATAGATATCGGGCAATTCGGTTTCTTTGGGTTCGGATCTGGCAGGGGCAGCATCCCGCGGACGCACCATTTCTTCCACTTTCCTAACAGACAGATCTTTATCTACTATTTTCCGGGCCAGTGCCAAACGGGTTTCATCATCTTCCACGGATAGCAACGCACGAGCATGTCCCATGGTCAAAGCCCCGGCTCTTAAAAGCAACTGGATCTCGGCTGGTAATTGTAACAATCTCAGATAATTGGCAACAGTAGCACGCTTCTTCCCCACCCGGTCGGCCAATTTTTCCTGGGTCAGGCTGCATTCTTCTATCAAACGCTGGAATCCGAATGCAATTTCCATAGCATCCAGGTTCTCGCGCTGTATGTTTTCAACCAGGGCCATTTCCAGCAATTCCCCATCCTCAACCTGACGAATATATGCAGGAACTTTCGTCAGACCGGCCATCCCGGCGGCCCTGAGCCTCCGCTCGCCACTTACTACCTGGTAACGGTTTGCAGCAAGTTTCCGGAGCGTGATGGGCTGGATCAGACCGAGGGTTTTAATGGAAGCAGCCAACTCGGCAAGGGATTCTTCATTAAATTCTTTTCTGGGCTGTTCCGGATTTACTTCTATATGTGCAATCTCTACCATGGAAGTGCCTTCCATTTGAGGAAGCACAACGGGATTCCGTGGTTTCCAGTCTCCCAGCGAAGGTGATTCCGAAATCAGGGCTCCCAAACCTTTTCCTAAAGCCGGTTTTTTAGTCATTCTTATTTTTCTTTAAAAATTCCCTGGCCAGATTCAGATAATTATTACTGCCTACGGATGCGGCATCGTACAATATCACAGGTTTTCCGTGTGAAGGTGATTCACTCAGGCGGACATTGCGCTGGATCACGGTTTGAAAGACCATATCCTGAAAATGGTGCCTGACTTCTTCCACTATCTGGTTGTGGGAACGAAGACGCACATCGTACATTGTCAGTAGAAACCCTTCAATTGCCAGGTTGGTATTCAAACGATTTTGCACTATCTTGATGGTGTTGAGCAATTTCCCCAAACCTTCAAGTGAAAAGAATTCACACTGAACCGGTATGATCACCGAATCTGCAGCCGTTAGAGCATTGACTGTAATAAGTCCCAAAGACGGTGAGCAGTCTATAAAGATATAATCAAAATGTTGCCGGATGGAATCCAGGTTTTGTTTCATAACCTGTTCACGATCCGGGACAGAAAGCAATTCAATTTCCGCTCCCACCAGGTCAATGTGTGATGGGATCAGTTTTAGACCGTCAATTTCCGTCTGTATAATGGTTTTTTCAACAGGGACATTCCCTATCAGGCATTCATAAAGTGTATCACCGCTACCGGAATTCGGGTCAAAACAAAGCCCGGAAGTGGTATTCGCTTGCGGATCTGCATCAACCAATAAAACATTTTTTTCCATAACGGCCAGTGAGGCAGCCAGATTGATGGCCGTGGTCGTTTTTCCTACTCCTCCTTTCTGATTTGCAATGGCGATTACTTTACCCATGAGTCTTGCTGATATGATTTCAATTTGACAAATATACTACAAATACCACAATTATTCTTATTTTTGAACTTTCAAAGCAATGCCTGGTATTATGACCTCTACTCCCTGGATGATTATACTTAACCCCATAGCCGGCGGGGGAAAAACTGCCGTTATGTGGCCTCGTATTTCAAACTTTTTTCTTGAGCACAACCTGAATTTTGAATGCGTTTTCACAAAGCACAAGTATCATGCCGTTACCATTACCATTGAAGCCATACGTGAAGGTATCCGGCATTTTATTGTTATAGGCGGAGACGGGACTTTTCACGAAGTGATAAACGGGATTTTTTACCAACAGGATGTTCCCACGGATTCCATAACCATGGGGATCATACCCATAGGGACCGGCAATGACATGGTTTCCTCCTACCAAATTCCGACCGATTACGAGAAAGCTATGGAAACGATCATCAAAGGGAAAAGCATACTGACGGATGTGGGCTGGGTTTCTTTCCAGGATTTCGGGATCGAACGAACACGTTATTTCTCCAATGCCGCAGGCATGGGACTGGATGCCGCCGTGATCAGGCATTACGAAAAGAAAGTTGAAATGGAAAACAAACGGGGCAAAGCACAATATCTGAACAGTCTGCTCCACCAGTTTCTGTTTTACCGGTGCAAAGATCTTCGCATATTGATTGACGGACAAATGTTTTACGAAGGACCCGTGCTAACCTGCAGTGTCGGGATTGGAAAATTTATTGGCAGCGGTATGAAAGCTTTGCCACTGGCAATTCCCGATGACGGATTGTTTGACGTTACCCTGGTGGGACCTATGAATAAGGCTTCCCTGGCTCTGAGGATCAAGCATTTTATTGCCGGGGAGGTATATTCCTTTAAAGAATCGCTTCACGGCCGCGGAAAAACGGTAGAAATCCTCCCAAACAGCAAGAATACCGGGTTTCTGGAAACTGACGGGGAACCTATGGGAACGCCTCCCTATATGTTCAAGATCATCCCTTCCTCCCTGCGTCTGCTGGTAGGTGAAGATTTTGTGCCTTTTGTCAAAAGCGAACCCGGATCTGTATCTTAGCATCCACATCCGGTTTGTCCTTATAAGTACAGGATATCCTAAACCATAAATCCATATAAGACAGCGGTGTATACTTGATATTCAGGTAACTCCTGACCCCTTTTCCGTAAAGTGCAGGAACGGAAAAACCATAAAGCACATCCGATTCATAGACGTATATGCGGCTATCCCAGGAACGGGTATTAAAGATACTCACCCGGAAGGATCCTGTAAATTGCTCTTTCTTACCCCGGTAGGCCAATTGAATATAGGCGGCCGCTCCCCACTCATTTTTCGTTCCCTTTAAGACACTGTTAACCAAATCTGTACGTAATCCAAGGGAAAGGGTTTCTGAAAGGAAAAGCGTCGTTTGCATACGCAATGATTGTTTGTCCGTGATCCCTTTATCCAGGATAGATCTTTGCTGACGGACAGAAAACCGGTGGTTGTCATGATGGAGTTGAACGCGGTAATCCCATCCGTACGACTTGTCGTGACACAGATACCTGGAAACAGGAAAATAATAAAACCAGGCATTCCCTGTCAGGGTCCATTTTTCGAAAACATTCCGGCAAGCGGAAAATTGAACGCTGATTTCATTGGAAGAGGTAGAATTTTTGCCGGCATCCGTTCCGTAAGCCGAGGTAAAAGAAGGCGAAAAAAGCCTGAGAACCAGTGCATCCCTGGCACCGTCCCTGCCGTAGCGAATCACCCCGCCCAAAAAGGCAGGTGATAGTCCCGCATCCATTGCCATTTCTGCAAACACAAGCCAGAGACCATACCTTCCGGAGTAATCCAGGGCAACCCCGCCGAAAGGCAATGTTCTGTTTTTAAACTGGTTGTAATAAGTGATTTTTCCTGCATCCGGTTTGTCGTAACCGTATCCCAAAACCGTAGTTCCCATTTTCCACCCTTTTCCCTTATAGGACAAATTCACCCCGGTTGCCCATGCCGCGAGTGTGTTTTTCTTTTCCGTTTCCAGGGGTGTGCGGTGGTAACCGGTTTTTACCAGTGAGGTGAATCCTTCCGGGATTATGCGCGCATCCAGACGGCGATACGATCCGAACACCGATACGTCAAAATCCTTCAGGGAAAAGGTGGCACCGGCTCCCCTGAATGATCTGTTTTCGTCCCGGGATGTATATGAGGTTAGCCCCATTTCCTTGTTGAATAAAGCAGACGGGGATAACGAAGCACCAAAATGTGTCCCGTTCCATACCAACAGCCCCTGTCCAAAACGTGCCCGGAAATCCCCCACAACCAAAGATTTCAGAGATCCCCTGTTTTTCAAACTCACATGGCATGAGACAAAGTCAGCCAATGGCCGTTCTCCGGGATCACTTTCCAGGGTGAATCCCCACTCCAATTTTCCGTAATAACTGTAATTGTAACGGGCATAACGGTACCAGGGAAGCCCAAGGTAACGGGAATTGGGACGCTGAAGGTATTCCTGTTCTGTAATGGAACTGTAGGGCTCTCCCCGGGGAAGAAAGGTGCGTGTCTGGAGCATAAGAGAACGTTTGCCGTTCCGGACAAGCGCACGCAGATTGACAGGCATGGATCGAGGTTTTGGTGCCAATGTGAAAAACAAGGCGAGCCATTGCGTATCTTTTTCCGTAAAGCCGGGGATAATTGCAATCTCAGCCCATGTAAAAAAATCCCCGTAACGTTTTCTGTAATCCAGCAGAGAGCGAACCTGGTACAAAGAAAGAAATCCGGTCATTTGCAGCTCTTCCTCCGAAGCTGCGTTCAGATTTATACGTGATCCAAGGATTTCTTCGCAGTCATCCGGGTTAAAACTGCCATTTTGCGCCAGTTCTTCCATTAAGAATTCCCGGTTCTGACCAAAGGACAAACTCCAAACGGTGCTGCAAAAGAGCACACAACAAACTATTCTCATAATGCTTTCCCCTCTTTCGCTCCCCTCTGATGAGCGTTGTTGTTATCTAATTATTCAGATTTTAAACCTGTATTGGATCTTTTTGATGGATTCGTTCGCTTCTTCTACTTTACGTGTGAGCGAACTGCGAAAGCTTTTCATCCTTCCGGCCAGTTCTTCATTTCCCAATGCCAGGATACCGGCGGCAAAAATGGCTGCATTACGTGCTCCGTCTAATGCCATGGTCGCAACAGGTATACCTGAAGGCATCTGCAGAATGGATAAGATGGAATCCAGTCCGGCCAGTGAATTCGAAGACTTGACAGGAACCCCTATAACGGGAACATCGGCATAGGCGGCAATCACTCCGGGAAGGTGGGCCGCTCCGCCTGCCCCGGCAATAATCACACGTACACCTCTTTTGGATGCATTCCGGGCAAAATCAGCCACCTTATCCGGCGTCCTGTGCGCAGACAAAGCATTGATCTCAAAAGGGATCTCCATTTGTTCCAGGAAACGGGCGGCTTCTTCCATTACCGGCATATCCGATAAACTGCCCATAATTATACTGACTTGAGGATTCATGATCTATTGCTGTTAAAAGTTCAAATTTAATCATTATTTTTGTTCCATGGAAAGCATAACCCTTCAAGACAAAAATTTCCGCACATATATCCCGTACACGGAAATAGACAAAGCTATCTCCCGGATAGCATTACAATTAAACCGGGATCTTAAAGAAGAAGACAGGCCTGTATTCCTGAGCATTCTTAACGGATCATTTATGTTTACTGCAGATCTGATGAAGAAAATTGACCTGAATTGCGAGATCACGTTCGTAAAGCTTGCTTCCTACAGCGGGACCCGCAGCACCGGAACTGTAAAAGAAGTACTGGGTTTATGCGATGATATTACAGGCCGGACAGTTGTCGTGCTGGAAGATATTGTGGACAGCGGTTCTACCATTGCCAACTTGCTGAACGATCTGAGGAAAAGAAATCCCAAACAAATAAAAATATGCACCCTTCTGTTCAAGCCTGCCGCCTACAAGGCTGATATTCCCATAGATTATGCTTGCATAGAGATACCCAACGACTTTGTTGTTGGATACGGACTGGATTACAACAATCTGGGAAGACAATACAAAGACCTTTACGTAATAGATTGAAACATGGTAAATATTATTATTGCAGGCCCTCCCGGATCGGGTAAAGGGACACTGGCTAAATTGATGGTGGACGCATTCGGATTTGTGCATCTTTCAACGGGAGATATGCTGCGAAACGAGATTGAACAAGGCACCCCACTGGGAAAGGAAGTGGAATCCATCCTCTCCAGGGGCGATTTGGTTTCGGATAAGATTGTCATATCCCTGATCTCGAACAATCTGGAAGCACATCCCAACGCACGCGGTTTCCTTTTTGACGGATTCCCCAGAACATTGCCCCAGGCTCAGGCGTTGGATGAGTTCCTTGAAGCTAAAGGCCATCCTCTGAAGCTGCTCATACTGCTGGACATTGACGATTCCATCTGCGAAATGCGTCTTTTACGGCGTGCCTCCATTGAAAACAGGCCTGATGACACGGATACAGACAGGGTACGTCACCGTCTGGCAACGTACCATGCCCAGACCGAACCAATCATAGATCATTATAAAAAACAAGATAAATTTGTTTCCGTTGACAGTTCCAAAACTCCGGATTACACCTTCAACCAGGTAAGTGAATGTCTGAAACCAATTTTGTAGACTATGTAAAACTTTTTTGCGCTTCCGGCAACGGAGGTGCCGGCTCGGTGCATTTGCTACGGGCCAAATACGTCCCCAAAGGAGGCCCCGACGGGGGTGACGGAGGACGGGGAGGTCATATTGTTCTGAAAGTCAATCCGCAATTCTGGACGTTGATACACCTGAAATACCGAAAACACATCCGTGCCGGGAACGGCGAACCGGGAAGGGGAAGCCTGGCCCACGGAGCGGATGGAAAAGACGTCTATATTGACGTACCTCAGGGCACTGTAATCAGACGGGCAGATACGGAAGAAATCCTGACTGAACTTACCTCTCCGGGAGAGGAATTTATATTATGCAGGGGAGGAAAAGGCGGTTTGGGGAACAACCATTTCAAATCACCCACCCGCCAGACACCACGGTACGCCCAGCCGGGACTGCCGGGTGAAGAAAACTGGTTTATCCTGGAATTGAAACTGCTTGCCGATGTGGGACTTGTAGGATTTCCCAACGCCGGAAAATCCACGCTTTTAACAGCTGTCTCTGCAGCCAGGCCCAAGATCGCGGATTATCCCTTTACCACGCTTGTCCCTCAACTGGGGATCGTAGCCCTGTCCGATAACCGTTCTTTTGTTATGGCAGACATACCCGGCATTATTGAGGGAGCGCACGAAGGCAGGGGCCTGGGACTCCGCTTCCTGCGTCACATTGAACGAAATTCCATACTCTTGTTCCTGGTACCTGCATACAGTCCGGACATTACAGCCGAATACAAAATATTACTCCGGGAATTGAGTCAATACAAAGCCGAACTTATGGATAAACAGAAGATGTTGGCCGTAACCAAGGCGGATCTTCTGGATGAACAACAGCAGAAGGCTCTCAAAAGACGTGTTCCGCGCTCACTCCCTGTATTGTTGATCTCATCAGTTACCGGAAAAAACATAGACCAACTCAAGGAGCATGTATGGAACATTTTGTGGAATCAATAATCCGGCTGGATCAGGATCTGTTTTTCATCATCAACGGAGCGCATTGTCCCTTGTTGGACCCGGTAATGAAGGTCCTTTCAAATATCCCCGTATGGATACCATTGTACCTGTTGATAGCGGGAGGGTTTTTTCTGGTGCTTCCTTGGAAAAAGGCCCTGGTGGCCATCGGGGGCATATTGCTGACTTTTTTATTGACAGACCAGATATCCTCTTCCCTGATCAAGGAATGGGTCCAAAGGATAAGACCCTGCCACGTTCCCGGATGGGAAGACCGGATCCATTTGCTTGAAGGAAAAGGAGGACTCTTCTCTTTTGTCTCGTCTCATGCGGCTAATGTTTTTGGACTGGCTGCTTTTACGAGCCTGGTTTACAGGAAAAAATGGTATACAATATTCCTGTTCCTGTGGGCTTTCCTGGTGGGATACAGCCGTATCTACGTTGGTAAACATTTTCCGGCGGATGTTGTATGCGGAGCTCTTGCCGGAATGATGCTGGGATGGCTCGTATACAAGATCTATTCTTTCATCATCTTAAAAATGGATAAACATGCGTTGTCTGATAGATAATACAACCGATCCGTACTGGAATCTGGCCGTTGAGGAATATTTACTGACCCGTTTGCACGTTCCCGTTTTCAGACTGTGGAGAAATTCTTCTGCCATTATTGTAGGACGTAACCAACATACCCGGTCAGAGATCAACAGCGAGTATGCCCGTGAAAACAATATCGCCGTGGTGCGCAGACTAAGTGGAGGGGGCGCGGTATTTCATGATCTGGGCAATATTAATTATACTTTCGTTGACCGCTATCCTCCGGGAACAGACACATCGGAAATCTTTGCCCGGTTTACCCGCCCCATACTGGATGTTCTGCAGACTCAGGGAGTAAATGCCAGCCTGGAGGGAAGAAACGATCTGGTTATAGACGGTCGTAAATTTTCCGGCAATGCCATTGCGCTCCACAAAAACCGCATCCTGATGCACGGAACCCTGCTCTTCAGTGCTTCCATGAAAGACCTTTCTCTTGCCTTGAAAACAAAAGTACGTGAAAAATCACGCGGAGTCCCGAGCAATCCCCGTGCTGTTTGTAACATTTCCGAATACCTGAAGCAAGAAATGAACGCCACTCAATTTCTGGATATTCTAAAAAAACATATTGCCGGAAATCCGGATAAGACATACAAAGATGAACCGTTGAACGAAAAGGAAAAAATGGTCATTGATGAACTGTGCGATATCAAATACAGAACGTATTTGTGGAATTACGGAAAAGACTCTGAATACAGCACGGTACGAAAGAACCGGTTTCCCGGAGGCAATATGGAAGTACTTTTAGATGTACACAATGGATTAATAAAAGAAGCAAAAATATACGGGGATTATTTTTTCCTGGCTCCCACAAGGGATATTGAAGAAGCCCTGAAAGGCTGCCCGCATACAAGAGAAGCCATCAGGGAAAAGCTAAAGAACTTCCGGATGGAAGATTACTTTCGCAACATCCCTCCGGAAGATTTCATAGAATTACTGCTCTGATTGCTGTTCCAGAAGTTCCAACATTCTTACGGCACATACAGATACCGGGGTTCCCGGTCCAAATACAGCCACAGCTCCCGCATCGTACAAATCCCGGTAATCCTGGGCCGGTATAACACCGCCTACAATAACCAGGATATCTTCCCGTCCCAGTTCTTTCAATGCGTTAACCACCTGCGGAACCAGCGTCTTGTGTCCTGCAGCCAGCGAAGAAACGCCCAGTATGTGGACATCATTTTCAACAGCCTGCCGGGCAGCTTCTTCCGGAGTCTGGAACAAAGGCCCCATATCTACGTCAAAACCAATATCGGCGTAACCGGTAGCCACCACCTTAGCCCCGCGATCGTGTCCGTCCTGTCCCAGCTTGGCAATCATTATGCGCGGCTGACGGCCTTCCCTTTCAGCAAAACGGGTTGCCATTTCCCTGGCTTTGGCAAATTGGGCATCGTCTTTTACTTCAGATAAATAAACTCCCTTGTTCATACGTATTACTGCTTTATATCGTCCTGCCACTTTTTCGCAGGCGTCAGAAATTTCGCCTAAAGTGGCCCTGTTACGGGCTGCTTCAACAGCCAGTTCCAGTAAATTCCCGGATTTTTCACTGGCTGCACGGGTGATCGCTTCCAGGGAAGCTTCCACTTTTGCGGAATCCCTGTTCTTTCGCAATGTTTCCAGCCGGGCAATCTGGGAAAGACGGACCTTGGTATTGTCCACGTCCAGTATTTCAATGGGATCTTCTTTCTCCAGACGGTATTTGTTAACACCCACCAAAACATCCATACCGGAATCAATACGTGCCTGGGTACGGGCTGCAGCCTCTTCAATCCTGAGTTTGGGGATCCCTGTCTCTATGGCTTTGGCCATACCGCCCAGGTCTTCGATCTCTTGTATGAGTTCCCAGGCATCGTGAGCGATCTTGTTGGTCAGAGATTCCACGTAATAAGAACCTGCCCAGGGATCTATGCTACGGCATATTTCCGTTTCGTCCTGCAGGTACAACTGAGTATTCCGGGCGATCCTTGCCGAGAAGTCCGTGGGCAAAGCAATGGCTTCGTCAAGTGCATTGGTATGCAGACTCTGCGTGTGTCCCAGGGCAGCTGCCATCGCTTCGATGCAGGTCCGGGAGACATTGTTAAAGGGATCCTGTTCTGTCAGGGACCAACCCGAGGTCTGGCAATGCGTTCTCAAAGATAACGATTTGGGATTTTTGGGATTGAATCCTTTGACGATCCTGGCCCAGATCATGCGGGCAGCGCGCATTTTGGCAATTTCCTTGAAGTGGTCCATTCCAATGGCCCAGAAGAAAGAGATCCGGGGCGCAAATTCGTCAATATCCATACCCGCCTTAACCCCTGTACGCAGGTATTCCAATCCGTCGGCCAGTGTATAAGCCATTTCAATTTCACTGGTAGCGCCGGCTTCCTGCATATGGTACCCCGATATGGAAATGGAATTGAAACGGGGCATATTGCGGGAAGTGTATGCAAAAATATCACCTATGATACGCATGGAAAAGTCAGGCGGATAGATATAGGTGTTACGGACCATAAATTCTTTCAGAATATCATTTTGAATAGTTCCCGTCAATTCGGTAAGACCGGCACCCTGTTCCTGCCCGGCAACAATGTAAAAAGCCAGGATGGGCAGAACCGCCCCGTTCATAGTCATGGATACGGACATTTTGTTAAGCGGGATCTGGTCAAAAAGCACTTTCATATCCTCGACCGAACAGATACTCACCCCTGCTTTGCCCACATCTCCCACCACACGGGGATGATCGGCATCATACCCTCTATGCGTAGCCAGGTCAAAAGCTACGGAAAGGCCTTTTTGGCCTGCAGCCAGGTTCCTGCGATAGAAAGCATTTGATTCTTCAGCTGTGGAAAAACCGGCATATTGTCTTATTGTCCAGGGTTTTTGCACATACATGGTACTGTAAGGTCCCCTTAGGTAAGGAGGAATCCCTGCGGCATATTGCAGGTGCTCCATATTTTCAATATCTTCGGCTGTATAATATTGTTTCATAATTCCAGTTCTTTTTGGTATTGAAGAAGCGTGTCAAGAACATTGCTTCTAAGACTGATGAAATGAGTGATCCCTTCTTTAATGAGTGCATCTTTGCATTCCGGGTCCCCGGCAACGGTCAGTATTGTGTCTTTCCCCAGACCCCGGGCTATCCGTGGGACCGCCTCGCAATATTCATCGTCGGACGAGCAGGCCACCACTATACGTGCACCGGAGCGAACAGCAGCCTGAATGCCTTCCTCCACGGAGGAAAAATGATTGTTGTCTGTGATCCTGAACCCGGCAACTCCAAAAAAATTCGCTGAAAACTGAGCCCTTGCCCTACACATGGCCAGGTTCCCGAACGTAAGCAGGAAAACCTGCGGGATTTCAGAGGCTTTTTCAGTTTGTAACCGTAATTTTTCAAAGGGAGCTGCTGCGCGCATCCATTTTTCTTCTGTCGCCTCTGACAATCCCTTAGGAGCTTTCGTCCCGGAATCCGGGTACTGGTTGATTCCCACCAGTATCTCTTTGCGGGAAGCCAGGCTTTTCAAAGAACGTTCCCGGGCGGCACGGATCGTTTCAGCTACCCATTCCCTGCCGGTTGCAGAAGATAAACCTCCTTTTTCCAATAGTTGGTGATAGATTTTTTCGGATTCTGCTAAAATGGAACGTGTTAGGTTTTCAACATAATATGATCCCCCGGCGGGATCGGTAACCCGGTCAAAATGCGCTTCCTCTTTTAAGATGATCTGAATGTTCCTTGCCAGGCGATCGCTGAAATCGCTTCCGTCCGTGATCACACGGTCAAACGGGATCACCTCCAGGGAATCCACCCCGGCAATGGCTGCAGACATGGCCTGTGTAGTTCCCCTGAGCAGGTTCACATACATGTCATAAGCCGTCTGATTCCGGAAATTGGTTGTAGCATGCAACCGGAGTTTTTGATCTTCGGGATCTTTGACCCCCTGCTCTTTCACGATCCTGCTCCAGAAGACCCTGGCAGCCCTGAATTTTGCGATTTCCAGAAAATAATGGGATCCTATGCCTGTGTGAAAATGAATGGAACGTGCCGCCAGGGAAGGATCCAGGCCTTTGTCCTTTAACAGGCGCAGGTACTCACTACCCATAGCCATGGAAAAAGCCAGTTCCTGAACAATCCCGGCACCGTTGTTCCTGAAGTCGTACCCCCTTACACACGTGACACGGATGTGCTTATATTCACTGCATTTTTCAATAATTTTTTTTAAAACATCCAATTCATCACCGGACGGGTTCTTTGCATCTGTATACGCTTCTCCCAGCGGATCAAACTCAAAACGCGCCCTGACCTGAGAAGGTTTAGTCCCTGTGGCTTTAATATAGTTCAGAAAAGCATCCGGAAACAGCGTATTTTTACAGGAAACCCCTTCGAAAGATATCTCTACGGCTGGTAGAAAGACACCTTTGAACATAAGTTCCAGATCTTTTTCCGAATAATCCTTCTTTTTGTCCATGCGGAATCCTATGGATTCCACACCCCGGTTCAACGCATTAAGCACCCGTTCATTGATTTTCTCCAGGGATCCGTCGACTGTGAATCCTTGCCGGATTAGCCAGTTATTGTCAGGGCGGGTCCCGCGAAGAAACGGAGGCTGCCCGGGAATTGTATCCAGATATGGAATCTCTTTCAGATCCTCATCCCTGAAATACGGCCGGACGGAAAATCCCTCGGAAGTCCTCCAGACCAGTTTTTTTTCGTAATCGGCCCCTTTTAGATCCTTAAGGATCTGTTCTTCCCACTGCCGGGTAGAGACCGGTGGAAAATCATGGAATAATCTTTCTGTCATATTATGCATTTTGGATAAATATCAGTCAAATTCATTCAAGACACCGGGATCAGCCAAAGAAGGTACGGTAACCTTAAGTAAAGGTTCGTCCTTCATTGCCCTTTCCAGAGCAGCCATGGCACCTTGGTTCCTGGCCCAGGCCCTTCTGGCAATACCGTTGTGTACGTCCCAGTAAAGCATGTTTTTGATACGTCTTTCGGCATCCGGACTTCCGTCGATGACCAGTCCAAAGCCGCCGTTAATAACCTCACCCCAGCCAACGCCACCGCCGTTATGCAGGGACACCCACGTAGCTCCGCGGAAAGCGTCTCCTATTACATTGTGTACTGCCATATCAGAGGTAAGGTTTGACCCGTCGTAAATATTGGATGTTTCCCGGAACGGGGAATCGGTGCCGGAAACATCGTGGTGGTCACGTCCCAGCACTATGGGTGCTTTTATGCGACCATCCCGGATCGCACGGTTCATTTCCAGGGCAATACGAATGCGTCCCCGGGCATCTGCATACAGGATCCGAGCCTGGGATCCTACCACCAGGTTATTTTTTTCTGCTTGTTGAATCCAATGAAGGTTGTCAAGCATCTGGTTACGGATATTTTCAGGTGCCTGACGTGCCAATTCCTCCAGCACCTGCGCGGCTATCTCATCACTTGTGCGTAAATCTTCAGGTAACGAAGAGGTACATACCCAGCGAAAAGGACCGAACCCGTAATCAAAAAACAACGGTCCCATAATGTCCTGTACATAAGAAGGATATCTGAATTTACCGCTTTCATCCAGTACATCTGCTCCAGCCCGTGAAGCTTCCAGCAGGAAAGCGTTGCCATAATCAAAGAAATACATCCCCCTTTGAGCCAACTTGTTTATGGCAGTGACCTGGCGAATGAGACTTTCTCTTACGGCCTCTTCAAAACGTTTTGGATCGTGAGCTATCATATCTGCGGATTCTTCCAGGGAATAACCCACAGGATAATACCCGCCCGAATAAGGATTGTGCAGACTGGTCTGGTCGGATCCAAGTTCTACAGATATACCGGATCTTTCCAGGTGTTCCCACAGATCTACCACGTTGCCCTGATATGCCAGGGAAACGGCTTCGCCATTCTCTTTTGCTTCACGTATGCGGGTGCTCAGTGTTTCCAGGTTTTCGTATACTTCATCCACCCATCCCTGACTGTATCTCTTTTGGGTAGCCTTTGGATCGATCTCGGCAACAACGCCCACAACCCCGGCTATCCGCGCTGCTTTTGGCTGGGCACCGGACATACCTCCCAGGCCGCTGGACACAAAAAGCAGGGATCCTTTGTGGCGGGCATTGCGCATTCTGGCAGCATTCAATATGGTTATTGTAGTTCCGTGGACAATTCCCTGCGGACCTATGTACATAAAAGAACCGGCCGTCATTTGTCCGTATTGGGATACCCCCAACGCATTTAGTTTTTCCCAGTGATCCCTGGATGAATAATTGGGAATGACCATGCCGTTTGTGATTACCAGCCTGGGAGCTTCCTTTGCAGAAGGGAACAGACCCAGGGGATGACCCGAATAAAGAACCAGTGTTTGTTCTTCCGTCATCTCGGACAGATACTTCATGGTAAGGCGGTATTGGGCCCAATTCTGAAATACGGCCCCGTTTCCCCCGTAAGTAATAAGTTCGTGGGGATGCTGTGCCACAGCTACATCCAGGTTGTTGTTGATCATCAGCATAATGGCTGCAGCCTGCGGACATTTTGCGGGATAATCGTTAATGCTTTTTGCCGAGAGGGGCTCCTCCGGCCTGTAGCGATACATATATATGCGTCCGTATTGTTTCAGTTCCCGGGCAAATTCGGGAGCCAACACAGTATGCTGTTCTTTTGGAAAATAACGCAGGGCATTGGCCAGCGCCAGTTTTTTCTCTTCCGGGGTAAGTATGTCTTTCCTTACGGGGGCATGACTGACACGCTCATCAATGGGTTTTGCCGGCGGAATCTTGGATGGAATACCTTCAATTCTCATGATTTGAAAGAAATGTTTAAAATTTGCTCACAAATATACAGGTTACGCTTTGATTTCCCATTTTTTTATCTACTTTTGCACCCCGTAACAAAAGGAGGTGTCTGTAAATATGATCATTGTACCGATTAAAGAAGGCGAAAACATAGAACGTGCTTTAAAGAAATTCAAACGCAAATTTGAAAAAACCGGGATCGTGCGCGAGCTCAGAGGCCGTCAGTCTTTCACCAAACCTTCAGTTACCAAAAGAGAACAAAAAAAGAAAGCGATATACAAAGAACGCTTACAGAATAACGAGGATTAATCCTCGTTTTTTTTGTATATTTGTGTATGATGGAAAGGAGTGAATTCATAGAATTCCTGAGGGTACAAAAACGTTATTCCGAACGCACCCAATCCATTTATGATCAATCAATCAGGGACTTCTACAAATTCATGGATTTTCAAGCTGAAGACAATCCCATGGAACTTGTGACCCTTACCTCTCTAAGGGCCTATACAGGGTCATTGCTGGATCAGGGTCTGAGTCCTTCCACCGTTTACCAGCGGTTGTCTGCATTAAGCTCTTTTTGCTACTACCTGGTAAAAAAAGGAGTACTCGCCGACAATCCTCTGAAATTGCTTATCCGTCCAAAAAAAGGACGCAGGATCCCGGAATTTTATTCCCAGGATAGTATCAATGCCTGGATTGACCATAAGGAAGTGTCTCCTACACCAGTATCTGTTATGATACATTTATTGTATGCCACAGGCATCCGGCGTGCGGAACTGACCGGCATACGTGTTCGGGACCTGGATTTTGAACGTTCCCTGCTTCGTGTTCGGGGCAAAGGAAATAAAGAAAGAGATGTTCCCCTCAGTGCAGATATGGTCCGGGATTTGCAACGCTTCCTGGAAGAAAGAGAGGTGCCTTCTCCATGGCTTTTCAGCCGCAAGAACGGAGATCAACTGGCCCTGACAACAGTTAGCAAAATGGTTCACAAAGAATTATCGCGAGAGCCCGCATTTACAGGGAAAAAAAGCCCGCATGTGCTGAGGCATTCCCTGGCGACTCATTTGCTAAACCGGGGTGCCGATCTGAACAGCATAAAGGAGTTGCTGGGTCACACATCTCTTGCTGCGACTCAAGTGTACACACACAATTCGTTTGAAGTATTGAAAAAAGCATACAAAAAGGCTCATCCAAGGGCATAAAGTCCCGGAAGCCTATTTATTAACAATATAAAATGGAGGTATATCATGGACATTAAGGTTGAATCCGTCAAATTTGATGCTGACAGAAAACTGCTTGATTTTATTCATGAAAAAGTAGGGAAACTGGATAGATTCTTTGATGCCATTATGAAAGCAGAGGTGACGCTCTCCCTGGTACCCGGTCATGACAACAAAAAAGCCATCATTCGTGTAAAAGTACCCGGAAACGATCTGATCGCGGAGCGCACTTGTCCGACTTTTGAGGAAGCCATCGCAACAGGTGTAGATATATTAAAAGAAAACCTGGTTAAAACAAAAGAGAAAATGCGGGGGGTATAGTTCCTACCTGAGTGACCCGGACAAAATATCAAGAATTTCTGAAGTAATGGCCTGCTGGCGGCTTTTATTGTACTGAAGTGTGAGGTCCCTTATAAGATCTTTCGCATTTTCAGATGCTGCTTTCATTGCCATGGTCCTGGCAGCGTGCTCAGAGGCATTTGCATCCAGAACGGATCGGTAAAGCTGAAAACGGAGCACCTTGGGCAATAGATTGTCTATGAGTTCCTGGCGGGAAGGCTCAATGATATAATTCTCGAAATATTCAGGATTCAATTCCTCAATAGGGTATTCCTGTGGAATGATCAATCCCTGTTTTCCTCTTAATTCGCGTCCGAAGGAAGGATTGGAACTTTTTACCAGCTCGGACTGAAAAGGGAGGAAGGTATCCCTTTGAAGGATTTGCACGGCTATGCTTTTGAAATGGTAAAAGATCAACTCGGCTTTGTCTACCCTTCCACGCATGTATCCGATCCCCAGTCTTTTGGAAAGACGTTCGCACGACAAGTAATCGGGGCGTGATATCAGGTTCGTAAAATTGTCACACACAACACAACCTGTTTTTTTGGCAGCTTCCAGCATTTTTATTCCAACAGGGTACAAAGTAATGTTCTCGCGGGGCAGGTGTGCGTATTCGTCCAGCACCTCGTGAAGCTTTTTCTCCATATTGGCGTTATACGCCCCACAGAGCCCAGTGTCAGAAGCCATAAATACAATGGATACGTAATTAATGGGCCGTGCTATGGCAAAGGGAGTTTGACGGAGTGAATGCATTCCCTTTGGATACCCGTGCTCATGCATGTAACGTTCCTCATGAATGAAGGACAGCAGCATATAATGCAAGCGTTCTTCGTAGGGAAGCATATACCCCAGGGCTGTCTGTGCCTTGTGGAGTTTAGCAGAAGATACCCGCTGCATGGCTTCGGTGATCTTCTGTGTTTTTTTGATGGAGTTGATCCTTCTTTTAATTTCCCTTAAAGACGGCATGGCTATCCGGCAATTTGTTCTGCTACTGTTTCTATTAACGAGGCTATTTCTTCGCTTATTTCGCCCTTGTTCAGGGGTTCAAGTATGGTTGTACGGTGGCTGCTTTCCAGTACATGCAGGAATTTTTCTTCAAATACGACGATCTTATCCAGTGGAACCCTGCTCAAAAGACCATGCGTACCGCAATAAAGTAACGCTATCTGTTTTCCGACTTCCAGCGGACTGTATTGTTTCTGTATAAGAAGTTGCGAATTCTTCTGTCCTTTATCCAGAATGCGCGCGGTGTAGGGATCCATATCTCCCCCAAAACGGGAAAATGATTCCAGTTCACGGTATTGGGCTTGGTCGATCTTGAGCGTTCCGGCCACTTTCTTCATGGCTTTTAACTGAGCATTGCCCCCCACACGGGATACGGAAATGCCCACATTTACGGCAGGACGGTTCCCCTGGTTGAAAAGGTCTGTATCCAGGAATATCTGTCCGTCCGTAATGGATATTACATTCGTGGGAATATATGCCGAGACGTCTCCCGCCTGGGTCTCAATTATGGGAAGGGCCGTCAGCGACCCGCCTCCTTTTACTTTGTCCCTGAGCGATTCAGGCAAGTCGTTCATGCGCGAGGCCACTTCATCCTGGGCAATGATCTTGGCTGCCCGTTCCAAAAGACGTGAATGGAGGTAGAAAACATCCCCGGGATAGGCTTCCCGTCCAGACGGCCTCCGCAAGATCAGGGAAACTTCCCTGTATGAAACTGCCTGCTTGGACAGATCATCGTATACGACCAGGGCATGGCGCCCGGTGTCGCGGAAATATTCACCTACTGCGGCTCCTGCAAAAGGCGCAAAATATTGCATGGCAGCAGGATCTCCCGCTGTTGCCGAGATAACCGTTGTATATTCCATGGCCCCGTATTTTTCCAACGTGTTGACAATGGATGCCACGGTGGATCCTTTCTGGCCAATGGCTACATATATACAATAAACAGGATCGCCGGCCTGAAAATTGGATCTCTGGTTAATGATTGTATCTATGGCAATGGCGGTTTTACCGGTCTGCCTGTCTCCTATGATCAATTCCCTCTGACCCCTTCCGATGGGGATCATGGCATCGATGGATTTAATACCTGTCTGAAGCGGTTCGGATACCGGTTCACGGAAGATCACTCCGGGGGCTTTTCTTTCCAGTGGCATGGAAGTAAAAGGACCGGGTATCTCTCCCCTTCCGTCCAAAGGATTACCCAGGGGATCCACCACCCTGCCCAACAACTTCTCACTGACGGGGACCGATGCAATGCGTCCCGTTCGTTTGACCATATCTCCTTCCCTTATCAGATCCGTAGGTCCCAGCAATACAGCACCTACGTTATCCTCTTCCAGGTTCATAACAATGGCCATCATACCATTGTCGAATTCCAGCAATTCATTGGACTCGGCCTGGTACAAACCGTAAATACGTACCACGCCGTCACTTACCTGAAGGACCATACCCTTTTCCTCATAAAGAGGACGGTTGTCAAGTCCTTCCAATTGCATACGCAATATTTCGGTAACTTCGGCAGGTTTTATCACATCTGACATATAAGTCTACTGTTTATCGTTAATTCCAAAGGTTTTTCTCACTTCTCTCATACGGCCGGCCAGGGATGCGTCCCAGACCTTCATACCTACCCTGAGCGAGAAACCCCCTATCAATTGCTTGTCCTGTTTCAATTCCAGCTCAACCTTTTGGGGATGTTCCGGATCCAGGACTTTCTTAATTTTTTCAGTTGTCGCCTGGTCAACCGGTACGACAGTGGTCAGCACTCCATAGGTAAGGCCCTGTTCTTTCCTGTATTTGTCCAGATACTGCAGGCTGACCGACCGGATTATATTTTCTCTGCGGTGCCGTATTAACAGGTCCAGGAATCCCGACAAGACCTGTAAGGAATGCTGCGGATAATCCCGGAAAAGATTCAGAAACATATTTTTTCGCTTACTCTCAGGTGCCATGCGGTCACAGAACGTTGTTTCCAGGTCGGGAATTTCAGCGAAATATTCCGACAATCGTTTCATCATGCGGTACACGTCGTGTTCTGCTACGGTGTCGGTTGCATAACACAACAACGCTGCGGTATAACGGGATACAATCAGTCCTGTGTTCATGGGATTATGCCTCCGGTTTTGTGGATTCCTCCAACAGGCTGTTTATAAGATCCATTTGCCTGACTCCGGGATCCAATTGTTTTTTCAGTAATTTCTCAGCTACCTCAACCGATAGTGTAGCAACATAAGCCCTTACCTCCCGCAGGGCCATATCCCTTTCTTTTTCTATTTGTTTTCTTGCCCGGTCCAGCATAAGGCGGCTTTCATGACGGGCTGCTTCCCGGGCTTCATCCAGGAGTTGTTGACGCAGCAGGGATGTCTGTTCTATGACTTTTGCCTGCTCATCGCGGGATTGTTGCAATATTTTTTCTTCCTGTTGCTTCAGGGTGGCCAGCAGTTTCCGGGCAGCCGCCGCATCGGCCAGTGCCCTTTGAATCTTTTCGTTGCGACGTTCCACCACACCGGTGATCAGAGGCCAGCCGAAACGGGCCAGCACCAGGAACAGGATGCCAAAAGCAATGAACATCCAGAACAACAATCCGGAATCGGGGATCATCAAATCCATAACACAAAAAAATTACAAGGCTACCAAAAGGCAGACAATAATGGCAAACAGGGAAACGCCTTCCACCAAGGCACCAATGATGATCATGGACATCCTGATACCATCAGCCGCTTCCGGTTGACGCGCAATGGCCTCCATAGCGGCACTTCCGATTTTTCCAATACCAAAAGAGGCTCCCAGAACTACAATGGCAGCAGCAATAACGGCTCCGATTTTTGCAATTTCGGCTGATGCCACGGCAGCTTGCAATACAGTAAAAAGTAACATAATAATATGGTTTAAAAATTAATGCTCATTCTTATTTGTTTCAACGGCACGGGCCGGCTTGATCTTGTGGGTTCCCTGGCGTGAAAGTCCAATAAATATGGAGGACAGCATGGTAAACACATACGCCTGTATATATGCCACCAACAATTCCAGGGCCAGCATGAACACGGAAAACAACACAGATACCGCACTCATGGACACATTGATTACCGGTCCCATTGCCACGGTAAGGAACACCAGCGAAGTCAGGGCCAGAATGATTATATGGCCGGCAAAAATATTGGCAAAGAGACGGATCATCAAGGCCATGGGTTTGGTCAGTATCCCGAAAAATTCAATAATCTGCATAATGGGGACCGGGACCTTCATAAACACCGGTACATCGGGCCACAGGATTTCTTTCCAGTATTCTTTGTTCCCGAAGAGATTGACAGCTAACATGGTAAAAAAAGCCAGTCCGAATGTGATGGCAATGTTGCCTGTCAGGTTTGCTCCCCCGGGAAAAAGCGGGATCAGCCCCAAGACATTGTTCAGGAATATGAAGAAAAAAGCAGTCAGTAAATAGGGAGCATAACGTTTGTAATCCTTTCCCACGCATTTTTTGATCATCCCGTCGTGAATGCTCATTATAAACCACTCCATAACTCCCATTACTCCGGCGGGAACAGCATCTGATTTGCCGCGCATTTCCTGTTTTTTGTACCACTTAGCAAGACTCAGCACCAGTAACATCAATAATCCGCAGGAGAAGAAGAGGGCCAGTACATCTTTGGTAATAGAAATATCAAAAGGCCGGACTTGTTGACCCTGCGTATCTGTCTCAACCAGTTTTCCTTCGTACCTGCCTTCTCCGGCAATATAAAAACCTTCGTATTCCTCTTTTTCAACCAGGTGGGAAGAAAGAAAGAAAAACCAGCCCCTTTCCCGGCTGCGAACGATCACAGGTAAGGGTATTCCTATTTCTTTGTTTTCGGTGGAAAAAAGATGCCAGTGATAGGAGTCTTTCAAATGATTCAGTATCAAATGTTTCACGTCCACAGGAGGTCTTTCCTGATCCGGGACAGCGTACAACGGTGTCCTGTATGCCATCATTACGATAGCAAAAAACAAAACGATCAATATGGACCTGCGGGATACCGGCATGACAAATTACGATTCTTTTTCCTTGATCTTTTTCTGTTCCTTACAATCAACCAGAAGGAACCAGATAGACAAAAAACTGTAGGTAATGAACATACCCATAAAACTAATAATAAAGGAAGCTTTGGGAGGATGCGCCACTCCAATTAACACGATTAGTATCAACAGAACAATACCCCAGCGTACGACACGTTGTATAAGCATGCTGTTGAGCATTTTGGCATTCTGGGTTTTACTTTTTTTCATCATCAGGATCTCCAGCAAACCTACCAGCAAAAAGGTGGCAGGAATCACCGGATACACTGGGAACCACCATAGAGGCATAAACAAGTACATGATCAGTCCCCATATACCTCCCACAAGCAGTATGGTCGCTGTATGTACGGTGATCATTTTTTTTATCATAACAATTTCTGTAAAATACAGGCGTACACCTTGTTGTTTCTTACCTGAACGAATCCGCTGCTGACCGGGATCTCTCCGTTTCCCATTTCTCCCAGGTACGTAATCTGTCCCGTGTTGAGCAGCGACATAATGGGAGCATGATCTTTCATAACTACAAAAGAAGACTTTTTACCGGGGAATCTTACTAAAGAGACATTCCCTTCAAAAAGGACTTTTTCCGGAGACATAACCTGAAGATATACCGGTGCTCTCATAACGGTCATTGCATAATTCGTTTTCCTTTTTCAATAGCATCTTCTATAGTTCCCACATTCAGAAAAGCATTTTCGGGTATATTGTCCACTTCTCCGTCAATAATCCGGTTAAACCCTTTTATACACTCTTCTATGGGGACCATAACGCCTTTCAATCCGGTAAATTTTTCAGCTACCGTAAAAGGCTGTGAGAGAAACCGCTGAACTTTTCTGGCCCGGTTAACCGTCAATTGGTCTTCACGGGAAAGTTCTTCCATACCCAGGATGGAAATGATATCCTGGAGTTCCTTGTTGCGCTGCAGTATTTGTTTTACTTTCTGTGCGGTATTGTAGTGTTCCTGTCCCACGATGGCCGGATCCAGGATCCTGGATGTGGATTCCAGCGGATCTACTGCGGGGTATATTCCCATCTCGGTAATTTTACGGGATAAAACCGTTGTTGCATCCAGGTGAGAGAATGTAGTAGCCGGGGCAGGATCGGTCAAATCGTCTGCAGGTACATAAACAGCCTGGATGGATGTTATGGATCCGTTGCGTGTAGAGGCAATGCGTTCCTGCATGATTCCCATCTCCGTAGCCAGAGTAGGCTGGTAACCGACGGCTGAGGGCATTCGCCCCAATAAAGCCGACACTTCCGAGCCTGCCTGGGTAAAACGGAAAATATTATCTATGAACAACAATATATCTTTAACACTCCCGTCGTCATCCCGAATGGACTCGGCAATGGTAAGTCCGCTCAGGGCCACCGAAGCACGGGCACCGGGAGGTTCGTTCATCTGTCCGAACACCAGTGTGGCCTGGGATTTTGCCAGCTCAGTGTAATCTACTTTTGTCAGATCCCATTCCCCTTTTTCCATGCTTTCACGAAAAGCTTCCCCGTAGCGGATCACTCCTGACTGTATCATTTCGCGCAACAGGTCGTTCCCTTCACGCGTACGTTCTCCTACGCCGGCAAAAACCGAAAAACCGTTGTGTTTTTTGGCAATATTGTTTATCAGTTCCATAATAATCACAGTCTTGCCTACACCTGCCCCTCCGAACAAGCCTATCTTACCTCCTTTCAGGTAAGGTTCCAGCAGGTCAATGACCTTAATACCCGTAAACAATACTTCGCTTGAAGTTGTCAGATCCTCAAATTTGGGGGGTGTTTTGTGTATGGGAGACGATCCCAGGCTTTTGTCCAACGGTGTCAGCCCGTCTATGGTTTCCCCGGTTACATTCATCAGCCTTCCTTTTACCGGTTCCCCTACAGGCATTGTAATGGGACCGTCCGTAATCCTGATTTCCGTCCCGCGGGAAAGACCGTCTGTAGAATCCATGGCTACTGTACGAACTGTATAATCCCCTATATGCTGCTGAACTTCCAGCACAATTTCTTTGCCGTCGTTACGCTTTGCTTCAAGTGCATGATGTATTGAAGGCAATCTCATTTTTCCGGTTTCTGCGGGAGTAAAGACTACGTCTACTACCGGCCCGATAATTTGTGAGATGCATCCCTTCATATCTGACATAATGAATTATTTTGTTAATAGAACCAGCCGCAAATGTAATCATTAATTAGACTACTTATACCAGTTTTTTTTATCTTTGTGCCCCGTATGTCTAACCCATTATCATCTTACTCAGAAGCGAGTTTCAAAACCCTGGAATGGAACGAGCATATCCGCCTGAGGCCGGGTATGTACATTGGAAAATCGGGTGACGGAAGTACCCCCGATGACGGGCTTTATGTGCTGATTAAAGAAGTCATTGACAACTCGGTAGACGAGTATGCCATGGGAAACGGAAAAGTAATTTCGGTAACCATCCGTGATAAAGAGATCTCGGTCCGTGATTACGGAAGGGGCATTCCTTTCGGAAAAGTTATTGAGGCCGCTAACAAAATGAACACCGGCGCAAAATACGATAACAAATCCTTTCAAAAGGCCGTGGGCCTTAACGGGGTGGGACTGAAAGCAGTTAATGCGACTTCCACCATGTTCTACATAGAATCTTTCCGGGAAGGCAAGAGCCGTTTCGGAAAATTTTCCAAAGGTATTTTGCTGGAAGAAGGAACCACCCAAACGGAAGAAAAAGACGGGACGTTGGTCAAATTTTCCCCAGACCCTGTATTGTTTCCCAATTACACCATTAACCTGGAATTTGTCCAGGAGATGATGCGGCATTATGCCTACCTGAACAAAGGGTTGAAAATGCAACTTAACGGAAATGAATACGTTTCCAAAAACGGGCTGCTGGACCTTGTCCTGGAAAGTATGGCCGAAGAAACGCTCTATCCGCCCATTCATTTAACGGGACAGGATATTGAAATGGTCATTACTCATGCCAATGAAACCGGGGAAAGCATTATGTCCTTTGCCAACGGCCAGAACACATCCCAGGGAGGCACCCACTTGTCGGTTTTCAGAGAGGCAGTGGCACGTACCATTAAAGAGTTTTATAAAAAGGACTTTGAGCCTTCCGACATCCGGCAATCCATAGTTGGGGCCATAAGCATTCGCCTTATTGAACCCAAATTCGCTAACCAGACAAAAACCATTCTGGATTCAAAAGATATGGGACCAGAAGGCCCTACCCTGCGCAGCTTTATAAGTGATTTTGTAAAAGAACACCTGGACAATTACCTGCACAAAAATCCGGAAACGGCGGATATCCTGTTGAAAAAGATCATAGAAAACGAAAAAGAAAGGAAAGCCGTTGGTGCAGTGCGCAAAAAAGCAAAGGAAAACGCCCGTAAGATAAGCCTTCACAACCGCAAGCTCCGGGATTGCCGTGTTCATTTCACGGATAAAAGCGACAAAGCAGAACAGACCATGCTGTTCATAACTGAAGGTGATTCTGCCAGCGGATCCATAACCAAAAGCAGAAATCCAAACATCCAGGCGGTCTTCAGTCTTAGGGGAAAACCAGAGAACACATACGGCATGTCCAAGCAGGTTGTCTATACCAATGACGAGTTCAACCTGTTGCAAGCTGCCCTGAACATAGAAGAAGACCTGGACGATCTGCGCTATAATAAGATCATTATTGCCACCGATGCCGACCCGGACGGAATGCATATCCGCATGTTGCTCTTGAGCTTCTTCCTGCAATTTTTCCCGGAACTGGTTCGGCACGGACACATTTATATATTGCAAACACCCCTGTTCCGTGTCAGGAACAAAAAAGAAACACGTTATTGTTATACCGAACAGGAGAGAGAGAAAGCCGTGAAGGACCTGGGACCGGACCCCGAGATTACCCGTTTTAAAGGCCTGGGTGAGATATCTCCAGACGAATTCAAAGAATTTATTGGAGAGAATATACGCCTTGATATGGTCCGGCTGGATAAGGACGACAGGCTCCCGGAACTGCTGAGGTTTTATATGGGTGAAAATTCGCCTCAGCGCAGGGAATTTATAGTCAACAACTTAAGGATGGTGGGAGATTAAGCCATGATGAGCGAAGACCAACTGAAGTATTTACGTATCCTGAGTGAAGAAGGAGACAAGAAATACCGTTTAACCGGTATGTTCAAAGACTGGTTCCTGGAATACTCTTCCTATGTAATCCTGGAACGGGCTGTTCCCCACATCACAGACGGGCTGAAACCCGTACAGCGCCGTATCCTGCATTCCATGAAAAGAATGGAAGACGGGCGTTACAATAAAGTAGCCAATATCATAGGACACACCATGCAATTCCACCCCCATGGTGATGCTTCCATTGGAGATGCCCTGGTACAGTTGGGACAAAAAGACCTTTTAGTGGATACCCAGGGTAACTGGGGCAATATACTTACAGGGGATTCCTCGGCAGCTCCCCGATACATAGAAGCCCGTCTGAGCAAATTTGCCATAGATGTGGTATTCAATCCCAAAACCACGGTCTGGACACCTTCCTACGATGGCAGAAACCAGGAACCTGAATCGTTACCGGTTAAGTTTCCGCTTTTACTGGCCCAGGGGGCCGAAGGCATTGCCGTTGGACTGGCCACCCGCATACTGCCTCACAATTTTAATGAATTACTGGATGCTTCGGTTGCACATCTTAAGGATGAACCTTTTACGTTGTATCCCGACTTTCTCACAGGAGGCCTTATAGATTGCAGTAACTACAACGGAGGCATAGGCAGTAAAGTAAGCCGCGTAAAGGTCAGGGCACGGATTATTAAAGTAGATAAAAAGACTCTTGCAATTACCGAGATTCCTTACGGACAAACTACCGAAAGCCTGATCCGTTCCATAATAACAGCCAATGACAAAGGGAAGATCCGCATCCGCAAAATAGATGACAACACCGCAGAACAGGTGGAAATCCTGATCCATTTGGCCAATGATGTTTCTCCCGATAAGACCATTGACGCCCTGTACGCTTTCACAAAATGCGAAGTATCCGTGTCTCCGGATGCCTGTGTGATCATGGACGGAAAACCGTTAGTCTTGAGTGTGGAAGACATGTTGCGTTACAGCACGGACCGCACCCGGAATCTTTTAAAAGCCGAGTTGGAGATCCGTATGGCCGAGTTGGAAGAAGATTGGCATTTCTCTTCCCTGGAAAAAATATTTTTCCAGGAAAAAGTCTTCCGGGTTTTGGAAAACGATGCCCGTACGTGGGAAAAACAATTGCAGGATGTGGAAACGGAAATGCTTCGTTTCAAGGATCGTTTGCGCCGGCCCGTAACCTCGGCCGAGATAAGGAAACTGGTAGAAAAGCCGGTGCGGAAGATATCCCGCTTTGACATTAAAAAAGCCGAAGAACACATCCAATCGCTGGATCAGGAAATGGCCCGGGTCAGAAACAACCTGGAACACCTGACACAATATGCCATAGATTATTTTGAAAACCTTAAGAAAAAATACGGCAACCGTTTCCCCCGCAGGACCGAGATCTCTGATTTTGAAACCATAGAAGCGTCCAAAGTGATCCTTGCAAATTGCAAACTATACGTCAACAGTGAATCCGGGTTTGTGGGAACCGAGATGAAAAAAGACGACAAAGCCGTATTTGTTTGCGATTGTTCCAACCTGGACGAAGTGATCGTGTTTCTGAAAGACGGTTCGTATTCGGTTAAAAAAGTGGCCGAAAAGGTATACTTCGGTAAAGACATTATCTACACCGGAATATTCAGAAAAAAAGACACCCGTACGGTGTACAACGTAGCCTACAGGGACGGTAAAAACGGGAAGGTATTCGTAAAACGCTTTTCTGTAAGCGGTATCACCCGGGACAAAGAATACAACCTGACCCAGGGAAAACCCGGATCGCAGATCCTGTGGTTCTCGGCCAATCCCAACGGGGAAGCCGAAAGCATCAAGATATACCTGAAAGCAAGACCCAAGCTGAAGAAGCTTATATTTGAATACTCTTTCCTGGATCTGGCTATAAAAGGACGCAACAGCAGGGGAAATATTCTTAGTCGTTATGCGGTTCAGAAAATTACTCTCAAGGACAAGGGAGTTGCCACCATGGGCGGCCGAAAAATATGGTTCGACACAGACATTCAAAGACTCAACAACGACGGCAGAGGCCTTTACCTGGGCGAGTTTCTTACCGATGAAAGTCTATTAGCCGTAAACCGGAACGGTTCGTTCTATACCACCAATTTCGATTTGAGTAACCGCTATCAGCAGGAAATCCGGCTGATAGAAAAACTGGATACCGGGAAGATCTTTACGGCTATCTATTTCGATGGGGGTTCAGGGTATTTTTACCTGAAACGCTTCCGTTTTGAAGTTTCTGAAAATCTGCTCCAGTCATTTATCAGTGAAGCCGAAGGCTCTTACCTTGTTGATATTTCAGAAGACACATTCCCCAGGATACAGGTCACGTTTTCCGGGAAGCATGCCAAAAGGCCGTCCGAGATTATTGATGCCGTTGAGTTTATCAACGATAAAAGTTTCCGGGCCAAAGGCAAACGTATCACCACATTCGAAGTAGAAAAGATCGAATTCATTGAACCGGGTGCCGATCCCGGAAAAGACGACAATAACGGAAAAGACGACGAGATGGATTTTGAGCTGGACGGACCTGTTTCACAGGGTAAAACACCACCTGCTCCTGTAGCAGGAGAAAAACCATCCGCCAATTTAAGTGATGAGGATGCATACCAAATGACATTACTATAATTCTATACCTATGAAACTTGTTTTCTACATAGGTTTTATGGGTAGCGGAAAAACCACTCTGGGGGCCCGCCATGCACAGGAGAAGGGGGCCCGTTTTGTGGACATGGACAAGGTTATTTTTGACAGAACCGGGATCAGTCCACGGGAGATTCTGGGCAGGAAGGGAGAAAAAGCTTTCCGGGAAATGGAAAGGGATGCCTTGCATGAAATTGTTCAGAATTGGATTGATCTTGGAAAACCCTCAACCATAGTTGCCTGCGGAGGAGGAACGCCGTGTTTTTATGATAACCTGGATTTTATGAAAACCCACGGGCATGTGGTATTTATTGACACTCCTTTGGAAATTATCCTTAAAAGACTTTCCCAAGAGCCCGACAGATGGCCTTTGCTACAACATACAGATGCCGGTAAACTATACGATTCCCGTATAAAATGGTATAAAAAGGCTGATGAAACAGTAGTGCCTTAGACGATCACTTCCCTGTCTTTAATGTCTTTAATGCGCAACTGTATGTTGGCTATACCCCGGTAATAATTCTCGGCAACAGAATAACATACATCAACGGGATTCCCGTTATGCATATGCTCAAAATGCAGGCTTTGATTGAATGCAATGGCAGATATGGGACGGTAAGGTTCTTCTTCCTGGATCAGTTCCAGTTTCAGGTGGCCCGAATCCGATCCCACCAGGCGTCCGTTCCCGTTATCGTACACATTTTCAGTCACAAATACAGGAGAAAGGTTCCCGGGACCGAAAGGCTGGAACTGTTTTAAGAGTCGGAAGAATTTTGGAGTTATTTGCTTAAAATCCAGATAAGTATCAATATTAACCAGTGGCGTTAGCATTTCATCCGTTACTTTTTCCGCTACCAGGGATTCAAACCGGTGGCAAAATTCCTGGTAATGCTTTTCACTCATGGTCAATCCTGCCGCATACATATGACCTCCGAAATTTTCCAGCAGATCACTGCAACTTTCTATGGCTTCATAAAGGTCAAATCCGGGGATGCTTCGGGCTGATCCTGTAATAAAACCGTTGGAACGTGTCAGAACAATAGTGGGACGGTAATAATTTTCCACAAGACGTGAAGCTACTATCCCCACGACACCCTTGTGCCATTTGGGATTATAGACTACTGTGGATTTTTTATTCTCCAGACCGGGCATATCCCTGACCATAGCCAGTGCCTCCTGTGTAATCTTCCGGTCTATGTTCTTTCTGTCGTCGTTATGATCGTTTATGGTATGTCCTATCTGCGAAGCATCGTCATCGGTGCGGGAAATGAGCAGGTCTACGGCCATTTTTCCGGATTCCATCCTTCCTGCGGCATTGATGCGGGGGCCAATCTTAAAAACAATGTCGTCAATGGTGATCTGGTGTTTTTCAAGCCCTCCCAGTTTGATAATGGAAAGCAACCCTTTACGCGGCGCTTCATTCAATTGTTTCAGTCCGTAATGGGCCAGTATGCGATTCTCTCCCGTTATGGACACCAGGTCAGAGGCTATACTGACAACCAACAGATCCAGGAACGGATACAATTCTGTCAGGGGGATGTTCTTACGGATACAATAGGCCTGCATAAGCTTGAATCCTACTCCGCAACCGCTCAGCTCATCAAAAGGATAATGGCAATCAGGCCTTTTGGGATCCAGTACGGCAGCAGCCTGTGGTAATTCGTCCGCAGGCAGGTGGTGATCACAAATTATGAAATCAATACCCTTTTGCCTGGCATATTCCACTTTGTCGTTTGCCTTGATCCCGCAATCCAGGGCAATGATGAGGGTACATCCTTCATCGGCCGCGGCATCGATTCCTATCCGTGATATTCCGTATCCTTCCGTATAGCGGTCAGGTATGTAATAAGAGACCATTGGCGTTTCTTTACGCAGGAAAGAATAAACCAACGATACGGCGGTTGTGCCGTCCACATCGTAATCCCCGTATACCAGTATTTTTTCACTTTCCCGGATAGCCCTGTCAAGCCTTTTGACCGCTTTGTCCATGTCTTTCATCAGGTAAGGATCATGGAGGTCTTCCAGCTGGGGACGGAAAAAGGTTTTAGCTTGTGAGAGTGATTTAATATTTCTTTGAACCAATAAGTTGGCTAAGGCCTGATCTACTCCCAGATCGGAGGCCAGCTGCCTAACCAGAGCCGGGTTCCCGGGCTCTTTAACAATCCATTTTTTGTCCAAAGCCATATTAATCTTACAAAGGTAAGAATATAATCCTTATGCGTGTAAAAAAATGCTTACTTTTGCAGGTTGTTAAAATCAAATTCTATGGAGAATCCTCATATCAGTGAACAAGAACAGATCCGTCGCCAGGCATTGCAAGAACTGGAAAAGCTGGGTGTTGATCCTTATCCCGCAGCTGAATTTCCCGTAGATACCACCGCACGGGAAATTCTTTCCGGCTATGATGATGAAAAGAAGAATTTTCAGGAGGTAACACTTGCCGGAAGGATCATGAGCCGCAGGATTATGGGAGCCGCCTCTTTTATGGTTATTCAGGATTATTCCGGGCGCATTCAGGTTTATTTGAAAAGAGACGACATATGTCCCGGTGAAGACAAAACCTTATATAACACTGTTTTTAAAAAATTGCTCGACATTGGTGATATTGTGGGAATTAAAGGGTTTGCCTTTATCACTAAAACCGGAGAAATATCCATACATGCCAAAGAGCTGGTTCTGTTGAGCAAATCCCTGAGGGTACTGCCCATAGTGAAGGAAAAAGAAGGCCGGCTTTACGATGCTTTTACCGATCCCGAACAACGGTACAGAATGCGGTATGTGGACCTTATAGTGAACACGGAAGTTAGGGAAACCTTCGTGAAAAGAACAAAGATGGTCAACGTAATGCGTGAATTCTTCAACAGCCATGGATACCTGGAGGTGGAAACACCCATATTGCAACCGATCCCGGGAGGCGCCAACGCACGCCCTTTTGTGACACATCACAACGCACTTGATATTCCCCTGTACATGAGGATCGCCAATGAATTGTACCTGAAGAAACTGATTGTGGGAGGTTTTCCCGGTGTCTATGAATTTTCGAAAGATTTCCGTAATGAAGGAATGGATCGTACCCACAATCCGGAATTTACCGTTTTGGAAATATACGTGGCGTACAAGGATTATTTCTGGATGATGGAATTTACCGAGAAACTGGTAGAAAAGGTCGCACTGGAACTTCACGGAACCACCCGGGTGCCTTTGGGAGACCGGGTCATTGACTGGAAAAGGCCTTTTCGCCGGGTTACCATGCTCGGAGCCATAAAGGAATATGCGGGAGTGGATGTATCCGGCATGGACGAAGAAACACTCCGGAAAACATGCCGTGATCTGAATGTTCCCGTTACTCCTTCAATGGGAATAGGGAAGCTGATAGATGCTATTTTTGGGGAGTATTGTGAAAAACATCTGATCCAGCCTACTTTTGTTACCGATTATCCGAAAGCGACTTCTCCCCTTACAAAAAAACACCGTGAGGATCCGCAGCTGACAGAAAGGTTTGAATTGTTTGTCAATGGAAAAGAACTGGCCAATGCCTATTCGGAACTGAATGATCCGCTGGATCAGCTGGAACGTTTCAGGGACCAATTGAAGCTCAAAGAAAAAGGAGATGACGAAGCCATGTTCATAGATATGGATTTTATTCGGGCCTTGGAGTTCGGAATGCCACCCACCTCCGGAATGGGCATAGGTATTGACCGTCTTTGCATGCTGATGACCGACTCGGCAAGTATACAGGACGTGCTGTTCTTCCCGCAAATGCGACCGGAGTAAAAATGATCTCCTCGGCTCATAATCCCAGGATAAAACAAATCCGTTTGTTGATGGAAAAATCACGCGAACGACGGGAGGAAGGGTTGTTTGTGATAGAAGGGGTTCGTGAGCTGGAAATAGCATTGCTAAGCGGGTTTTCCATTCATAGTTTGTTTATTAGCTCTCCCATTCTATCGGATCCGGACAAGGCAGCTTTTTTTACGGCTAAAGCACCGGTAGTGGAAGAGATCGACCCCGCGTTATATGAGAAACTGGCTTACCGGGGAAGTACGGAAGGGGTTTTGGCCCTGATCTACAGTCGCTACCGGACACTGAACGATCTCACACTTTCCACACCCCCCCTGATCATCGTTCTGGAATCTGTGGAGAAACCCGGAAACCTGGGTGCGGTTTTACGTACGGCTGATGCCTGTGGAGCTGATGCTGTGCTGGTATGCGATCCGTTGACCGATCTTTACAACCCCAATACCATCAGGGCATCCCTGGGCTGCTTGTTCAGCGTACCCACCCTGATCTGCTCTTCTGAAGAAGCTTACAGGTGGTTGACAGAAAACAACATACAGATTGTTGCTGCCAGCTGCCAATCCGCTGTCCCCTACCACCTGCAGGATCTGTCCAAACCTGTTGCCTTGGCTATGGGAACAGAAGACAAAGGGCTGAGTTCTTTTTGGAACGAACGAGCCCATTTGAAAGTAAAAATCCCCATGAAAGGGAAGATCGATTCACTGAATGTCTCTGTGGCAACCGCCGTGCTTTGTTTTGAGGCAATCAGGCAGAGAAATATATAGAACGTATGGGACCTTTTGCCATCATAGGAAACCCTGTAAGATCCAGCATGAGTCCGGCCCTTTTCCGGGCCGCATATCCGGAATTGCCCCCGGATACCTACCGGACACTTGAGGTCCCCGATGCCTTCACCGGCTGGAAAGAGATGCAGCGCCTTTGCATTAAGGGTGTCAATGTGACCATGCCCTTTAAAGCAGATTTCATACAGTTAGTTGAGCATACGGAAACTCCTGCCAGAGAAATCAATGCCGCTAACCTGTTATACCTTAAGAACGGGATCTGGATTGCCTGCAATACAGATGTAAATGGAGTGGTAAACAGTTTTATTGATTCCGGCACGATTCTCAGAGGAAAGCACGCCCTGGTCATAGGAGCAGGCGGTGCAGGCCGCGCGGCAGCCCATGGGCTGGAACGGGAAGGTGCCCTGGTGTATATGGCCAACCGGACGCTCAGGGAAGGGGTATTTCCCTTGACATCGGTTCCGGATCTGTTGAAACGTTGTTCCCTGGTGGTCAACACTATACCCTGGGATTCCGGACAGGCGGCTACAATACGGTTTACATCCAACCATGTGATCCTGGATGCTTCTTATACTGAGGCTCCCCTGAAAGAGGTCGCTACACAGGCAGGATCCATTTACCTGAACGGATACCATTGGTTGTACCATCAGGCCGTTGAGGGTTATAAACTCCTGACCGGGACGGAACCTGATAAAAAGGCTATGCGCAATTTTCTGGGTTTGTAAAAAAGATCGTAACTTTACGGAAAATCAATCAAATCAATAGTAACTATGTTGAATAAAGTAATGTTAATAGGAAATGTGGGAAAGGATCCCGATATCCGTCATCTGGAAAGCGGTACGGCAGTAGCGAACTTAACACTTGCTACAACAGAAAGGTATAAAGACAGGAACGGGGAAATGCAGGAACAGACTGAATGGCACAACGTGGTTTTATGGCGCGGATTGGCCGATGTGACCGAACGCTTTGTTAGAAAAGGTTCACAAATCTTCATAGAAGGCAAGATTCGTACCCGCAGCTGGGAAGACCAGTCCGGGCAGAAAAGATATACTACCGAGATCGTAGCCGATAACATGCAGTTGCTGGGCAGAAGAAGTGACAACCCTGCCAACGCTTCTGCCCGGCCTGCCCGGAATGATCAGTCTTCGTTTGATAACGGAGCTGCGGATTTCTCTCCTGAAGAAGTGGACGATCTGCCTTTCTGATCAGCTTTTGATCTTTCTAGCTTTATTGGGAACATCCAGTTGCAATCCGGGATTCTTATCCGAGGATCTGGCCAGGATGAATGATACAGCTATGGCCACCAGGGACAATCCTATGAACAGGTATTCGGAATGAACTGCTGCACGGATCTCATCGTCAATGTTCCTTTCTATGATCTGTCCCACGAAAATCGGGACCAAAAGCATTCCCATATTCTGTATCCAGTATATCAGCGAATAAGCTGTACCCAGATTTTTGTCCGGAATCACTTTGGGTACGGAGGGCCACATAGCCGCGGGCACCAGTGAATACCCTACCCCGAGTATGGCTATTCCCAGATAACCGAAAAAGGGAATGCCTCCTGGAGCAAAACCAATGATCAGGTGTGATATCAGTACCAGGAAAGAGCCCACTATCATCCAGCGGGTCGCCTTTCCCCGTATGTCAACCAATGATCCGAAAATAGGCGTAAAGATCATGGTGGTAAATGGAATAAGCGATACCATCAGGGAAGCAATATCACTCTCGATTTCAAACCGCGGTATAATGATGGAAGTGGCAAACCTTCTGAAAGATATGATACAGGCATAAAAGAATACGCACAACAGGGATATGAGGATATAATGCTTGTTTCCCAAGACCCTGAATATGTCTGAAAACCGGAATTTGTCTTCTTTTTTTACTGTCTCTTTATTTCTCAAAGCTTCTGCTGCAGTCTGGCTATCCAGGTTCCTGTCAAAGATCAGGAAAACAGCCCACACTATAAGTCCGCATAACAACAGGACAAACCCGACCAGGGCCGGTTTGCTTGTCTCGGAAAAAGGAATATACGTTTCATTCAGACTCACGATCCGGGGGACAATGATCAATGCCGTTGCCGTTCCCAGTCTGGCTAATGCCAACTGCAATCCCATGGCCAGGGCCATTTCTTTTCCCCGAAACCACTTTGCTATGGAACGGGTAACTGCCACACCGGCAATTTCGCTCCCTAAACCGAACAGGGCACAGCCGGCATAGGCAAAAGCCAATGAAGGTTTCTCAAAAGTACGTGCCATAAAGGAGTATAAACCGCTGTTATTGAAGGATTCAGATATCCCATACATAACCAGGGCAGCCCCTCCTATCATCAACAGCACAAAGAGGGTGCCGGTAACCCGCACTCCCCATTTGTCCAGCAACATACCGCATATGATCAGCCCGCCCCAGACGCACAGCAGGGAATATGCTCCCCCATACATGCCGTAATCGCCTGATGACCATGAGAGATCCAATATTTCAGGATTTTTGAATATATGACTGATGGTGGTAAACTGGTCGTCAAAAAAGTAAGAAGCGAACATTACCAGGGACAGACACAAGAGTACCATCCATCTGGCCCATTTTGAATTTTTAAGCAAAAGATCTTTTTTAATCATCTGTTTTTATTTTCTTGGTTATGTTTGGCAATTCCAGTCCGTACCCTTTTAAACGGTCTTCCGCTTTAAGCCATATCCCCAGGAAAAAGGCAAGTACCCCAAGTGAGGCAAATATGAGCATGGGGACGGTATAATTGTATTCCAGAGGATTGGTAACTCCCTGGTTGGTCCGGTCCAAAACGACACCAATGAGTAAAGGCAGTGCCCACAGGCCTATGTTCTGGATCCAGAAGATGACCGAGTAAGCAGACCCCAGGTATCTGTCTTTCACCAGTTTTGGTACTGAAGGCCACAACGCGGCAGGCACCAGTGAAAAACTTATACCTAATATAATAATAGCTGTGTAAGCTACCCCTTTTGTGAAATAAGCTTCCGGAACCAGGGCAAACGTCAAATGGCACAGACACATCAGCACAGCGCCGATAATGAGCATGGAGGCCCCTTTTCCCTTGTTATCCAGGTATGCGCCCAACAAAGGGGTCAGGATCATGGCTCCGATGGGGAACCAGGAAAATATATCACTTGCATCAGTGGCCGTAGTCTGCAACCGGCATTCCAGCATATTGGCGGCGTACTTCTGGAATGGGAAAATAGCCGAATAATACAATACACACAAACCGGAAACAATCAGAAACGCCTTATTGGTAAAAAGAATTCCAAGATCTTTTACTTTGAATTCTTCCTCCGGTTCCTCCCCGGATTCTCCCAACTGACGCTCCAATTTCCTGTCAAAGAAAAAGTAAACGGAAAAAGCCAAAAGTCCAATTAAAAGCAGTATTAAACTGATCAATACCGGGGCACTGACATTGGACATGTTCTCCGCAACCCTGGGAGACATCCTGAATATGGCAAAAACTCCCAGCCTGGCTATAGCCATTTCCAGGCCCATGGCCAGGGCCAGCTCCTTGCCCTTAAACCATTTGACAATGCCTTTGGATACGGTGACTCCTGCCATTTCCACCCCACAGCCGAATATCATGAATCCGAGTGAAGCCAGTTTGGCCGAAGCAGGCAATGATACCCACCAGGAGCTGAGCCATGTTTCCAGCCCGGATCCGGCGAAGGCATCAGTCAGGGCGTAATACTTGATTCCTGCTCCGGCGATCATTACCAGTGCCGAAAGAATGGCCGTAAAACGAACGCCCATTTTGTCCAGAATGATACCTGCAAAAATCAGGAACAGAACAAAAACATTCAAAAAATATTCCGCTCCGGTTACCGTTCCGAAATTTTCGGAAGTCCAGCCTCTTGTGGTTTCCAACATGCTTTTCAGGGGAGACAAAACATCTACGAACATGTAGGCAAAAAACATCATAGATGACAGGAGGACAAGCATACTCCATCTGACTACAGCTTTGTCCTTCAATAAAATAGAAACTTTGTTCATATGCAGGTTTTAGATTGATTCCGTCAATTGTCCGAAAAAGAAAATCTAAGATAGAATAATAAGTCAAGTCTGCAAAATTTGTCGTACTTTTGTTCTATTATGAATGTAGACGTAGTTCTTGGACTTCAGTGGGGTGACGAGGGAAAAGGCAAGATCGTTGATTATCTGGCACAGAAATATCCCGTAATCGCCCGTTTCCAGGGAGGGCCGAACGCAGGTCACTCACTCCATTTTGAAGATACTTCCTTTGTCCTTCATTCTGTCCCATCGGGAATATTCCGTAAAGACACGGTGAATGTTATAGGGAACGGAGTGGTCATTGACCCTGTTATTTTTGAAGAAGAATGTCGTGCCATAGAGATGCTGGGTGTACCGGTAAGGGAGCGTCTGATGATCTCAAAACGGGCGCATCTTATCCTGCCGACACACCGGATCATTGACGCAGCAAGTGAACAGGCCAAGGGGACCTCCCGGATAGGTTCTACCCTGAAAGGCATATCCCCCACTTATATGGATAAGACCGGTCGTAACGGGATCCGTGTGGGAGATATCCTCGCCCCGGACTTTGAGGAACGTTTTTATGCCTTGAAGTCAAAGCACCTTGTTTTCCTGCAACAATTCGATTACAAATACCATCCGGACCAGGATCAGGATAAATGGATGCAGGCCATTGATTATCTCAGGCAGTTCAAGTTGATAGATGCCGAGTATTACATCAATGACTGCCTGCAAAAGGAAAAGCCTGTTCTGGCCGAAGGTGCACAGGGAGCATTGCTGGACATTGATTTTGGATCATACCCGTACGTTACCTCTTCTTCTACCACATGCGCAGGAGCGTGTATAGGACTGGGATTCCCGCCTTCCAGGGTTGGCCGGGTATACGGAATATTCAAAGCCTATTGTACGCGTGTGGGAAGCGGCCCTTTTCCAACTGAGCTCTTTGACCGGGAAGGCGAACGGCTCAGGGAACGCGGCAAAGAATTCGGAGCCACCACCGGAAGGCCCAGGCGTACCGGATGGCTGGATCTGGTGGCACTGAAATACGCCGTGATCCTGAACGGAGTAACAGATCTGATCATGATGAAATCGGATGTACTGGACGAATTTGATACTATAAAAATTGCTACTGCATACAAGGTAAATGACATCCTGACCGAACGTATCCCTTACGATATTAATTCCCCTGTCGTTCCGGCATATAAAGAATTCGGGGGCTGGAAAAAAGATCTTACTGGGATTCGTCTTGAAAGAGATCTGCCCGCCGAATTTGCCTCCTACGTCCGTTTCATTGAAAACGAGACCGGAGTACCTGTCAGAATCATTTCTCTGGGGCCGGACCGGGAACAGACTATTATCAGAGAGTAATAAAGCATTATGGATAAACTGCTGGAAAGAATAGACAGTCCGGAAGATCTGAAAAAACTGAATATTCATCAATTGCCGCAATTGTGTGAAGAATTGAGGCAGTTCATTACAGAAAGCTGTTCCCGAAATCCAGGTCACCTGGGTGCCAGTCTGGGTGCCGTTGAGCTTACTGTGGCGCTTCATTACGTTTATGACGCTCCTAAAGATAAAATTATATGGGATGTGGGACACCAGGCCTATGCACACAAGATCCTGACCGGACGCCGGAAATCATTTTCCAAAAACCGTTGTTATAAAGGATTGAGCGGATTTCCCAAAATGGAAGAAAGTCCTTACGATGCTTTCGGAACGGGTCACTCTTCAACTTCCATCTCGGCGGCGCTTGGTTATGCCACCGCTGCTGAATTAAAGAAAAGCCGGGAAAAAATAGTTGCCGTAATCGGTGACGGATCTATGACGGCGGGGTTGGCATACGAAGGACTTAACAACGCAGGGGGCAGATCTGCCGATATGCTCATTGTCCTGAATGACAACAAAATGGCAATAGAACCCAACGTGGGAGGCCTTCACAATTCCCTGCTAAAACTGACCACATCCCGGAGGTATAATAAACTGAAGATTAAAACCTGGAAAGCACTCGGATCGGGAGCTTTGCGTGACACTGTTCAGCGATTGGTACAGGCAGGGAAACGACTCGTTGTAAGTAACAGTACGTTGTTCCAGCCCCTGGGGATCCGTTATTTCGGTCCGGTAGACGGGCATGATATCATACAATTGGTCAACACCTTAAACAGACTTAAAAAACTGAAAGGCCCCAGACTGCTCCACACACTTACCATCAAGGGAAAAGGGTATGCCCCGGCCGAGATGGATCAGGCAACCTGGCACGCCCCGGGTTTATTCGATGCACAAACGGGGAACCGCCTGTCAGACCAGGATCCCGAGATCCCCAAAAAGATTCGCTTTCAGGATGTTTTCGGACATACGCTTTTGGAACTGGCACGTGCCAACCCCGACATTGTAGGAATAACACCTGCTATGCCCGGCGGCTGTTCCCTGAACATCATGATGGAAGTAATGCCTGAAAGGTGTTTTGACGTAGGAATTGCAGAACAACATGCCGTTACTTTTTCTGCAGGTCTGGCTGCTGCCGGATTCCTTCCCTATTGCAACATTTATTCTACTTTCATGCAAAGAGCCTATGATTCGGTGATTCATGATGTAGCTGTTCAGAAATTAAAAGTGGTTTTTTGCCTGGACCGGGGAGGTCTGGTTGGCGAAGATGGAGCCACGCACCAGGGTGCTTTTGACCTGGCTTATTTTAATTGTATCCCGGAAATGTTCGTTGCTGCACCTATGGACGAGGTGGAATTGCGGAACATGTTATACTCGGCCCAGGATAAAAGCTACAAGGCCATTAGCATTCGCTATCCCAGGGGGACCGGAGCAGGTATGAAAGACTGGAGAAGGCCTTTTCAGTTCCTGGAACCCGGAAAGGCACGTCTTTTGCACGAAGGAAAAGATATTGCGCTGCTAAGCCTGGGGACTGCCGGGATTATGGGGGCCCAGGCCGTGTCCCGTGCCGCGGAAGAAGGAGTATCCGTGCAACATTATGACATGCGTTTTTTAAAACCTGTAGATCAAGAGGTTTTAGATTATGTTGCACGTAATTTTAAAAAAGTGATCACACTGGAAGACGGGTGTCTTATAGGCGGATTGAACAGCACCGTTTCCTCCTATATGGCAAATCATCCCGAAGCTGTAAGCAAGGTTACGGGACTAGGTATCCCAGACCGTTTTATTGAACAGGGAAAGACCGGCAAATTGTACCACGAATGCGGGTACGACACCGAGGGCATTACAAAAGCCATCATAAACCTTGTCAAGACATTTTAATGCTTAGGAATCATTGCGGTGACGCGAGTATTTTGGTGTTTTTTTTTGGTAGTTTGTAGAAATCGTTTATCTTTGCGGCTCCAAAATGACGGGATATTTTTGCCGATGTAGCTCAGTTGGTCAGAGCAGCTGATTTGTAATCAGCAGGTCGTGGGTTCGAATCCCTCTATCGGCTCGGAGTTTTTTGATAGGATGTATAACAAGGGAGGGTACCAAAGTGGCCAACTGGGGCAGACTGTAAATCTGCTGACGCACGTCTTCGTAGGTTCGAATCCTGCCCCTCCCACAACCAATACGCGGAAGTAGCTCAGTTGGTAGAGCATCAGCCTTCCAAGCTGAGGGTCGCGAGTTCGAACCTCGTCTTCCGCTCCAACTTGCACCACAAGCCAGTGTAGCTCAGGGGTAGAGCGCTTCCTTGGTAAGGAAGAGGTCATGAGTTCAAATCTCATCACCGGCTCAAAATTACATTATTGAGTTATAAAAATTATTAAGTTATGGCAAAAGAAACCTTCAAAAGGGATAAACCCCACGTTAACATCGGAACGATTGGTCACGTTGACCATGGAAAAACCACTTTGACTGCCGCAATTACCCAGGTACTTGCAAAAAATGGCTTGTCAGAGATCCGTTCATTTGACTCCATTGATAACGCTCCTGAAGAAAAAGAACGCGGTATCACCATCAATACTGCCCACGTAGAATATCAAACAGCAGCGCGCCACTATGCTCACGTTGACTGCCCGGGACACGCCGACTATGTTAAGAACATGGTTACAGGTGCTGCCCAGATGGACGGAGCCATTCTGGTTGTAGCCGCAACAGACGGACCTATGCCTCAGACCAATGAGCACGTATTGCTTGCCCGCCAGGTAAACGTTCCCCAAATCGTTGTTTTCCTGAACAAATGCGATATGGTAGATGATCCCGAAATGTTGGACCTGGTTGAACTGGAAGTTCGTGACCTGTTGTCAAAATACAACTTTGACGGGGACAACGCTCCTGTTATCCGTGGATCTGCTCTTGGCGCCCTGAACGGAGAAGCTGAATGGGAAGATAAAGTGATGGAGCTTATGGATGCAGTTGACACCTACATCCCCATCCCTGTACGTGATAATGAAAAACCTTTCATTATGCCCGTAGAGGACATTTTCTCGATTACAGGTCGCGGAACTGTTGCTACAGGACGTATTGAAACAGGTTTGATCAAAACAGGTGAACAAATTGAGATCGTTGGTCTTGGTGAAAAACCCAAAACAAGTGTTGTAACAGGTGTTGAAATGTTCCGTAAGATCCTTGACAGAGGTGAAGCCGGTGACAACGTAGGACTGTTACTCCGCGGTATTGACAAGAAAGAAGTAAAACGCGGTCAGGTTATCTGCCGTCCGGGCACGATCACTCCTCACAAACATTTCTCGGCCCAGATCTACGTATTAAAGAAAGACGAAGGCGGACGCCACACACCGTTCCACAACAAATACCGTCCCCAGTTCTTCCTCCGTACACTGGACGTAACCGGAGAGATTAAACTTCCTGAAGGCGTGGATATGGTAATGCCGGGTGACAACGTTTCCATTGATGTGGAACTGATCTACCCCGTAGCTTTAAATGAAGGTCTCCGTTTTGCTATCCGTGAAGGAGGCCGTACTGTAGGTGCCGGTCAGATCACCAAAATGGGTGAATAATTGTCCGGGACACCATAAATAAACACAGGTTTGGCCGTAACTGTATACGACCGGACCTGTGTGTACTAGGGGCATAGTTCAAGGGTAGAATAGCGGTCTCCAAAACCGTTGATGGGCGTTCGAATCGCTCTGCCCCTGCAGATACGGGATGTTACGGTTCCGTATTGTTAACCTCAACGACGGGAGAAGCTTCCATCTCCACGTGTTGCTAACAAACTAACAATGAGCAAAATCGGAATGTATTTCAAAGACTCCTACAGTGAGCTTGTTCACAAAGTGAGCTGGCCTACATGGAGTCAACTGCAGAACAGCGCTATTATTGTAATGGTGGCCTCGGTCATCTTTGCATTAGTCATTTTTGCAATGGATTTTACATTTAGGAACCTGATGGAGTTTCTCTACAAGGCTTTGTATTAATACTAAGAGAAATGACAGAAGTTACCAAAAAATGGTACGTTGTAAGAGCGGCCGGAGGTAAAGAAAAAAAAGCCAGGGAATACATTGAGAACGAGGTGAAACGTCTTCACCTTGAAGACTATGTATCCCAGGTATTGATCCCAACCGAAAAGATCTACCAGGTAAAAAATGGTAAAAAGATCAGTAAGGAAAGGATTTTTTATCCCGGATACATTTTGATTGAAGTCGCGCTTACGCCGGAAATTCAGCACCTTATCACCAACATCCCTCATGTCTCGGGTTTCCTGGGAACTGTCAAGGGAGGGGAACCAGTTCCCGTCCGGATGTCAGAGATCAACAGGATACTGGGTCGTGTGGATGAACAGGCTGAAAGGGAAGAAGAGAACATCACACCTTATCTGGTAGGAGAAGCTGTCAAAGTAATTGACGGTCCGTTTAACGGATTTAACGGTACGGTTGAGGAGATCCTGGAAGATAAGAAAAAACTGAAAGTGATGGTTAAGATCTTTGGCAGAAAAACGTTGCTGGAGCTCGGCTTTGTTCAGGTTGAAAAAGATTAAATATAAAAAATCATTATGGCTAAAGAAATTGCCGGATTAATCAAATTACAGATTAAAGGCGGTGCTGCCAACCCTTCGCCCCCGGTAGGACCGGCACTGGGCTCCAAGGGTGTAAACATAATGGAGTTCTGCAAAAAATTCAACGCGCAGACTCAGGACAGGGCAGGTAAAGTCCTCCCTGTTATCATTACCGTTTACAGCGATAAATCGTTTTCGTTTATCGTTAAACAGCCCCCTATTGCTGTTCAATTGAAAGAAGCCGCCAAAATTACGAGCGGTTCACCCGAACCCAACCGTAAAAAGGTTGCTTCTGTTACCTGGGAACAGGTCCGTGCCATTGCCGAAGACAAGATGGAAGACATGAATGCCTTCACCTTGAAATCTGCCATGAGCATGGTAGCCGGTACTGCGCGCAGTATGGGTATCACCGTAAGCGGGAAGTTCCCGGAAGATGTTAATTAAACTTCTATGTAGAAATGAGTAAACTGACGAAAAACCAAAAAGTAGTATACGCCAGGGTTGACTCTGACAAACAATACAAATTGTCCGAAGCATGTGAACTTATCGGTCAGACTAGTTTCACAAAATTTGATGCTTCAGTGGACATAGCTATGCGTTTGGGCGTTGATCCCCGAAAGGCAAACCAAATGGTTCGCGGCGTTGTGACTCTTCCGCATGGAACAGGAAAGCAGGTACGTGTCCTGGTTCTTTGTACTCCCGATAAGGAGGAAGAAGCCAAAAGTGCAGGTGCCGATCACGTTGGACTGGATGAATATATTGATAAAATAAAAGGAGGATGGACTGACGTTGACGTTATCATCTGTACTCCTTCGGTCATGGCTAAGATCGGTCCTATAGGCCGTATTCTGGGCCCCCGCGGACTTATGCCCAATCCCAAAACAGGAACTGTTACCATGGAGGTAGGAAAAGCCGTAACAGAAGTCAAAGCCGGAAAGATCGATTTTAAAGTCGATAAGACCGGGATCATCCACGCATCCATTGGAAAAGTTTCTTTTGATCCGAAAAAACTGCAGGAAAACGCCCAGGAGTTTATTGGGACCGTTCTGAAACTGAAACCACAGGCCCTTAAAGGGACTTATGTGAAAAGCATTTACCTGTCCACAACTATGGGGCCCGGAATGTCCGTTGAGATCAAATCGGGTGCAGCTGCAGAATAAGAACATTGTGTATTATGAAGAAAGAACAAAAAGTACTGATCATAGATAATTTGGCAGCTCAACTGAAAGCAACCCCTGATTTCTATGTTGTAAGCATTGAAGGACTCAACGCCGAGAAAACCTCCCGGCTGCGTCGCGAATGTTTTGCACAGAACATCAAACTGGTTGTTGTCAAAAACACCCTGCTGAAACGGACCCTGGAACAGGCAGGTATAGAGGAAATGAAATTGCTTTTCCCCATACTGGAAGGTTCCACCGCTGTAATGTTCACTGAAATTGTCAATGCTCCGGCCAAACTGATCAAATCTTTCGGTCAGGTAAACGGGAAGCCCGTTCTCAAAGGAGCTTTGGTTCAGGAATGTGCCTACATTGGGGAAGATCAATTGGAAAATCTGATCAATATCAAATCCCGTGAAGAACTCATTGGTGATATTGCCGGACTTATCCTCTCCCCCGCACAAAGACTTGTATCGGCTGTTAAAGCGGCCGGAAGCAATATGGCCGGTATTGTTAAGACACTGGCTGATCGTGAATAATCATAAAAAAAGCAAAAACAATTTTAAACATAAAAATCATGGCAGAATTGAAACAATTGGCAGAATCCATTGCTAATCTCACCATTAAAGAAGCTATCGAATTAGCTAACATACTTAAAGACGAATACGGAATTGAACCCGCAGCTGCAGCAGTTGCTGCCGTAGCCGCTCCCGGTGCCGCCGGACCGGCTGCCGAAGCTGAACAAACACAATTTGACGTCATACTTACTTCCGCCGGACAGGCCAAATTACAAGTTATTAAGGTGGTAAAAGAGATAACCAATCTCGGACTGAAAGAAGCCAAAGAACTTGTTGACGGAGCTCCCAAGGCCCTGAAAGAAAAAGCAAGCAAAGCCGAAGCTGAACAGATCAAATCACAAATTGAAGAAGCCGGCGGAGAAGTTGAAATTAAATAAACTCACTTCCCGTACAAATCGGGAACGGTACCAGGTTTAGGACCCCAAAGGGGTTCTAAGCCTTTTTGTCGTTAAAACGTTTATTTTCAACTAATCCTTAGAAAATGCCTCAAAAAGCAAATAATCAGCGAATTAACTTCGCCACATCAAAAACCCTCCTGGATCATCCCGATTTTTTGGAGGTACAATTGAAATCTTTCCAGGATTTTTTCCAATTGGATACAACTGCGGAAAACCGTAAAAATGAAGGATTGTTCAGGGTCTTCCAGGAAAATTTTCCCATTACCGATACACGGAACAATTTTGTATTGGAGTTTATTGACTACTTCATTGATCCTCCCCGTTATTCAATTGAAGAATGCCTGGACAGGGGGCTGACCTACAGCGTGCCCCTGAAAGCAAAACTCAAATTGTTTTGCACCGATCCTGAACACGAAGATTTTGCCACTGTTCTACAGGATGTTTACCTGGGAACCATCCCTTACATGACGCCTCGCGGTACGTTTGTGATAAACGGATCGGAGCGTATAGTGGTATCACAGCTTCACCGTTCGCCCGGGGTGTTCTTTGGGCAGAGCATTCACACCAACGGAACGAAACTCTACTCGGCACGTATCATTCCCTTCAAAGGTTCATGGATCGAATTTGCCACGGACATCAACAACGTGATGTACGCATACATTGACAGGAAAAAGAAATTGCCCGTCACTACCCTGCTGCGTGCCATAGGTTTTGAGAGTGACAAGGATATCCTGGAGATCTTCGGACTGGCTAACGAGATCAAGGTCAACAAGACCAACTTAAAGAAGAGTCTGGGCAGAAAACTGGCTGCCCGTGTTTTGAAATCATGGATCGAAGATTTTGTGGATGAAGACACAGGGGAAGTCGTATCCATTGAACGTAATGAAATTGTACTGGACAGAAAAACTGTCCTGGAAGAGGAACATATAGAGCTGATCCTCGATTCGGGTGCTGAAACCATACTATTGCATAAAGATGACGCAAACATCGGAGATTATGCGATCATTCACAACACCCTGCAAAAAGATCCCTGTAACTCGGCAAAAGAAGCCGTAGTATACATATACAGGCAGTTACGCAATTCCGAACCGCCAGATGAAGCTACCGCAATGGACGTGATAGACAAACTGTTCTTCTCCTCCAAGCGTTACGATCTGGGCGATGTGGGACGTTACCGTCTGAATCACAAGCTCAACCTGAATACTGCTGCCGATATAAAGGTTCTTACAAAAGAAGATATCATTGCCATTATATGCCATTTGATCCAACTGATCAACTCCAAAGCTACCGTGGACGATATCGATCACCTGAGCAACCGTCGTATCCGCACCGTGGGAGAACAGCTGGCCAACCAGTTCAGCGTAGGTTTATCCCGTATGGCCCGCACCATACGGGAAAGGATGAATGTGCGTGACAACGAGGTGTTTACACCAATTGACCTGATCAACGCCAAGACGTTGTCATCTGTCATCAATTCATTCTTTGGGACATCCCAATTATCCCAGTTCATGGACCAGACAAATCCCCTTGCCGAGATGACTCACAAACGCCGTCTTTCTGCATTGGGGCCCGGAGGTCTTTCAAGGGACCGTGCCGGTTTTGAAGTTCGTGACGTGCATTACACGCATTACGGACGCCTTTGTCCCATTGAAACACCTGAAGGACCCAATATTGGTCTGATCTCTTCTTTATGTGTATATGCCCGCATCAACGATCTGGGATTCATTGAAACCCCATACCGGAAGGTGGACAACGGATGTGTTGATCTTTCAACCAAAGGCTTTCTTTATATGAGTGCCGAGGAGGAGGAAGAACGCATGGTGGCACAGGCGAACGTTAACCTGGACGATGACGGCAACATCCTTGATGAAAGGATCAAATGCCGGTACGAAGCCGATTATCCCGTTGTCACCAAAGAGGAAGTGCACCTGATGGACGTGGCACCCAACCAGATCGCATCCATCGCAGCCTCCCTGATCCCCTTCCTGGAACACGACGATGCCAACCGTGCCCTGATGGGATCCAACATGATGCGTCAGGCAGTGCCCCTGATCAGTCCGGAAGCTCCTGTCGTTGGAACAGGACTTGAAGGATCGGTGATCCGGGACAGCCGGACACAGATCTCGGCAGAAGGAAAAGGGGAAGTGGTTTATGTTGATGCCAATGAGATCCATATACGTTATGAAAGGACAGACGATGAAAAATTCGTGAGCTTTAGTCCTGAAGTAACCGTTTACAAACTTCCCATAAACAGAAAGACCAACCAGAACACATCGGTGAACCTGAAGCCGATCGTCAGGAAAGGTCAGAAAGTGACCGCCGGACAGATTCTTACGGAAGGGTACGGTACCCAGAACGGGGAACTTGCCTTGGGACGCAATCTGAAGGTGGCCTTTATGCCCTGGAAGGGATACAATTTTGAAGACGCCATCGTGTTGTCTGAAAGAATGTTAAGGGAAGATGTTTTCACTTCCATTCACGTTGACGAATACATAATGGAAGTACGCGACACGAAACGCGGTATGGAAGAACTTACAAGCGACATCCCCAATGTATCCGAAGAAGCGACCAAAAACCTGGATGAAAACGGGATCATTCGCATTGGAGCCTATGTGGAACCGGGAGATATTCTCATTGGAAAGATCACCCCTAAGGGAGAAAGTGATCCTTCTCCGGAAGAGAAACTTCTGCGCGCCATATTTGGGGACAAAGCCGGGGACGTAAAAGATGCTTCCTTGAAAGCTTCTCCTTCTCTGTACGGTACCGTAATTGACAAACGTCTGTTCTCACGGATCATGAAAGAAGGCTCCAAGAAGATCAAACCCATTGCCAAGATGCAGGTACAACAGGCAGAAGAAAGTTTCAAAGCCCGCTTTGAGACGCTGACCACGGCTTTCCTGGATAAAATGGAACACCTTCTTAAAGGAAAAACATCCCCGGGAATTACCAACCTGTACGGGGAAACAGTTATTCCCAAAGACACAAAATTCAACAGGGAAATTCTTGAAAACCAAGAATTTGAAAATATAAACCCGGTTAAATGGACCAATGACAAGCATACCAATACACTTATACGGAAACTGATCAACAATTACCTGATTAGTTTCAAGGAACTGGATGCCGAATTAAAACGCGTGAAGTACAGCCTTACCATAGGTGATGAGCTTCCTTCCGGTATCATGCAGCTTGCAAAAGTCTATATTGCCAAGAAACGTAAGATCAAAGTAGGAGACAAAATGGCAGGACGTCACGGGAACAAAGGTATCGTAGCCAAGGTAGTACGCGATGAAGACATGCCTTTCCTGGAAGACGGATCCATCGTGGATATTGTTTTGAATCCCCTGGGTGTACCCTCGCGTATGAACCTGGGACAGATTTACGAAACCGTATTGGGCTGGGCAGGAAAAGAACTCGGCCTTACATTCGCCTCTCCGATCTTTGACGGAGCTACCCTGGAAGAGATTACCTCTTATACTGAAAAGGCAAAATTACCAAGGTACGGAAAGACATACCTTCGTGACGGAGGTAGCGGGGAACGTTTTGACCAGCCGGCAACAGTCGGGATTATCTATATGCTCAAACTGGGACATATGGTCGATGACAAAATGCACGCCCGTTCCATTGGTCCTTATTCACTGATTACACAGCAGCCTCTTGGAGGAAAAGCACAATTCGGAGGACAACGGTTTGGGGAAATGGAAGTCTGGGCTCTTGAAGCATTTGGAGCTTCCAATATCCTTCAGGAGATCCTTACCGTGAAATCGGATGATGTGACCGGAAGGTCGCGCGCTTATGAAGCCATCGTAAAAGGAGACAATATGCCCCAGCCGGGCATTCCCGAGTCCCTGAATGTATTGCTTCATGAATTACGCGGTTTGGGTCTTAGCGTTAACCTGGAATAAAATTTTGATTATGGCTTACAAGAAAGATAGCAAATTAAAAAGCAACTTCAATAAAATCACCATAGGACTGGCTTCTCCGGAAGAGATTTTGTCCATGTCCCGCGGAGAAGTGCTCAAGCCCGAAACAGTCAATTACCGCACCTACAAACCGGAGCGTGACGGATTGTTCTGTGAAAGGATATTCGGCCCTTCCAAGGATTATGAATGCCATTGCGGAAAATACAAACGTATCCGGTACCGCGGCATTATCTGTGACCGTTGCGGTGTGGAAGTGACAGAAAAAAAAGTCCGCAGGGAACGTATGGGACACATATCCCTGGTAGTGCCCATAGCGCATATATGGTATTTCCGTTCCACACCCAATAAGATCGGATACCTGCTCGGTATCCCTTCCAAAAAACTGGAAGCGATCATATACTATGAAAGGTATGTGGTGATCCAGCCGGGTATTAAGGAACAGGACGGCGTTAACGAACTGGATTTTCTAACAGAGGAAGAATACCTGGGCATTCTGGATACCCTTCCCAAAGAGAACCAGATGCTGGATGACGAAGATCCCAATAAATTCATCGCCGGTATGGGCGCAGAGGCCATTTACAAGCTTCTGACCCGCATCAACCTGGATGAACTTTCTTACGAACTTCGCCACAAAGCTGACGTGGAAACATCCCAGCAAAGAAAAACGGAAGCGTTAAAGCGTTTGAACATTGTTGAAGCATTCCGGGATTCCATAGAGATTAACAGGCCGGAGTGGATGATCATGAAAGTGATCCCCGTGATACCTCCTGATCTTCGTCCCCTGGTTCCGCTGGACGGAGGCCGTTTTGCCACCTCCGATCTGAATGACCTGTACCGTCGTGTTATTATTCGCAACAACCGGTTGAAAAGGCTCATAGAGATCAAGGCTCCGGAAGTGATCCTGAGAAATGAAAAAAGGATGCTCCAGGAAGCCGTAGATTCCCTGTTCGATAACTCAAGAAAATCAAACGCCGTTAAGACTGAAGCAAACAGGACACTTAAATCCCTGTCTGACAGCTTAAAAGGCAAACAGGGCCGGTTCCGTCAGAATCTATTGGGAAAACGTGTGGATTATTCTGCCCGTTCGGTAATTGTAGTCGGTCCGGAACTGCATATGCACGAATGCGGACTACCCAAAGACATGGCGGCTGAGCTTTACAAACCTTTTATCATTCGTAAACTCATAGAACGCGGGATCGTTAAGACTGTGAAATCAGCCAAAAAGATCGTGGATCGTAAAGATCCCATGATCTGGGATATTCTTGAAAATGTAATGAAAGGACATCCTGTTATGCTGAACCGCGCTCCTACCCTGCACCGTTTGGGTATCCAGGCATTCCAACCGAAACTTATTGAAGGAAAAGCCATTCAGTTGCATCCACTGGCATGCACGGCATTCAATGCCGACTTTGACGGTGACCAAATGGCCGTTCACCTTCCTTTGGGAAATGCGGCGATTCTGGAAGCTCAATTACTGATGCTTGGATCACATAACATTCTCAACCCTGCGAACGGAGCCCCTATTACAGTTCCTTCACAGGACATGGTGCTGGGTCTCTATTACATCACCAAGCTCAGGAAAAATGCCAAAGGTGAAGGAATGACCTTCTACAACGCAGAAGAAGTGATCATTGCCTACAATGAAAAAGTTGTGGAAATGCATACGCGTATCAAATTACGTTTGAACAAAATAACGGTACGCACAGCAAAAGATGAAAATCATCCTTCAAGAGGTACAAAAGTATTTATGGCAGATCCCGCCCTGGGAACCCATATTATTGAAACGTCCGTTGGGCGTGTGATATTCAACCAGGTAGTTCCCCGGAAAGTAGGCTATATCAATGAAGTACTAACCAAACGGTCTTTAAGGGACATCATTAATCTTGTATTGAAAACTACCGGTGTAGCCCGTACCTCCCGGTTTTTGGATGACATAAAGGAGATCGGGTACAATATGGCTTACCGTGGCGGTTTGTCCTTCAATCTGGATGATGTAATCGTTCCCGATGAAAAGACAGCTCTGATTGAAAAAGGATATAGTGACGTTGAAAACGTGATGGCCAATTACAATATGGGACTTCTGGCCAATAACGAACGTTACAATAAAGTGCTGGATATTTGGACAGGTGTCAACGTGAAACTGACCGATATCCTGGAAAAACAGCTGAAAGAAGATAACGAAGGATTCAACCCCATCTATATGATGCTTGATTCCGGAGCCCGCGGATCCAAAGCCCAGATCCGGCAGCTTTCGGGGATGCGCGGTTTGATGGCCAAACCGCAAAAATCGGGATCCACCAGTGCCGAGATCATTGAAAACCCCATTCTGGCCAACTTTAAAGAAGGGTTGTCTGTCCTGGAATACTTTATATCAACCCACGGTGCCCGTAAAGGGTTGGCCGACACTGCTCTTAAAACCGCTGATGCCGGTTACCTTACCCGCCGTCTGGTTGATGTTTCACACGATGTGATCATTAACGAAGAAGACTGCGGAACACTTAGGGGTCTTGTGGCTACAGCCATTAAAAATAAAGACCAGGTGGTGGAATCGCTCCACGACCGGATCCTGGGACGTACAAGCGTTCATGATGTATATGATCCGCTTAGCGGGGACCTGATAGTAGAATCCGGAGAAGAGATCACTGAAGAAATTGCAGAAAAGATTTCATCATTACCTATAGAACAGGTTGAGATCCGAAGCGTTCTCACGTGTGAATCCAAAAAAGGTGTTTGTGCAAAATGTTACGGAAGAAACCTGGCCACAGGAAGGATGGTGGAAAAAGGAGAAGTGGTTGGTGTCATAGCTGCCCAGTCCATTGGAGAACCGGGAACCCAGTTGACGTTGCGTACTTTCCACCAGGGAGGTACTGCTTCCACAATTACTTCGGAAAGCGAGATCGTGGCCCGTTACAACGGTACTTTGGAAATTGACGAACTGAGAACGTTAACCAAAACAACCGAAACCGGTGAAAGTCAGACCATTGTAATAGGACGTACTGCGGAAATGCGTATCGTAGATAACAATACACGCATTACCCTCTCTTCCTATAACATTCCTTACGGAGCAGTGTTATTCTTTAAGAACGGTGACCAGGTAAAGGAAAAAGACAAAATTTGTGAGTGGGACTCCTACAATGCTGTTACCATTGCAGAACTTGACGGAACTGTAGCTTTTGACAGCCTTATTGAAGGAGTAACTTACCGTGAAGAAGCTGCCGATGAGTATTCAATGCACCGTGATAAAGTGATCATTGAAAGCCGTGATAAATCGCGCAACCCCACCCTGAAGATCATGAAGGGAAAAGAAGAACTCAGGCAGTACAACCTGCCGGTAGGTGCCCATATCATGGTAAATGCCAACCAGGAGATCAAGGCAGGAGACATCCTTGTCAAGATTCCCCGTGCCATTGGCAAATCAAGGGATATTACCGGTGGTCTTCCCCGTGTTACCGAATTGTTTGAAGCCCGTAATCCTTCCAACCCTGCAATCGTTTCTGAAATTGACGGTGAAGTACAAATGGGACGCATTAAAAGAGGGAACAGGGAGATCATCGTTCATGCCAAGACCGGAGAAGAGAAGAAATACCTGGTACCCCTGTCCAAACAAATACTTGTTCAGGAGAATGATTACGTGCGCGCCGGGATGGCTCTGTCAGAAGGTGCCATCTCCCCTACCGACATACTTTTAATACAGGGTCCCACCAAGGTTCAGGAGTATATTGTCAATGAGATCCAAAGTGTATACCGGAATCAGGGTGTAAAGATCAACGACAAACATTTTGAAGTGATCGTACGCCAGATGATGCGCAAAGTCGAGATTGTTGATCCCGGAGACACCCGCTTCCTGCCCGAGCAATTGGTTGACAAATGGGAGTTTATGCAGGAAAATGATTTCATATTTGATAAAAAAATCGTTACGGATGCCGGAGATTCCCAGGAACTCAAGCCGGGTCAGACTGTAACCGTTCGCAGACTTCGTGATGAAAATTCAACCCTCAAGCGTAAAGACCTGAAATTGGTTCAGGCTCGTGATGCCATGCCGGCCACTTCCAACCAGGTGCTTCAGGGTATTACGAGGGCAGCCCTGAGAACAAACAGTTTCATGTCTGCTGCGTCCTTCCAGGAAACGACCAAGGTGCTCTCTGAAGCCGCTATTTTTGGTAAGAGTGACACTCTGGAAGGCCTGAAAGAAAACGTAATTTGCGGCCATTTGATCCCTGCCGGAACAGGGCAAAGGGAATATGAGAATATTTTGGTTACCTCCCTGTCTGATTATAAAAAGATGGTAGAAGAACGAACACTGCCCAAATAAAGTGAAATTATTACAAATAATTATCAATAAGGGCTGCGGCCCTTATTATTTTATATATATTTGCCACTATTAATAATAAATCAATATTACCAACCCATGCAGCACAAAGTAATCGACGTAAAAGATGTAGTGATCCGTTTTTCGGGAGATTCCGGAGACGGCATGCAGTTGACAGGATCTCTTTTTGCCGATGCATCTGCCTATTTCGGAAATGAGATCTCTACTTTTCCCGATTATCCTTCAGAAATCAGAGCCCCACAGGGAACGGTTGCCGGAGTTTCCGGTTTCCAGGTCCATATTGGCAGCAGTGCCATATATACTCCGGGTGATTACTGCGACGTACTGGTAGCCATGAATCCAGCCGCATTAAAATCAAATGTTAAATGGCTGAAGCCCAATGCAACCATTATTGTTGATACCGATACATTTGATGAAAAGGGACTGGAAAAAGCAGGATTTCAGACTAACGATCCTTTTACGGAACTCAAGATTAAGAACAGGAATATCATTGCTGCTCCCATCACTACCCTGACCAAAGATTGTCTGAACAACTGTGGACTGGATCCCAAATCAGGACTGAGATGCAAAAACATGTTCGCCCTGGGTATCTGCTTTTTCCTTTACAATATGCCTTTAAAGCATACGGAAGAATTCTTCAGAAAGAAGTTTTCCAAATCGCCTGAAATGATAGACATGAACAATAAGGTCCTCAAGGACGGCTATAATTATGCAGGCAATATCCAGGCAATAGCGGACACCTATATAGTGAAACCGTCTAAACAGAAACCGGGGATCTACAGAAATATCAATGGCAACAGAGCCATTGCCTGGGGATTGATGGCCGCTTCCGAAAAATCGGGAAGACCTCTGTTTTGCGGATCCTATCCTATCACCCCTGCAACGGGTATTCTGGAAGAGCTCGCCATACACAAGGAATTGGGCGTTAAAACATTGCAATGCGAAGATGAAATTGCCGGTATATGTACCTCCATCGGAGCCTCTTACGCCGGTTCACTGGCCGTTACGACAACTTCAGGTCCCGGTCTTTCCCTGAAAACAGAAGCTCTGGGACTGGCCATTATTGCCGAATTGCCTCTGGTGATAGTTGACGTACAACGTGCAGGCCCTTCCACAGGCATACCTACAAAAACCGAACAAACAGACCTGAATCAGGCTTTATACGGCCGCAACGGGGAAAGTCCGGTTGCCGTCATGGCACCGCATTCTCCTTCACACTGTTTCTCAACTGCATTTTATGCAGCTAAACACGCCATGGAACATATGATGCCGGTCATAATTCTTTCCGAAGGATTTCTAGGCAACGGTTCCGAACCCTGGAGAATTCCTGATATGAAAGATTATCCTTCTGTGAATCCGCCTATAGTGCATGAGCTTGAACCGGATGAACCTTATTTTTATCCTTTCAAAAGAGACCCGGAAACATTGGTTCCCAGGTGGGCATTGCCGGGTACGGCAGGATTGGAACACCGTGTAGGCGGATTGGAAAAAAACCATAAAGGGGCTGTTTCTTCGGATCCTTTGGTACATGAGCAAATGGTAGAAGAACGCGCCAAAAAAATTGAATTGCTGGCACGTGAGATACCCCTGCAGAAAGTGATAGGTGAAGAAGAAGGGGATATTCTTATGGTAAGCTGGGGAGGGACATACGGTCACATGTTAAGTGCAGAAAGTCAACTCCGTTCTCAGGGTGTTAAGGTAGGTCTGGCTCATTTTGATTACATCAATCCACTGCCCCGGAATTCAGAAGATATCTTCAAACGTTTTAAAAAAATCATCGTTTTTGAACTCAACAGCGGACATTTTGCCAATTACCTGAGAACAAAATTTCCGCAGTTTACATACTTGCAATACAACAAGATACAGGGTCAACCCTTTATTGTAGAAGAAATTACCGAAGCAATCAATAATTTAGTAAAATGAAATTCACTCCTCAAGACTTTAAATCAGATCAAGAAGTGAAGTGGTGTCCGGGTTGCGGAGATCATGCTGTTCTTGCAGCCATTCAAAGGGCATTACCGGAAGTCAGTGAAATACTGGGCTATTCTCATGAGCGTTATGTGTTTGTGTCCGGAATCGGTTGTTCTTCACGCTTTCCCTATTACATGAAGACATACGGATTCCACGGAATTCACGGAAGGGCAGCTGCCATTGCCACCGGAATTAAAGTGGCCAATCCGACTTTATCTGTATGGGAAATGACAGGTGACGGAGATTCCCTGGCTATCGGGGGGAACCACCTGATACATGCTATACGCAGAAATATTGACATAAACATTGTCCTTTTTAATAACCGCATTTACGGTCTGACAAAAGGCCAATACTCTCCTACTTCAAGATGGGGAACCGTTACCAAAACCTCTCCCTTCGGAACAGTTGAACATCCATTCAATCCCGGAGCACTTGCCATGGGGGCACGCGGAACGTTCTTTGCACGCACACTGGATGTGGAATTAAAACTCACACAGGAGCTTATGGTGGAAGCCGCTACCCACGACGGAACAGCATTGGTGGAAGTATTGCAGAATTGCGTTATTTTCAACGACAAAACACATGCTCTTATAACAGATAAAAGCGTAAGGGCTGACCGAACCATAGTTCTCCGGCACGGGGAACCCATGATATTCGGTAAAGATGGGAACAAAGGACTTGTCCTGGACGGGATGCGGTTAAAAGCCGTAACCATAGGTGAAAACGGAATCACCAAAGAGGATATCCTCATTCATAATGCAGAAGAACAAAATCATGGCATGCATATGATGCTTTGCGAAATGGAATGGCCCGATCTACCTGTAGCACTGGGTGTTATACGTAAAGTCAAAGACCGTACATACGATGACATGGTACGTGACCAGGTCACGGAAGTAGCCGATAAATCCTCCATACGTTGTGTAAACGATTTGCTGCGCAGTGGAGCAACATGGGTTGTGGAATAATTGTACCATAAATAATCACATTAAAAATTTACTTATTTATCATGAAAGCAAAAGAAATAATGGCAACTCTCGAGGCCAAGTACGGGCACGAAAAAGAGTATCTGCAAGCTGTTCACGAAGTTTTGGAGTCCGTCGAGGATGTATACAATCAGCATCCCGAGTTTGAAAAGGCCGGAATAATTGAACGGATTGTAGAGCCTGATCGGATTTTCACATTCAGGGTTACCTGGGTAGATGACAATGGAGAAGTGCATGTAAACACAGGTTACCGTGTACAGTTCAACAATGCCATTGGACCCTACAAAGGAGGACTTCGTTTTCACCGTTCGGTGAATCTTTCCATTTTGAAGTTCCTGGGATTCGAACAGATCTTCAAAAATGCCCTTACCTCTCTGCCAATGGGCGGTGGCAAGGGTGGCTCGGATTTTGATCCCCGTGGCCGTTCCTCCAATGAGATCATGCGTTTCTGCCAGGCTTTTATGACAGAATTGTGGCATAACTTAGGTCCCGATACTGATGTGCCTGCCGGAGATATTGGTGTTGGCGGCAGGGAAGTAGGTTATCTATTTGGCTGGTATAAAAAGCTCGCACGCGAACATACCGGTGTTTTGACCGGAAAAGGTCTTACCTGGGGTGGGTCACTGATCCGTCCGGAAGCTACCGGTTACGGAGGTGTTTATTTTGTGCAGCACATGCTCCAGGAAAAAAATGAAGACCTGAAGGGGAAGATAGTGGCTATCTCGGGTTTCGGTAACGTTGCCTGGGGTGCTGCACAAAAAGCTACCGAACTGGGAGCAAAAGTTGTAACAATCTCCGGCCCCGACGGGTATATTTATGATCAGGCCGGTCTGGATGAAGAAAAGATCGCTTACATGCTGGAACTGCGTGCTACCGGGAACGATATTGTTGCTCCCTATGCCGACAAATTCCCCGGATCTGTATTCTATGCCAATAAACGTCCCTGGGAAGTCAAGGTTGACATCGCATTGCCTTGCGCCACTCAGAACGAACTCAATAGCGAAGATGCTAAAAAACTGATTGCCAATGGGGTTTCTCTTGCAGCCGAACTTTCCAATATGGGTTGTACCCCGGATGCCGTAGAGGCATTCCAGAAAGCACAGGTTAATTTTGCTCCGGGCAAAGCCGTCAATGCAGGGGGCGTAGCTACTTCGGGACTGGAAATGACTCAGAATGCCGCCCACCTCAACTGGCCGGCAGAAGAAGTGGATGCCAAATTGCACCAGATCATGTCAAGCATACACCAGGCATGCGTAAATCACGGCAAACAAGAAGACGGTTATATTAACTACGTGAAAGGAGCTAATATTGCAGGATTCATGAAAGTGGCACGTGCAATGCTCGAACAAGGAGTTGTTTAACCATGTTCAGACTGGGGCTTGATTTTGGTTCTACGTTAACAAAAATGGCTCTTACCAAGCCTGGGGAGAAGGATTATCCTTCACCCCAGGCTGTTTTTCAATATAGAACTAATGACTACGTTCCCGATTTTTACAAAGCATTGGAAACGTTTCTGCTCAAGGAGAATATTCCTATAAATGCTATAGACCATATTTCAGCTACGGGCACACATGCCAATCTGGTGAAAGACAACATACTGGAGATCCCTACCCGAATTGTTCCGGAAGTAGAATCTATTGGTCTTGGAGGTCTGGCTCTTAGTGAATTAGAGGAAGCACTTGTGGTAAACACAGGAACCGGAACAACTTATATAGATGCTTCTGAGCAAGGATTCCGTCACCTGGGAGGTACCGGGGTGGGAGGTGGCACTCTTACCGGTCTGGGACACAGTCTTCTGGGATGTTCATCTGTTCACGAGATCGTTCGTATGGCATCACGCGGCAAACTGGAAAACGTGGATCTTCTGATTGGAGATGTTACCGACCAGGAAATGGAACATTTACCGCCTTACCTGACTGCTGCCAATTTCGGGAAACTCGCCCACCCTCTTTACACACAACAAGCATCCCGTGCAGGGAAAGAAGATCTGGCTGTGGCACTGATCAATCTTGTGCTTCAGGTAATCGGGAGTATGGCTGTTATGATATGTAAGAGTTGTCACAAAACGAATGTGGTCTTTGTAGGTTCTCTTACGCGCCTTCCCCAGGCAAAGGATATTTACTCCATGTTCTCAAACGTATACGGTCTCCAGTTTATTATACCTCCTTTTGCCGCTTTCGGGACCGCCCTGGGCAGTACACTTGTATCTTCACAGGAAGTGTAATAAAGATCTTCTGAGAGTAACGTAGCCTTTTCAGCAACCAACCCATTATCAATCAATAATTGTTTAACGCGTCTGGCCACAGCGGGAGCAGGATCTACAATTGTAACCCCAGGTCCGGCAATTTTCAAGATCACCGGAATGAGAAAAGGATAATGGGTACATCCAAGGACAAGATGATCAGCACCGGCCTCCAACATGGGAACAATGGTTTTGCGAACCAATTCTTCCGTTTTTTTTGACTTCAGTTCTCCCCTTTCTACGGCCTCAACCCATCCTTCACCTACTTTTTCCAGCACTTTTACATCTCCTGCAAACGTGGCGAGAGTCCTGTTGTATAAAGATCCCATAAAGGTTCCGTGCGTTGCCAAAACACCAACTATCCCACTTTTAGTGTGTAGTACAGCCGGTTTTATTGCAGGTTCCATACCAACAATCAGTGTGTGGGGATACGTAATTCGTAAGGTATCAATAGCAGCAGCCGTTGCGGTATTACAGGCCAGGACTATGATCTTTGCTCCATTCTTCAAAAGAAACCTGGTAATCAGATCACACCTTCGGATTATTTCCTCCACAGGCCTTGTACCGTAAGGACAATAGGCTGTGTCTGCTACATAAACCAGGCGCTCCTCAGGGAGAAGCGCCTTGATATGATTGTGAACAGAAAGTCCACCTATTCCGGAATCCATTATTCCAATGGATAACCCGTTCATAAAGATATTCTTTACTGTTGTTGTTCCATGCCGGGCAATTGTGTGGGAGCCACTTTTTCTGCCGGTATACCGAGTTCACTTTTTGCCATAGGCAGGATGTTCACGCTGATCTGTTCGTCGAAGTATATTACACCCCCTACAGAAAGATCGAAAATAAACGCGAATCCGTTATCTTTTGCAACTTTCGAAATGGCTTCGTTTGCTTTCTGGAATACAGGGGACAGCAATATTTGCTGCATTTGCTGGTATTCCTGTTGGGCACCCTGACTGAATTGTTCAAGACGTTGCTGTATCTCTATCAATTCTCTCTGTTTCGCTTCCAGAACCGCAGCTGTCCATGTAGCCTGTTTCTGCTGGTAAGTGTTGTATTTTGTCTGGTACTCCTGCTGCATCTCGGCTATGGTTTGTTCCAGTTCATTGGTATAATCCTGCAATTTTATGAGAGCTGAATCCCTTTCGGGCATCAGGCTTATTAATTCCTGTGAATTAATATGACCGAATTTCAAATTTTGTGCAGAAGATGTTCCAATTACGCAGATTAACAGAATTAGGACAGTAGCAATACGTTTCATAAGTTTTTGGTTTAAAGATTACAAATGTACTAAAAATTTACCTGACAGCCTGTAATCTTTCCAAAACCAGATTACTTATATCTATATCAGGGGAATAATGAACCACGCCCATGCCGGTCGCAATATCTATAATCAGCGCAAAGCCCTGTCTTTCTGCAACATACTTAACAGCTTCCTGCATCCGATCCTGTATGGGCTTGAAAAGAACTTCAGATGTTTTGGCCAAAGTTCCCTCCTGTCCAAAATACTGTTCCTGCATGGCTTTCACTTCCTCTTCCCTATCCAGTATTTCCTGTTCGCGTGCATTTTTCTGTTGAGCAGAAAGACGCGCTTTATCTTTCTGATATTGCTGAAACATGGTTTCCAGCTGATCGTACTCATCCTGTATCTTTTGCTGATACTGTTCCTGCAAATCAGAAATTTGTTCCTGTGCCGAGGTATATTCGGGTAACGCTCCCAAAATAGTCTCGGAATTTATTACGGCATAATTCTGAGCCGACATACTGCCGGTCACCAGGCTAACCAGTAAAAATAATACCACTCTTTTCATAATAATGTATTTAAAAAGTTTGTCCTATCATGAAATGGAAATTCGATCCGCCTTTCTTTCCGCTGAAATCGGTATCGAAACCATAACCCCAGTCAATCCCCAAAAGACCGATCATGGGCAAAAAGACCCGAACACCTACACCTGCAGCCCTTTTAATGGAAAACGGGTTGAAATCACGCATATCGCTCCAACAATTCCCACCCTCCAGGAAAACAAGGGCATAAATGGTAGATTGGGGCTGCAAGATCACCGGGTAACGCAATTCCACTGTAAACCTGTCGTATACACGACCTGCATAAGCATCATTAATAGTAGGTGTCAGTGAATAATTGGAATAACCTCTCTGGGATACGATATCAGCACCATAAGTGTTGTAGCCGCTCATACCATCACCTCCCAGCATAAATCCTTCAAAAGGAGAATAACCCAATTTCCGGCTGTAATAACCCAGGTATCCGAAGTTAGCCCTGGTCATTAACACCAGATCTCCTATTAAACGTGTGTAAAGACTCGCGTCAAAGGTCCATTTATGGTATTCTATCCAACGGTACCTTTCGGCTTCTGTCATGGCTGAATAATCGGTATTCTTATCCCTGAAGAGGGAATAGGGAGGCGTTACCTGTAACCCGAATTTAAAATCTGAACCCTGACGAGGATATATGATCTGGTCGGTAGAGTTTCGTTGTAAAGTGATAGTATAATCAATAATATTGGATTGACCGTCAGTAAACATGAAATAATACCCCCAGTCTTGCAGATTGTAGCGTTTTATGTCCAGCTGGTTGTAGAAGACAAAATAATTGTCGGGCCACTTGAGCCGGGTTCCCAATCCCAGACCCAGTCCGTATACCTCCATGAATTGATCATTGGTAAGGTAATAGTAGGTGGAGGCCGTCTGCCTGGTATAATAAATGCTGGAATTGAAAGATGTTGGCTTTTTCCCGGTAAGCCACGGTTCTACAAACGTAGCACTCAGGGCCATATAATAAGTTCCGTTGGTTTGGAATCTGAGCGATAAAGTCTGTCCGTCTCCCAATGGAACCGGTCTCCAGGCTTCTTTGTCAAACAAACGCTTAATGGAAAAATTGTTGAAACTTATCCCTACGGTACCAACAAATGTATTACCTCCCCATCCGCCGGCTATCTCAAACTGGCTGTCCGGTTTTTCAGTAACATTGTATATGATATCCACCGTATTGTTTACCTGATTGGGAACTACATTGAATCCGGATCCCATTTGCATGATGGCCTCTTGATCAAAGTGACCCATTGAGGCTATCTCACGTATGGACCGTTCCAGCTCTGTCTGACTGAACAAGTACCCGGGACGGGTAAAGACCTGGCGACGGATGATCTTTTCATTCGAAACATTATTCCCGTTAATGATAATCCTGTTGTAGGTGGCCGGTTTTCCTTCAAAAATTCTCATCTCCACATCAACGGAATCCTGCACGATATTGACTTCAACGGGAACTACCCTGAAAAAGAGATACCCCTGATCTTTATATACCTGTGAGACATTGCCTTGCTGAGTTTTACCCCCTCCGAAAAGCCGTTCTTCCATGGTAACCACATCATAGATATCGCCTTTTTCTATACGCAAGACGGAATTCAGCATCTCACTCGAATATTGTGTATTCCCGGTCCATGTAATATTGCGGAAATAATACTGTGTACCTTCATCTATCACAATATCTATCCCTAAGCTTTTTTCGTCTATCTGATATATTGAATCCCTTACGATCCGCGCATCCCGGTAACCCAGCTCGTGGTATTTTTGTAATAAAAGCTGCTTGTCGTTTTTGTATTCTTTTTCGTCGAATTTTTTGCTGAAGAAGAAATTATAAAGCCGTTTGTCTTTTGTCTTCTTCATGGCAAAACGCTTTTTCAGCAGCGACAATTGATCTCCTCCAAAAAAGTTGATCTCTTTTATACGTACTTTGTCTTTACGGTCTACATGAAAGGTGACTTGCACAGCATTCTTAATGGTTGTGTCTTCTTTATGTGTTGCCGTTACCTCGGCATTTAAAAAACCTTTCTCAACATAATATTCCTTGATCAGGTCGCTGGAAGATTTAATCACATAATCTGACAATTCACTTCCCCTTCTGAGTCGCACCTTTTCTTCTATGTCGGTCTGTTCTCCCTTCTTGACCCCTTCGTACTTCCACTGGGAAACGCGGGGACGTTCCAAAATGTTAATGTTTATATATGCCTTATCGTTTACCAGGCTGTCCACATAGACTCCTACATCTGCAAAGAAACGCTGCATAAACAAACGTTTCACAATTGACTGCAATTCTTCTCCGGGTATTGTAATGGTGTCTCCCAGTGCCAGACCAGTCAGGGACAGAATCTGATCTGCGTTCAGATAATTCACTCCGGTCACGGTAAGTCCTGATATGACACATTGCCTTGGATCTGAATAATCGATCACAACAGAACTCTGTTTTCCGGCGGTAGAATCCGCTACGGTCGTTTTTTCCGTAATTTGTGCAAATACAGGAAAACCCGAGATAATAAAAATAAGGCAGAAAAACAGGTGCTTCATTCAGGGAATATTAGTATGATTCTTCAATCTTTCCAAACCGGCGCTTCCTGTTAAAATAAGCGTTCAAGGCTGTCTGGAAATCAGGTTTGCGAAAATCAGGCCAAAGTACCGGTGTAAAATATAATTCAGTGTAGGCCATCTGCCATAGCATGAAATTGCTTATACGCATCTCCCCACTCGTTCTGATCATAAGATCAGGATCCGGGATCCCTGCCGTTGACAGGTACCTGGAAAAATTCCCGGGCGTTATTACTGAAGTTTTAGAGAGCGCCTCTTCATTTTCCAGATAACGGTTAACCGCCTGGAGGATATCCCATTTGCCGCTGTAATTAACAGCCAGGATCAATGTCATGGCGGTATTCCCGGAAGTCTCTCCCGCACACAGGTCCATACGTTCCAACACATCCGGTTTAAGATGGGTGCGGTCACCGATAAAAATACAGCGAACGTTGTTTTTCATCAGAGTGGGCGTTTCGTTGTGAATTGAATCCACCATCAGCGACATCAGGGCTTCTGTTTCCCTTCTTGGGCGGCCCCAGTTTTCTTCTGAAAAAACAAAAAGACTCAGGTAAGAAATTCCTTTCTCAACAGCAAATTCTGTTGCTTCACGCACGGCTTCCACTCCCTGGCGGTGTCCCAGGTTTCTTTCCAGGCCACGGGACATGGCCCATCTTCCATTCCCATCCATAATTATGGATACGTGTCCGGGCATTTTACCTTTTTCTTCACGCATAATCTTCACTTCCGTTTCTCTTGTCAAATCCTAACATCAATTTTTCCCTCAATGTGGTAATGAAATCATTCCCAGCAAGAGACAGGCTGGTAATGCTGAAAGAAGCTTTTTTCACTACAAATGCATAGGGCAGGTCAATATCTACTGAACGGTTGTCAAGGTGTAACTGGGCTTTGGAACTCCGGCTTTTTACCTCAATTTCCAATTGAGCATCGTCTTTAAACACCAAAGGACGAACATTCAGGTTATGCGGGGCAATGGGCGAAAGAATTAAAACTCCAGATTCCGGAAAAACAATAGGACCTCCCACACTCAACGAATAAGCAGTTGAACCTGTTGGTGTTGCAACAATAATTCCATCACCACGGTAAGTAGATACATGTTTCCCGTCAATCTTCACATCTACCTCTATCATGGCAGAACTGTACCTTTGTATACATATTTCGTTTATGGCAAAGGGGTATATCTTGTGTTTCAGATCCTCCTGTTCTATGGCAAGAACAGTATGGATGGTTTTATAATATTGCTTCTTTTGCACGGCATCAAAGAGATGCCCAATAAAGTCAGGACTGCAACCGGTTAGAAAACCCAACCTTCCAAAATTGATCCCCACTATGGGAACACCTGAATCTTTGACAATCTGAAGTGCTTCCAGGAATGTCCCGTCACCTCCTGCAGTGATCAACAGATCTGTATCTGCGGGCATAATACGGTCTTTGGCAAGCATCTCAAAAGAAACATCTCCCCTGTCAGGGAGAAGCCAGTCCTTATTGATTTCCTGCCCGTAAAAAACGACCTTCATGTTTGGATTGCCGATAAGTTGGTGTACTTTTGCAGCAAAGATAACCAATAATGACAAATCTAAGTGTTAATGTCAACAAATTTGCGACCTTACGGAATGCCAGAGGGGGCAATATGCCTGATATCATAAAAGCTGTTAAGGATTGTGAAAGTTTTGGTGCTCAGGGAATCACTGTTCACCCCAGACCAGACGAACGGCACATACGATACAGGGATGTACGGGAAATCAAACCCGTTATAAACACCGAGTTCAATATTGAAGGGAATCCCATCCCTTCTTTCATAGAACTTGTACTTGAAGTCAAACCTGCCCAGGTCACATTGGTTCCCGATGCACACGATGCGATCACCTCAAATGCGGGATGGAATACCATCCGGCACACGGATGCCCTGAAAGAATGGGTTAAGCTATTCAAAGACGCGGGGATCAGGGTATCTCTTTTTGTAGATCCAGACCCTGAAATGATAAAAGCGGCAGCTGTTACCGGTGCTGACCGGGTGGAATTATATACAGAATCTTATGCACATTTATATGAAACAGATCGTGAAAAAGCCATACGTCCCTATTTATCAGCAGCACAAGCAGCTGCCCGTTATTCCCTGGGTCTGAATGCCGGACACGACCTGAATCTTGTGAATGTTGCTTATTTTCAACATAATATACCCGGATTACTGGAAGTTTCAATTGGGCACGCCCTTATATGCGAATCCATTTATTACGGTCTGGAAAATACGATTCAGATGTATTTAAAGCAACTCTCCGATTTTTAATTATATTTGCAAGTTCTTATTTTAATAAATCATGAAGAAAACATCACTGATAATCACCATTTTAATGGCACTAGCCGTTGCAGCACTTTATGTTTTACATTTTACCGGGATCGGAACGGGAAAACCCGCAGTCGTGGAATCTGAACCCGGAGTGGGTGAAGTAGCTTCCGGAAATATCGTGTACATTCGAATGGATTCCCTTTTGAACCAATATGATTTTTTTCTGGATCTGCAAACGGATTTGAATACAAAAGCCCGTATTGTAGAGGACGATCTTACAAAAAAAGGGCGTGCTTTCGAAAATGACGTTACCAGTTTTCAGGAAAAGGTTCAAAAAGGTCTCATCACCAGATCTCAGGCTGAAACACAACAAAACCAGTTGGCGGCCCGTCAGCAGGAGCTTGAACAGTTTGCACAGCAAAAACAAATGGAACTTGCCGAGGAAAACCAGGTGATGCTTAACCGCGTACTGGATGCACTCAAAACGTTCCTGGCAGAATACCGCGTGCTAAATAATTATGATCTGATCCTGACCACGGACGGAAGCAGCAATACAATCATCGAAGGGACATCTGCGTTGGATATCACAAACGATGTTGTGGAAGGCCTGAACCGGGAATACGATAAAAGCCGCAAATAGGAAAACCTATGAACTCGGTCATCAGGACTCAATTTGATTTTCCGCGTCAAACAGGCGTTTATACAGGTAAGGTACGCGATGTTTATACGATCGACAACCGTATATTGGTTATGATCGCAACAGACAGGATTTCTGCGTTTGACATCGTTTTCCCAAGAGGCATAACGTACAAAGGCCAAATATTGAACCGGATCGCATCTGATTTCCTGGATCTTACCGCCGACATTGTTCCAAATTGGAAAATTGCATCTCCTCATCCCATGGTTACCATTGGATACCGCTGTGAACCGTTCCCCGTAGAAATGATCGTCAGATCCTATTTGACCGGCAGTTCATGGAGAACATACAAGAGCGGTAAGCGTAACCTTTGCGGGATAACTCTTCCGGAAGGACTGAGAGAACACCAGGCTTTTCCTCACCCTATCATAACCCCTACCACAAAAGCTGAAATTGGGGCTCACGACCAGGATATATCACCCGATGAGATCATTTCCAGTGGTCTTGTTAATGAAAAAGACTATAGAGAGCTTGAAAAATATTCACTGGCATTATTTGAAAGAGGCCAAAAACTGGCAGCCGAAAAAGGATTGATACTTGTTGACACCAAATATGAATTCGGGAAGCTGGGGGATACAATCTATCTCATAGACGAGATCCATACCCCCGATTCATCCCGGTATTTTTACGCCGATGATTACCGGAAAAATTTCCCGATAGGACTTCCTCCCAGGCAACTTTCCAAAGAATTTGTCCGTGAATGGCTTATGGAAAACGGGTTCAGCGGACAACCGGGACAAAAGATGCCGGTTCTGACCGACCAGGTAATTGAGAGTATCTCCAACCGGTATATTGAGTTGTTCGAACATCTTACAGGCACGGCTTTTGTACCTTTGACATATGACGATGCATTTTACGATAATATGGAAGGATGCATCCGCAATATGATAGCCCGTTTATGAGAATCAGAAACATTTTCCTGGTATTATTCCTGTTTTCCTTTATCACCCTGGGAGCTCAGGAACAGTATTATATACGACACAAAGTACGCTGGATGGAAACTTTGTATTCCATTGCCAGGAAGTATAAAGTGGATGCCAAAGAGATCGCCGTCCTAAACAACCTTAAAACCGGGGACATATCCAGGGGACAGATTTTGCTTATACCAAATCCGGACCGGGAAGAAAAGCAGGATATAACCGGCAACATCCAGGAGACCATACCCGAAGTAGATCTTCCTGTTCCGGAAGAAAAGCCGGACCGTTCCTGTAACGATATCATATCTCCGGGTTCATACAGACCCGTAATCTCTGTTATGCTTCCTTTTTCCGATACAATCTCCGGCAGTGAATTCATTGAGTTCTACCAGGGGGCCCTGCTGGCAGCCCGGGAAATGAAAGAGAGAGGCATGCCCATGGTATTACAGGTTTTCGACTGGTACAGTCAACCTGTGGATTTATTACTTTCCCGTGAAACATTGGGAAACAGTGACCTGATCATTGGTCCGGTATTCGCCAATGACATTGGCAGCGCCATCGCTTATTTTCGCAACAGCGAAATAAAAATCGTTTCTCCCCTGGACGGTAATGCAGAAGTCTGGGTAAGTTCATATCCCCATCTTTTCCAGGTACAACCCACATTGAAGTCTCAACAGGAATCGTTGTTAAAATATCTGGATCCTCACAGCGCCTCCATTTGGATCATTTCCGAGGAAGGAGAACAACAGGTGGCTCCCCAACTGAGGTCAATACTGGATAACAACCTGATCAGTTACCGTCATTTTTCTTACGATGTCCTGCAGGGCAGAGAAGTCACGGAAGTCTTGCGTGAAGCACTTGGCGTGAATGAGAGGAATCAAATCATAATTGCTTCACAAAACGAAGCTTTTGTTTCCGATGCAGTGCGCAATTTGCATTTATTGCATGCTTACGACAGCATCCCTGTAGAACTGTTCGGCCTGTCCCGCTGGAGGAATTTTGAAACGCTTGATCTGGATGCCATGCACCAGCTGAAAGTCATCCTGCCTCTCTCGGTTTATGCGGACTACTCGGCAAAGGAAGTCCGGGATTTCGTCAGGACTTTCCGGACTGTTTATGACGGGGAACCTTCCCAATACGCATTCCAGGGATATGATGTCATGTTGTATTTTTTGAATGCCTTGTTTTTGTACGGATCTGATTTTGAATACTGCCTGGAGAATCTTCAGATCCCTTTATTACAGAATGAGTTCTCCTTTTCCCGGCAGTCTCGCGAAGGCGGTTATTCCAATACCGGAATTCGTATGATCCGCTACCTGCCCGATTTTACGGTAGAGCTTTTACCCTGATCACAGGTTCTCCTTTTCGATATCCCTGAAATATTTAACCGTTTCTGTTTTTAATTCGGCAGCAGCTGATTCATCACATACAATAATGGCTTTGGGATGCATTTGCAGGGCGGTAACTGTCCACATGTGAGATACCGCGCCTTCCACAGCGTGGTATAAAGCCCTGGCTTTACCATGTCCGTTAACAAGAATCAAAACTTCCCGGGCATCCATAATTGTTCCTATCCCTACGGTTAATGCCGTTTTGGGAACACGCGAAATATCGTTTTCAAAAAAACGGGCATTGGCCAGTAAGGTATCGGTAGTAAGGGTTTTTATGCGGGTCCTGGAAACCAGGGAAGAACCCGGTTCGTTAAAGGCAATGTGACCGTCAGGCCCCACTCCTCCCATAAAAAGATGAATACCGCCAGCCTTAGTTATGGCCTCCTCGTAAGCCACACATTCGGCCACCGGATCTGATGCATTCCCGTTTAACAGGTGAATGTTGTCCGGATCTATATCAATATGACGGAAGAAATTCTCCTGCATAAAATAATGGTATGACTGGGGATGATCTTCAGGAATTCCTACATATTCATCCATATTGAATGTGATCACATTTTTAAACGAAACCATACCTTTCCGGTACATTGAGACCAGCTCCCTGTAGGTTCCCAGGGGAGAAGAGCCGGTGGGAAGACCCAACACAAAAGGACGTTCCGGCGAAGGATCAAATGCCTTGATTTTGCGGACAATATAATTGGCCGCCCAGGCAGACAGACGGTCGTAATTTTCCTGAATGATCACTCTCATGATATTAGTTATTTAAATGTAACAAGTCTTTTGCATTTTGCATTGCTGCCGGGGTAATGCTCGATCCGCTCAACATCCTGGCCACCTCCTTAATGCGTTCCTCGCCATACAGGGGCCATACCCGGGTTTGGGTTACATCACTTTCGGAATCCTTGTGCACCAGGTAGTGGGAATTCCCTTTTGCAGCAACCTGGGGCAGGTGTGTTATGGCCAACACCTGCATATAACCGGATAATTCGTGGATCATTGTGCCCATACGGTCTGCAATTTTACCGGAAACGCCCTGATCTACTTCGTCAAATATAATTGTGCTCAGCCCTGAATGTTGTGCTATTACTGTTTTTATACATAACATCAGGCGTGACATTTCACCACCAGAGGCTATGCGGCTGAGTTCCCTTGGAGGAATATCTTTATTGGCAGAAAACAGGATTTCCAATACTGTATTGCCTGTTGGTCCGTATACCGGTTTTTCATCAATATTGAATTCTATCCGGGCATAAGGGATCCCCAACAAGGCCAGTCTTGTTTTAAGTTGTTCGGAAAGTTTTTTCAAACACGCCGTTCGTTCTTTATGCAAACGGGAAGCCAGCGAGTTTCTTTCCTGAGTAATCGCATTGAGTTCTTTTTCCAACTCATGCAAATGGGAAAAGTCCGTATCTGCCTGCTGTAAATTTTTATCCAGCGAATCCTTTAGCTCTATCAATTGATCTATTGTCTGCAGGCTGTGTTTACGTTCCAGGGAATAGATGGTATCCAGCCGCCGGGTCACTGTCTCAAACCTGGAAGGATCATCCTGTACAGTGCCTGTAGTTGTGGAACATTCCAGGGCCAGGTCTTTTAGCTCAATACGAGCTTGTCCAAACCGGGCAGCGGTTTCGGAGAAATCGGGGAACCGGGAAGCTACAGCATTCGCCATCTTTTCTGCTTCTTTCATACGGCCGAGAACCGGCAAATCCCCTTCTTCCAGTATGGAAGCAATGGCAAACAGATTTTGCCTGATCTCGGCTGCGTGTTCCAGTAACTTCAACTCGTTCTCCAACGCCTCCTGTTCTCCCGGTTCCAGTCGTGCTTCCTGCAATTCCTGAAACTGAAAGGATAAATAATCAATATCTTTTTGTGTTTGTTCACAGGTATGACGTAAAGTCCTTGTCTGTTCGGTAAGGGCTAAGACCCTGCGGTGTGACTTCAGGTATTCCATCCTCAACGGGCCCAGCCCGGCAAATGCATCAACAGCTTTTACGGGGTAATCACTGTCGGCCAGTAACAGGTTCTCGTGCTGGGAATGAATGTCTATCAACAAATTACCCAGATTTTTCAAGAAGCCGAGATTTACCGGCTGATCATTCACAAAGGAACGGCTTTTTCCTCCCGGATAGATTACGCGCCTTATGATCATATCAGAAGAAAAATCCACCTGGTTTTCATTAAAAAGATGTTCCAGGTCCCCTTCTTCATCCGGGATCCTGAAACCAGCTTCGACCACTGCATTCGCATTCTGATCTCTAAGAACACTTACATCCGCTCTCTGACCCAGGACAAGGGAAAGGGCACCCAATATTATAGACTTACCGGCGCCTGTTTCGCCGGTAAGTATTGTAAGTCCCTCGGCAAATTCAATATCCAGTATATTGATGAGGGCATAATTGGATATGCTCAGCGAATAAAGCAATATTAATCTTTGGGTTCTTCAACCACTTTATAATATGTCTCTCCTTCTTCAAACTCCTTTATGGAGATCAGCGTAGGTTTAGGCTGACGTTCATAATGACGTGAAATCTCAATTTGTTCACGATTTTCAAATGTTTCTTCCAGTGTATCCGCAAAATTGGAAAACTCTTCCAACCTGCTGTTCAGTTCTTTTTTCACTTCAGCAGCTATCTGGTTTGCGCGCTGGGCTACAATCATTACAGTCTGATATATGTTCCCTGTCTTTTCCGACAATTGGGAAAGATCACGGGTAACGGTGGTATCGGGAACAGGTGTCTTTTTACTATCCATATTTATTCTTTATTATTATGTCTTGCAGTGAAATTTTGTGCTTTTCGGAACATGTTGTCTACTTCTTTCCGGTACTCGGAATCGGGATACTCGCTGATAAAATTATAATATTCGTCAATAACGTTAAGAAAACGTTCCCTTTGCATAGCGGGTATGCTGTTGTTTGCATAGTGGTAATTGGCCGCAACAATGTAATAGAGAACATCTTCGCGATACCTGCTTTCGGGATTGTTTTTGAGGGTTTCCTTCAATGCATGAGTAGCCGCTTTATAATCTTCTATGGTATAATAAAGCTTTGCCGACTCGAAAGCCTTCCGGTCAAGACGGTTGTAGAGGTCATCCAGCATCTTGCGGCAAACCTCCTCGTATTCACTTCTGGGATAATCATAGAGAAACTCCTCGATGGCGGCTATTGCTGTATGACTGGGCTGTTGGTCCAGTTCATACCGGTACGTATTTTGGTACAAACAATCCAATCTCAGGTAACGGGCGGTTTTGGTAAAAGGGCTGCGGGGAAAGATATCTACAAATTGCTTGAAATTATCTTCGGCCTTAACAAAATCATTCAGGTGATAATTGCTCAATCCCAGGTAGAACTGAAGGGTATCGTCCCTTACAGTACCCCGGTATACCATCTTTAATTGTTCCAGTAACGGTTGTGATCTGGAATACCTTTTGGCTTCGAAATACTCAATGGCTTTGCGGAATTTCAGATCATAGTCCGTACTCCGCAGCAATGTCTCATACTGATTGACGCAAGACATGGCTCCTAAAAGTAAAAGACCAGTGATCAGAACGATTTGTTTTTTCATTAATGACATTTCATGCAAATATACGACAGTTTAGCAAATTACAGGCCAGATTTCATAGACAGATAACGTTCGGCATCAATGGCAGCCATACAACCGCTTCCGGCAGCAGTAATAGCCTGGCGGTATTTATTGTCCTGAACGTCCCCCGCAGCAAATACTCCTTCTACATTAGTCTCCGTGCTTTTGGGACGAGTAATGATGTATCCTTCCTGGTTAACTTCAACCCAGGGGCGGAACGCTTCGGAATTGGGATGGTGTCCTATGGCAAGAAAAAATCCGTGAATGTCTATCACTTTTTCTTTTCCCGAGTTGTGTACCAGCAAGGCACCTGTCACTCCTGTATTATCGCCCAGTATTTCACGGGTCTGGTGTTCCCACAAAACTTCAATGTTTGGTGTAGAAAGCACTCGTTTCTGCATTACTTTTGAAGCCCTGAACACATTCCTTCTCACTATCATGTATACCTTCCGGCACAATGCGGATAAATATACCGCTTCTTCACAGGCGGTATCCCCGCCTCCAACTACGGCCACATCTTTTCCCCTGTAGAAAAAACCGTCGCAGGTAGCACATGCTGAAACACCCATCCCTCTGAATTTCTCCTCAGATTCAAGACCAAGGTACCGGGCCGTGGCACCTGTGGCAATTATAAGCGTTTTGGCCAGGAGTTCTTTTCCGTCATCCAGTTTGATCCTTAAGGGTGATTCGTCCAGCTTTGTTTCCGTAATGATCCCGGTTCTTAATTCAGTGCCAAATCTTTCTGCCTGCTTACGCAGATCTTCCATGAGCTGATTCCCGTCCACTCCCTGGGGATAACCGGGAAAATTTTCGATCTCGGTAGTCGTGGTTAACTGACCTCCTCGCAGAATACCTTCGTACAAAACAGGCTGAAGGTTGGCCCTTGCTGCATATATGGCTGCTGTATAACCGGCCGGTCCGCTTCCGGCAATAAGGCATTTAATTGTTTCCATTGTATTTTTTATTCAAAAATTATAAGTTTCATAAAAATTCCGTATATTTGCGGCTCTAAAAAGCGGGGCGTGGCGCAGTTGGCTAGCGCACTTGCATGGGGTGCAAGGGGTCGAATGTTCGAGTCATTTCGCCCCGACTTTTTTTTCCAGGCGTCTTTCCCATACCCAAAACAGGGAAACAGCCCACCTGGAAAGCAGCATCCAGGGTAAGAAACCACCTATGGCGGTAAACAAAAGCAGATCTTCCAGGTTGCTGTGGGAAACGCTTATATGGTGATTCAGCAAATCCACGTCTTTTACAGATATTTTCCCTGCTTTCACTTCATCAATCATCACTGCGGCACCGTACGCCAGTCCCAGGGTATTGGCCACAATCCATAAAAAAGCTGTTTTGGGAGGCAGACCAAAAAAGACCATTACAGGTTTTAAAAGTTTTGCAATATAACGTATTACCCCAAACTCGGCAAGCAACCGTTGCACTACGGTCAGCGAATAAACAAGTAATACCATAGGTATGGCGATCTTCACTGTATCCAGTGCCCATGTTCCCATCATGGGCCAAAATTCCCGGGATTGTGTTTCTATCGCCCCTGCTACCGTCAGCATTGTTTCCCCGGGCATGATCTTATGCAAAAACCATCCCAAAAATAACGAAGACAATGTTCTTACCAGGATCATCCTTATGGCAGAAGTGCCTGTTTTCTTCTGAACAGCCGTTTCCATGGGAATATTGTGTGCGCAAAGCACCATTACGGCAAGAATAGTAATGGATCTGACATCCATATTGAGTGTGGTAATGACAGCAATTGCGGAATAACAATTCACAAAGAAACCGGAAACATATGCCAGGGAAGCCTCTCCGGGTAATCCGAATTTTGAGAAAACAGGCGTCAGGTATATCGATATCCAGGATATTACCCCAAAATATTTCAAAAGGGTAATAATGAACGTTACCAGGAACATGATCTTCACCAGCCACCAGGAAGTTTTTAAAGCGCCCGGCGTAACGGCCTTGACAGAATGTATGATTCTCCGGCGGGTTGACTCCATCAATTTGAATTTGAGGCGCAAATATACTATAATTTTATAGTTTTGTGATGATTTAACAACACTCTTGATGATGAAACAAATTTCACGTATAGCACTTTGGATTGCCATTATTACGATGTCTTCCTGTACGGCTGACGACACAGCATCCGTTGCCGAATCCTATTTCAGATCCCTGGAATCTGTCTTACAACATGATGCCGGCAATCTTTGGGGCATATCTTTGTATGCCCCCACTTTTTTTGTAGATCCTGAAACCAGGGCATTATATGCAGACAGGGCCGACAAAGAAGCATTGCTGGAACCATTCGGAGAGATTTGGAGCGGGGAATTCCCGGAAGAGATGAATCCCGCCAATTCAACGGCACAACTGGGAGGCATGAAATGGGTCATGGCTTTGTGGCCACTGCCTGAAAAAACTTTTGACCGGAATATTCTGCTGGTACATGAAACGTTTCATTACCGGCAGCCGGACCTGGAACTGGATCCCCGGCCCGAACTCTGTGAACACTTGGAAAACAGTTCTGCACGGATCTGGCTCAAGATGGAATGGAATGCCCTGGATCACGCCATCAGGGCAGAAGATCCGGAAGCCGCCGCTCAAGATGTTCGTCTGGCTTTGCATTTCAGGAACACACGCCTGTCTGAGTATTCAGAAGAAGCCCGTATTAATGAAGATGCTTTTCTGATACTGGAAGGACTCCCGGAATACACTGCCTACAAGTTGTGTTGTGACAATACAGCCCATATGAAGGAACAGATCATTGAAAGCCGCGAACGTCACTGGAATAATAATTCGTTCGTGTATGCTTTTGCTTACCATTCGGGACTGGCCTACGGATACCTGCTAGACCGCTTTGATACAAACTGGCGGACCGGATTGAACAAAGACGCTTCACTTCCCGCTATTTTACAAAAAGCACTTTTTGCTGACCGGGATCTTTCCTCTATACCGGATCCGGAAATCATCAAAAAATACGGGTACGACACCATTGCTGCAACAGAAAAAGAAAGGGAGCGGGAGAAGACACGTATTCGGGAAGCCTATATACACACTTTTACCCAGGATACAGTTCTGTCCATTCCCTTGCGTCAATTCAACATGGGATTCTCCCCGGTTAACGTACAATCCCTGGGACAATTGGGGACATTGTATCCCAACATAAGGATAACGGGAGATTTCGGCATATTGGAGGTCAGTGAGGGCGGATGCCTGATCTCTTCAGACTGGACGACCGCTTTCGTTCCATACAGCACAACCGGGTGGAAACTTGAAATGGAGGAAGGGTTCGAAATGCTTCCTCCTTCCCGTGAAGCTCCGCTGATTTACAGGATTGCCGAGATGTAGGGAAGTGCCCTGCCCAGGGCATCCTGCCAATATTCCCAGGAATGTGCACCGTCAAAGATCCTTACCTGCACAGGGATCCCTTGTTCTTTCATGGCCAGTGAAAATTCCACGTTGGCACGATATGTAAAATCATCGTCTCCGCAATCGATCACCCAGGTAACAGTACGTAAAGGAACCGCGTCTTCTTTGGTCAGTCCGGATATATATTTCACAGCATTGTTATTTTCCACCCTTTGCTGGATGTCCCGGTTAACCGGATCGTCCTCTTTATACATGGAGAGGTCCATTTTATAAAGGTAAGCACTCATAGCATATACTACAGAGAATATATCCGGCCTGTGACAACCGTACATTACGGATCCCTGGCCTCCCATGGAAAGACCTGCTATAGCGCGGGAACTTTTTTCAGAACGGATTCTGTAACGGTTTTCAACATACGGCATGAATTCCTGAAAAAAATGATCTTCAAAATTCCAGTTGCCTCCGTTGAAGTAGGTCATCAGGGTAGTTCCGGCATCCGGCATTACAATGATCATTTCCCGGGCATCCCGGGCAGACATCAAACGGTCAGCGATCCGGGCCATATTGCCTACCCGTCCCCAATCCCGCCAGGAGCCTCCTCCGCCGTGAAGCAAATAAAGCACCGGGTATTCCCTTTCCGGGTTGTTTTCATAACTTTCAGGCAGATACACGGCAAAGTGACGTACTTCTTTTAAAATGGAACTCTCCAGGGAATCAACCACATAACTTCCCCTGGCTAAAGCCGGGTATGAAATTAAGCAACTCAAGATTGTAATTGTCAATAACGTAACTCTGTTTTTCATGATTCAGGATATTTTTCTTTACAAAAATAGCATAATATTCCCCCAAACCATCTATATTTGCAGAGCACCGGTTCCAACAGACCTGAAAACGGTCCAATGGATTAAAGGGGAATGCCGTGAAATTCGGCAACAGTTCCCGCTGCTGTGAGTCCCAGGAACTTATGTTCCATCAGTTCCCGTTATTCTTGCCACTGACCTAATGGTTCGGGAAGGCGACGGAAACAGGGATAAGTCAGAAGACCTGCCGTTGTATAACTAGCGGAGAACTAATTAATTTTCTAAAACATGAAAAAAATTCCTTTATTGTCTGCCTTGTGCATTGCTGCACTTTTTGTGCGTTGTACTCCTTGTGTTCCCGGAGAACCCGAACCAATTGTCATTACGTTTGAAGACACTTCACAATCTTCCCTGGCCAACTCCATCTATGGTGACAACCTGTATGACGAATCCTATACCCCCTACGTTCATGATCCTACGGGAATGACCTTCGGATACGCCTTTTCATCGTTTGAATACGAAGGATATGTGTACAGTTCCTGGAACGGAATTGTTCTGTCTCAATGGACTGACATGTACACAGAAGGGTATTCCAATCAGTGCAGCGTATTTTACCGGGACCCGGAAACCGGATTCGGAGGTCATGGCAATTCTGCCACCTTTGCACTGGCATACCTGGGAACGGATGCCGTTATCTCCTTTCAGGATCCTGAAAAAGAGATGAGTTTTCTGACCCTTTTCGTAGCCAACAGTACCTATACAGCTTTATCCATGATCCAAGGAGACATGTTCTGCAAAACGTTTTCTTATGAAGATAAAGACTGGCTGAAACTGACCTTCACAGGACATGACAAGGAAGGAATAGTTACCGGTACAACGGATTTTTACCTGGCAGATTTTCGTACTCCGGAATCTGGAGGTGTGGTCACTTCATGGCAAAAAGTGGATCTTACGCCGCTGGGACATGTCCACAGCATAACCTTTTCCATGAAAAGTTCAGACACCGGTGCTTACGGGATGAATACACCCGCCTATTTTTGCCTGGACAATATAATTGTTGAAAATTATCCCCTTTAATAACCCTTAAGATGACCCGGACATTTACAATCATAATGCTTCTGCTGGTAACGGGATCCTGTATGAAATACGGACCGTCAGAGACTGAAGCATTCCTTCCGGGACCTTCATCAAAAGGACTTTTCATTGTCAACGAGGGCAATTTTATGTACGGCAACGCATCCCTTTCTTATTTCGACACACAATCAGGGATCGTGGAAAATGAAGTTTTCATCAGAGCCAACGGGATCAACCTGGGAGATGTTGCCCAATCCATGACAATACATAACGGACTGGGATATATTGTGGTAAACAATTCAGGTGTGATATTCGTTATAGATCCCGGCACATTCCGGTTGAAAGGTAATATCACGGGGCTGATTTCACCTCGTCATATCCATTTTGTGAACGAAAACAAAGCTTATGTGACGGATCTCTACAGGGAGAGAATCACGGTAATTGACCCTGTAAAATATACCATATCGGGATCAATAAATACCCCTGGACACAGATCCACGGAAGAAATGGTACAGTGGAAAAACGACCTGTTTGTGAGTTGCTGGTCATTCGACAACAAAATACTGGTAATTGACACACAAACAGACACCGTCACCGATTCCATTGAAGTGGGGAATCAGCCATCACGGATGATACTGGATAAAAACAATAAAATTTGGTGTGCCGCTTCGGGTGAAATCTACAGGATCAACCCGGAAAACAGAACGGTAGAAAAAATCTTTACTGTATCTGATGACGCAACCTATTCCTATTTGGAAATGAATGCATCAAAAGATACCCTGTACATTCTGAACCGGGATGTATGGCGTATGGCCGCAGATCATGAAACATTCCCATCACAACCGTTCATAAGAAACCGGAACAGCCGATATTACGGCCTGGCTGTAGATCCGGCCACATCGCATATTTACATTGCCGATGCCATAGATTACGTACAACCCGGAAAGATTTACCGTTATGATCCCGACGGAACACCTGTTGACACATTGACTGCAGGAATCAATCCGGGTGCTTTTTGTTTTAAGTGAACATGAAAAAGAATCTATACATTCCCTTGGTTTTGATGCTCATTTTTTTGAGCGGATGCAACGGTGGCCGTGAATTATTCACCCTGCCGGCTCCTGAGATTATTTTGGAAGATCCTGACGGAATCTATACTTTGAAATTGGGAAACACATTAACTCTTGCCCCGCAGGTCCGTTACGGACAAGATGCAGTATATGCCTGGTTGATGGACGGGAAGACGGTCAGCACACAAAGCGTATATGTTTTTAATGCTGACCAACCAGGTACGTATTACCTGACTTTTAAAGTGATCCGGCAGGATATTACTGTTGGCAAAGACATCCGTATAGACGTGGAAAGGAAAGCCGTTCCTGCCATCTTTTTTGCCATCCCGGAGAAAGGTTTTTTCATAAAACCGGACAGCACCCTGATCTTGCGTCCCATAGTTGAAAATTGTCAAAGCGCAACTTATCTTTGGATAATCAATGACGTAGAAGTCAGCCGGGACAGTATTTACCAGTTTAACACCACGCAAACCGGTCTCTTTAACTTCTGTTTCAGTGCTCAAAACTCAGAAGGCAGTGATGAGATAAGGTTTTCAGTGACAGTAAGTGAACAGGCGGGAAACGAAGAGGGAAACAAGCATCCGGAAGCGCCTACCGGGAAGTATTTCCGCCCTGTGCAGGACAACAGCCGGGCAGACTGGAACGTTATCTATGATTACAGACCGGCACCCGGGCAATTTATAAACGAATCCGGAACGGGAGGTTTCTCAGGGGAAAAAACGCTTCAGGAAGCAATTCTTTATGCCGGAGAGAGGCTTAAAAACAACCTCTTCGTTTCCCTTGGCGCATTTGGAGGATATATTGTGGCCGGATTTGACCACAGCATCGTGAACGACGGCGGATACAACCTACAAATAGAAGGCAACGCGCACGAAAATTCTTCCGAACCCGGGATCGTTTGGGTTATGCAGGACAGCAACGGGAACGGATTGCCGGATGATGGCTGGTTTGAGCTCAGGGGAAGCGAAGACCCGGGCGGAAAGGTTACCAGGAATTACAGCATCACTTATTTTAAACCCCGCCAACCAGGCTCCAATGTACATTGGATTGACAATAACGGAATAACGGGAACTGTGGATTACCTGGGAGCTTATCACGACCAGGAATCTTATTATCCTCTGTGGATAGAAGATGAGTATTACACGCTTATAGGGACCTGCCTGGAATCTCGCAATTACCTTTCTCAAACGGGTTCCTGGATAAGTCCTCCATACGAATGGGGGTATGCAGACAACGACCGTCAGGCCCTGTTCAGGCTCTCAGACGCCGTCACTCCTGAAGGCGATCCCATTGATCTTGAATTCATTGATTTTGTAAAAATACAGACAGGGGTGAACGGAAAATCGGGATGGTTGGGTGAGATCTCCACGGAAATTACCGGGATTCGGGACTACAACCTAATAAAGTAATGAAACACCTTGTCTTACTGTATTTTATGCTGTTCTGCCCTTTTGTGCTTAAAGCGCAGGACACGGTACCGGTCAGGCAATTGGATTCCATCCGGGTTGTTGCCCAGAGAAGGCTCCGGGATATGGGAGTGCAGAAAACTTCGCTCGATTCGGCAGGGCTTCGCAACGATATTTCCGGGTCCCTGGCACAGGTCCTTTCCCAAAACAGCACTGTTTTTATTAAAAGCTACGGAAGGGCAACGCTATCCACGGCTTCTTTCCGCGGGACTTCTCCGTCTCATACCCAGGTAACCTGGAACGGGATGAAACTCAATTCACCCATGCTGGGTATGGTGGACTTTTCCACCATCCCCTCCTATTTTATTGACGAAGCCCATTTGTACCACGGTCCCGGCTCGGTAATCGTTGCTTCCGGAGGCCTGGGAGGTGCCATTGCCCTGTCTACCCGAACCATCCCCGCAGAAGGCCTTCATCTCCATTTCATACAGGGAATCGGAAGTTTCCGCACTTTTGACGATTTTCTGCAGGTCTCCTTCGGTAAAAACAAATGGAAAACCTCCACAAGATTCTATTTTGCTTCTTCTGCAAATGATTACCCTTACACCAATTACAGGAAGAAGACTTTTTATTACGACCAGCAGGGAAATATTACGGGCTTTGAATACCCCGGGGAACAAAATCAAAACGGATCTTTCCGTGACTTTCATGTTTTGCAGGACATTGACTTTAAAGGATCCGGATGGGGCAACTGGAATATGTCAGCCTGGTACAGCCGGACTGACCGCGGTATCCCATTGTTGAATGTAGATTACAAAGAGAATACGAGTGTAAGGAACAATCAGAGGGAAAACTCTTTCAGGGGTGTCATCCGGTGGCGCCAACTGCAACAACGTTCCAAATGGGAAGCCAAAGCCGGATACACCTATACGGATCTGCTCTATGAATACAAACGCGACCTGGGAGAAGACCAGTGGGCCAATATGGTCCATGCCCAAAGTTACGTGAACACATTCTTTTCCCAGTTAGAAACCGAATGGTACATAAACAAATGGATGTTTTCCGGAAAACTGACCGCAAATCAACATTTTGTAACAAGCATGGACAACGCCGTAGTATCGGTTGAAGGCAAACAGAACATCATGGGATACGAACAGGCACGCCTGGAAGCCTCCGGATTTCTGTCTGTCAAATACCGGCCCGTAGAACGCCTGGGGTTTTCCGTAGACCTGAGGAAAGATCTGTACGGCACGGAATTCACACCTTTGATCCCTTCCTTTTTTGCCGAGTTTTTGGTCTCGCGCCGGGGTGAAATCGTGCTGAAAGCTTCTGCTGCCCGGAATTTTCGTTATCCCACGCTCAATGACCTGTATTTTATGCCCGGTGGCAATCCCAATCTTAAACCCGAACAAGGGATTACTTTTGACGGAGGTATAGCAAGCACTCACAAAGGAACGCGTTATTCCTGGAACGGCAGCGTGACCGGGTATTATTCCCTTATTGACAACTGGATCGTTTGGTTGCCTACCTTCAAGGGATTCTGGTCGCCGGTGAATGTAAAACAGGTAAAGAGCTACGGTACGGAAGTAAACGGATCCTTGTCCGTGATACTGAATAAAAACTGGAAACTGGCAGCTGACGGGCACTTTGCATGGACCAGATCCATAAACCTGGGAGATCCTGTCAACTGGGCCGATCAGGCTATTGGGAAACAATTGGTATACATCCCGGAATTTTCTTCGGCCGTCACGGGACGCGTATCCTGGAAAGCATGGACCTTCATGTACCAATGGACTTATTACAGCGAACGGTTTACAACATCCAGCAACCAGACCGGCAGCCGCATTGGGGTGCTTTCCCCCTATTTTATGAACGACATCTCCCTGGAAACCGTCATCCGCTTGCCGCGAGTAATCATCAATCTGAAGGGAATTGTCCGAAATCTGTTTGATGAAGAATACGAATCGGTCCTGGCCAGGCCCATGCCCGGTATCAATTATACCCTATCCATAGGAATAACACCCCTGTTTCATTGAATGACAACGTACTCGCTGCGAGCAACACCAATCCGGTAAGGCGGACCCCAGATGGCCAGCCCGGAAGTAACGTAAAAAAGTGTTTTCCCCTTTGCATACTCACCGTAAAACAGATCATTCGCCTTTTTTACGATGTACGACACCGGCCAGATCTGCCCGGCATGGGTATGTCCCGATAATTGAAGATCCACCCCGAATTCAACAGCTTCATTTGTTTTTGTCGGCTGATGGTCCATAACTATCAGGGGAAGCTCGCGAGGTTGTCCGGCATAAGGCGAGTTCTCCCATATTTCCCGGAGCGTTTTGCGTTCAGGAGCAGATTGGTCTTCCCTGCCCAATATATAAGCAACCCCGGGGATCATGACCACAGAATCCCTGAGTACGGTAATGCCCTGATTTTCCATCCATGCAAATGTTTCTTCCTCTCCGGCGTAAAATTCATGATTTCCGGGAATTGCATACACGCCCAGGGTGGTTTCAATTCTTCTAAGGATTTCGCCCATTCCCTGTTCCTGTACATGACTTATTGAACGATCCACCAGGTCACCCGCTATAAGTATCACGTCCGGATGTTCCCGGTTGATAGCCTCCACAAATTTTTCCAATCTTTTGGCATCCACCAGCAATCCCAGGTGAAGGTCGCTTATTGCCAGCATTTTAACGGGCTTAGGAAACCCAAGATCAACTTCTCTTCGCACAAAATTCCTGTATTTTAGGTTGCCTGTTACAAGGAGGGCTGCTATAAGTGCAAGACCTGCAAACCAAAGAACAGAACGGACGGGCAAGGGAATTCCACACCTGATGCGGAACAGATGCAAAACGCCCGAGGCAATATCCACAACCAGGAGCAACATAAAGGCATAGAGCACGAATACCAGCCACGTGTAAGATAATTTCATCCAAACCGCCTGTATCCCCGGCCACGGCAAGGGAATCATGTTCATCAGCGGAAATGAAAGCATGAAAAAAGACCCGGCAATAATGCATATCCATTTCAATACTTCACCCCGGAACGGTGACCATACATATCCCCTGTAAAGAACGTAAGCGGTGCCTGCCGCGTAGATGATTAACAATAAGGTAAAAAAAAAGCCGAAATGCTTCATGTTTGCGGTTTGAAGGTATCAGGATCTTTCAGCCATTCAAAAGTAACATAGTGCTGATCTGTCATACCCAGCCTGCGGTATGTTTCCAGGGCATTCCCGTTGGTTTTGGCCGCATAGAGGCGTATCCCCATCACATCATCTGATTGTTGCACCAGATTCTGCAAATAGCGGTACAAAGCCTTGTAGACTCCCTGCCGGCGAAACTCCGGAACGGTATAAACACTCTGGATCCACCAAATCCACGCATTCCGCCAATCACTCCATTCTTTGGTTACCAGCAAGGATCCTGCGATCTTTCCGTCGATCTCGGCAATGTATGCCGTTCCGCGGTGTTCATCTGCCAGGTAGGCATCGGTGCCTTTTTTAACCATCGGGTATTCCAAAACGATGTTTTCGGATTCCAGGGCCATCTGTACCTGGTTTTGCGCCAGAACGACGGCATCCTCTTTTGTCGCTTTTCTTATTATCATAAAGCAAATATACGTATTTTTGCACTATGGAAGAGAGCAAGGATAGAGTCCTGAAACAACTTGAAACCTGGAATATTTCATACCGTTTGTACCAACATCCGCCATTGCCTACAGCGGAAGATGCGATAGCCTATTGGAAAGACATTGATGCCCAACATTGCAAAAACCTTTTCTTCAGGAATCACAAAGGTAACAGACATTACCTGGTGGTTTTCGATTGGAAGAGGCAATTACCCATTCACCGGATTGAGAAAATGCTCCGTCAGGGCAAATTGACTTTTGCCTCTCCCAAACGGATGATGCGCTACCTGGGTGTTGAACCCGGCTCCGTATCCCCATTTGGTCTGATCAACGACCCGGAAAACCACGTGGTATTGTTCCTGGATGAGAAATTAAAGACAGCGAAAGAGATCAGTTTTCATCCCAACGACAACCGCTTTACGGCCGTCATTTCAAAAACTGATTTCTTCCGCTTCCTGGAACTGGTTGGCAATACCTGGGTTTTCCTGGATATTGACCAACCGAAACTTTCTGACTAAGAGATCCTGCGGGCTCCGTCGCTGATTACCACCTCATATACTTTGGGCTCATGACCGAATTTGGCGGCAAATTGTTCTTTTGCCTTTGCCAGGAATTCCACGTACAAAGCATCTTTCACCAGATTGATGGTACACCCGCCAAAACCGCCTCCCATAACGCGCGATCCGGTAACACCGCATTCTTTGGCCACGTCGTTCAGAAAATCGAGTTCTTCACAACTAACCTCATACAGACGGCTCATTCCGTCATGCGTCAGGTACATCATCCGGCCTACCGTTTCGTAATCATCCCTTTCCAGGGCATCGCTTACCTCAAGGACCCGCTGGGTTTCACCCACAACGTATTCGGCTCGCTTGAAATCTTCCTCTGAAAGCTTGTCTTTTACCTCTTTGAGCATATCCATGGTAACATCCCGGAGGAATTCCACCGTGGGATGTCCGTTCTCTCGCACAACGCGGGCCGCATTTTCACAAGATTCACGGCGTTTGTTGTAAGCAGAAGAAGCCAGTTCATGCTTTACCGCAGTATCCAGTAAAACCAGCTTGTAGCCTTGGGGATGGAACGGGAAATATTTGTATTCCATGGACCGGGTGTCCAGGCGGATCAGGCTGCCTTCTTTTCCGAAAAGGGAGGCAAATTGGTCCATGATCCCGCATTTCACACCCACGTAATTATGTTCCGTAGCCTGTCCTATACGTGCCAGTTCAAATTTATCGATTCCCAGGGAGAACATATCATTCAGGGCAAAGGCATAAGTGCTTTCCAGCGCGGCAGAAGAAGACATGCCGGCACCCAGGGGAACGTCCCCGGCAAAAGCCGTGTCAAAACCTCCGGGCAGCGCACCCCGCTTGACCATCTCACGGCATACCCCAAAGATGTACCGCGCCCAGGATGCTTTGGGCAGACTGCTTTCTTCCATAGTGAATTCGGCATAATCCTGCAAATCCACCGACCAGGCGCGGACTTTGCCGGTCCCGTTCCTGCGGATCACGGCCACCATGCCTTTGTCAATAGCTCCCGGGAAAACAAAACCGCCGTTATAATCGGTATGTTCCCCAATGAGATTGATCCTGCCGGGTGAAGCGTACACCCAACCGGCAGGATCCCCGAATTTTTCTTTAAACTGTTTTTTGATAATGTCAATATCCATACAAATGCTTTTTACAATTCCCACGCCAGGGCGGCCGATCCCAGGATCGCCGCCTCGGATCCGGGCAATTCGGAATGAAGCACTTTCACTTTTCCTTTCCAGATAGACAACAGGTTGTCTTCCATAGCCTGTACGGTGGGTTTAAAGATCAGTTCCCCTGCCTGCGCCAGGCCGCCAAAGAGAATAATGGCCTCGGGGGCGCTGAAAGCGACAAAATCGGCAAAGGCTTCTCCCAACAAGCGGCCGGTGTAGTTAAAGACATCCACCGACAGTTCATCTCCTTTGGCAGCCGCCTCGGCAACATCCTTGGAGGTTATCTCATCGGCGGGCATGTTTCTCAGGATGCTGGGCCTTTTAGGTTCAATCTCCAGCAATTCCCGGGCTGTCCTGGCTACCCCGATTGCCGAGGCATAAGTTTCCAAACATCCCACTTTCCCGCAATTGCAAAGCCTTCCGGTTCTGCGCACGGAAGTGGTATGACCCAATTCCCCGGCAAAGCCATCATGGCCGTATACTACTTTCCCGTCAATAATGATCCCGCTGCCCACACCAGTTCCAAGGGTGATCTCAATGAAATTTTTCATGCCTTTGGCCGCACCGTAGATCATTTCTCCCTGTGCCGCGGCATTGGCATCGTTAGTAACCACAACGGGCAATCCCAGGGCAGTTTCTACGTTTTTTTTCAGGTAGACAACTTCCGGATTTCCGTGCTTATCTTTTGCCCACTTCAGATTGGGGGCAGACTCAATTGTCCCTTTATAGTAATTGCCGTTGGGAGCACCAATACCGATCCCTTTCACTTTTTCTTTTCCTCCCACTGCCGGAGCATTGATGATCCTGGAAAGTGTTTTCTCCAGTACGTCCATATACCCCTTCAACGTTGTAATATCACGTGTGTCGAATGAAGTTTGAATAATAATGTTCCCACGGGCATCCACAACGCCCAGTTTTGTGCTTTGACCTCCTATGTCAATGCCTACTACGTAAGGTTTTCCCATAATTTATTGAGTTTGGATTTCTTTATTTTTGTTGATTGATCCCACCAGGGCATAGAACAACAGGTAACCCAGTCCTATGATGATCACCCAGTAACTGGATATATAACCGGCCTTGTCTGCAACAAATCCCTGGATCGCGGGAAGAATACCGCCCCCGCATACCAATACCATGAAGATGCCGGAAGCTGCCGCCGTATATTTGCCCAATCCTTCCACTGCCAGGTTGAAAATACTGCCCCACATTATGGAGGTACACAGGCCCACCAATACGATAAACATAGCATTAATGGGAACCTCGGCCATCCCAAACGAAAGGGCGCCCAGGGGTGAACGCTGCAAAACGGGCAGAGAAACCATAGTTTCAGTAGATGAGAATATGGTAAGGAAAATCAAAAGAAGACCTATGGCCGAAGTCACAGATAACATAACTTTACTTGATATTTTGCTTCCCACGGAGGCACCTATCAGACGCCCCACCAACATAAGCAGCCAGTAAGTCCCTGCTACAAAACCTGCAATGGTTTTTCCTACTTCGGGATTGTCCGACAGCCAGTAAATCATTATGCCGGGAGTACCCACTTCCACGCCTACATATACGAAAATGGCAACAGCGCCCAATATAAAATGCCTGTATTTGAGGGCTCCTGTCATCAATTGTTTTAAAGGTTCTTTGCTTTGAGCCACATGAGGTTCGGGGATCTTGACTGCCAGTAATACTAAAAATACCAGGGCAAAAACTCCCAGGGCAATGTACAGTACCGGGAATACATCCTTGATGTTGGCTTTGGCTGCTTCACCAATTAAAATACCTACCAGGGCAGGTGTAAGCGTAGCCATTACTGAGTTAAAGGAACCTCCTACCTGTATAAGCTGGTTTCCTTTATTTCCGCCTCCACCCAGGGTGTTGAGCATGGGATTCACCACCGTGTTCAGCAAACACATGGAAAAACCGGCAACAAATGCACCCAGAAGATAGATGCTGAACGCGGCGGTTTCTGACGAATGTCCTGAAAGGAACTGAATGAATACGCCCAGAAAACCGATGGCTATTGCTATAAGGGCTGTTTTTTTATACCCTATCCGCTGCAGGAGCATACCTCCCGGTATCCCCATTACGGCATAGGCTATGAAGTTAGCCGCATTACCAAGTAACCCCTGGAAATTGGATGCTCCAAATTGTTCTTTCAATACTTGTCCCATAGGTGCTGCCAGGTTGGTCACAAATGAGATCATCCCGAATAGTGCAATCATCATTATGATTGGCAATACGTAGCTTTTTTTCTCTGTTGTCATATTTGAATGATTATAGGTTATTTGTTTTTTTGTCTGAAAAGCCATCAAAAGTAACTATTTCTTTTCAAAAAGGGGCCTTTCACAGCCATTATTTATCGGCCGCGGGTAACTCCAGTGTAACTATTGATTTTGCAGGTAAGGTCAGCGTCAGGAGATCCTTTCCGGCTTTCACAGTTGAATAAGATTCCGGCCTGACTGTATGCGGATGATCAAAATCGTTATAGTCCGTAATTTCCCCGGAAGTAAGTATTCTGCCTGATGAGACTTTGACCCGGACCCCGTTCAGATTGATCGTTACTTCACACGAGTTGTCCAGGCTGACATTGGCCAGGGAGATGTGCATCACTCCCTGTTGGTTGACAGAAGCCGTAGCGTATACCGTCTGGATTACTTTCTTGTCAGGTGTTACAATATGGGAAGTCTTAATATCCAATGGCATGAAAGTAGCCCCCTGGTGCACTTTGAACATTTCAAACACATGGTAAGTGGGAGTCAGGACCATTTTATCGTCTTTAGTCAGGACCATAGCCTGAAGTACATTAGCCAGTTGGGCAATATTGGCCATCTTAACCCGTTCTCCGTGGCTATGGAAAACCATCAGCGAAAGAGCGGCCACAAAGGCATCCCGCATAGTGTTCTGTTGGTACAGATGGCCCGGTATGGTACCCGGCTCCTGATCCCACCAGGTGCCCCATTCATCTACCATAAGTGCGATCCTTTTTTCGGGGTCGGTCCTGTCCATTATAGTTTTGTGGGCTTCTATCACATTGTCAATATCCATGCATTTCCCCAGTGTCCGGTAATAATCGTCCGAGGTGAACTGTGTGGCGGAGCCTTTTGCATTCCAATCATGAACCGTGTAAAAATGAACTGAAAGCCCGTTCATACGTCTGCCTATGTTTTTCATCATCACCTCGGTCCAATTAACGTCAAAGTCACTGGGCCCCACCGCGATCTTGAATAACCGGTTGTCTCCGAAATTCCTGCAATAGGTGGCGTACCTGCGGTATTGATCGGCATAAAACTCGGGACGCATATTGCCGCCGCAACCCCAGCTTTCATTCCCTAAGCCAAAATACTTGACTTTCCAGGGTTCGTTCCTTCCGTTTTCCCTGCGCAGATTGGCAAGGGGGCTGTCGGCAGGAGAGGTCATGTATTCAACCCAATCGGCCATTTCCTCGACCGTTCCGCTGCCCAGGTTCGCGCTGACAAACGGTTCACAACCCAATAACTCACAGAGATTAAGGAATTCATGCGTACCAAAGCTGTTATCCTCCACGGTTCCGCCCCAGTGTGTATTAATCATTTTTGGTCTCAGCTGCCGTGGCCCTATCCCGTCACGCCAATGGTATTCATCAGCAAAACAGCCTCCGGGCCAGCGAAGTACGGGGATCTGCAGATTTTTCAGGGCGTTCAGTACATCGTTACGGTATCCCTGTGTGTTGGGAATAGGAGAACCGGGACCGACCCATATACCCCCGTATATACAAGTCCCTAAGTGTTCTGAAAAATGTCCGTAAATTTCTTTTTCTATGCGCCATGTTTCTTTCTGCGGTTTCAGATCTATGACAGCTTTTTCTTGTGCAACTATTGGCAAACATGCCAACAATGCTGCTATAGTGAGTATTTTTTTCATACTCCAAATTTACTATTTAACAGGAAAAAACCACCCCTGACGAGGTGGTTTTTCCTAATAAAAACTGCTTATTGGAAAATAATCAGATCTGTGGGGTCAACACATTGTTAACGGCTTCAAAGATTTCCTTTTTAACAGTAATTGAAGCGTCAGAACGGACATCAGCAGAAGAAGCTCCCAAACAAATCTTATATGTACCGGGTTCGGTTACCCAACCTGAACGTTCCTGATCAAATGAGGCAAGATCACTTATGTTAAATGTTATTTCCAAGTGCAAAGTTTGTCCGGGACCCAACAAGCCCGTTTTTGCAAAAGCCTTTAATTCTTTTTCCGGTTTGATCATATCCTTCCCGGGAGCAGCCACATAGAGCTGCACGGCCTCTTTACCTGCCAGGTTCCCTGTGTTAGTGACATCAAGACTTACCGTGTATACGCCGCGACGAACCGACACTTCAGGTTCTCCGTATTGGAAGGTCGTGTAAGAAAGCCCGTAACCGAAAGGATACGACACCTCCGTACCAAAGTGCTCGAATGCACGGTACCCTACAAAAATGCCTTCATTGTATTCGGTATAATCCACATTTGCAACAGGGTCCTTTTCAGGTTGAGATTCCCCGGTTTGCATAAGTGCCATAAGCGGATTTTCCGGCTGGGCCTCGTTCCCTGTAGGGAAGTCAGCCGAAGAGGGATGGTCTTCCCAGGCAACGGGAAATGTCATGGTCAGTTTTCCGGAAGGATTGACTTTTCCTGTCAGGATATCGGCCACGGCATTGCCTCCTTCCTGACCGCCCTGCCATGCCAGGAGTATGGCATCGGGCAAATCTTTCCAGCAGGCTGTTTCAATAACACCTCCAATATTCAGGATGACAACCACTTTCTTGCCTTCCTGATGAAAGATGTCTGTCACTTTGGCAAGCATTTCTTTTTCAGTGGTTGTCAGAAGGAAATCGTCTTCCAGGCGGCGGTCCATGAATTCTCCTGAATTACGACCTATGGTAATGAATGCGATGTCGTTTTTCTGAGCCATCTGACGAATCATTCTTTCTGAAGGCAGGTATTCATCAAAGGGTTTTTGGGGCATGAATGCACTCATCATATCCCGGGATCGTGTTTTTTCCCTTTTTTCTACTTCTTTCTTACGGTAATCCAGGTATGCCTCTTTCAGTTCTCCATCCAATTCAAAACCGGCATTTTCCAACCCTTCCACCAAAGAAACGGTATATGCTTCGTTCACATCCCCACTACCTGTTCCTCCGGCAATAAAAGCATAGGAAGTATTCCCGAAAGCGGCTACTTTCCGGACAGTTTCAGGTAATGGGAGCAGCGCCTCCGAATTCTTCAGCAGAATCATTCCTTCGGCCCCTGCCTGACGGGTTACTTTGGCATGAGCTTCCAGATCCGGTTTGTTGCTGTACTCATAACCTCTGAACCGCGGAGATACCACTATAAGTTCCAGGATACGCCTGACATTGGTGTCAACATATTCCTGGGACAGGGAACCATCCTCCAGCGCTTTCATAATATCTTCTTTCTGGTTGGGACGGCCGGGCATCAGCAAATCGTTGCCCGCATATACTTGTGCAGGAGCATCGGATCCTCCGAACCAGTCGGTCATGACCGTTCCCTGGAAACCCCATTCGTCACGTGTGATGGTAGTCAGCAGATCCCGGCTTTCGGATGTATACGTCCCGTTGATCTTATTGTAGGAAGACATGATGGTCCGCGGGTTCGATTCCTTAACGGCGATCTCGAAACCTTTCAGGTAGATTTCCCGGAGGGCTCTTGTGCTCAGTCGTGCATCATTGGCCCTGCGGTTGGTTTCCTGATTGTTGACGGCAAAATGTTTGATGGAAGTGCCCACTCCGTTGGATTGGACTCCCTTGACCATGGCTGCCGCCATTTTTCCGGTAACAAGCGGATCTTCCGAATAGTATTCAAAATTCCTTCCGCATAAAGGATTCCGGTGAAGATTCATACCGGGTCCCAGCAATACATCGCATCCGTATTCAAGGACTTCAGCTCCCATGTTTTGTCCTACTTTCTCTACCAGTTCCACATCCCAGCTGGAAGCCAGTTGGGTGGCAATTGGAAAAGCAGTACAATAATAAGTATTGTCATCTCCCTTTCGCAGAGGGGCTATGCGCAATCCGGCAGGACCGTCAGCCAGCACTATGGCCGGAATCCCAAGGCGGGGAATGGGCCATGTAGTTCCGGCTGCTCCGGGAACCAAGTTGCGGGTCTCTCCCACTACGGGATTATCTCCCGTAAAGCCGGCCATACCCGTTCCAATGAGCAACGACACTTTTTCTTCTGTTGTCATTGCCCCGATAATCTCCTCAATATTATCCGGATTCAATTGTGGTACGCCGTCAATATAAACGGTAGGCTGTTTACTGTCTTGGCAAGCGGCCGTTGACAGCAATAAGGCCGTAATAAAACATACGTTTAAAAATTTTTTCATTCTTTTAAATTTTGGCAAAAATTAAGCTATTTAAAAGCAAAGCTAAATAAAAACAACATTAAATGAAAGTAAAGAAAAGAAAAACGGCCTTTTATTTAAATAATAAAGGAGCGAATTCAGAAAGGTATACCCTCCAGTTGGTCCAGGTATGTCCTCCACCACTTTCCCTGTAAACATATGGCAAATTTATTTTGTCCAGCAACTGACGGTAGTCGACATTTGCTTTATATAGGAAATCTTCTTTTCCAATACCTATCCAGTACAGGCTGAACCCGTTATCACGCTGTTGTTTGAGTGTGCCTTCAACGTCCTGGTATACAGGACTTCCGGCCACTCTTTCATCGGGCATAATAGCCGCCGAAAACAGCCCTATGTAATCAAACGTTTTTGGATAATACCGTGAAATATGTAACGTGTGGTATCCACCCATGGAAAGACCGGCAATGGCCCGGGCATTTCTTTTGGGAATCACCCGGTAACCGGTTTCCACAAAACGGATCACATCTTTGAAAGAAGATTCAAACTGCCCGTCCATGGTGCCCTCCAGTTGCATGGTGGGCTTGTACAATCCCAGGGAAGATTCTCCCGGAGCGGCCTCCTGAACTACATTTCCGTTGGTCATCACTACGATCATGGGTTCCGCTTTTCCGGCTGCAATCAGGTTGTCCATAATCTGGGCCGTTCTGCCCAGGTTGATCCAGGCTTCTTCATCCCCACCCATACCGTGAAGCAGGTAAAACACGGGATATTTCTTTTTACTGTTCTCATATCCCGGAGGGGTATAAACGGTTATCCTGCGTTTTTGCTCATATTTGTTGGAGGGACTTTCGTACCAAGTACGCGTTACCGTTCCGTGAGGAACCTTTTGTACCGAGTACAGATCTCCCTGGCCACCGCCTACAATCACAATATTGGTCACAGTAGCCACATCCCTGATCTGGTGCACGTTATTGGGATCCATCATTCGCAGGCCGTCCACAGTAAAAAAATACCCGTACAAGTCCGAGGTTAACGGTTTTGTGGTATAAGTCCAAACTCCTTTGTCATCCTTAGTCAAAAGTTCACTTCCGGGCATCCATCCCTGTGCAGGAATAAAGTCTCCGGAAACCCTTACTTCCTTTGCATCGGGAGCCAGAAGCCGGAACGTCACGGTATTATCGGGATTCACCTGGGGAGATACAATGTCGGGACCTCCCATAAAAAGAGCCTGTTGTGCCGAAAGCACATGGGAGCACAACAGGCATGTAAGTGTCAGAAAAACGATTTTTTTTATCATTGATTCAGTTTTTTAAAAAATAATAGCGAATGTAACGTTTTATATGTTACCATCCGGGATTTTGCGTCAGATTCTGGTTTACATTCATCTCGTGTTCCGGGAAAGGCAACAATTCGTGTTTCCCGGTTTTGAACCCGTACTCGGTATTGGTAACGGCTACCGATACCGTACCGTCGTTGTGTAAAGCAGGAATGGTTTTCCCTTGTTGGGCAAGTACCGATGCCGCATCACCCCACCGAACAAGGTCCTGGTAACGGCAGCATTCAAAGCAAAGTTCCAGGCGTTTTTCCTTCTTTATGTCTTCCAACGTAAGGCTGCCCAAGGGTTCCAGGCGGGCTCTGACACGTACCTGGTTGATATAATTCAGGGCAGAGGCCTGGTCTCCTGACAACAGGCAGGCTTCGGAGGCCAGCAATAACACCTCGGCATAACGCATCCATCTAAAATTGGTAGTGCTTGAAAAACCAAATGAATTGGTGACTACTTCATCTTCCGGAAAACGGAATTTCCATTGCATGAATCCTTCATTTCCATACAACGGGGTAGTAATCTCAATAGGAACATAGACCATTTCATAGGTTTCCCAGTTGAAAGCCCAGCCGCCACCCATCTGATCACGTGTTTTCATGGTATTGACCAGCCTGTGGCCTTCAGGGCCTTCCATTTCTATAAAAGCTTCATATAATGATTTGGTAGGATTGTAGAAACCCCATCCCGTATTCCATATTCCTTCGGGCATTCCTGTAAGGTGATCGGAACGCCAGTTAATCATCAGAGAGAAGAGTGTCGTTCCCTGGCTCCAAGCATTATCCGGATCGTTTAGAGCATTGGATTCAAAAATATTTTCCGGACCGAAATCAGTGGCCTCACGTAACAATTGACTAAAATCATCAACCAAGGCATATTTGTTTGAATTGATGACGGCTTTCAGGCTTGTAGCCGCTTCTGCATATTTTTCCTGGAAAATCTGCGCTTTTCCCAGGAAAGCCAAGGCAGCTTCCTTCGTCAACCTGGCACCAACGGCTTCCTGTCCGTCTACACTGCTTTTGGAAGGAAGAACGGTGGCGGCTTCGGTTAGGTTTTGCTCTACCCATGCCCACATGGTAGGGATATCCCCATTGGGTAACTGGTATTCATCCGCACCAAGAACGTGATCGGCAAAAGGGACGGGGCCCCAGAGGGAAATGAGCTCGGTCATGGCCCACGCACGGGCTGTCTTGGCCTCTCCCACAACCCTCGCTTTCACGTCTGTATCCGGTTCCACACGATCCACAATCAGGTTGGACATATAAATAATGCTGTACAGTCCGCTGAAAGCACTGCTGACCACGGTACTGGCCGTACTGAACCGGTACTCATTGATCATTTCATAATTGCTGTTGTCACCACGACCTCCACCTCCGCAATAGGTATCATCGGCAAGCATATTTTTTAAGTAGAACCAGTTGTAATACTGTCCTCTCCAAGTACTGTAAACGGCTGTAATGGCTTCCATTGCCTGTTCGTCTGTCTGATAGAAAGTCTCCTCTGAGAGGACTCCCCACTGATCAATATTCAAACGTTCGGTACAAGAATTGAGTACCAACAGGCCAAAAATCAAAGTAATTATATATTTTTTCATGGCTGTATTCATTTAGAAAGTGATGTTTAAACCGAACATAGTCTTCTTGGACATGGGGTATGCCCCTTTATCCAGGCCCATTCCGTATGTGGAGCCGTATGATGCGGCCTCGGGATCCATTCCTGGATAGGAAGTAAAACAGAACCAGTCGTCAAGTGATACATAAAAACGTAACGAGTTAACGGCAATCTTATGCATCCATTTCTGTGGCAACGAATAACCAAGCTGTATTTGCTTTATCTTGAAATAGGATCCGTCAAAAACATTGGCATCCGACATCCAGAATTTATCTTCATCATTACTTCCGGGACGGGGATAGAAGGCGTTCGTATTGCTTGGGGTCCAACGTCCTTCATAAAACATAGACAGCTTGTTTCCCTGGGGACGGTCCACGCGGTTGAGCAATGAAAAGATATCATTTCCCTGTGATCCCGCTCCAAAGAGTGTCAGGTCCAGTCCTTTCCAGGACATGGTTAAGGTTATCCCGTAGGTGAAATCAGGCAAGGCACTTCCTATCATGACTTTATCATCATCACTTACCAGCCCGTCACCGGTATGGTCTACAAATACAGGATCACCTGTCTGTGTGTCTATATGATCCAGCTGGTATCCACGCATATACCAAACCGGGTACCCGACTTCAAAAGCAGTCAGCCCGGAGTAAGTATGGTAACTACCGCCTGCAATACGACTGATAGACGGATCCAGGTAGGTGACTACATTCGTTACGGTTGAGAGATTACCCCTGATGTTGTAATTGAAATCCCCGATATTTCCCGTATAGCCCAGTTCAAATTCAAAACCGTGATTGTGTACGTTCCCGGCATTGACAGTAGTGCTGCTTACTCCGGTTTCGTAAGGAGGTGTCGTAGCCACCAAAAGGTCTTTAGTCTCTTTGGTATAAAAATCTGCCGTAAAGGTCAAACGGTCGTTAAACATCCTCAGATCTATACCAATATCTATCTGTTCCGAAGTTTCCCAACGGATATCCGGGTTAGTAAGACCTGTGGGTGCCGAACCAATATTGTAGGCAATTTCATTATAAAACGGATAAGTATAACCAGAAGCAATGGATGTGCGGTAACGGAAGCCTCCAAGGGGACCTATGTTCCCGTTCTGGCCCCAACTGGCACGTAATTTCAGGTAAGAAAGGAGGTTGTTGCCCTGCATAAATCCTTCTTTAGATACAACCCAGCCTGCCGAAACGGAAGGAAAAGTTCCCCATCTTTTCTCCACCGGAAGTACTGATGCATCAAAAGCGTCCCTGCGCAATACAGCCTGAAGCAGGTATTTGTCTCTGTAAGAATAGGAAATACGTCCGAAATAGGACATTTTGGCCGATTTTCCGAATCCCCCTCCTATGGTTCTGTTTGCCGTTGGATCAGAATAACCGATGTCGCGGAACAAGGGAAGATCTTTTGTAAGTTTATCCGTTCCGGCCGATGCATAATCATTCCGGCTTTCAGCAAAGGATACCCCCGCCATAAAATTAAGGCGGTGATTATCCAATTCCAGGTCGTAATTGGCAAAATTTTCCCATTGATAATACACGTTATTTCCGGCACTGCGGCTTAAGGTCATTTTACTACGGTATACCATATCGTTGGCATAGTACAATCCTCCGTATGATTTACTATTGTTGTACCCCAACCTGTAACCAAGCTTTGAGGTGATGGTCAGGCCTTTTATGGGGGTGAAATCGGCGAAAAAAGTTCCCAGCAGGTTGGCTCCCCAGGAATCGGATTGGGTAGCATCACGCATGATCATGGGATGTACCTGTTCAGCAGTAACAAATTGGGAAACTCCGTAATAATCCCCGTTTTCATTCTTCAGGTAATCGTTGTATAAAGCCACCCATGCGGGATCATTTTGATTGTTTTTCATGAACTGAGGCAGTTCGGAAGGACTGTATAAATTGGGAGTAAGAGGATCCATTGCCAAAACGGCGACCAGCAGGCTCCCGTATTCCGAACTTTCGCTGACAGACCGTGTATCCCATTTCTCTATGGAAGAAGTCATCCCAACGCGCAACCATTTCTTGATCTTGTAATCTGCATTTACCTGACCGGTAAGACGATGGTAAACATCCGCATCTCCGGCAACGATGCCGTTCTGATCCAGGTAATTGATAGAGGCAAAGAAACTGCCTTTTTCACCTCCGCCCTGGAATCCAAGGCTGTGACGTTGCATTAGTGAGGTTTCAAAAGCCACATTAGCCCAGTTGGTATCGGTCACTCCATCATATTTTTGATCGAACTCGGCTTGAGTAAACGTACCTGCTTCCACCATGTAATCCATGTACTGAGAGGCATTCATGACATCGGGGACCTTGGCCAGATCATTCAATACATATTGAAAATCGTAAAAGAGCCTTCCTTCACCCGCCCGTTTGCCGGAACGTGTGGTTACCAGTACTACCCCGTTACCGGCCTGGGCCCCGTATATGGCGGCAGAAGCTGCATCCTTGAGGACTTCAATGGATTCAATATTGTTGGGATCCAGGTAACCCATATCAGAGACCTGCAGTCCGTCCACCAGGATAATGGGATCTACAGAACCCGAATTGGAACTGATACCGCGAACCCTTATGTCCATGCCTTTTCCGGGTGCTCCGGATGTAGTAATAATCTGTACCCCGGCGGTCTTTCCCTGAAGTGCTTCTTCAACACGTGCGACTGAACGGTTTTCAATATCATCTGTATTGATCTTTGCAATGGCACCGGTTACGTCACTTTTACGTTGTACACCGTATCCGATGACCACCACATCTTCCAGGAAAAGAGCATCTTCCTGGAGTGTTATTTCAAACACACGACGATCGCCCACAGGGATTTCTGCTGTTTTAAATCCCACATAAGAAACAGCGATCGTAGCATTTTGAGGAACTAAAAGTTCAAATTTCCCGTCCTGATCCGTGCTTACTCCCCGTTGCAATCCCACAGCGGTAACATAAGCTCCGGGTAAAGGCAGACCGGTCTGGTCTATCACAGTACCACTGATCCTGACCTGTGCATCCTGCGCTGTAACACTTGCCGGCACAATCAGCAAAAAGCTGAAAACCAGCAAAGACAACATGATCACAGGGCCATAATTTAGTTTTTTCATAAAAATTGGTTTTGGTTATTAAATGATGGTTAGTTAGATTGTTGGTTATTTGATTTTTTGTTTATTTCAAGAATGAAGCTGATCAACTCTCTGTCGTGATGGTATTCCATCCGGCATTGGTTGTCGAATACCATAGTAGCTCCCGTTCCCGGATCGTAGGGATCCCATTCCGGTAACGTAGTAATGTTGGGATTGCCGCTGCGGGCAAAATTGATCCAGGCGCGACTCATTTTATCTGCAAGACGGGAAGCTTCTTCACCTCCTCCTGTCATGTGCCGGCTCCTGTGAATATTGTTAAAAACAAACGGCAATTCCATACAATGCATCGCACGCAGGGAGCCGTCCAGTACAGGGGATTCCCAACTGAATAAATACATATATACGGGGGCTCCTTTCTGACGTGCTTTCATTTCTGCCTGGTACAAAGCTCCCTGGCGAAAACGCGTATCAATATCAAACAAATCTACAGGCCGGAATCCCGGGTACGCCGCAGCAACGGCTTCAATAAAAGATTCTGTTTTATCCCCGTATTTTTGGTTTAGTATTTCCCGTGCCTTATGGAGATCAACATTTCTCAGGTCAGGCATATATGTACTTGCAGAGAATTCGTGGAGTGTTGTTCCTATTATCATAGGTATCTGTTTCGCCGTTTCTGGAGCCTCATGCTCAAAAGGCTGTTCGGGCAGAAAAATCCCGTCTATGGTCGGTGCCCATCCGAAGATCAGGGACTGAATACCATCGGCTTCAGCCTCTTTCCTGACTCTGTCCACTGCTTTTTCTCCTGCCTCAAGTAATGTGCGGTAAGGGATGTCTTTAAGCTGTTCTACCTGTGATGGCTGTAACCCCAGTATTCGTACAACTTCGATCCCTATTTTTCGTGAATATTTGGGTTCCATTGCCGATATCATGGAACCGCTTTGTACTATAGCCTTGTGAAATAAGCCGGAAGCCCGGGGCGTTCCCAGTAATGTGGACACTTTACCCCCTCCGCCTGATTGCCCGAAAATGGTCACATTCCCGGGGTCTCCTCCAAAGTTGGCAATATTGTCCCGGACCCATTCCAATGCCATAATAATATCCAGAATGCCCAGGTTCCCTGACATGGCATATTTTTCTCCGTAAGCCGACAAATCCAAAAATCCCAGGATATTTAACCTGTGATTCAGGGAAACAATAACAAGATCTCCACTGGAAGCAAGGGATGCACCATCGTATGCTGGCAACTCCTGGCCCGAACCTGCCGAGTAGCCTCCTCCGTGTAACCAGACCATCACAGGACGTTTTTTTCCGTCTTCCATGGCCGGTGTCCAGATATTCAGACGTTGACAGTCTTCACCGGGATACCCGTCATCCCAGTTGAATGCAAAAGCCTGTTCATCACTTTGCCATCCGGTTCGTATAGCTTGTGGACAAACCGGTCCGTAAGCACGGCAACTGAGTATACCATCCCAGGGGGTTGGTTGCTGAGGCAATTCAAATCTTTGTGCCATTGCATAAGGGATACCTTTAAAAATAAACAACCCATCTTCAATGAATCCGGCGACTTCACCGGCGACTGTCTGTACAACTGCTTCAGTGGAAGAAGCCTTAATCAGAGAAGATTTTTTTTCATTATGCACCTGATTCCCTGACCCCTGTGAACATCCGGTAACAACAGATGCAATGAAGAGTGTTATAAGACAGACTGTAGATTTCATGAGTATAAGATTTTGGTAATACAAAACTACAGACACACTTTCGTAAGGGTTTTCCGGATTTATTACATTTTTTCTTAATTTGTTCGTATACACTATGCATTTGTTTCTTGTTTGTTCATTTTTTATCACATTTTATCATAATTATCAAATTTCACTTTGAATTGCGTATTTTCGTCCTGAATTCAAGTTTGACCGGAATTATGACGATCCAACGTCTGATTACAACATTAGTTTTATTCCCTATTCTGCTATGCGGATGTAAAGGCACTACTTCATCGACTGAATATGCCGGTGAGTCTTTTTCACTTTCATCAAGTTTATCCAATCAGAACATCAGGTGTTTTGGAGAAGACAAAGACGGCTATCTATGGATAGGTACCGGAAGGGGGTTGAACCGTTACAACGGTTATGAATTCAGCCGCCACCTAAGGAACCGGGACTCCACAGCGCTAGTTGACAATCAAATACAGTATATTTTCAAAGATTCACGAAACAGGATGTGGTTCCTGACGGTAAACGGGCTGAGTCTCTACGGTTCTGACGGGCATTTTACCAATTATCCCGTAGAAGGTCCCAACCGGAATTGTCTTCAGCTTCTTGAAAATTCGGAAGGGACACTGTATTTGAACCTGGGTTCTTCCCTTTCTGTTTTTGATCAGGAGAGTAAAACGTTCAGGCACGTATTGCATTATGAATTTTCCGGCTTTCCCAATACTTGTCATATGGACCGCCTGGACAGGCTATGGCTGGTAACTCCGGCCAAAGTGTTTTGTTACAATTCCAAAACACTGGAATTGAACGCTTCATGGGAGACGTCAGGATATGTAACCTATTCCCATTTAAGAGATAATGGAGAACTCTGGCTTTCCGGGGAACAGTTTCTCTCCATTTTGGACACCCGGACAGGTGGTTATTCTTCTTTACCCCCAGGGATTACAGGCAACCGGATGTTGATGAATTCCCGAATAACAGGCATACAACCATACAACAGGAATTCTATGTTGATCAATACTACCGACCAGGGATTGTTCCTGTACCTGCCCCTTACGGATAAATTGCTCCATCAGCGTGACAAGGATTTTCCTTTTGATGTTCCGGATGCAGAAATCACGGCATTGTATGAAGACTCTCATTCCAATATTTTCATAGGAACTTATGACAAAGGGTTTTTTGTGAGCAATCCATCCCGCGAGTCATTTGGCAGAAACAACCTACTTACCAAAAGATTTGACGGCAAAAACACCGTTTCATTAGATACGGACAGCAACGGGAATGTGTGGATATCTACGCGAAGGGAGGGTGTTTCTGTTTACGACAGGGAGACTGATTTAATAGTGGATCTTTCGGATAGGATAGAAAGCGTGGCTCCGGGATTTTTAAATGACCCTTTGATCAACATCCATATAGCTCCCGATAATACGATTTGGCTCTATCATTATTCGGAACTGATAGCCCTGAAATACATCCGGGATAAAATCTTTCTGATAAAACGATTTACATCTCTTCCGTCCATCCTTTCAGTCACTTCGGACAAAAACGGGACGTTATGGATAGGCACTTTCAGCCACCAAATATATTATCTGAAACAAGGGTCTCAAAAAATAAAAACCCTGGATCTGTTTCATCCCGGATTTGTATATATCCCTCATATTCTCCCCCTATCCAACGGATCCCTTTTTATTCCAGGATTCAAACAAAATCCAAGAATCTTGTATCCCCAGGATATGCACTTTGAAGAACTGGATATCAATAAACTTTTTCCGGACCTGCCCTTAATCCCATCTGCCCTGATGGAAGATTCGGCGGGTATAATCTGGATGGGGACTGTGGGGAACGGCCTGATAAAATATATACCTGCCACCGGGGAAATTATCCCAATCAGGGATCTATCCTGCAACGACATAAGTGACCTGTTGGAAGACAATACCGGGCAGGTATGGATCAGCACACAATATGGATTGATCCGTTACGACAGAACAATAGATCAGTATTTTAGCTATACGGCCCTGGACGGTATATCAGGGAATCAATTTAATGAAAGGAGTGCCGTCAGATTGCCGGATAACACATTGATGTTTGGTGGAACACACGGTATTACTCATTTCAATCCCCTGGACATTGCTCAAAAAAGATCTGTTCCGTTATGTTTTGAATACCTGAAGATTCACAACAAATTGGTTATCCCATCCGAAGACGGACCTATTAAACGTTCCCTGACAGAAACTCCGGAAATAATTCTGGACCATACCCAGAACAATTTCAGTATATCCTTTGCCGCATTGGATTATCACAATGCAGCCCCGCGTGTGGAATATTGTTACCGTTTATCGGGTTTTGATAAAGAGTATATTGCAGCCGGCCAACACCGGGAAGCTTATTATTCCAATCTCCCGGCAGGTAAGTATACTTTTACAGTACAGATAAAGAACCATGATAACACCATAGCAGAAACTTCACGATCGCTTTCAATAAAGGTCAAAACCCCGCCCTGGTTCTCCTGGTGGGCATGGCTTCTGTACGGGTTGTCGGGGGCTCTGATCCTGGGAAGCATACTTGCTCTGTATCTGAGGATCAGGAAATCCAGAATAAAAACCCGGCAAATTGAAATGGAGCGGGAACGGGAAATCCGGCAGAATGAGACCAACATGAAATTCTTTTCTAACATTTCCCATGAATTCCGAACCCCTCTGACCATGATCGCCGGCCCCATATCTACGTTGGCCAACGATAAAACGATCTCTGAAGAAAACAGGCAGTTGGTATGTATCATCCAGCGCAGTGTCCGGAGAATGCTAAAGCTGATCAATCAGTTGCTGGATTTTTATAAACTTGAAAACGATACGCTCAACCTGCGGGTCAGAAAAGCAGACATCATTGAGCCGATAAATAAGTTGGTGGATATTTTCAGGATCAATGCTGCTGAAAAAGATATAACCCTGCGTACCAAAGGGCTGGAAGACACATTCCTTACCTGGATTGACGAAGATAAGATTGACAAGATTATAGGAAATCTGCTGGCCAATGCGGTAAAATTCGCCACTCCCGGCAAAGGACGTATAGAGGTGACTTTTGATGTGATAGACAGTAAAGATGCTGCAAAGAGTTTTGACCTTGACCAAACTGCAAGACCTGTATCCTCCTGGTACGTTAAATTATCGGTTGCCGATAATGGTCCGGGATTCGACAACAAAGACCTGGCAAGGGTTTTTACCAGGTATTACCAAATGGAACGTCAGAAAACCGGATTTCTTTCCTGGGGGACCGGAATTGGATTGTATTACTCAAGGCGTCTGGTTGAAACACATCACGGATTGATTAAAGCTGAAAATAAACCCGACGGGGGTGCCATGCTGACTTTTATCATTCCGGTGGATGAAACCGCCTACGAACCTTCAGAACTGGATTTCTCTGAAGCCCCTGCAGACGCGGCTGCTGCCTTAAACCCGTCCGGATCCTATACCGACATGATTCAGGAACAAAAAGAAAACAACAAAGAACTGCCGGTGATTCTTCTGGTAGAAGACGACACAGATGTAGCTCATTACCTGAAAATGCTTCTGCGTCCTCATTACCACGTTGTTCATGAATTTGAAGGACAAACAGCTTTGAATTCTATGGAGACCACCTTACCGGATCTGATAATCAGCGATATAGTAATGCCGGGCATGGATGGTTTTACATTTTGCCGCATTATTAAAGAGAATCTCAGTTACAGTCATATCCCGGTCATACTGCTCACAGCCAAAACAACAACGGAAGAAAAAGTCAGCGGATTTGAGGCAGGCGCAGACGCTTATATTACAAAACCGTTTGAACCACCTTACCTGGAAGCTGTTATTAAATCACAACTCAAAAACAGGGAAACCCTGCACCGCCTTCTTGAAAGAACCACAAAACCACCCCTGGATGTTGATGATAAAGAGTTGTTGCCCCAGAATAAACAGTTTTTGAAAGACTTGTACGATCTCATGGAAAAAGAATTGTCCAACCCGGAACTCAATATTCAAAAAATGACTGAAACACTGAAAATCAGCCGGACCAAATTCTATTATAAGGTTAAAGGACTCACCGGGATGAATCCCAATGTTTTCTTCAAGAAATACAAGCTGAACCGGGCCGAAGAATTATTGGCTACCGGCAAATACAATATTTCGGAAGTGGCTGATCTTACAGGATTCAGTACGCTTTCCCATTTCTCCATCAGTTTCAAGAAGCACTTTGGGTCAGCCCCCAGCGAATACCACAGGAAGTAAACAGTATCATCAGATCAAGCCTGCAGCTTTTTGTACTTAAACGGTTTGATCTCTGTTCCCAGGCGCCGTTTCCGGTTTTCTTCGTATTCACTGTAGGAGCCTTCAAAGAAATACACTCCGGAATCGCCTTCAAAAGCCAGGATGTGTGTGGCTATGCGGTCCAGAAACCACCGGTCATGAGACACGATCACGGCACAGCCGGCAAAACTTTCCAACCCTTCTTCCAGCGCACGGATGGTGTTGACATCCACGTCGTTGGTAGGCTCGTCCAATAAAAGAACATTGGCGTTTTCCTTCAGTGTCAGGGCCAGATGCAAGCGATTTCGTTCCCCACCACTCAGAATTCCGCATTTCTTTTCCTGATCGGCTCCCGAGAAGTTAAAGCGGGAAACATACGCCCTTGCGTTTACCTGCCGGTTTCCCAGCTGGACGTATTCCGAGTTTTCGGCAATGGTCTGGTAGACCGTTTTGTCCGGATCAATTTGTTTGTGCTGTTGGTCCACATATGCCAGACGCACGGTCTCCCCTATCCGGAAATTCCCGGCATCGGGCGTCTCGGTTCCCATGATCAGGCGAAAAAGAGTGGTTTTCCCGGCCCCGTTGGGTCCGATGACTCCCACGATCCCTGCAGGAGGCAATTTGAAATTCAGGTTCTCGAACAAAAGCTTATCCCCGTAAGCCTTAGAAACCCCTGAAGCTTCAATGACATTGTCTCCCAGCCTGGGCCCGTTGGGAATAAATATCTCCAGACGTTCTTCCTTTTGCCGCCCGTCCTCGTTAAGCATTCTTTCATAAGCCCCCAGACGTGCCTTGGATTTTGCGTGGCGGGCTTTGGGCGCCATACGCACCCATTCCAGTTCGCGTTCCAGTGTCTTGCGCCGTTTGCTTTCCTGCTTTTCTTCCATGGTCAGACGAATGGTTTTCTGTTCCAGCCAGGAAGAATAATTGCCCTTCCAGGGAATGCCTTCACCACGGTCCAGTTCCAGGATCCAACCGGCTACATTATCCAGGAAATACCTGTCGTGGGTAACCGCTATCACCGTTCCTTTGTATTGCTGCAGGTGGGCTTCCAGCCACTGTACACTCTCGGTATCCAGGTGGTTGGTGGGCTCGTCAAGCAAAAGCACATCGGGTTCCCTGAGCAACAGGCGGCACAATGCCACCCGGCGCCGTTCCCCGCCGCTCAGGTGTTTGACAGAAGATTCGGCCGGCGGGCATTGCAAGGCGTCCATAGCACGCTGCAATTTGGAATCCAGATCCCACGCCCCGGCGTTGTCTATCTGCTCGGTCAGCTCGCCCTGGCGAAGGATCAGATCGTTCATCTGTTCGTCGCTCATAGGCTCGGCAAACTTCAAATTCACTGCTTCGTATTCTTTCAGCAGGTTGACCACATCCTGCACCCCTTCCTGCACCGTTTCCATGACGGTTTTGGAATCGTCCAGATGCGGTTCCTGTTCCAGGTAACCCACAGAATAACCGGGAGCCCAGACGACTTCCCCTTCCGTTCCCGACTCTATTCCGGCTATGATCTTAAGCAAGGTGGATTTCCCGGATCCGTTCAACCCTATCACCCCGATCTTTGCCCCGTAGAAAAAAGACAGGTAAATGTTCTTAATGATGGTTTTATTGCTTGAAGGCAGGATCTTGCTGACCCCGTTCATTGAAAAGATCACTTTTTCATCTGCCATGATCAAAATTTTTTAACGCGAAAATGACAATAGGGATGGTGTCCCGTTTTATCGTAATAATGTTGGTGGTATTTTTCGGCAGGCCAGAAACGGGAAGCAGGGGTCAGGGCGGTATTTACCGTATGGCCCTTGTCCCTGAGTATCTGCATGAGTTTTTGTGCAATCACCCGTTGTTTGTCGTTCAGATAAAATATCTCTGACCGGTATTGCGGTCCTATGTCAGGTCCCTGTCCTCCAATTTGCCCGGGATCGTGGATCTCGAAAAACAATTTACACAACTCCTCAAAACCGGTCAGCACCGGATCAAATTCCACTTCCACCGCCTCGGCATGGCCTGTCGTGTGTGCTTTTACTTCTTCGTACAAAGGGTTTTCCTTATGGCCTCCTATAAACCCGACTGTTGTATTTATTACTCCGGGAGCCCGGTCCAGGTAATGTTGCACACCCCAGAAACAGCCTGCTGCAAATATTGCTTTTTCCATGGCGCAAAGATAAGAAAAAGGAGTGTTATCTTTGCAGTATGCATCCACTGGAAAAAATGATCCGGGAAGGGGAACATGCCGGGCAGGATTTCAAATATTTTCTGAACGATGCCAAAAAGATCGCTCGTTCCCTGGCTGCCTTTGCCAATACCGAAGGAGGAAGGCTCCTAGTGGGAGTAAAAGATAACGGGAAAATAGCCGGACTGAAACACAAAGAAGAGGAAGTATATGTGGTAGAAGCGGCTGCCCATGTTTTTTGCAGACCTGTGGTGAAATATGCAACACGGTTTTGGGAATATGAGGGCAAAACCGTAATGGAAGTTCATATTCCCAAAAGCATGAAAGCCCCTCACACCGCTCCTGATGAGACAGGAAGGTATGCGTGTTATATCAGGAAAAATGATGAAAATAAAGTGGCCTCTGAACTTGAGGCCACCGTACTGAAAATGACACATTCTGTCAAACCGCTGACTTTTACAATGGACAGCCGCCACAAACGATTGCTGGAAGTGTTGCGAACGTATGACCACAGCCTTGGTTACGATATTGAAGCATTGTCGCGGTTAAGTCTTTTGACCAGAAAGGAATGCATAGCTGCCCTGGCAGGGTTGATCGCCAGCGGGACCATTCACACGTCCAGGTAACCTCTGATCGCATCTACGTATACTCGGAACGCGTCCACCCCCTTTTGTGTTATCCGGCATACCGTCCTGGGTTTCTTCCCTTTGTAGGTTTTCTCTATTTCAATATATCCCGCATTCTGAAGTTTATCCAGCTGAATGCTCAGATTCCCCGAAGAAGCGCCTGTCCTTTCCTGCAGGTATACAAAATCAGCTTCTTCCAAAGTAACCAGGACCGACATTACAGCCAGTCTTAATTCTGAATGCAACAGGGGATCTAACTGGTTAAGCATTGTTCCTGCGATTTTTATTGGAAGCATAATGTAAAATGTGACCCGGAATTACCATCATAACGGCAAATGCAGCAGCAATGACAACCATACCGGTAATACCCGTGAACCAAATGAGTGCAAATGAGGTAAGCACACCCAGAATACCGCATATGATCAACGGGGCATACCGTACAAGCAGACCCGAACAACTTACGCCAATGGCTGCCAGAAGCGTCATAACAAATGATGCCGGAAATCCGCGTACCAGAAATGAAGGCACCATGCACAGCATCATCACACCGGCCAAAAAGATCCATATCTTTCCAATGAGGGATCCCATATGGGATTGTGAGACACCCTCTCTTCGGGTACGGGCACTCCCGGCCAAACCGTAAATAAGCCATCCGATCACGGGAATGGCTATCCATAACAGGTGGAACATGTAATTTCCAGTTTGTGTAATGGCAAGCCAGACGGCCAGGGTTGTCACAATACTGGTATAACCGAATATCAGCATCGGTAATGCTGCGTTTTTTTCTATTCCCTTGCGGGTGTTGTCGATCATCCTGGTGATCAACTCCAGACTTTCTTTTTCATTCATAATTTTTTCCATGCTTAAAATGTTATGTTGCCACAAATATAAAGTACTTTATTTTATAAACCTAATATTTTTACAAAATCTTTATATATTTGCATTGTGATATACTTGTTTCACATATCCTCTATGATAATGCGAATGCATCTTTAAGATGCAATTCCGCCCGGGACATTTTCCCTGTCCCACCCCAATTTCCTTATTTATAACTATAAATTTCGCGACATAATGTCTGTTTTTGATCATTTTGAGACCTTGCAGGTCCATGCCGGACGTATTTTGGATCCGGCCACAGGTGCATGTGCCACCCCCCTGTACCAGACCTCGGCTTTTCGTTTTAACGACATGGCACAGGCTGCCCGTCTTTTTGAACTGAAAGAAGACGGGTTTATTTATTCCCGCCTTTCCAATCCCACGGTACGTGTACTGGAAGAACGGGTCGCGGCCTTGGAAGAATGTGTGGCAGCCGTGGCTACTTCATCGGGACAGGCTGCCCACTTTCTGACATTTCAGAACCTGGCCGTGCCCGGCGACAACATCATAACCTTCCCGTCATTGTACGGCGGAACACATACATTGTTCAGGGACCGTTTTCGTAGTTTTGGGATAGATTTCCGCTTTGCCGTCGGCAAACAACCTTGCGATGCAGAAACATTGATTGACGATCGCACCAAAGGTTTGTTTGTAGAGACCATAGCCAACTCGGATTATTACGTTCCCGAGTTTGAAGCTTTGGCAGAAATTAGCCAAAAACACAACATCCCCCTGATCACAGACAATACTTTTGGAGCGGGCGGGTACCTGTTTCGTCCGGCTGCTTACGGAGCAGCTGTTATCACCCACTCGGCCACAAAATGGATAGGCGGCCACGGGAACAGCATTGCCGGCATAGTGGCAGATGCAGGGACTTTTAATTGGGATAACGGCCGTTTCCCGAATTTGACAGAAAACTGTGATTCTTATCACGGATTGAACTTTTGGAAAACATTCGGAAAGAAAACATTTTCTGCCCGCGCAAGGGCGTTAGGATTGCGGGATTGGGGCTGTTGCCTTTCACCCTTTAACGCCCTGCTCATCCTCCAGGGTATAGAAACATTGTCTTTGCGTATGCAGCGAGCTATGGACAACGCAATGGAACTTGCCTGCTGGCTTGAAAAACAAGACAGGGTCGCTCATGTCAGTTACCCGGGATTGAAATCGCATCCTTCGTACCTCAATGCTAAAAAATATTTCAAAAACGGGGCGGGTGCCGTACTGAGTTTTACTTTAAAAGGAGATCGCAGCACTACAGCCCAATTCGTAGAACGGCTTCAACTGATAACCCACCTGACGAATGTCGGAGACAACAAAACCCTGATCACGCACCCGGCTTCCACAACACACGGACAATTATCGGACAAAGAACTGGAACAGGCAGGCATTGGTCCCGGTACATTACGTATTTCCGTTGGTATAGAACATATTGACGATCTGAAAAAGGATTTGTCCGGATCATTAGCAAAATGCGCCCGATGAAAGAAAATACGTTTTTCTATAAAGATCCTTTCAAACTGGAATGCGGAGATGTACTTCCCGGCATTAAGATCACGTATCATTGCAGTGAAGGTTCCCCGGAAGGAAGAAAAGTCATCTGGATATGCCATGCCCTTACAGCCAATTCCAACCCGCAGGAATGGTGGCCGACTCTGGTTGGTCCCGGCAAATTTTTTGATCCCGGCAAACACTACCTGGTCTGCGCCAACGTACTGGGTTCGTGTTACGGATCAACCGGTCCCGATGCAGCCGGATTCCCCCTGATCACTATCAGAGACATGGTCAACGCCCATGAATTGTTACGCCAACACCTAAATATCACAACAATCCATCTGCTGATTGGGGGCTCAAGCGGGGGTTACCAGGCCCTTGAATGGAGCATCATTCACCCCGATCTCATTGAAAACCTCTGCCTGATAGCCTGCAATGCCCGGGTCAGTCCCTGGGCGACCGCCTTGAACGAAGCGCAACGCATGGCGCTCCGTGCTGATCCCTCTTTTGGGCAGTCAGATGAACCCCGGGGAGGAAAACGGGGACTTGCCGCCGCCCGTGCCATGGCTTTGTTATCTTACAGATCTTACGAGGGTTACGGGAGAACACAAGCCGAGTTGTCTGCCGATGCGCTGTTGGCAACCAGAGCTTGTTCGTACCAGCAGCACCAGGGGGAAAAACTTACCAGTCGCTTTTGCCCGCACAGCTATTATTCCCTGACCCTGAGCCTGGATTCACACAACGTGGGACGTGGACGCGGCAGCGTGGAGGCCGCTTTGTCAGGTATTCGTGCACGAACGCTATGTATAGGTATAGACAGCGACCTTCTTTTTCCTTTAGCCGAGATAAAATATATGGCCCGTCACATTCCCGGAGCCGTTGCAGATATCATATCGTCTGACTTTGGACATGACGGTTTTTTACTTGAACACGAACAAATTACATCATCATTATGCAGGTTCTTAAATTCGGAGGCACATCGGTAGCAGATGCCTATTCCATCAAACAGGTAATGGAGATCGTCAAAAAAGCTTCCGCCCGGGATAAAACAATAGTTGTGGCTTCGGCACTGAGTGGTGTTACGGACGCCCTGATAGAAACAGGGAACCTTGCCGGCCGGGGGGATGACACTTATCTACAGGCGATCGTGGAGCTTGAAAAAAGGCACCGATTGCTGGTTACAGACCTTGTTCCGAAAGATTTCAGGGACGACGTGCTGACAACACTTTCGCTGTTGTTTGAAAAACTTAGGGATGTTTGCCGGGGAGCCTGCCTGATCAGGGAGATCAGCCGGTCTACCTCGGATCTTATTTCGGGATTCGGAGAGTTGTTTTCTACCAGGATCCTGGAAGCAAAGTGCAATTCCATGGGGATGAGCTGCAAGTGGATAGATGCACGGCAGATCATCCAAACAGAACCAGCGTCCCACCGGGCACTGATAAACGTCAATACGGCCGTTACCTTTAAAAATATCCGGGAGATGCTGCTGAACAATCCGGCCAAGATCCTGATCCTGCCCGGGTTTATTGCCTCGGACCCGGAAGGAAGGACCACCACACTGGGCAGGGGCGGTTCCGATTATACCGCTTCTTTGTTGGCCGTGGGAGGAAAAGCAAGGATGCTATGGATATGGACAGACGTAAACGGGATGATGACCGCCGATCCCGGAATTGTGCCCGATGCCCGCACCATAGAGCATATCTCCTACAAAGAAGCACTGGAAATATCCCATTTCGGGGCACGTGTAGTATATCCTCCCACTATTCAGCCGGTTGTAGCTAAAGGAATCCCTATTATGGTGAAGAACACGTTTGATCCCGACGGACCCGGAACACTTATAGAGGGGAACCCGCCTGAAGGACAGGATAAGATCAGGGGCATCTCAGGGAGCAACCGGATAGCCCTTCTTTCCATGGAAGGCAGCGGAATGGTTGGCATACCGGGGTATTCAAGTCGATTATTCAACACCCTGACGCAACAACAGATCAACATCATCCTCATCACACAGGCGTCTTCTGTACATACCATGTTGGTGGCCATTGACGAAAAAGATGCCGAAAAAGCACGCCGGGCAGCCGATGAAACCTTTGCCTACGAAATCTCCTTGCATAAAGTAGAACCCCTGAAGGTGGAATGCGGTTTTTCCATAATAAGTCTTATAGGAGATGATATGAAAAACCAGTCGGGAGCGAGTGGCCGCATGTTCGAAGCCATAGGCAGACGTAATATAACCATCCGGGCCATTGCCCAGGGATCTTCAGAAAAAAACGTTTCCGCCGTAGTCGGGACATCTGATGTCAAAGAAGCCATTGGGGCGGTACACGAAGAATTTTTCGGGTCCCCCAGAAGGCAGATCAATTTATTCATCGCCGGCTGGGGCAATGTTGGAAAAAGTCTGACCCGGATGATCTTCGATCAAAAAGAAGCCCTTATGCAGGAAGAGAACCTGGTCCTGCACATAGCCGGTATATGCAACAGTAAAAAAATGGTATTTCAAAAAGAAGGGAACAGTTCCTTTGACATTTGTGAAGCTCTCTCCAAAAGCGGGATGCCTAACAGCAACGGCAGTTTCCCGGACACCATGATAGAAATGAATCTCAGGAACAGTGTTTTTGTGGACTGTACATCCGATCATTATATAGCTGCACGTTATGCGGACATTCTGGAAGCAGGCATTGCGGTAGTCACGTGCAACAAAATTGCCAATTCACTGGATATGGATTATTACAAACGATTACGGTGTGCATCACGCAAGGAAAACACGCCTTTTCTGTATGAAACCAACGTAGGAGCCGCCCTTCCGGTAATTTCCCTTATAAGGCAATTGCGTCGCAGCGGCGATACGCCGCACAAAATTGAAGCCTGCCTGTCCGGAACGCTGAATTATGTATTCGGAAAATACGACGGGTCCGTTCCTTTCCATGAAATTGTGGAAGAAGCTTCCCGACTGGGATATACCGAGCCTGACCCCATGACCGATCTTTCGGGAACCGATGTCTTGCGTAAAGCGCTGATCCTGGCCCGTGAATGCGGTCTTCAGGCTGAAGAAGGGGAAATAGAGACAAGACCTTTCATTCCTGCTGAATGGCCCAATGAGGATCATTTTAAAAAGCTCCTTCATAAAAGCCTGAACAGTGGGAGTAAATTGCGGTATGTTGCCCGGATTGAAAACGGGATCATTCAAACAGGCCTTGAACAGGTTCCCGCATCGCATCCTTTTAGCGATCTCCGCGGAACAGACAGCAGTATAATTCTGTACAGCAGGCTTTACCCGGACGGAGTGCGTATAGAAGGAGCCGGTGCCGGTGCAGAGCAAACTGCTTCCGGGTTGTTGAACGATATACTTCAGACAAAATGAAAAAAAAGGTAATGGTTGCCGGTGCCACCGGACTGGTGGGCAAGATAATGACAAAAATTCTGGAAGAAAGGAACTTCCCGGTAGACAGCTTTATTCCCGTAGCCTCGGAGCGTTCTGAGGGTAAAACGGTCGTTTTTAGCAACAAGTCTGTTCCCATTCTCGGCTTTCAGGAAGCCCTTGCTCTCAAACCGGATATTGCACTCTTCTCGGCAGGAAAAGAAGTTTCCCGCATCTGGGCTCCACGCCTGGCCGAAACAGGCTGCCGGGTGATTGACAATTCTTCCTGCTGGAGAATGGACCCCGATATAAGGCTTGTGGTGCCCGAGATCAACGGGCACCTTCTCTCGGCAAAAGACAGGATCATTGCCAATCCCAACTGTTCCACCATACAGATGGTAATGGCTTTGACTCCTCTTCACCAACACTACGGCCTTCGCAGGATAGTGGTTTCCACGTACCAGTCTGTGACCGGATCCGGACAGAAAGGATTGGAACAACTTCTGGCAGAAAGAAACGCACGCATGACGGATCACAACACGGACGTCCCGCTTTCAGTATACCCGCGTCCCATAGATTTGAATGTGATCCCGCAAATCGGAACTTTTCTGGAAAACGGGTACACGGAAGAAGAAATGAAAATGATACAGGAAACACAAAAGATCCTGGACGATCCCGGGATCAGGGTCTCTGCAACAACCGTGCGGGTTCCTGTTAAGGGGGGGCACAGTCTTTCCGTAAACGCATCTTTCAAGAAGTCTTTTAACATGGAAGAAGTCTATGCGCTGCTGAAATCATTTCCCGGGTTGAAAATCAGGGAAAACGGGACAGATCCCGGCTTTGTAACTCCCATGGAAGCCGAAGGCAGGGATCCTGTATTCGTGAGCCGGATACGACGGGATTTATCCTTGGATAACACACTGGATATGTGGATTGTAGCCGACAACTTGCGTAAAGGGGCTGCCCTCAACGCCGTACAAATAGCAGAGAAACTGTTGTCATTCTGATCCAAAGGGAAGAAGCGGCCATGTATACCTTAATGACCGGAGTCGTTCCCTGGTAAGCGAATCGATATTATCGGCTGAAAAAGGTACTATGTTTACGTCTCTTGTAAAAACACCGGGATCACGTCCGTATTTGTAATCATAAGAGAACCGACCTGCAGAATCCAATATCCAGTTAAGACCGGGATCTTCAAGAGGAACAGAAATGTAAAAAGCGGCTTGAGTCTTCCCCATTTTTAATGTGAGCAAACTGTCTTTTACCAAAGTGGTATATAATTCCCGGGCAGTCTCAAATGCAGGATCAATAAGAATTACCTTTTCATCTATAAGGTCCCTGTACGGGTATTGTCCGCCTTCGTTGTATTCCCTTAATTCAGATAACATCAGTGACAGGGTGTGGCTTTCATACGGGAAATGGGTGCAGCCCAGGACCAGGTATCGCAACGGCTGCGGATTCTTTGAGTTTCTGAGTTTCTCTACCAGGCTCAATAAATGATACCGGGCATAATTTCCTGCACTGTTCAGTTGCAAATCATAAGGTTGATCCACACTTCCCCTGTATAACATATGATTGGAGGAGAAGTCGAATCCGTAAGCCGGCAACAGGTTGGCGTCTATCTTGTATTCAGGGTGCCCGGAGGAAGGGCCCCGGTACTCTTCACGTGGAGCAATGGCTTGGGGATCAACGAAATCTTTTTCCGAGTCCACCGCCTCGGCAAATCCTGCCGCCCCGTGGCTTATGATCTGCAAATCACCGGTATAACCACGTTCTTTGGCCAGGGCTTTGAACGTATTTTCATACCCTCCCGAGGCAATGGTTCCGACCGTGGCAAGCACCCCGATCGCCAAATCTTCGTTGCGATCTATCCTGTCCAAAGTAGCATTAACTCCCGCATTGATCACCCCTATGGCTTTGATTCCCGATCCGCTTTTATCCAGAAAATCCGATATATCTTCCAGGCCGTAGGCAGTTGCCGTATTGCACGCAACAACAATTATTTTCACCTGGTGGCCCAAAAGAAACAACGCGTCTTTTATGATCAGTTCGCGCAGGAAATCAGTTTTTCCTTCTGCGGGGTAATTCCCGTAAGGCATATTGGCCTGATCTGCCAGGTATATAAAATTTTCCCCTTCCAGCAAGCGGCTGGAAAGTATTGCCTCCAGCACAGTCAATCCGCCGGTTCCCGAATCAAAAACTCCTACCGGTAAGTGGTTTCTTAATGGCGGGTAAGCCGAAAAGTCTGTATAAAAAAAGGAATTTGTATCATTCAGAGCCGCATCAACTACCGGAATATATGCCGGTTTGCCCTGGCAGGCGGCTACAAGTACCCAAAGGATCAGCAATACATGTTTTTTCATACGATTAAAATGAATTATATCCATCACTGTTAATTATCAATGGCATAAAAAACCGGCTCTCTCTTTTTGTAGTAAACACCGTAACGGAATCCGCAATGCTTCAGGACCTCAGAATAATATTCAAAATTCTCTCCTATCCTTTCCGGCGAATGGGCATCGGATCCCAGGCTTACGGCGGCCCCTCCCAATTCCCTGAACCGTTTGAGGATGTTGACATCCAGCACAGGTGTTCCGTGTGCGAAGGACTGGTAGGTTTTGGTATTGATCTCGAACGTTTTTCCGTTCTCAGCCAGAATACGCAGTATGGGATCCAGGATATCTCCGAATGTTTTGAGTGAGATCTCGTGTTCCTTGTAAGGTGAATAACGGGCTATATAATCAAAGTGCCCCAGGATGTCAAAATCCCTGAAAGTGCTGATACAGTCAAAAATATCCTGTAAATAGATACCGTAGGCTTCCCGGAATGCATATCCGTCATAATACTTCCCGTGATAGGGGTCATGCCCGCGGACAAAATGCATAGAAGCGATCACGGTATCGAATGTATGCTTTTTCATAAAGGCATCTATCGCATCCATGCTTACAGGCTGGATACCTATTTCAACTCCCTTGAGGATTTCCAGTCCGGGATAGGCTTTTTTCAGGTTTTCGATTTCCGATTGTTGACTTTCCACATGAAAAGTAAACCTGTGGATTCCCTTTGGAGGATCAAAATCATAATGATCCGAGAAACAAATCCCCCGGAAAGACAGTTCCCTGGTCTTTTCCGCAGCTTGGTACATATTCATCCGGCTGTCGGGAGAATGATGCGAATGGGTATGATTGTCAAAAAGGATCATATTAAAAGGATCTTTTTTTTAAAAACGGCGGGAATCTCTGTTGTCATACAGGACTCCCGCCGGATAACAGTATTATGTCAACTATGGGTCATCAGGCGTTTTTGAACGCTTTGAGACCGGCAAAATGAGACACTTTACCCAGCTCGTATTCAATACGCATCAGCTGGTTGAATTTTTCAATACGTTCGCCGCGGCAACCGCTTCCTGTTTTGATATGACCGGCATTGACGGCAACCACCAGGTCTGCAATAAAGCTGTCTACGGTTTCACCGCTACGGTGTGAAACAAAGCAATTGTAGGAATTCTTGTTTGCCAGTTCTATGGTTTCCAGTGTTTCTGTAACGGTTCCTATCTGGTTCAGTTTTATAAGTATGGAATTGGCCACCCCGTTTTCTATACCTTTTGCCAGGATCGTTTTGTTTGTACAGAAAAGATCGTCTCCCACGAGCTCGATTTTATTTCCGACTGTCTCTGTGAGGTTTTTCCAACCTTCCCAGTCGTTTTCGGCCAATCCGTCTTCTATGGAAACAATGGGATATTGCCTTACCCAGTCTTCCCATATCTTTACCATTTCTTCACTCGAAACGAGTTTCTGTGAGCTCTTGAAGAATTTGTATTTTCCGTCTTCCCACATTTCGCTGGCTGCAGGGTCCAGGCAAATACTTACGTCTTCACCGGGTTTGTAACCGGCTTTTACGATTCCTTCCAGGATCATTTCCACTGCCTGCTCGTTCGTTTTCAGATCCGGCGCAAAACCGCCTTCGTCCCCTACGCCTGTGCTCAGGCCTTTTGCTTTCAGCACACTTTTAAGGGCATGGAATACCTCGGCACCCATCCTTATGGACTCACGGAATGAGGGGGCATTGTGGGGAGCAATCATGAATTCCTGAAAATCAACGGTATTATCGGCATGTGCCCCGCCGTTGATGACGTTCATACAAGGTACGGGCATAAGGTAAGCATTGCTGCCGCCCAGGTATTGGTATAGAGGTATGTTCAGACTTTGTGCACCTGCGCGGGCAAAAGCCATGGAGACACCCAGAATGGCATTGGCACCCAATTTGGCCTTGTTGACCGTTCCGTCCAGGTCTATCAAAAAGTAATCCAGATCCCTTTGGTTAGTAAAACACCTGCCTTCCAGGGCTTTTGCAATAGTGCTGTTTACATTGGATACGGCTTTCAGGACTCCTTTTCCGCCATAGCGTTTTTTATCGCCGTCCCGCAATTCAACCGCTTCCCTTTCTCCGGTAGACGCACCACTGGGAACCATTGCCGTAGCACGTGCTCCGTCATCAAGCATCAGATTTACTTCTACAGTTGGATTGCCTCTTGAATCTAATATTTCAATAGCTTCAACTTTTTTGATTTTCATTGTTCGTTCCTCCAAAATTAATGTTTTTGTATCCGGCAAATTTACAGTAAAAAATGAATCCTAAAAAAGAACCCGTAAAAAACCCGTAGTTTCTTATCCATTTTTTAAATGAAATCTGTCGCCTGGTAAACATATCGCCTGGGAAACATGTCGCCTGGGAAACAATCTGTCACCTGGTGAAATCGTTGCCAGATAAACGGCGGGATAGATGTTTCAACTTTGGCCACGATCAATCCGCGCCCTATCAACTTGTCCGGGTTCCCTATCAACTTGTCCAGGTTCCCTATCAACTTGTCCGGATATAGAAATATGAAACAAAAAAGTTTCAGAATAGAAGCCATAAAGAGAAACCAGCAGTTAGAAATCCATGAAATCAGAAGTTGGAAATCCGTGGAAACAGTTTGCCTTTATTGGCGTGACAGGGATATTCTTCCGGGCTGCTCGTTCCAGTCAACCCCTGACAGGGATTAGACTTGGTAAGTAAACCAGAATCATGGATAACAACCTGAAGTCAACAAATATCAGTTATAATTTATAAACCGAGTCAACTTTTCCCAGAGATAAGACATCCAGGCAGTCAACCAAAATCAGGAAACTACAGATGGCAGAAAATCAGGGTTCTGTCCTCAAAAACAGCCTTATATGAGGATGGATGGCAGAAAAACAACGTTCCGTCCTCAAAAACGGCCTTATATGAGGATGGATGGCAGAAAATCAGGGTTCCGTCCTCAAAACAGGGCCTAAACGAGGATGGATGGAAGAAAATCAGGGTTCCGTCCTCAAAAAAAGCCTTATATGAGGATGGATGGCAGAAAAACAACGTTCCGTCCTCAAAAACAGCCCTATATGAGGATGGATGGCAGAAAATCAGGGTTCTGTCCTCAAAAACAGCCTTATATGAGGATGGATAGCAGAAAAACAACGTTCTGTCCTCAAAAACAGCCTTATATGAGGATGGATGCACAAAAAGAAGCCTCTCGCAAACACGAGAGGCTTCTTTTTTGTGGTGCCACCGGGAATCGAACCAGGGACACAAGGATTTTCAGTCCTTTGCTCTACCAACTGAGCTATGGCACCATTCTTGAACGGGGGAACAAAGGTAAAAATTTATTTATTGCCCGCAAAATAATTTTTTGTTATTAAACCATTTGCGTCGAACCCAATCAAATGAGTACATTTGTCGAATTTTTCACCAAAAAAGACTATTGAATCTATAAACATGAAAAAGAGGAATATCATCATTTGGAGCTCCGTGGCCGTGATCGCCATTGTGCTGATCATCGTTTTCACAACGGGCAAAAAAGACGGCTACCAACCCCAGATAGTCAAAGCACAGAGAGGATTGTTCGAGATCATTGTTACGACAACCGGGGAACTGGAAGCAGAAAACAATATTAAAATTGAAGGTCCCGCCGGCATGCGTGCCCGTAATGTACGTATAGGAGATGTGGAAATTCAGGATCTGGTCCCGGAAGGTACCGTTGTGAAAAAAGGCGACTATGTAGCAACACTTAACAGGACCTCGGCAGACAACACGCTGAAAGACAGGGAAGACGAATACGAAGCACTTCTTGCCAGATACGAAAGGACTCTTCTTGATACTTCATTGACACTTAGAAAACTGCGTGACGACATAGAGAACCAACGCTTTACAATTGAAGAAGCCCGTATTGCCGTGGAACAGTCCATTTACGAACCGCCTGCTACACAAAGGCAATATCAGAACAACCTGGAAAAAGCGATGCGTTCTTATGAACAAGCTTTGAATAATTATGAACTCCAGGTGGAACAGGCAGAGGCTTCTGTGAACGACGTACTTATTGAACTGAACAGAAATAAACGCCAGCTGGACGAACTTCGTGCGGTACTGGAAGACTTCACCATTTATGCCCCGAGTGACGGGATGGTTATATATTACAGGGAATGGAGCGGGGATAAGCGCCGTATAGGATCTTCCATAAGCGGCTGGGATCTGACTGTGGCCACACTTCCCGATCTGAGCAATATGCTTTCCAAAACGTATGTTAATGAGATCGATATCGCAAAAATTAAAGCAGGACAACAGGTACGTATTGGGGTGGATGCTTTTCCTGAAAGGAACTATACCGGCGTTGTAAAAGAAGTTTCCAACATTGGAGAACAGCTAAAAAATGCAGATGCAAAAGTATTTGAAGTGGTTATTAAAGTTGACGGGCAGGATGATATTCTGCGCCCGGCCATGACCACAAGTAACCAGATCATTACGGCTTCCATTGATTCTGCAGTATATGTGCCTTCTGAAGCGATATTTGAAAAAGACAGCATCACGTATGTCTATAAAACTAACAATGTACGACAAATCGTAATTACAGGACAAGCCAACGAAAACCATACCGTGATAGAACAGGGTCTGGAAGAAGGGGATGAAGTCTATCTGTCCCTCCCCGAGAATCCTTCCAAATTCAAAGTACAAGGTGAAGAATATATTGATGTGATCAAACAGCGCATTAAAGAAAAGGTAGACGCCGAGAAGAAAAAAGCAGAAGAAGATAAAAGCCAGGGAAAAAGAAGGATGATGATGCAAGGGCAAATGCCTGAAGGATTCCAGTTACCAGAAGGTGTTCAGCTGCCCGAGGGGGTTCGGATACAGTCTGGTTCCGCAGAAGGAGGACCCCGCAGAAAAAGTCCGCAAAGCAACCCACAACAGTAAGGAGCCGTTTTTATGAACATCTTCTTTATTAACCGGTATATGCACGACATCCACATAGCAGTGGAGTCTATCATACACAACAAGCTGAAAAGTTTTCTTACGGCTTTGGGTATAGTCTTTGGAGTTGGAGCGGTTATCAGTATGATGGCCATTGGGAACGGAGCTCAACAAGAGATACTGGACCAGATTAAAATGGTCGGGGTCAACAACATTGTGATCCTCCCCGCCACGATGGAAAACATCGAGGAAGAAGATTCCGGATCTTCTGCCAGTCAAACCAAGAAATTCTCGCCCGGATTACAACTTTCGGATGCCGAAGCTATCCGCCAGGTATTACCTTCTGTTAAACACGTATCTCCCGAAGTAAGTGTATTCACTTATATAACTTACAATGGTATGCGTCAGCCGGCAAAGGTCCTTGGCGTTACTTCAGAATATTTTAATTTATATGACATAGGCCTGGAAACGGGATCATTTTTCACCCAGGATCAGGAGCTGAATTCCATGGCTGTATGTATTATCGGCCATAATGTCAAAACGCGGTTTTTTCAACAAAGGGATGCTGTTGGTGAATTCATTAAATTCGGCGCCAACTGGGTAAAAGTTATAGGAGTACTTGAACAAAGCGCTTCTGGAGCTTCCATGCCTTCAGAAGATGAAGCGTCTTCAGGAACGGCTTCCTCGGCAAGATCGGGATCCCTTGGAACAATCGGCTCTGAAAGTATGGGGATGCAGGGATATGATGACCAGATTTTTATTCCCATCCGGACCATGCTGCTCCGGCAGGAGAACAGGGCATTGGCCATTACCAACCCGGGTTCTTCTAATTCAGGTGCCGTTGTTATGGGAGGAGGACGCAGACGCGTTGTGATCAACACCACTACCTCCTCCGAATCTTCATCGAATTCAAATTACCACCAGCTGGACCGTATCACAGTCCAGGTACATGAAACCGAACAGCTTACTTCATCCCAGGAAGTGATCACCCGCATGCTTAACAGACGCCACCAACAGGTTCCCGATTTTGAAGTAACCGTTCCCGAATTGCTTTTGAAACAACAGCAGCGCACCAAAGACATTTTTAATATCGTACTGGGAGCAATCGCCGGTATATCCCTGCTTGTTGGCGGAATAGGCATTATGAACATTATGTTTGCCTCGGTAATGGAACGTACCAAAGAAATTGGAACAAGACTGGCTATCGGGGCCAAAAAAGCCGATGTAATTGCCCAGTTTTTATCAGAAGCCATACTTATTAGTGTTGCCGGAGGTATGATAGGGGTGATCATCGGAGTTGTTTTGTCATTTCTGATTAAATCTTTCTTTGATATTACCACCATAATATCATTTTCATCCATCATTATATCATTTGGCGTATCGGCTGCCGTGGGAGTGATCTTTGGTTATTCTCCGGCCAAACGTGCTGCCGAACGCGATCCTATTGAATCTCTCAGATATGAATAAATTTATGAAAGTAACCGCAGTTATTCCTGTTTTGTTGATCTGCACTCTATTTCCTGCCGCAAGTCTTTTTGGACAGGAAGACACGGAAACTGCCGATCCGAATTCACCGGAATACAAATTGGAAACCTACACCCTGACACTGGATGAAGTTTTACTCCTGGCCAGCACCCAGTCCAATGAAGCTTTGCGCGCCCGGAACACATTCCAGGTTGGTTATTGGGAATACAGATCATACAAAGCCAGTTTCCTTCCCAACCTTATGTTTGTATCGCAATTGCCCGAATTTTCAAGAAGGATCGTGGATGTTCCAAGCATCGATCCCGTAACCGGGGACGTGCGTCATGATTATTCATCTGAATTCTACAACATTGTGAGCGGCGGTTTGATGGTACGACAGAACCTGCCCACAGGCGGTACCGTTTCCATCAGTTCTTCCTTGCAGCGGACAGACCGTTTCAGCGGCTCTTTCAGCAATCACGAAAGCACCGAGTATCTTTCCACTGCCTTAAGTGTTCAGATCTCCCAATCCATTTTTGGAGTGAATGAAATGAAATGGGACCGGAAGATTGAACCCTTGAAATACGAAGAAGCCCGTCGTACCTATATTGAAAGTATGGAAAATGTCAACCAGCGGGCTATCCAACTGTTTTTCAATATGGCATTGGCTCAACAAAGGCTGGCGATTTCCGAGTTCAACCACTCAAACAACGATACACTTTATAATATTGCTGCAGGCAGGTACGAATTGGGAACGATCGGGGAAAACGACCTGCTCCAATCCGAACTCGCCTACCAGAACGCCCTGAAAACCCTCAACGAGAACCGCCTGAATTTGGAAGACGCTGAAAACCGCCTTCGTTCATACCTGGGTTTCACGGAACGTGTGGAACTGAACATCCAAATACCTGACAGCATACCCAATGTAGTACTGGATGTGGAGAAAGTACTCCAGCTGGCTTTTGAAAACAATCCAGACATGATCACCTATGACAGGCAATTGATAGAAGCCCAGAAAAATGTTGCACAGCAACGGGCCAACAGGGGCTTCCAGGCTAATCTGAACGTGGCATTCGGGTTAAATCAACAGGCAACCGGTTTATTTCAATCCTATAAAGATCCCCGGGATATGCAGACCGTAAGTATCGGGCTGACTGTTCCTATACTGGACTGGGGTCGTGGCCGTGGGATGGTAAAAATGGCCCAAAGTAACGAAGAACTGGTCAAACGTCAGGTGGAACAGTCCAGGCTTGATTTTGAGCAGGATATCATATTAAATGTACGTCAGTTCAATATGCAGTCCCAGCAGTTTGCCATAGCTGCCAAAGCAGATACCATTGCCCAAAAGAGATACGACGTAGCCAAACAACGTTACCTTATAGATAAGATCACAGTAACGGATATGAACAACGCACAGCTTGACAGGGATGAATCCCGAGTGGGATACGTCCAGGCATTGTTCAATTACTGGCGGTATTATTTTGAGTTGAGAGCCCTTTCTCAATTCGACTTCATTGCCAACAAACCGCTGGAAGCCGATTATGAATCGCTTGTAGATTAAAGAGTCATACCGTAGCACCGTCTGCGTCTATGCAAACGGTGTTCAAAAAGTTTCCACTGGCTCCGGACCTTGATGTTGTCTTCAAGTTCGGGGCCGGTTTCTGCATATTCCACACCGGTCTGCATGGCATTCTGGATGCTGTTGTATATAATGACTGCGTTGACACCCCTGTTCTGGTAAGCCGGCATCACACCTATATGATACATATCAAGGACCTTTGACTTTCTGATATCACGCATGATCCCGTAAAGTCCCAGGGGGAAAAGTTTCCCTTTTCCCAGTCGCACACCCCGGCTTATTGAGGGTGCCATCAGTCCGTACCCGACGATCTCCCCTGCCTTGTTTTCCACCACGGTTATGTATTCCAGTTTACAGATAGACATCAGTAATTTCGCAAAATCCATCAATTGTTTCTCCGAAATACGAACGACCCCGAACAATTCCGAAAAAGCCTCGTTCAAGACCGGAAGGGCTTCCCGGAACACCGGTTTCAGGTCTTTTACCTTTTGGAATTTCCTTATGGAATACCCGTATTTTTCCATGGCTCCTTTGGCTAACCGTTCCAGGGTAGGGTTCATTTCCTGCGGTACATGCACCTGGTATTCCACCCAGTCCACTTTTTTTGCCAGACCCAGTCGCTCCATATGGCTTATATAATACGAATAATTATACTGTGTGATGTACATATCCATCTGGTCAAAACCCTCAATGAGCATGCCCATTTTATCCATATCCGAAAAACCCAAAGGTCCAACGATCTCATTCATGTCAAGGAACCTGGCCCAATGGGCAACTTTATCGAATAGTGCGGCCGAGACCTCATAATCGTCTATAAAATCAAAACGGGTAAACCGCATTTGACGAACATCCATTTTGTAATTATAGGCATTGTTCAGGATGGCGGCTATTCTGCCGGCAATTACCCCGTCTTTATAGGCCAGGAACATTTTACAGGATGCATAATCAAACGCAGCATTTTTTGTGGGATCAAAGTCCCTCATTTCTTCCGAAATCAATGTGGGAACGAAGAAAGAATTGTTCTTATACAGGCTGATAGGAAATTCAAAGAATTTTTTTTTGTCCGACCTGGAGGTGATCTCTTTAACAGTAATCATAAACAAATATAAAAAAATCGAGTAAATTTGCACCTAATATCATTTTTCATACACATTTATACTTATATGGCAACTACAGCAGATTTTAAAAACGGATTGTATATTTCTTTCAACGGAAAACCTTGTTCCATTATTTGGTTTCAACACGTAAAACCCGGTAAGGGAGGCGCTTTTGTAAAAACAAAACTACGCAATCTGGAAAACGGACGTGTATTGGAAAACACCTTCAATGCCGGAGAAAAAGTGGAAACCATCCGCGTGGAAAGACGTCCTTATCAATTCCTCTACAAAGACGATATGGGATTTAATTTTATGCATACCGAAACTTTTGAACAAATATCACTTCAGCCGGATCTGGTTGAAAATCCGGACCTGATGAAAGAAGGACAATACGTGGAAATGATGTTCCTGGCAGACGAAGAACGGGTTCTGACCTGTGAATTGCCGCCTTTTGTGGAAATGGAGATCACTTATACAGAACCTGCCGTAAAAGGAGATACGGCTTCAACCAATGCCCTGAAGGCAGCGACCCTGGAAACAGGAGCCGAGATCATGGTTCCCTTGTTTATCAATCAGGGGGAACGTATAAAAGTGGACACACGCACCCGGGCTTATTCAGAACGGGTTAAATAACTTTATTATGAAAACCTGGCTTACGTCCCTTGCGGCCTTCCTGATCATTCTTTCCTGCAACAACACCGGAAAAACCCCTACACCCGGACAGGTAGCTGCGGGGATAATGGAACGGCAATCTGCTGCAGCAAAGGCAAAGCTGGCAGGGGCCTGGGAAACGGAACGAATGCGCCGTATTGCCCTGGATTTTAATAAAACAGAGGAAGAAGCACTGGCATATATACGTCAGTATTTCCCCGACATTACATCTGACCAATTGAAAAAATGGGAAGAATCGCGGGCTTTGGAATCAATGGTCATAAACGGAGAAAAACGGTATTTTTCGAGAGCTTTCAGGAATCTGTTCCGGATTGACAGTGCGTGCCGGGAAAAGTTCCTGGAAATAAACGGGCCGGAGGAAGATCCCAAGGCTCCGCTTCTTAAGGAGCACCTCCCCCGCGTAGTGGAACTGACCAAAAAAAGAGGCGTAAACAAAGTTGAACCCGTCACATATTTCATCACATATACCCTGACCGTCCCGGCAAATACTGTACCTGAAGGAGAGGTCATCAGGGCATGGATGCCTCTGCCGCGAACCGATGTGCCCCGCCAGAAGGATTTCGGATTAACTGACGTTTCGGAACCCGATTACATCATTTCCCCGGATCGTTACGTGCACAAATCCATTTACATGGAAAAAAAGGCAGTAAAAGACAGTTCTGCCGTTTTCAGCTACTCTTTTACCTATACGGCTTTCGCACAATACGATCATTTTGATCCTTTGAAGGATATACGTCCCTACGATACGTTAAGCGGGGAATACCGCAAATACACCCAAGCCGTTCCGCCACATATAGTTACAGACGGGAAGGTCGCTGAACTGGCACACAAAATTGTGGGTGATGAAACCAATCCGTACCTGCAACTTCAAAAGGTTTTTTCTTATATAAGCCAAAACTACCCCTGGGCGGGAGCCCGGGAATATTCTACCATCGAAAGCATTCCCCTTTACGTGTTGGAAAACGGACACGGGGACTGCGGCCAGGTGACCTTGCTTTTCATTTCCATGTGCCGGAGCCTGGGCATCCCTGCCAGGTGGGAAAGCGGCTGGATGTTGCATCCCGGAGCCGTTAACCTTCATGATTGGGCCGAGGCTTACCTGGAAGGGATCGGATGGATCCCCGTAGATCAGTCATTCGGTTTGCAATCGCCACCTGTTGAGCATTTTTATTCCCGAGGCATAGATGCGTACCGCATGGCCGTGAATACGGATACCGGAGGTGCTTTTTTCCCGGCAAAGATCCATTTTCGTTCGGAAACCGTAGATTTTCAACGCGGTGAAGTGGAATGGCGCGGTGGGAACCTCTATTTCAACCAGTGGGATTACCACTTACAGGTCCATCCTTCCGGCAAATAGACAAACCGTCTCCAAGTGGAAGCAGGACCGTGGTAACTTCCGGATCCTTTAATACCAGGATGTTGTAAGCCCGTAACCCTGCGGTCTGTGGATCTTTGTATTTTGGATCGGCTACTTTACCATCCCACAGTACGTTATCGGCAATAATATATCCACCCGGTTCAAGGACTTTTTTGACCTCCCTGTAATAATCACAATATTCCCTTTTGTTTCCGTCAATATATGCCAATTGACAGGAATATCCTTTTTCTCTCAATCCGGGGATCACTTCCAGGGCATTGCCGGTATGCAGGTGGATCTGTGATTCCAGGCCACTGCGACGGAATGCCTCTATTATCAAATCATTGTGCTCGTCAAAAATTTCAATGGTATCAATCCTTCCCTCCGGGGACAATCCCCGTCCCATACATATGGATGAATAACCTGTAAATGTACCGATTTCCAATATATTCCTGGGACGGATCATTTTTACCAGCATAGAGAGGAAAGACCCAAGCGGTTCCCCGCTCAGCATCCTGGGATGAACGCACCGGTAATGTGTTTCACGTTCCAACCATTCCAAAACCGGCTCCTTTTGCCTGGAATGGTCATGCAGGTATTTTTCTAACATTTCTGTGATCATCAAATGTATACCAGGGTACACCTCCTGGATTTGTCCCATATTTCATTTGCCACATGTAGTACCTGTTGGGGAGTGATTTCGGCGATCAAGGCAAGCATTTGGGCATGCGAAATGACCTTTCCGAAAGCCAGCAGGCTTTTACCCATGGAAAGGCATTGCACTTCATGATTGTCTTCGGTGATGGACATTTGCCCAATAAGCTGTTTTTTTGCCCGTTCCAATTGCAGGGAGGTCATGGTAACCGCAGTATACTCCCGGATTACCTTCTCTGTCAGTTCCAGGCAACGCTCCAGGTTTGGCCCGTCCGTCCCAAAGTATATACCGGCAATTCCGGTATCCATATAAGGAGAATAGGATGCTTCCACGGTGTAGACCAGTCCGTATTTCTCCCTTAAAACCATATTCAGCCGCGCATTGGATGCCGGTCCTCCTATCAGGTTCATCAACAAGACAAGGGGAATCCGGTTTTTATCGTAAAGTCCGTAAGCGACAGAACCTGTAAGGCAATGTGTCTGATAGGTGCCCCGTTTCTCAGTGTCGTTGAACAAAACAGAGGGAACGCTCAGCGCAGTCTTAACAGGTTGTGGGACGATACCGTTCCCTGTATCCTGTAAAGTGTCTGTCCCGAAATGTTTTTCTGCCATAGCCAGGGCCCGCTGAGGCGATATATTGCCCACGATGCTCAATGACATCTGCCGGGGACAAAACCGTTCCTTCAGGTAATGATCCAGGTGCCCGGATGTGATTTTTTTCAGTTCCCGGGGAATCCCAAGAATGGGTTTGGACATGGGTGTTCCCGTGAAAAGCTTTTCTTCAAACTTGTCGTATATCAGATCGGTAGGCGAATCTTTATACGACCGTATCTCATCCAGGATCACTTCCCTTTCCTTGAGCATTTCAGTTGCAGGGAACACAGAATGTAAAACCATATCCGAGATCAATTCCAGGGCTTTATTCAGATCTTCCCGCAATACGGTAGCGTGTAGCACCAATTCTTCCTTTGTGGTAAAAGCATTGATCTCCCCGCCTAATCTTTCCAAACGGTTGTTGATGTGATACGATTTCCTTTTAACTGTTCCTTTGAACAGCATATGTTCGCAAAAATGTGCCAGTCCGGCCAGTCCCTCAGGTTCAAAACGGGTACCGGCCATTGTGGTCAATGCGCAATAACTGACAGGAGAAGTTGTTGTCAGGACAGTACATTTCATGCCGGATGAAAGTGTGGTAAGAAAGGCGGATTTCATAGTTTTTCTCATAGTCACCGGAGGCCGCAAAAATAGGGATTATTTCTTATCTTTGCACCTTATGGATCAATTTGTGGTATCAGCAAGAAAATACCGTCCTCAGCAATTTAGTGACGTTGTTGATCAGGATAATATCGTAACTACCCTGAAAAATGCGATAGCCAGAAAACAACTGGCTCATGCCTATCTGTTTTGCGGACCCAGGGGAGTGGGTAAAACCACTTGTGCCAGGATCTTTGCAAAGACTATCAATTGCCTCCATCCTACAGAAAATCTGGAGGCATGCGGCGCATGTGAATCCTGCCGTTCATTTGCCGAAGGCAGATCTTATTCCATACATGAATTGGATGCCGCTTCCAACAATTCTGTGGACGATATAAGGGAGTTGATAGACAAAGTTCGTATTCCGCCACAAGTAGGAAAATACAGTGTTTACATCATTGATGAAGTACACATGCTGTCCCAGTCTGCATTCAATGCTTTTCTCAAAACGCTGGAAGAACCGCCTTCCTATGCATTGTTCATACTGGCCACAACAGAGAAACACAAAGTCCTGCCAACCATTCTTTCCAGATGCCAGGTTTTTGATTTCAACCGAATCTCCGTTAAAGCAATGATGAGTCACCTGGAAGAAGTGGCAAAAAAAGAGGGAGTTGCCATTGGACGGGATTCGCTGGGGGTGATTGCCCAAAAAGCAGACGGAGCCCTGCGGGATGCCCTTACGCTCTTGGATCAGTGTATAGCGGTCAGTGGCAAAGAAGTGACTTACCAACAGGTAATTTCAAATTTAAACGTACTGGACAGGGAGTATTATTTCCGTCTGACGCAAATGGCCCTTGACGGCAGTTTTGAAAAAATGTTGCTCCTTTTTGACGAGATCCTGTCACGTGGATTCAATGCATTGCATTTTATTGGAGGTTTAAGTTCCCATTTCAGGGACCTGCTTGTATGCAAACAGCCCGGGAGCCTGCCTTTACTGGAATACGGGGAGGAGACAGCCGTTAAGTTCCGCCTGCAGGCCGAAGCGTGTTCCCTGTCTTTTCTTTTCAAGGCATTAAGTATTAGTACGCAGGCAGAAGCCGGGTACAAACAGAGCAACCAGCCCAGGCTTCACATTGAAATGGCCCTGATTCGCCTAAGCCAATTGGAGAACCCGGCAAACTCCCAGGCACAGGAAACAGAACCAACACCTGCCGGCAATGCTGTCAATCCCGTGGAACGTCCCGTTACAGCGGAACGTCCCGTTAGCGCGGAACCTGAGAAAACGCAGGACCCTGTTGCGGAGGACAACTCGGCAAAGAATTCTACAAAAGCAGGAACGGTCTCCATAAAGAACCTGATGCGCCAAAACGGCAAGAATCGCGAAACGGAAAAAGAAAAAGAGCCTGAAGAGAATGTTCCTTTAAGTAATGAAAAGGGCATACAAATGGAAGACCTGCAAAGGATCCTTCCCGGTCTGTACGGTCTTTTTGAGAGCAGGCCTCATTTATCAGCCACCCTTTCCCGTTGTCCCCCAACGATTGTAGAAGGACATACCGTCCAATTCAAAGTGATCAATGAGTTACAAAAAAACTGGATCGAGGAACGTTTTGGTATCAAAATTGATCAATATCTGCGTAAATCCCTGGGCAACAAAAATGTACGATCGTGTCTTGTTGTGGAAGAATCGCTGGAAAACACCCCTGACGGAACGTGTTACATGCCCGAGGAAAAAGCAAGGTTCATGGCCGAAAAGCATCCCCAGGTAGCCGCTTTACGGGATGATCTGAACCTTGATATCAGTTAATCATTGCGAAATTATGCGTTTACATTGTCACAACCTGGTTAAGCGATACGGTTTACGAACCGTGGTGAAAAATGTTTCCATTCACGTTGATCAGGGAGAAATCGTAGGACTTCTGGGACCCAACGGAGCCGGGAAAACAACCAGTTTCTACATGATCACCGGTTTAATCAAGCCCAATAACGGAAAGATCTTTCTGGACGACGAAGAAATCACATCCTATCCCATGTACCAGCGAGCCCAAAAAGGGATCGGTTATCTGGCACAGGAAGCCTCCGTGTTCCGGAAACTGAGTGTGGAAGACAACATCATGTCCGTTATGGAATTGTCTGCATTTACAAAAACAGAGCGAAAAGAACGGATGGAACGTCTGATAGAGGAATTTGGTCTGCAAACGGTCAGAAAGAGCTATGGCATTCAACTTTCCGGAGGGGAACGCCGTCGTTGTGAAATTGCACGGGCATTGGCGCTGGACCCTAAGTTTATTTTACTGGATGAACCTTTTGCCGGGGTTGACCCGATTGCTGTAGAAGACATTCAGCAAATTGTGGCTCAATTGAAAACCAAAGACATAGGAGTGATCATCACGGATCATAACGTACACGAAACCCTGGCCATTACAGACAGGGCATACCTGTTGTACGAAGGGAGCATCCTGGAAAGCGGAACTGCAGATGAACTGGCTGCCAATCCGGAAGTCAGGCACAAATACCTGGGACAAAACTTTGAATTGCGAAAGATCGTTCCCGTTAAGAAGGAACAAGCTCCCGAAGAAGAAATAATTCCTGATGTTTCTTATTCAGAAGACGATCTTTCCAGGGAAAAGAATCTCAATCAAAATTGATCCCCGCAAAACCAACAATTTTAATAGCAAGGTCTTTATAGAAACCGGGATTAAGACTTCTCCGGAAAGGTGCGATATGCTCCAAAAAATTGTTCATGTTATTTTGGTGTACCGGATCTGCCGGAGGAGATTCCATTCTTAAAGGATTTATGGGTTTCCCGTTTCTCCAGACCCGGAAATCCAGATGCGGTCCTGTAGATAATCCCGTACTGCCTACATACCCGATTACTTCTCCCTGTGCAACACGTTTTCCTACAACAAGGCCTTTAGCGAAACGGGACAAATGAAGGTAAGCAGTGGTATATACGCTGTTGTGCTTGATCTTTACAGTGTTGCCGCCTCCGCGGGTATAATTTCTTTCGGTAACCACCCCTTCTCCAATGCTCATAACAGGCGTTCCTGCAGGCGCTGCGTAATCAACTCCCGTATGGGGACGTACCACCCGGGTTATGGGATGTCTCCTGGCATAGCTGAATCCCGAACTCACCCTGGAATACCTCAACGGGGCTTTCAGAAATGTGCGTTGCAGGTTGATCCCGTTCTGATCCCAGTAACCGGGCATACTGTCCTGAACGTAACGGAAAGCCATCTGTTCTTCTCCTGACCGGATAAATGTGGCCGCTAAAACCGGCCCGGCTTCCACTTCTTCCCCGTTCAGGATATATGCCTGGTAGTAAGCCCGGAAAGTATCCCCTTGACGGAGACCGAAAAAATCTACTGTCCACGCATAAACTTCAGACAAGCCATTGGCGACCAAAGGATTGTACCCGGCTTCTTCCAGATTTTGCCATAAGGAGGTGGTTATGGTTACGTCCACAAATTTTTCTTCCGTTACCAACGGAAACTCACAACGTGAGACCCACAGGCTATCTGACAGGGAGAAACAAACATGTCTTCGAAAATCTTCTTCGTAGATCATGTAGGAAGGCTGAGCGGAATCGGGTTTATAAAGCAGTGTGTAAGCATTACCTGCTCTTAGTTTTCTCATGTCGAACACATTCCGGAAATCACGGGAAATGGCAAATATCACCGCATAATCAATTCCTCTTCGCTGTAAAATATCAGCGAAATTTTCATTTCTGCGTACCACATCGCTTTCCATTTCATAGCCCAGAGAAGGCAGGTTGAATAAAGTGCAGAATTGCGAGATCTGACCGTCGGGTTCCTCTGTAGAAGAGGGTTGATCGGGGATTACCTCACTTTCTTTTTCTCCCGCGCACCCAATCAATATTGTGCTGATTGCCAATAAAATAAGCCACTTTACCTTCATATGAAAACATTTCTTTACATACAAAACTATAAAAATTTCAGGCAATGTGGAAAATTTTGTAATAAAATGGAAAATAGTGGAAAAGTTTTTTTACTTTTGCATTTAAGATAAAAGGCTTAAACGTGGCAAAATTTATTGGAGAATACAATGCGAAGCTGGACGACAAAGGACGCCTGGTATTTCCTTCCGGGCTCAAAGCACTGGCAGATGCCAATGTGCCGCTTCGCTTTGTAGTGAAGAAAGATCTGTTCAGCCCTTGCCTGGAAATGTATTCCTACGATGAATGGGAAAAACAATCCGAAGCCGTAAAAGCCCGCCTCAACCCCTCATTCAACCGGGAACATGCCATACTGTGGCGTGCTTATATGAGTAACCGGGCCGTTGTGGAACCCGATGAAAAAACAGGAAGGATATTGATTCCCAAACACTTGCTTAATATGATAGGCGTTAACAAAGAAGTAATCTTTGCCGGAGCCGATTTTAAAATTGAATTATGGCCCAAAGAATCCTATCATTCAAGCCTGATCAGTGAAGACGATTATGTATCGCTTGCAGAAAAGCACCTTTCCTAATATTGGCACCTATGGGTTTGTATCATACACCGGTTCTTTTGAGAGAAAGTATCGAATCTCTGAACATAAAGTCCTCAGGCATTTACCTGGATGCGACCTTTGGAGGCGGTGGTCATTCCCTTGCTATTCTGGAGCGTCTGGGAAAGCAGGGCCGGTTACTGGCTTTTGATCAGGATCCGGATTCACAGCAAAACGTCCCGGATGATAAAAGAATATCCTGGATCCGGTCCAACTTCAGATTTATACATAATGTTTGCAAATACAGGGGTGTTACCGGTGTAGACGGCATTCTTGCCGATCTGGGTGTCTCCTGGCATCAATTTGATACGGCAGAACGCGGGTTTTCCTTTCGTTTTGATGCACCGCTCGATATGCGAATGAACCGCGAAAGCGGAAAAACGGCCTCGGAAATACTGAACGGATACAAACGGGAAGATCTGGCCGCTCTTTTTTTTAAATATGCCGAGTTAAAAAACGCAAACGCGCTCGCCGTGGCCATAGTGGAAGCACGCAACCGTGAACCTTTGGAAAACACCCGGGATTTGAGCCGTGCTTTGGAAAGATTCATCCCCAGGAATGCGGAGCATAAATTTTTGGCCAAGATATACCAGGCCCTTCGTATGGAGGTGAATAACGAGATTAAAGCTCTGGAAGGGCTTTTAAATCAGAGTATTCCGTTATTAAAGCCGAAAGGAAGACTGGTCCTGATCACTTACCATTCCCTGGAAGACCGAATGGTAAAGCATTTTATACGGGATGCCTCGGCAAACGGGCAATTACGGCCGGTAAACAAAAAACCGGTCCTTCCCCGGGAAGAAGAAATTCAACAAAACACGCGTGCCAGAAGTGCAAAACTCCGCGCCGCAGAAAGAACGGAGGACAACGGTCATGCGTAAAAGTGAACAGATTATATCGACTTTGTTCGGTGGAAGGATACTGCTCAGAGATGTTGTATCCAAGCACCTGAACTTCATTCTGTACATTTTTCTTCTGCTGATCCTGTATATCAGCATGAACAACGCCGTAGAGAAGACGCTGCTGGAAAATTACAGGCTGGAAAAAGAGCTCCAGCTGCTACACGCAGAATATACCCGGAAAGCTGCCAATTTGATGCAACAGAGCCGGCAGCAGGAAATTGAAAAACAACTCAGGTTGAGGGGATCTTCCCTGGAAGCCCCTGACAACCCGCCTGCTTGGATAAAAAGTGAACGATGAACACGTACGGTAAAATGATGATCGTCTATGTGTGCTACCTGTTGACCGCATTGCTGGCCATCGGGCAGATCGTACGTTTACAGTTTTTTTCCGACTACCGGGAGCAGCTGGATGCAATAGTGTACAGAAACATAGACATACCCGCTTACCGGGGAAGCATCCTTGGATATGACGGACGCGTTCTGGCCAGCACCGTTCCTTTTTATGAAGTACGTATGGACTGCCAGGTCCCTGACGACGGGCTATTGAACAGTAACCTGGATGATCTAGCCCGTTCATTATCCCGTTTTTTCGGAGATCAATCCGCTGCTGCCTACGAACAGGAAATACTACAGGCACGGTCGCAAAAAAAACCGGGATACAGGAACCTTCCCATAGGCAATCGCCTGGTATCTCACGATGAACTTCAAAAGATCCGGGAATTCCCGGTTTTTGATAAAGGGCAGTACCAAGGCGGGCTGATCGCAAATGAAAAAGAAAAACGTATATACCCTTACGGCAGGCTTGCCTACCGAACCATAGGATACATAAGCGATGACGAACAGTCGGGAGTGGGTATTGAATACGCCTATAATGCCTATTTGAAAGGATACCCGGGAAAACAAAGAGTACGTCGCCGGTCGGGGGACGACAAATGGGTTCCCCTTTCCGGCAATCCGGAAGTCACCCCTAAAGACGGACTCGATGTTATCAGTACCCTGGACATCAATATCCAGGAAGCAGCAGAAAACGCGTTGCGGGAACAGCTTTCCATGGACGAAACCTTTGAAGGTGCCACCACCGTGGTCATGGAAGTGGAAACCGGTGCCGTCAGGGCCATTGTCAATATGAAACGCATGAAAGACGGTTCGTATGATGAAACGTTCAATTACGCCATCAGCCAGTCTACCAACCCGGGATCAACTTTCAAGCTGGCAACCCTGATCGCATTGCTGGAGGACGGCTATGTCAGATTAAGCGACAGCGTTGAAACCGGGCGAAACGGATGGCGTTATTACGGGAAAACCTTTACGGAAGCCAGCCGCTCTTACGGGACGATCACTGTACAGCAAGCATTCGAAAAATCATCCAACGTAGCTTTTGCAAAACTGGCTGTTGAAAAATACGGAGACAGGGAAAAGCAGTTCATCAACCGTTTATACAACATGAAACTCAACGAAAAGCTGAACATAGAGTTGATTGGTGAAGGCCGGGCCAAAATTCCTTTTCCCGGAGAACCGGGCTGGTCGGGGTTGTCCCTGCCCATGATCGCCATGGGATATGAAATGCAATTAACCCCCCTGCACGTTTTGACCTTTTACAACGCTATTGCAAATAACGGGAAAATGGTCACTCCATATTTTATTGAAGCCTTTATGCAACACGGCCGGATAGTGGAAGAGTTTTCCCACACCCCACTAAGCGGGACCCTTTGTTCCCCTTCCACGCTGCGATCCGTTCATAAAGCCCTTAGAGGCGTTGTGGAAAACGGCACAGCTACCGGGATCAATGACCCCCGTTACAGTATTTCCGGTAAAACCGGGACGGCCCAGATCGCCTACGACGGAGCCTATGTACACGACGGGTACCGGAAACACCAGGCTTCCTTCGTCGGTTTTTTCCCTTCGCATGCTCCCAAATACAGTATGATCGTGATTTTGTATTCCGGACCCACACGCAGTAATTTTTACGGGGCATCCTGGGCAGCGCCCGTTTTTAAAAAGATAGCAGACCACATATACATAACCAACCCTTTTTGGAGTGAACCCCTGGCAGCTCCTGAAAATGCATAATAACCTGATAAGCACAATGCAACTCTCTAAATTGATTGAAATACTGGATAATAAACGTGTCACCGGTTCGCCTGACCGTGACATATCCGGTATTTGTGCCGATTCACGTCAAGTAACCGGGAGTTGCCTGTTTGTTGCCGTTCCGGGCACACAAACAGACGGACACCTGTTCATCCGGCAGGCAGCACAATCCGGTGCTGCCGCCGTGGTGTTCTGCAAGGGTCACCTTACCGATACCCATATTGTTCAGGAATTTGCCTCAACCACAACGTTTGTTGAAGTTCCCGACAGCCACAGGGCCCTGAGCCTGCTTGCCGGTACATTTTATGATCATCCTTCAGCCAAACTAATCCTAATAGGTGTTACCGGTACCAATGGAAAGACAACCACAGTAACCCTGTTGCACCACCTGTTCAGTGAGCTGGGCTATAAGTGCGGCCTGATCTCGACCATAGCAAATTATATTGAGAACCGGGAAATTCCCACATCACATACTACACCGGATACCCTGACTATAAACAGCCTGCTGGATAAAATGTGGCGCAGCGGATGTACCCATTGTTTCATGGAAGTCAGTTCACATGCCATAGTGCAGAACAGGGTTTCAGGACTCCGTTTTGCCGGGGGCATTTTTACAAACCTGACTCACGATCACCTGGATTACCATAAAACCTTTTCCGCTTACCGGGATGCAAAAAAAAGCTTTTTTGACACGCTCCCTGAAACAGCATTTGCCCTTATCAACGACGATGATAAGAACGGGAAGGTTATGATCCAGAATTGCCGTGCAAAAAAATACACCTACGCCTGTAAAAAAATGGCGGACTATAATGCACGCATTTTGGAAAACAGTGTGGACGGCATGCAATTGAATATAGACGGCACCGAGGTCTGGAGTTCCCTTATAGGCTTGCACAACGCTTACAATTTGCTGGCGGTATACGCCTGTTCCAGATTGCTCGATGCTTCCAAAGAAGAAACACTGCGCATTCTCAGTTCATTAAAAACAGTCAGCGGCAGAATGGAATACGTAAGAGGAGGCAATAACATAACGGCCGTCGTGGATTACTCCCATACTCCCGATGCACTGAAAAACGTCCTGCTCACATTGAAAGATCTGCTCAAACCGGAACAGGAACTGGTATGTGTTGTCGGATGCGGAGGCAACCGCGACAAAACAAAAAGACCCGTTATGGCGCAGATAGCGGATCAATATTCCCATCTGTGTGTATTCACCTCGGACAATCCCAGGTTTGAAGACCCTGAAGATATTCTGGACCAGATGATGGCAGGACTGACCACGGACAGGCAAAACCGTCATTTACGCATTACGGACAGACGACAGGCCATCAAAACGGCAGTAAGGACTGCCCGCCCGGGAACCATCATTCTTGTGGCAGGAAAAGGACATGAGACCTACCAGGATATTAAAGGAGTAAAAACACATTTTGACGATAAAGAGATCCTACGTGAAATTTTAAAGACCGGATGATATGTTATACCATTTATTTGAATTTTTGAAAGAACATGTGGATTTCCCCGGGGTGGGACTATTCCGCTATATTTCTGTCCGGTCCATTTTTTCGGTGATCATCGCATTGCTCATCTCCCTGATCGCCGGGAAATACATCATTGCCAGATTGAAAAAGAACCAGGTTACCGACACGACTTCCAAAACGGGTGAGAACGGGAAATCCGGCACTCCTACTATGGGAGGAATTATAATAATATTATCCTTGCTGGCAGCCGTATTGCTGTTATGTGATTTAACCAATCTATACGTCCAGCTGCTGATAATCTCCACGCTCTGGTTATCCTTTATTGGCTTTTTGGACGACACCCTGAAACTCAGAATCAAAACAGGAAAAAAGGAAACGCGCGTAGTCCGTTTCCTGAGAAAACTGCAAAGAAAGGACAAAGACGGCATGAAAGGGAAGCTAAAGATCTACGGACAGGTTGGTCTGGGCCTGATCGTGGGATTGGCCTTGTACATAAGTGACCAGGCAGTTATCGTTGAAATCGCCCATGTTCCGGTGAACGTGGAACAGACCGAACAGGCCGGGGAACTGCAATACATCCGTCACATAAAGAGCACCAAAACTACCATTCCTTTCCTGAAAGACAATTTGTTTGATTATTCCTGGCTTACCCCATTAAAAGGAGAAAACGGGCAAAAGGCCGGCTGGATCGTTTACATTCTGGTAGCCATTTTTATAGTAACGGCTGTCTCCAACGGCACGAACCTGACTGACGGCAGGGACGGGTTGGCCACCGGGACGGTGGCTATCGTAGGAATAACATTGGGAATACTGGCTTATCTGTCGGGGCACATCGTATACGCGCGGTATCTGAACATTATGTTTATCCCCAATTCAGGGGAAATGGTGGTGTTTATGGCCGGCCTGATAGGAGCACTCATAGGGTTCCTCTGGTATAATACCTATCCCGCACAGGTATTTATGGGTGATGTGGGAAGCCTCACACTGGGAGGTATCGTAGCCGTATTTGCATTGATGATACGTGTAGAACTGTTGCTGGTGATTCTTTGCGGTGTGTTTCTGGCTGAAAGCGTGTCTGTGATCGTACAGAAACTTTGGTATAAATATACACGCATTAAGGCAACAAAAAAGCTGATTGCTGCAGGTAAATATTCAAAAGGAGAGGTTGTTCCCGGAGACCGTGTTTTTGTAAGGGCACCATTGCACGATCATTACATATTTGACAAAAAAGACGTACCGGGTCGTGTTTTACTGGAAGGACCGGAAGAACCCATTGCCGAACCTAAAGTAGTAGTACGGTTTTGGATCATCAGCATACTGCTCGCTGTATTAACAATCATAACATTGAAAATCAGATAACAACGAAATAATATATGAATAACAGACTGGTAATACTGGGTGGTGGGGAAAGCGGCGTAGGAGCTGCCGTTCTGGCAAAGAAACAGGGCTACGAAGTGTTTCTTTCGGATTCCGGGATCATTCGTCCCGCAGCAAAGGATCTGCTGGGTGAACACGGAATTGAATACGAAGAAGGGATGCACTCTGTTCCTCTTATCATGCAGGCCGGCGAAGTAGTAAAAAGTCCCGGTATCCCGGATACATTACCCCTGGTGGAAGATCTGAACAAGGCCGGCATTCCGGTGATATCGGAGATTGAATTTGCCGGCAGGTTCACACAGGCCCGTAAAATATGTATTACCGGAAGCAACGGAAAAACGACCACATCCTCCCTGATTTATTACCTGCTCAAAAACGCCGGTCTGAATGTAGGGCTTGCCGGGAATGTGGGTCAGAGTTTCGCTTACCAGGTTGCTACACAAAACTACGATATATATGTTTTGGAACTCAGCAGTTTCCAATTGGACGGTATGTATGATTTTAAGGCAGATATTGCTATCCTGCTCAATATCACACCGGATCATCTGGACAGGTATCATTACGATCTGAAGGAATACGTGAAAGCCAAGTTCAGGATCACACAAAACATGGATGAGGACGATTGTTTTATATTCTGTCGCGACGATGAGATCTCTATGGAACATTTAAACCGCATCGTGCTGAAAGCCAAAATGTTGCCAATATCACAAAAGGTTACTGTCCCGGAAGGGGCTTATGCCGTAGACGATAAAATGCACGTGGTATACGGGGAACAGGAATTTGAAATGTTCATCAATGAGCTGGCACTTCAGGGTAAACACAATGTTTACAACTCGATGGCCGCTGCCCTCTCGGCAAAGATCATGAAAATCAGCAATCCGGTGATCAGGGAGAGCCTGACATCTTTTAAAAACATACCTCACAGGATGGAGCAGGTTGCCCGGGTAAAAGGGGCACTGTACATCAACGATTCCAAAGCCACTAACGTGAATTCCGTCTGGTACGCACTGGACAGTATACAAGGCCCTGTGGTCTGGATCGTGGGAGGTCAGGACAAAGGAAACGATTACAGCGTACTTGAGGATCTTGTTTCCTCTAAGGTGAAAACCATTGTTTGTCTTGGAAAAGACAACAAAAAGATCATAAATGCTTTCTCCGGAAAGGGTCCGGAGATCATTGACACACACTCCATGGAAGAGGCTGTTGCACAGTCGTACCGGGTTTCCAAACCGGGAGATACGGTATTGCTGTCGCCGGCCTGTGCCAGTTTTGATCTGTTCCGTAATTATGAAGACCGGGGCGATCAGTTTAAAGATGCCGTAAGAAAATTGTAATCAGGATTATGAGCGTTAAGAAGAACATACGGTTAAAGGGGGATACTTCCCTGTGGGCATTGATCATCATTTTTTCATTGCTTTCACTGGTTTTCGTATATTCTTCTTCCAGCCGTATAGCGGTAATGGAAAACACAACCACTTTTTCCATAATGCTCAAACAAATGAGGTTTATCCTACTGGGGTTCGGCGTTATTTATTTGTGTCACCTCTTTCCTCTTGGGGGATACCGGAAAGCTGCCTATTTTGTATACGTCCTTGCTTTGGTTTTGCTGTTGATCACCTTGTTCAGTGGTGAAAGCAGAAACGAGGGTACAAGATGGTTGTCAATATTCGGATTCAGTTTCCAGCCTTCGGAATTTGCCAAAGTAGCCCTGATCCTGTTCGTTGCCAAGGTATTGGAAGAAGACAAGATCGCAACATTCAAAAACTTTTTGCTGCGATTGTTCCTGCCATTACTGTTGTTTATCATTCCCATTATCTGGGAAGGTTTTTCCACGGGCGTATTACTGACCATTACCATTTTTATAATGCTGCTGATATCAAAGGTCCGTTTTGCATTTATAGCCAAAGGTGCAGGTATAGTGGTTTTACTGGTGGGATTGCTTTACGGAGGGATGGTGCTTCAGAGGGCTTTACAAAAAGATGACGGTCCTACCCTGGCTTCTTCTTCCCGGCTGGAAACGGTTGAAAAACGCATAGCCGGATTTTTTGGTCTTGGAAATCACCAAGAAGAAAAGGAAAGCGATCAGGTTATGTATTCCAAAGTAGCCATAGCTACAGGCGGGATCGGGGGTAAGATCCCGGGAAACGGGAATTTGCGTCATGTTTTACCGCTGTCAAACAGTGATTATATCTATTCCATCATAGTAGAAGAAACAGGACTTATTGGAGGAATCTTTGTCATAGGATTGTATTTCTGGCTGCTTTACAGCGTCGTCCTGATTGCCAAAGTTTGCAAAAAGGTGTTTTCCGCCATGTTGGTCTGCGGCCTGGGAATCCTTATAGTCACCCAGGCAATGATCCACATCCTGGTTAATGTAGGTTTGCTGCCTGTCACCGGACAGACACTTCCACTAATCAGTTCCGGGGGATCCTCCGTACTGGCTGTCAGTATTGCTTTTGGAATGATGTTGTCAGTTAGCAGGGCTTTACAGGACGAGAGGCTTGATACACTTGAACTTACGGAAGAAGAAATGAAATCGGTTACAGGAAATGAACCTACACAATAAACATAGGATCATTATAAGCGGAGGAGGCACAGGCGGCCACATATTTCCGGCCGTATCCATTGCCCATGCCATCAGGATACAGGATCCCGGGGCGGAAATCTTATTTGTAGGGGCTCAGGGACGGATGGAAATGGAAAAAGTGCCGGCTGCAGGATACGTGATCAAGGGATTGCCCATCGCCGGTCTCCGGCGTGATCTTTCGCTGAAAAGCATCTCGACAAATCTTTTATTGCCTTTCCGGCTTTTGGAAAGCATTGCCGCTGCCCGGAGGATTCTGGATGATTTCAAACCCACTGTTGCCGTAGGAGTGGGAGGATATGCCAGCGGCCCCCTTTTGTGGGCGGCCGGCAGGAAGGGTGTTCCCTATATCATACAGGAACAAAACAGCTTTGCAGGAAAAACCAATAAATTACTAGCTTCAAAAGCCGTTCATATTTGTGTGGCGTATCCGGGAATGGAAAAATTTTTCCCGGAACCGCAGATCGTTTTGACAGGGAATCCCATCAGAAACGATATCCGTCCCTCAACCCCGGAATACCGACAGGCAGCCTGCACCCATTTTGGGCTGGATCAGGACAAAAAGACCATCCTGGTAATAGGAGGAAGTCTGGGGGCGGGGACACTGAACCGATGTATAGAAAATTTCCTGCCCAAGGCAGGAAATTTTCCGGTTCAGATCCTCTGGCAATGTGGAAAAAACGGGATTCGCCAAGCCATATTGGCTAAGCAAAATTACCCGGAAGCAGCCGTTTATCCCATGGAATTCATCCAACGGATAGATCTGGCCTATAATGCTGCAGACCTGGTTATTTCGAGGGCCGGAGCCGGGAGCATATCTGAATTGAGTGCCGCCGGGAAAGCCTGCATATTCGTCCCCTCTCCCAATGTGGCTGAAGATCACCAGACACACAACGCCATGGCTCTTGTAAAAGAAGATGCCGGGTGCCTGGTGGCTGACCACCTGGCTTTTGATTCACTTATGGATCATGCACTGGAAATGGTTTTTAACGACAGCCGGTTGTCGGTCCTGTCTGAAAACATATTAAAATTAAGCCGGCCTCACGCAGCCGCACAAATAGCAAAAATGGTCCTGGAGCTATGATAGATAATGTTTATTTTTTGGGTATTGGCGGAATAGGAATGAGCGCTCTGGCCAGGTATTACAAAAATGCCGGGGCAAAGGTGGCAGGCTATGATCTGACCCCTTCATCGCTGACCGGTCAACTGGAAAGTGAAGGCATCGGAGTGCATTTTACGGATGATCCTGCACTGATCCCTGAACCCTTCAGGAAAGATCCGGACAAAACACTGGTTATCTACACCCCGGCAGTCCCGCCAGAACATAAGGAACTTCAATGGCTCCGGGATAACGGGTTTAATGTCATAAAAAGATCCGTGGCACTGGGATACATTGCCAAAAATCATAAAACCCTGGCCGTTGCAGGCACTCACGGAAAAACGACTACCTCTACCCTGCTCTCTCATATCATGCAAGTATCGGGAACCGGGTGTACGGCTTTCCTGGGAGGTATATCAAAAAATTACAGGTCCAACCTGTTGCTGAGTGACAATACGTTTCTTGTGGCCGAGGCCGATGAATACGACCGTTCCTTTTTGCAATTATTCCCCCAAACGGCACTAATCACATCGGCAGATGCGGATCATCTGGATATTTACGGATCTCACCACGCTGTCAAAGAAGCCTTTTCTCAGTTCGCTTCGCAAATTGTACCCGGGGGCTCCCTGGTATTGAAAAAAGGAGTTGAATTGCCATTGTCGTTGCTGCCAAATGTTAATTGCCTGTATTATCATTACGATATTCCATGTGATTTTTATGCGGTGAATCACCTTATAAAAGAAGGCGGCATCTTTACTTTTGACCTTGTTCTACAGGATACACTGCTGAAAGACTGTCACCTGGGGATCCCCGGACGGATCAATGTGGAAAATGCAGTAGGTGCAGCCGCAATGGCATATTTAAACGGAATTTCCACCGATGCCATAAAAGAAGCATTGGCTTCTTTCAGAGGAGTATCCAGAAGGATGGATGTGCAATATTACACAAAGAAATTCTGCTATATAGATGATTACGCCCACCATCCAAGGGAAATACAGGCTGCTGTTCAATCAATCAGGGAGTGGTTCCCCGGAGAAAAGATCACAGGGATTTTTCAACCTCATCTATATTCCAGAACCCGGGATTTTGCTCAAGAATTTGCCCAAAGCCTGGACTTACTGGACCGGGTGATCCTGATGCCGGTCTATCCCGCCAGGGAAAAACCCATACCCGGTGTGGGATCGGAAATGATAGCAGAACTGTTAACCGTAAAAGAAAAAGAGATACGGGATGTAACACAGATAATTGATTGTATAAAAAAATACAAACCGGGGGTTTTGGTCACATTGGGTGCCGGAAGTATTGACCGGCTGGTCCAACCGATCTCCGATTGCCTGAAAGAGATTGATGTATGAGTAAAGGAAAGGTAATATTGTATAGTCTGGGCTACCTGGTGTTGTCAGGGGTTCTGGGTGCCTATTTTTATTTTGCGGGCAGCCTGGTTCGTGAGAAAAGCCAGGAAAGGTGCCAGGATGTAGTTGTTGTTGTTAAAGACAGCCTGGAGAATCCCCTGATACAATCCGCTGAAATTGAAGCTTTTCTGGAAAAAAATCCTTTGGAAATGTTGGGACAGAATTTTGCCGAAATCAATATGCATGTCCTTGAAAAGGAAGTGGAATCTTTTGCCTCGGTAAGACAATGCCATGCCGTAAGAACCATAAACGGGACACTCCGTCTGGAAATACTGCAACACATGCCTTTATACAGGCTGGAAACATCCAACGGGTCTTTTTTTGTTTCACGGGAACAATTTATAATACCCATGATAAATCCTTACCGTCTGCCTGTACTTGTTGTCAGCGGAGCCGTGCCCTTTGACTATTCCGGTGCATACAGGGGAACGATAAAAGATACCGATACGTGGTTGCAGGAAATGAGCTGCCTGATGGCATACGTTAGTGATCACGATTTTTGGAAAGAAAAAATTCACAGTATTTCAGTAGCAGGTCCAAAGGACATAACCATCATCCCCCGGGAAGAGCATCCGGTTCTAAAAATCGGTGCTCTGGAACACTATGAATATAAAATGGAAAAACTCCGGGAATTTTACCGGGTGCTGGTCCCCCGGGACGGTCTGGATAAATACATAGCAGTAGATGCCCGTTTTGGAGACCAGCTGGTTTGTACGCGAAAAGAGAGATAAAAAATATAAAAACTGTCTGACCCATGGAAAAAACTATTTCTGTAATCGATCTGGGAACCACTAAGGTGGTCTGCCTGACCGGAACAAAAACGACTGAAGGCTATAAAGTGATCGCTTCCTGTGAGGCCCCGTCCCAGGGGATCCTGCGCGGTGAGGTAGTCAATAATCAGAGCGTTCTGACTACCCTCAGACCGCTTCTGGAAGAATTGGAAGCAAAGACGGGGAAGCCGGTAAGAGAAGTAACTGTTGGCATTGCCGGACAGTACATCCGGTGTAAAACCGTAAGCAGCACCAACAACCGTTCCAATTGCAACGAAGAAATCTCCCGGGAAGAGATCGACCGTATGTGGCGCAATATGTACCATTCACGAGTGGATCCGGGAGAAGAAGTGCTTCATGTGGTACCACAATCTTATCATGTGGATGAATACAGGGATATGCCGGATCCGGTAGGTATGTACGGAAGCTGCATTGAAGCGAATTATAAGCTTTTCATTGGTAAAAGCGTTTCTGCCGAACACACCAAAAGATGTATAGAAAACACCGGTCTGAAATTGTCCAAACTCATCCTGGAACCACTGGCCACTGCAGAAGCCGTGCTGCACGAAGACGAAAAAGAATTGGGCGTAGTTATGATAGATATAGGTGGCGGGACAACCGATGTGCTCGTTTACCAGGACAATATTGTGCGTCACACCGCTGTAATACCCTTTGGGGGAAATGTCATTACCGAGGACATCCGTCAGGGATGTGAAGTTACTTCCAGGCAGGCAGAACAAATGAAAATCCAGTACGGTTCGTGTTATGCTGATCTTGCCCCGGAAAACAAGGCTATCGTGATCTCCGGTATAGGCGGAAGGGAATCACGGGAAATACCTTTTAAATATCTGGCCAATGTTATTGAAGCCAGGATGGACGAAATACTGGAAGCCGTTATGTATGAGATCCATCAAAGCGGGTTTGCCGACAAACTGCCTGCAGGGATTGTTCTTACCGGTGGCGGTGCATTGCTTTCCAATTTACCCCAGTTCATCAAATACAAAACAGGGTATGATGCGCGTATAGCACGTCCCCACGGACTGATAACGGAAGATTGCGAAGAAGTGAACCAGGTAACCCATTCCTGTGCAGCAGGAATGTTGATCAGCGAGTTTGAAAAACAAGCCAATTTTTCTGCCGAACAAAGCAAAAACCTGGATGAAATATTTCAGGACGTAGAAAGTGACGGTCCTGACAAGACAAAAAAGGTCAGAAAACCCAAAACCGTAAAAAAAGAGAATAACAAAGAAAATGTGACACAGGGAAATTTGTTTATTAATTCCCTGAGTCGTTTTTTTACCAATGTGGATAATGAAGCGTAAATGTTATGGAAGAAAAAGATGAATTTATCCCTCTGAACTGGGAAAACAACAAATCCATTATAAAAGTGATCGGTGTAGGAGGCGGAGGCGGTAATGCTGTAAGCCACATGTACCGGGCTGGACTGACAGATGTTGATTTTGTAGTATGCAATACGGATGCACAGGCTCTGGAAATGAGCCCGGTACCGGAAAAACTACAATTGGGAAGTGTGATAACACGGGGAAGGGGAGCCGGTTGCAATCCGGAAATCGCCAAACAGGCGGCTCTGGAAAGCGAAGACCGGATAAAGACGCTGTTCGAGGGAAATACAGAAATGGTATTTATTACTGCCGGTATGGGAGGCGGGACCGGAACGGGGGCGGCTCCGGTGCTTGCCCGAATCGCCAGGGAAATGGGCTTGCTTACCGTGGCAGTGGTAACGCTGCCTTTTCGTGATGAAGGGAAAGATTTCCTGAAACGCGCCATGGAAGGTATCCAGGAAATGCAACAATTTACTGATTCCATGCTGGTAATAGACAATGAAAAATTGTATAAAGCGTACGGGGACCTTCCAATATTTGAGGCCTTTCAGCGTACCGATGATATTTTAAACACCGCTGTCAAAGGTATTGCCGAGATCATCACCCGGCCGGGATTCATGAATGTGGATTTTGCCGATGTGAAAATGGTCATGAAACAAAGCGGAATGGCCCTGATGGGAACCGGATCGGGCAGCGGTGAAAACAGGGCCGTAAAAGCTGTTGAATCGGCTTTCACCTCTCCCCTTCTTGACGATGCCGATCTGACACGGGCAAGAAATGTCCTCATAAACATCACCTCGGGAAAAGAAAAAGCCTTGTCCATGACTGAATTATCGCAGATAATGGGGTATATTTCGGACTATACCGGAGGAGTATCCAACTTCAAAAGGGGCATCATCTGCGATCCTTCCTTACAAGATGAGATAAGGGTTACCATGATCGCAACCGGGTTCAGTATTCATTCGCTGCCTCCCATAGCCGTTTACGGTAATGAAAAGGGAAAAGAAAAAGAGATGAAGGAATCCGTTTACCTGGACGGGGAAACGGCCGGAAATGACGGCACGGATATTGTGGATGACCCTGAACAAGACCTTATGGAAACTGAAGACGGAGAATTCCGGATAACACAAAACAGGAGTGTTTTCCGGGTTCAAAAGGAAACCCGTTTGCAACAGGCGGTTCCAAACAAAAAACCTGTACTGATCCTGGATGACAATCAAAACATAACGGAACTGGAACAGGTTCCGGCATTTAAAAGAAAAGAAGCCCGTTATAAGATGTCGTTCCCTTCGGAAGTGCCGGGTCCGTCTAAACATAAGATCGAAGAAAAGAACGGACAACAACGTTTAAGTACAGATAACTCCTATATTCATCAAACACAAGATTAATATGCAAACAGAAAAAGTCAGGGTGCGTTTTGCCCCCAGCCCCACCGGACCGCTTCATATGGGGGGTGTGCGCACTGCACTTTTTAATTACCTATTTGCCAGGCAACACCAGGGTACTTTCGTGCTGCGTATAGAAGACACGGACAGACAGCGTTATGTCCCGGGAACCGAAAAATACATTATCGATGCACTTAACTGGTGCGGGATTGCTCCAGATGAAGGAGTTGCCCCGGACGGTACCATGGTAAGGGAAGCTACTTCACGGCATCCTTATGCTCCATACAGGCAGAGCGAAAGAAAACATATCTACCGTGAATATGCCCAACAATTGATAGATCAGGGTGATGCATATTACGCATTCGACACTCCCGAAGAACTGGAATTGTACCGTAAGGAGGCAGAAAACCGGGGAGAGACTTTTATATATAATCACGCATTCAGAAATAAGACAGCCAATTCCATTAACATGTCTGCTGAAGAGACAGGGCGTCGGCTGATGGAGAACGACAACTGGGTGATCCGGTTTAAAATTCCCGAAAACAAGACCGTTGAAATGACCGATCTGATAAGGGGGGAAGTAAATGTGGAAAGTGACACCCTGGACGACAAGGTTCTATGGAAAGCTAATGACGGTTTACCAACTTATCATCTGGCCAATATTGTGGACGATCACCTGATGGAGATCACCCATGTGATCCGGGGTGAGGAATGGCTTCCTTCCCTTCCATTGCATTATCTGCTTTATGAAGCTTTCGGATGGCAGGACCACCGACCGCAATTCGCCCATTTGCCCCTTTTGCTGAAACCCGACGGGAAAGGGAAATTGAGTAAAAGAGATGGTGACCGGCTGGGATTCCCGGTATTTCCGCTGGAATGGAACGGCACCGGAGGAGACAAGTCAAGAGGATACAGGGAAGATGGTTATTACCCGGAAGCCTTTGTTAACTTGTTGGCTTTGCTGGGATGGAATCCCGGCACGGAACAAGAGATCTTCTCTATGGAAGAACTGATAGCATCGTTCTCGCTGGAACGCGTAACTAAATCAGGAGCGCGTTTCAATCCGGAAAAAGCCAGATGGTTTAATCAGCAATACCTGAGGCACCGTTCCGATGCCAGGCTGGTTCAGGACTTTATACCCGTATTGCAAGGAAAAGGAATAAAAACCACTCCCCTTAAAGCGGAAAAGGTTGTATCCTTAATTAAAAGCAGGGCAACTTTTGTAAACGATTTTTGGGATCTTTCGCATTACTTTTTTATACCGCCCCGGTCGTTTGACATGACTCAACAGAAAAAGCACTGGAAAGAGGATACCCCCGGGATAGTACTACAGGTAAAAGAGGTTTTGGCCGCCTGCACTCCTTTTAATGTTCCTGCCATTGATAAAACATTGCATGACTGGATAGAGCAGTCACAGCTGAAAACCGGTCAAGTTATGAACGCCTTGCGATTATGCATTGTAGGAGAACCTCAGGGACCCGGAATGGCTGATATTATGGCAGTCATCGGGAAAGAAGACACCCTGGAGCGGCTTGATTATGCATTAAAAACACTCTGATATGATCAGGCATCCCCGGTGGTGGCCCCTGTTGTCGACAAATTTTCTGGGAGTTCTTAACGACAATTACCTGAAGACCCTTGCCTGTTTTATTGCCGTTGGCTGGGTAGGTGTGGAATATGAAGAAACGCTGGTATCACTGGCCGCCGGATCATTGGTTTTGCCTTATGTTTTTCTTTCTCCCCTGGCCGGAAGATGGGCCGTTACATTAAAAAAGATCCGCGTAGTCAGGATTGCCAAAGCGGCGGAGATCCCTATTATGATAGTCGCCTCTGCCGGTTTCTTGTTACACAATGTTTGGCTGGTTATGTTTTCCATATTGTTTATGGGGATACAAAGCAGCCTCTTTTCACCTTCAAAATACGGCCTGATAAGGGATATCGGGGGAAAAGAACACATTGCATACGGAACCGGCAATATGGAAATGGTTTCTTTCCTGGGTATGATCCTGGGAACCATGATGGCTTCGTTTTTTGCACTTACTGTACCGGCATGGGGTCTTGCTCTCCTCTTTTTGATTATAGCGACCGGTGGTCTTATCTGCTCATGGTTCTTAAGGGCTGAAGAAACTCCCCCGGAAGAAAACCGGGAAACAGTACGTCCGGTTTCGTATCTTTTAACAAGCATTCGTAAAGCGAATACTTACAAAGGACTGAACAGCGTTATACTGGCATTATCCGTTTTTTGGTTTATAGCAGCCATGATACAGATGACATTGCTTGTATATTGCCGCAGGTCTCTTGGAATGAATGATTTTCAAACGGGATTGGTACTTACTTCCGCAGCCGTCGGTACGGGAGCGGGCTGTTTCATATCCGGCATCATCGCAAAAATATGGGACAGAAAGGTATTCGTTCCCCTTTGTGGCACAGGCATCACCCTTCTTTTCTTGTCTGTTTTTTTCTTCCCTGTCAAAGGAATTTGGTTTGCACTGCTGTTTTTCGTTACCGGCCTGCTTTGCGGTTTGTACAAAGTTCCCTTTGATGCTGAGATCATCAGAAAAGTACCCGGGCGTAATTTGGGACATATGCTGGCCTATTCCAATCAAATGTCATTCATCTTTATACTTGCCGCGTCAGCTGTTTTTGCCTTGATCACGAACCACCTGGCAACAGAAACCGTATTCCTGTTCCTGGGAAGTCTTATGGGCGTTACAACCTTATTTGTTATATTTTCTAAGTATCTTTGGAACAAAAATCAGGAATAATGGTTTTTGAAGAAGCACCCATAAAAGGTATATGGATCATTACTCCCCGTGTGTTTTGTGACGAGCGGGGTTACTTTATGGAATCTTACCTGAGGGAATCGTTTGCCCGCCATATAGGTCCCATAGAATTTGTACAGGAAAATGAATCCCTGTCCCGTTTTGGCGTTACCAGGGGCCTTCATTACCAGGAAGATCCGCATGCACAATCAAAATATATCCGCGTAGTTGAAGGCGAAATTTTTGATGTTGCCGTAGATATCCGCAGGGAATCCCCTACCCTTGGTCAGGCTTTTTGCCTGAACCTGAGTTCTGAAAACAAAAAACAATTATTCATTCCCAAGGGTTTTGCTCATGGCTTCTGTGTTCTTTCCCCCGTGGCTGTAGTGCAATACAAAACGGACGCCTTTTACCATCCCGGATCCGAAGGTGTTTTTCACGTTTCCTCCCCTGACCTGGCCATTCCGTGGCCTTTGTCTGACGGGGAAATGATCCTGTCCGAAAAAGACAAACAGGCCTGTCCTTTCCGCCTATGATATTATGCTGATACTGAATAAAAATACATTGAATGAGCCCCTGCCTGGAGCAGATATGCTTTCCCTGGAAGGAATGGTTTTATGCATCGACAAACCACTTACTTGGACATCGGCAGATGTGGTCAGAAAAATACGATTCAGACTACAGCGTTATTACCAGGTAAAGAAGATCAAGGTTGGTCATACAGGAACACTCGACCCTCTTGCCACAGGACTGATGCTCATTTGTGCCGGAAAAGCTACCCGGATCTCCGATACGTTCCAGGCACAGGACAAAGAGTATATTGCCGGGATCCGGTTTGGGGCAACCACCCCATCCTTTGATCTGGAGCAGGAACAGGATGCAACATACCCGTGGGAACATATTACCCTTAGTGGTCTGGAAGAAAAACTCAGAACTTTTACGGGAGAACAGTTACAGGTTCCTCCTGTTTATTCTGCAAAAGTCATTGACGGAATAAGAGCTTACGACTACGCCCGGCAGGGTATGGAATCTCCGGATATGAAAAAAAATCTGATCCGGATAGACGCCCTGGAAATTCTTGATTATACCGCGCCACTTTTAACCTTACGTATTTCGTGCAGCAAAGGGACGTACATCCGGGCACTCGCCCGTGATCTGGGACTTGCCCTGGACAGTGGCGCCCATTTAGTATCTTTACGCCGTTCAGGTTCGGGACTATTCCGGGCAGAAGAAGCCCTGACCATAGAAGAATTTGAAAATATTTTCACTTAATTGAAACTTTTTTATTTTTTTTACGTATAATACGTCGTTTATACTTTAATACGACCGTATGAAGCTTTCACAATTTAATTTCACTCTTCCACAGGAACTTATTGCTGTACATCCCACCAAAAACCGTGACGAATCACGCATGATGGTGTTACACAAAAAAACAGGTGCAATCGAGCATCATGTTTTCAAAGACATCATCAATATGATGCATGAAAAGGATGTGGTAATCTTCAACAACACCAGGGTTTTTCCGGCCCGTTTATACGGAAATAAAGAAAAGACGGGGGCTGAAATAGAAGTTTTCCTGCTCCGTGAACTCAACAAAGACCAACGTTTATGGGACGTTTTGGTTGACCCTGCCAGGAAAATTCGGATAGGAAATAAATTGTATTTCGGAGAAAACGATGCCCTTGTTGCCGAGGTGATCGATAATACCACTTCCCGCGGCAGGACATTGCGTTTTCTTTGTGACGGGACGTATGAGAATTTTAAATCTACTTTGTTCCGGTTGGGAGAAATGCCCATTCCAAAATGGATCCGGAAACATGTGGAACCCATTGACGAAGAACGATATCAGTCCATTTTTGCGAAAGTGGAAGGAGCAGTCGCAGCGCCTGACGGAGCACTTCATTTCAGCAGGGAATTGTTAAAACGCATGGAGATCAAAGGAGTTAAAACTACGGAGATCACCCTGCATATGGGTATGGGACATTTCAGGGCAGTCGATGTGGAAGATCTTTCCAAACACAAAATGGATTCGGAGCCTGTAATCATCACTGAAGAAAGTGCTCACACCATAAATAAAGCGAAAGCAGAAGGAAGGCGCGTTTTTGCCACAGGAATAGATGTCTTGCGCGCGGTTGAAACTTCTGTGACCACAAAAAGAGAAATTACCGCTTTTGAAGGATGGACGAATAAGTTTATTTTTCCTCCTTACGATTTCTGTATTCCGGATGCCCTGATCTCAAATTTCCAGCTTCCCCAATCCACCATGCTTATGTTTGTTGCCGCATTCGGAGGTTATGAAACCGTTATGAATGCATACGAAACAGCCGTAAAGGAAAATTACCGTTTTGGAGCATACGGAGATGCCATGTTGATAATATAATTCATTTCCTTTATATTTGGGGATGATCTGTGAAGAAGAGGATATATGCAGATGCGCATTAAACCTGTGCATGAGGTATGAAGGAGGATTAGCCAGAAGATTATACGACCATTACGGCAGCGCCGCAGTTGTTTTCAGACAGCCACTCACCGAACTTGTCCGTCATAAAGGATTCCGCAGAAGCATAGCTGAAAAAATGCTAGACCCTGAGCTTGTAAAAATGGCTCAAAGGGAATTGCAATGGATCGAAAAGCGGAAGATCAAGCTTGTCTTTTTATACGATCAGTCATATCCCTTGCGGCTCCGCGAGTGTTGTGACGCTCCATTGCTTTTGTATGTCGCCGGAACTGCCGATCTGAACCGGGGTCCCTTTCTTTCCGTTGTGGGAACAAGATCGGCAACATCCTATGGAAAAGCCGTATGCAAAGATCTTATTGGAGGATTGAAAAATTTGGGTATTAACCCGGTAATAGTAAGTGGACTGGCATTCGGAATTGACATTACGGCACACCTTGCAGCCATGGAGAACAACCTGACCACCATTGCGGTATTGCCGGCAGGACTTGATCAAATCTATCCGGCTTCCCATCTGAATATTGCCCGGAATATAACCCGGCAGGGAGCTGTGATAACCGAATTCCCTTCAGAAACACCGGGAAACCGGCATAATTTTCTGCAACGCAACCGCATCATTGCGGGATTGTCTGACGCCACGCTGGTTATTGAATCAAAAAAAGACGGAGGTGCTCTCATAACTGCTCATCTTGCCTGTGATTATTCCAGGGATGTTCTGGCCGTACCGGGAAGGCCCGGCGATGTTAGTTCAAAAGGTTGTAACAATCTGATAAAAAACAACAAGGCAGCCCTGGTGGATTCTGCCGCTGATATTGCCCGGATGATGCAATGGGAAACAACCCCGGATGAAAATACAGCCTGGCAACAAGATCTTTTCACGACACTGGATAATTCGGAAAAGCTGGTATATTCACAGATCAAAAAGCAGGGAGGAGACGTGAATTCTCTGGCAGAATGTCTGCAGATCCCGTTCCCGGTCCTTTCCGCCACATTGACAAAGCTTCAGGTAAAAGGACTTATAGAATGTATGGAAAACAACGAATACAGAATAATACTATGATCGATACGCACGTACACCTCTACGACAGTGCCTTTGATCCCGATCGTGATCAGGTGGTTGAAAGGGCCAAAAAAGCCGGCGTGACGCATTGCATCCTTCCGGCCATAGACAAAAGCACCTACACGGCCCTGCACGAATGCCTGGAAAGATATCCGGGATTTTGTCACAAAGCCTCTGGACTCCACCCCACTTCAGTCGGAGCGGATTACGATCTGGAACTCGGCCATGCTTATTCAAAGATGTCCGGCTCTGTGGCAATCGGAGAGATCGGGCTGGATTTTTACTGGTCACACGAATATGCAGGGGAACAAATCACTGCCTTTGAACAGCAGTTGGAATGGGCCAGGGATCTGGACCTTCCGGTTATCATTCATTCCCGTTCTGCTTTCCCCGAATTGCTGGCATCTTTAAAAAAATGTGCTTTTCCCGCTATCCGTGGAGTATTGCATGCCTGGTCGGGTAGCCGGGAAGTTTTTGAACAAGCTTGCCGGAGCGGAGATTTTTATATGGGTATCGGCGGAGTTGTTACTTTTAAAAATGCACGTCTTGCAGAAATTGTCAGGGAAACCGACCTGGAAAGAATTGTACTGGAAACCGATGCTCCGTGGTTGACTCCGTCGCCCTACCGGGGAAAAAGAAATGAAAGCGCCTATTTGACTTTCATTGCCCGAAAAATTGCTCAAATAAAAGACATCAGCATAGAAAAAGTAATTGGTCAGACTACTCAAAATGCATTATCTTTGTTTTTTGAAAAATGATGAACAAAGCCGCCATTTTAGTCATTTATACGGGAGGTACCATTGGGATGAAAGCCCATCCGGTTACCGGAGAATTGGTGCCGTTCCGTTTTGAACATATTTTGGAAGAAGTTCCTGAACTGCAAAAATTTTGCTTCCGGATAGATTCTTATTCTTTTAACCCGGTCATTGATTCATCTGATATTTTTCCCGATTTCTGGGTACGGCTGGCCCTGTTGATTCGTCAAAAATATGACCAATACAACGGTTTTGTGATCCTGCACGGTACTGACACCATGAGCTATTCCGCTTCGGCTCTTAGTTTTATGCTGGAGAATCTGGAAAAACCGGTTATTTTCACCGGAAGTCAGTTACCTATCGGGCTACCCCGGACAGACGGCAAAGAGAATTTCATTTCGGCAGTGGAAATTGCCGCAGGCGTGGACCATCAGGATCATGCCCTGGTTCCGGAAGTGTGCATCTTTTTCCAGGATCAATTATTCAGGGGAAACCGGACCATGAAATACAATGCCGAGGAGTTCAGAGCCTTTCGCTCTCCGAATTATCCGGCTCTTGCCGAGGCAGGGATCCACATCAAATACAACCGCAAATACATACGTTATCCCGAGACCTGGGGCCGCCCCCTGCAAGTGCATACACAATTGGGAACCGACGTGGCTGTTTTGAAGATTTTCCCGGGGATTGAACAGAAAGTGGTCGAAACCATACTAAATATTGCCGGGCTCAGGGTGGTCATCCTGGAAACATACGGTCAGGGTAACGCACCATCCGTTCAATGGTTGCTGGAATTGTTGTCCGGAGCGGTATCCCGGGGAATCATTATAGTGAATATCACCCAATGTCCGGCAGGGAGTGTATCCATGGACACTTACGCATGCGGAATCAGGCTTAAGGAAGCAGGTGTTCTGTCGGGATATGACATGACAACTGAAGCTGCCATTACCAAGATTATGTTATTAACAGGACAATTTTTTGATAATAAAAAAGTTAAAGAACTTCTTTCACAATCTTTAAATGGCGAATTTTAATACATTTGTTTGGAATAAAACTTTTTTCAGTAACTTGCGCTGCTTTTTAATGTGTATTGATAAGGGAGAGGTGGCCGAGTGGTCTAAGGCGCGCGCCTGGAAAGTGCGTAAACTCCAAAAGGGTTTCGCGGGTTCGAATCCCGCCTTCTCCGCAGTTTATTTGTAAACGTTTGACAATTTATAAATTCTTAACTCTAATTATTCAACAGAAATGAAAAAACTTTTCGTATTTTTAGCAGTCCTTGGATTCATAGCCATTTCTGCTCAGTACGCAGTCGCACAAACAGCCACCACTACAGGTGAAACGGAACAGGTTGAAGTACCCATTCACCAGCAGCTTAAGACCAAATTCATTGAAGGTGGTCCTGCTTTTATGTCCGTGGTACTGCTCTGTTTGATTTTCGGACTTGCACTTGCAATTGAACGTATTATTTACCTTACCCTGGCCGAAACCAATACAGGAAAACTGCTGGACAAAGTGGAAGCAGCCATGAAAGACGGCGGCGTAGCTGCTGCTATGGATGTTTGTCGCAACACCCGCGGTCCTGTTGCCAGTATTTTTTACCAGGGACTTTCCCGCGCCGATGAAGGATTGGAAGTTGTAGAAAAATCTATTACATCTTACGGTTCTGTACAAATGAGCCAGTTGGAAAAAAACCTTTCCTGGATTCAGTTGTTCATTGCCATCGCTCCTATGTTGGGATTTATGGGAACCGTTATCGGGATGATCAGCGCTTTTGACGCCATTGAAGCTGCAGGGGACATTTCTCCCAACATCGTAGCCGGAGGTATCAAGGTTGCTCTTATCACAACCGTAACAGGTCTTATCGTGGCCATTATCCTTCAATTGTTCTACAACTATCTGGTATCCAAAATTGACAGCATCGTTGTCAAAATGGAAGACGCCTCCATTTCTTTGATGGACATTTTGGTTAAATACGAAAAATAAAACTTTGCAATGAAGAAAGTTTCAAAAATAACTTTGTGGGTGCTCTTTGCAATCAGTATTGTTCTTACCGTTCTGTATTTTATGAATACGAAAGGACCAAATCTGGATGCATGGACATACACCTATCTGAATTGGGCATACATCATGGTCGGCCTGGCAATTCTTTTGATAATACTGTTGCCAATACTTACTTTCAGGCAACGTACCGTCAAAGTGAAATCGCTGCTGATCATGTTGGTTATCGCCATCGTACTTATAGGAGGGGCGTATCTTATCGCACCCGGCTCCCCGATTACCCTGGCAACCGGAGTCGTAAAAGAAGGACCTTCCGTCAAATTAACTGATACGGCCTTGTACCTTACATACTTCCTGTTAGCTATAGCAGCAATTTCCATTATTGGTGGTTCTGTCTATAATGCCTTGAAGAAAAACTAATCTAGTAAACTTTAATTATTATGGCAAAACCAGCAGGTGACATTAATGCAGGCTCAATGGCAGACATCGCTTTCCTGCTGCTTATATTTTTCCTGGTTACAACCACTATGGATGTTGAGACCGGTATTCAACGCCGGCTTCCGCCAATGCCTGATGAGAATCAGCAGGCAGAAGTTGAACAGATCAACAAGAGGAATATCATGGTGGTGCTAATCAACAAAAATGACCGCTTGTTTGCAGGAGGACAGGAGATGCACATTACCATGCTAAAAGACAAGGTCAAGGAATTCATTACCAATCCGGCAAATCTTCCCGATCTGCCTGAAAAACGTGAGAATGATATTGAAGGCTTTGGTCCCGTCATGGTATCCCGTGCTGTTGTTTCCCTTCAAAATGACCGCGGTACTTCATACGATGCTTATATCCATGTGCAAAATGAACTGGTAAAAGCATTTAATGAACTGCGCGATGAGTTTTCCATGCAACATTTTGGAAAGAAATACGACTCCCTGGATGAAGATCAGCAACGAATTGTAAGGGATGCTGTTCCCATGAATCTGTCTGAAAGGGAACCCAGAGAAGTAACAACAAGGAGAAGATAGGAGAACATAATTATGGCAACATTCAAATCAAAAACCGATAAAGGACTAAAACCCCTGAACACGGCCTCACTTCCTGACATCGTTTTCATGCTATTGTTCTTCTTTATGATATCCACCAGCTTTAGACAAACGGAACGTGTTGTCAGCGTGAAGCTTCCGGAAGCAACCGAGATTGCCAAACTGGACAGAAAGGATCTGGCAAGTTACATAAACATTGGTACACCCATACCCGCTTACCAGGGTCAGTTTGGCACCGATGCTCGTATACAGCTGAATGATACTTTCAGTACCATAGATGACATACGTGACTTTATAGCTGCCTCCCGTGAGTCCATGTCGGAAGCAGACCGTCCGTTTATGACTGTAGCGCTTAAGGTTGATGAAACCGTTCGAATGGGTATTGTAACGGATGTAAAACAGGAACTCCGCCGTTGTTCTGCATTGAGGATTATGTATTCTACACGTCGGCAAGCTGAGAACAACAGTTTCTGATACGTATATACTGATTGGAAAAGCCGCGGTACATACTGCGGCTTTTTTTTTACCTTTGCAGACAACTAAAAAATCTATTATATATGAAACGGTTATTAGGCTTATTGGCCATTGCGGTGCTGATAGGATGCCAGGAAGCTCCTCGTCAGGCAAAATATGTTTTTTTATTTATTGGGGACGGTATGGGCCTGGCCCAGGTTGCAGCTGCCGAAGCCTACCTGGCAAATAATAACGGGGAAATAGGATCGCAAGCTTTGAATTTTTCACAGTTTCCTGTTTTGGGGACCATAACCACCTATAGTGCAAGCAACTGGATAACATGCTCTTCTGCTGCAGGGACAGCGCTGGCTACGGGAACCAAAACCACAAACGGCATGTTGGGTATGAACTCGGATACGGTGGCCCTTAAAGCCATTACCTATAAAATAAAAGAAGCCGGGTATAAAGTCGGGGTGTCATCAACGGTTACCCTGGATCATGCCACTCCAGGTGCTTTTTATGCCAATGCAGCTTCCAGAAATGATTATTACACTATTGCCACACAATTGCCTGCAACCGGTTTTGATTTTTTTGGAGGCGGCGGTTTTATCCTGCCTGAAGGCAGAAGAAGGGATCAGGTCCCGGTAACAGATATGATTGAACAAGCCGGTTACACCATAGCTTACGGCATGGATGATTTCCGTGAAATGTCAGCTACCGATAAATTGGTTTTGCTTCAGGATGAAACGCGGGATTACCTGGGAGCATTGCCCTACGCCATAGATCGCAAAGAAGGAGATATGACTCATGCCGATATTGTACAAGCCGCCATAGAATTCCTGGAAAACGAAAAAGGATTTTTTCTTATGAGTGAAAGCGGACGCATAGACTGGGCATGTCATTCCAATGACGGAAAAACTTCCATTCTGGAAACTCTTGATCTGCAAAAGGCTGTTCAGGTGGCTATTGAATTTGCCCAAAAGCATCCGGAAGAAACACTGATTGTTGTGACTGCAGACCACGAAACCGGTGGAATGGCCCTGGGCTGGGAAAGTCAATACAACGTATTTTTTAATCAGCTGGATGAACAGCAGGCATCAAAAGACATTCTGCTCCAATCAGGCGATATCACTTCCGGAAATATGGTTTCAGAAATGAACCGCAAAGCCCGGATCGGCTGGACAACTTCATCTCATACGGGAATTCCCGTTCCTGTTTACGCCACGGGAGTCAATAGTGAACTTTTTACTGGCAAAATGGATAACACGGATATTCCCAAAAAGATCTGCGAGGCGATGGGAGTTGTTTTTTAACCCCTTAAACCATGCATTCACCGGGTTAATTCCCCGATTTGATCGATTTCCTGTTGTAGTAAGAGAGGCCTGCATTTACTTTTGCAGCAAATCTAAATATTTATAGTATGGAAATCTTAGACAACCAGGAACAGGAAGTTCAAAGAAAACCGGAACGCAGCAATCGTGTTACCGGGGGGATAATCATAGGCCTGGCAATGATACTTGCAGGTTTCATCCTCATTTTTTATAACGCAGGATGGATCCCTTATGCCGTCAGAAGAATATTGCTTTCATGGCAAATGCTTCTCATAGTTTTAGGGATCGTATCTTTTGCAAGAAAACAGACCATCCAGGGCGTTATTTTATTTGTAATTGGTATTGTATTTTTACTACCCCGGATAGGCGCCCTGAATATCCTGCCCGGATTTGAATGGTTTACCCATCTGAATTGGGGCAATTTATGGCCTTTATTATTGGTAGCAATTGGGATACTCATATTTACAAAATCCCGGCAACGTGATTTCCCGCCCACAAACCAACGGCATTTTCCCAAACATCATTTTTCCGGAAAAAGCAGCCCTAACGAAAGTGGATACGTAAACTACTCCATGGTTTTCAGCGGATCCGAACACGTATTTATGGAACCTGTTTTCCGGGGAGGTGCCATAGAAAGTGTTTTTGGAGGAATGACATTGGATCTTAGAAGAACCAATTTACAGGAAGGCATTTCTTACTTAAAGATCTCGTCGGTATTCGGAGGCACCACATTACTCATTCCTGCCGACTGGAATGTAGAGATTCGCACCGATGCGGTTTTAGGGGGCTTTAAAGACAATCGTCCCGTGATCAATCATACAGAGAACAATTCCAGGTTAATAATTGAAGCTGAATGTGTCTTTGGAGGTGGAGAAGTTAAATAAATATCAATGGACAGCCTGTTTAGGGTTTATACTGGCCACTTCGTTCCTTTATGCCTTTCTTCTAGGCTCTTTTGTGTCTCTTGGATGGAAAGAATACCTGGTTGATTCCCTGGTAATTACAGGCTGTATTTTGTTTTTTGTTTTTTTTCTGCAAAAAATGCACGTATACGGAATGCCCGTGTACGTGCAGATTATGATATTTTTTATAGCTGTAGGCGGTCTGCCGGTATTGGTTATGTATCTGTATTTACCGCATGAACGTTTTCTCCTTTACTATGAAACCATCCCGTTACGGATTTTTGTCATCATCTTGCTAACCGTAATTTTTGGGTTTTGGAGAAAAATACGTGTAACCGCAGAGCTCACGGAAGAATCTGATACGGAACAAAAGTCCGGGATCTCAACTCCTGTGAACTATACAGATAAGATCACAGTCAGAGCCGGTAACGGGATCAAGGTAATCCCCCTGGAAGAGCTCCTGTTTATTCAGGCCGACGGGGATTACATTTCACTTGTAACCGAAAAAGGATCCTGGCTGAAAGAGGAAACAATGAAACATGTACAGGATATCCTGCCTCCTTCACGCTTTGTAAGAATTCACCGTTCTTTTATTGTCAATGTGGCAAAAATAAACCGTATTGAACGCTACGGGCAACAACAACTAATTATTCTGAATAACGGCAAATCCATTCGGATAAGCGCATCGGGCTACAGAACGCTTAAGGAAACTCTGGGCTTTTGAGACCTGATTTTGTTTTTTGCTTACCTTTGCAAAAAAAATAGAAATGGATTACAAGATAAAAGATCCCGGACTAGCTGCATTCGGAAGGAAGGAAATTGAGCTGGCCGAAAGGGAAATGCCCGGACTTATGACCTTGCGCAAGCGATACGGTGAAGAAAAACCTTTGCGGGGTGCCCGCATTACAGGAAGTCTCCATATGACCGTACAAACAGCAGTGCTTATTGAAACACTCAAAACACTCGGAGCAGATGTAAGGTGGGCTTCCTGCAATATCTTTTCAACACAGGACCATGCAGCAGCAGCAATAGTGGAAACCGATATTCCTGTTTTTGCATGGAAGGGTGAAACATTGGAAGATTATTGGTGGTGCACCCTTCAGGCATTGTCTTTTCCCGGTGAAACAGGTCCTCATATGATCGTGGATGACGGAGGAGACGCCACACTTCTGATACATAAAGGAGTTCTGGCCGAAAAAGACAGTTCCATTCTTGATACGATGAACGGAAGCACTGAAGAAAAAGTAATTGCTGCCCTCTTGAGAAAAACACTTAAAGAAAGGCCCGGGATGTGGACCCGTATGGCAGAAGGCATGAGAGGCGTCAGCGAGGAAACAACTACCGGGGTTCACCGTCTATACCAGATGTTTGACAAAGGAGAACTCCTGTTTCCTGCCATTAACGTGAATGATTCTGTTACAAAATCAAAGTTCGACAACCTTTACGGATGCCATGAATCACTGGCAGATGGGATCAAACGGGCAACCGATGTTATGATCGCAGGAAAAGTTGTTGTAGTATGCGGTTACGGAGATGTCGGAAAAGGATGTGCCAGGAGTTTGCGCTCTTACGGAGCACGCGTCTTGGTTACCGAGATCGATCCTATCTGCGCTCTTCAGGCCTCTGTTGAAGGTTTTGAAGTCCGTACACTGGAAGATTGCCTGGAAGAAGCGAGGATCTTCGTTACGGCAACCGGCAACTGTGATGTGGTCCGTTTGGAACATATGGAAAAAATGAGGGATCATTCCATAGTATGCAACATTGGGCACTTTGACAATGAAATCCAAGTGGATGCCCTCTCGTCTTATCCGGATATTAGAAAAGACAATATCAAACCCCAGGTAGATAAATTTACTTTTCCAGACGGTCACTCAATCATTCTTCTGGCTGAAGGACGCCTGGTGAACCTGGGATGTGCTACCGGACATTCTTCATTTGTAATGAGCAACTCTTTTTCCAACCAGGTCCTGGCCCAGATCAATCTTTGGAAAACAGATTATAAATTGGGTGTCTATCAGCTTCCCAAACATCTGGATGAAGAAGTGGCACGTCTGCACCTGGATTACCTGGGTGTCAAACTAACACGTATGACAAAAAAACAAGCTGATTACATTGGATTTTCCATTGAAGGCCCTTATAAACCGGACTATTACAGATATTAACCATTATGATAAAATCACGCACCAGAATCATTGACCTTCTCAAAATGCAGGCCGGAATTACCGTGCAGGTAAAAGGCTGGGTACGAACCAAAAGGGGTAACAAAAACATTGCTTTCATTGCTTTGAATGACGGCTCTACCATCCATAACGTACAGATTGTATGTGATATGACCGTCTTCACGGAAGAACAACTCCGCCCCATCACTACCGGGGCCTGCATCCGTGTTAAAGGCGAACTGGTCTCCTCTGTAGGGACACAACAAGCCGTTGAGATAAAGGCCAATGAAATTGAAATATACGGAACCGCAGACCCTGCTGTTTATCCCTTACAAAAGAAAGGGCACAGCATGGAATTCCTGCGTGAGATCGCGCATCTCAGACCCAGAACCAACACATTCGGCTGTATATTCAGAATCCGTCATGCTATGGCTTATGCCATCCACAAATATTTTAACGATAACGGGTTTGTTTATATGCATACTCCCATTATCACAGCGTCTGACTGTGAAGGAGCCGGAGCCATGTTCCAGGTAACCACCCTGGATCTGAACAACCCGCCCAAAGAAAAAGATAATTCAATAGATTATTCTAAAGATTTTTTCGGCCGTCAGACAAGTCTTACCGTAAGCGGCCAGCTGGAAGGAGAACTGGGAGCCCTGGCCCTTGGAGAAATTTATACTTTCGGTCCAACTTTCAGAGCAGAGAACAGCAATACGCCCAGGCACCTTGCCGAGTTCTGGATGATAGAACCGGAAATGGCCTTTTACGACATTGTTGACAATATGGACCTGGCCGAAGACTTTATCAAATACCTGGTAAAGTATGCCCTTGAAAATTGTGCCGCTGATATTGAATTTTTGAATAACATGATAGACAAGGACCTGATCAACAGGCTTGAAAGCGTTTGCAACACAGAATTTGTCCGTCTTACCTATACGGAAGGCATCCAGATTCTGACTGCCAGCGGACAGGCATTTGAATATCCTGTTTCCTGGGGTGTGGATCTGCAGAGTGAACATGAAAGGTACCTGGTCGAAAAACATTTTAAACGTCCCGTTATTTTAACAGACTATCCCAAAGAGATCAAGGCTTTTTACATGAAAGAGAACCCGGACGGAAAAACCGTACGGGCCATGGACATTCTTTTTCCCAAAATCGGGGAGATCATAGGAGGGTCCCAGCGTGAAGAAAACCTGGAAATACTCCGCAAAAAGATAGTTGAGATGGACATGTCTGAAGAAAACCTGGACTGGTACCTGGACACCAGACGCTTTGGGACCGCCCCGCATTCGGGTTTCGGACTGGGGTTTGAGCGCTTGCTTCTGTTTATTACCGGAATGGCAAATATCCGGGATGTAATTCCTTTTCCACGAACTCCAAAATCTGCTGAATTCTAACATGTTAATAATTGGTATTGCCGGTGGAACCGGTTCCGGGAAAACAACCGTGGTAAATAAAATACTGGAAAATCTGGATCAAAAGCAAATTACTGTCATCCCCCAGGATTCCTATTACAAAGACAACTCTCACCTGCCATTGGAACAGAGACAGGAACTCAACTTTGACCATCCGGAATCCATTGACTGGGAACTTATGGTAAAACACCTGTTGCAGCTAAAAGCAGGAAATCCCATAGAACAACCCATGTATTCCTACATTACATGTACCCGTTCCAGGGAAACGATCCACATTGAACCTACACAGATCATCATAGTGGAAGGCATACTGATCTTCACTGATCCGCCACTGAGAGACTGTCTGGATATGAAAATCTATGTAGATGCAGATCCCGACGACCGTTTATCCAGGGTTATATCCAGGGATATAATTGAAAGGGGAAGGTCTGTCAACAAGGTACTGGAACGTTACGAGAAGACAGTAAAACCCATGCACCTTCAGTTTATTGAACCCACAAAACGTTATGCCGACATCATAGTACCCCAGGGCGGACACAATACGGTAGCAATTAATGTGTTGATATCTACCATCGAACAGGCCCTGTTAACCAGGTAACCTTTGTTCGGAATGAAAAAAGAAACAAAAACAGGAATCTATCTTACGGTGATCGTACATCTGGTCGCCCTGATCATCTTTTTATTGTTTCAAATCAATTCGCTTTTACAGAAAGAATCCTCTTTTGTCCTGGACTTTTCCCAGCAGGAAGAACTGGAGGCGCAACTCCAAAGGGAACAAATGCGTGCCCAATTGAGTGCCCAATTGGAAGACCTTCTCTCCGGTATAGAACAGCAATCCAGGAACGTTGCAGTAGATGCGACACAGCGAAATCAGAATCTCAAAGACGACCGGCATGAGGATCCTTCACGCGTATACGAAGAAGCCGAGGAATTGCAGAAACGTCTGGATGCGGCCCGGGAAGCCGTAGAAGATGAGGGAGGTGAGGAAAACATTGCTGCTCCCCCTAAAAAGGAAAAAGAAGATAACGTTAAACCGTATACAGGACCATCTGTCCTGGAATACACCTTAAAAGGACGAAAAGCCATGAGCCTGCCCATTCCGGTATACAAATGCATAGGAGGGGGTGACGTTACTGTATTGATTGCCGTGGACCAAAAAGGATACGTACAAAAAGCTGACATAGTGGATGATTTTTCTTCCAGGAACAGGTGTTTGCGAGAGTTTGCCCTGCGCGCGGCAAAACAAAGCCGGTTTACTGCGTCCACCGAAGCTCCTTCCCTGCAAAGTGGAGAAATTGTCTACCGTTTTATTCCTCAATAACCATTAAATATGTAACTTTGAAATGTGAATTCAAAGGAATATAAGGAAATAAAAGAACTGCTGGCACTACTGGAGCAGAAGATTGAAGCATTATTGGATCCTGCCGTTGACCAACCTGAGGAACAAGTTTTTGAACTAGATTCGCAACCGGAACGGGAGCCGAATCCGGAACCGCAGCCTGAATCCGGGCATGAGCCTGAATCCGGGCATGAGCCTGAAACCATCGGGGATCTGTTTTCCGGATTTGCCCAACGACCCACCCTTGCAGATTCATTGGCAAAAACAAAAAACGGCAGGCCTTTGAAAGAGGTCATACCCCTGAACGACAGGTTTCTTTATGAAAAAGTCTTGTTTTCTCAGGATCGCGACCTGTATAACAAGACGCTGACCGAGCTTCAGGATGTAAAGACTATGCAGCAAGCCGAAGCCTATCTGGCTGAGCGTTTTCCCCTCTGGGAACTATCATCTCCCGCCGTACAGAAATTTCTTACACAACTTGAAGATGTGTTCTAAACTCACTATAGTCCCCACACCTATAGGGAACCTGGAAGATATTACCACACGAGCTCTGAATGTGCTCAAAGAGGCCGATCTTATACTTGCTGAAGATACACGTACAAGCAGTATTCTTCTGAAAAAATACGGCATCGGAACTCATATGGAATCATTCCACAAATTTAACGAACACAAACAGGTTCGCTCCGTTGTGCAGAAAATTCAGGAAGGCGTCCGGGCCGCCCTTATAAGTGATGCCGGGACCCCCGGGATATCCGACCCCGGGTATTTGCTCATCAGGGAATGCCTGGCAGCCGGTATTGATGTGGAATGTCTGCCGGGGCCCACAGCACTGATCCCCGCTTTGGTGAACAGCGGATTCCCAACCGACCGTTTTTGTTTTGAGGGTTTTTTACCGGTCAGGAAAGGCAGGCGTGCCCGTGTGGAATCTTACAGATCGGAAACCCGTACGGTCATATTGTATGAATCCCCCTTCCGGCTGTTAAAAACGCTGGAAGAGCTGTCCTCCGTTCTGGGTCCGGAAAGAGAAGTTTCCGTGAGCCGGGAGATAAGCAAACTTCATGAAGAGACAGTCCGGGGAACACTCGCTTATGTATGTGATTGGTTCAGGGATCACACTCCCAGGGGAGAGATCGTTATTGTGCTGAAAGGGAAAGGGAAAGAAAATGAAGTGGGGTAACAGGCATCACTATATAATTCATGCTTCCGGGATAGCTGCCGTTTTGGTTTTATTTTCGCTGAGGATGATCCCCGGCAGGTTGTCTCTGTTCAGATATAGGGAGATCCGGCAATCCTCCGGTCTCTTCCTTGAATACTGTAATACTTTTTTAAGTCCTCTGTCAAATAAAAAACAAGAAGACACAATAAAAAATAAAACGCGTTCCGGACCTGATTCATACCTCCCTTTTGTTCCCATGAAAATTGAACTCAACACGGCCGACAGTGCGGAACTGGTCAAATTATACGGCATCGGACCCTATTACGCAGCCAAAATCCTGGAATACCGTGAAAAACTCGGCGGGTTTTCTGTTCCTGAACAACTCCTGGAAGTTTACGGGATGGATAAAGAACGGCTTCTGGGCTTTTATGATAATGTTTTTGTGGACACTTCTTTTATAAAAAAAATGGATCTTAAAACAGTTACCGAAGATCAGCTGGCCTCTCATATTTACATAGGAAGGTACCTGGCCCGGTGCATCATCAGATACAGGGAAGCGGCCGGTCAGGATTCCTGTACCGTTGCCAACCTGGTCCGCGATAAAATTTTAACAGTTGAACAGGCAGGTAAAATTGGCTGGTACCTTAAATGAGGACTGTTTTTTATTATATTTGTCGGATAGTTTATTTCTAACCCCTATTGTAAATCTATGAGTATACTGGTTACAAAAAATGTGGTTAAGCGCTTTGACGGTCACCTGGCATTGGATAATGTCAGCATAGATGTCCCCGAAGGAAAGATATTCGGGTTGCTCGGACCCAACGGAGCGGGAAAAACCACCTTATTAAGGATAGTCAATCAAATTACTGCACCCGATGAAGGAAGTGTTTTTTTTGACAACCATCCTTTAGCTGCAAACGATGTGTTTCGCATCGGCTACCTTCCCGAGGAAAGAGGATTGTATAAAAAAATGAAGATCGGGGATCAGGCAATGTACCTGGCAAAACTGAAAGGGATGTCCCATGCCCAGGCGCTTTCCAGTCTGAAATCGTGGTTTATGAGATTCGGCATCCAGGCCTGGTGGAATAAGAAGATCACCGAATTATCTAAAGGGATGGCTCAAAAAGTTCAGTTTGTGACCACGGTTATGCACGATCCCAAACTGCTTATCCTGGATGAACCTTTTAGCGGGTTTGACCCGATCAATGTCGATCTTATCCGGAAAGAAATTCTTCGTTTGAAGGAAAACGGGACTTCAGTCATACTGTCCACTCATAATATGGAATCAGTAGAAGAATTATGCGATGAGATCGCCCTGATAGATAATGCCCGTTTAATTGTCACCGGACAGGTCCACGATATACGACGCATTCACGGGGACAACCGTATTGAGATCCTTTACCGGGCTTCAGATCCGTTGGATCCGGCTCTTTTGGAAAAGACAGTCTTTTCCGTTATATCACAAGGGAAAAAAGACGGTTCTTACAGTATGACTGTAGAGCTGAAAGACGGGCATACTACAAACGAAATGCTGGAAGCCCTGATACCTCATACCAATATAGTGGGAATGAACGAGATCATTCCCCGTATGCACGATATATTTATTAAACTGGTAACTCAAAAGGAGGAAAGGCAATGAATATCAAAAAGATAAATCTTATTGTCGGAAGAGAATTCGCTATCCGTGTCAGAAAAAAATCATTTCTTATTGCCACGTTCCTGACGCCTCTTTTGATGGCAGCCCTGATCACGGTCCCTACCCTGATGACCACGCTGAAAGACAACAATCAGAAAAACATAGAAGTCATTGACCCAACCGGAATAGGAGAAAAAGTTCTGGAAGACCAGGAGTACACCCATTTTACGTTTCGCAGGGAAGGCAATCCGGAAGATTACAAGAAAGATTTTGATACCCGCAACCTGCACGCTCTATGCGTTATTGAACCGATTGAAGGGAATACCGTGGAAGTACGAATGTACAGCACGGGCCCGGTCGACCAGGATATTCAAAGGTATGTTTCCAGGCAGATCAGCAATGAGGTTGAGCAACAACGGTTACAATCATACAACATCCCACAGCTCAAAGAGATCATGGAGGACATAAGGACCGATATTCCGGTTAAAGCCCTCACCTGGACAGAGACCGGAGATGAAAAAGAAACCATTACGGAAGTATATATGGCCATAGCTTATTTAAGCAGCTTTTTAATATATATGTTCATTTTCATGTACGGGTCCATGGTCATCCGGGGAGTGATTGAAGAAAAGACAAACCGCATAGTCGAAGTGATTATTTCCTCGGTAAAACCTGTAGAATTAATGTTGGGAAAAATCATAGGTGTTGCACTGGTTGCACTGCTTCAGTTCTTTCTCTGGATCCTGCTAACAGCCATCATCCTGTTTGTGGTTATGGCTCTTATAGGGACGGGAGCCGTTACCGATCTGGCCGGATCTGCTCCCCAAATGCAGGGTGGCCTGGCCGGTACAATAGCTTCATTCGATACAGGTAACGGAATGCTGACTGGTATAGCCAGCACAATATCTCAAATTGATTTCGGAAAATTCCTGTTGAGTTTCTGCCTTTATTTTATTGGAGGATACCTTATGTATGCCTCTATGTTTGCCGCTGTCGGATCTGTTTCCGATGCTGAGACAGACACCCAGCAATTCCAGTTACCCATTACTATTCCCCTGATCCTGGGATTGTTCATTATGATGCATACCTTCCAGTATCCGGACAGTTCCCTGTCTGTTTGGGCATCCATAATACCGTTTACTTCACCTATGGTAATGCTGGCTCGTCTTCCCTTTGGAGGGGTGCCCCTGTGGCAATTATTGGTGTCCCTGGCATTGTTGTTCCTTACATTCCTGGCAGTAGTTCATTTTTCTGCAAAAGTATACCGGGTAGGCATCTTGATGTACGGTAAAAAAGTAACCTGGAAAGAATTATGGAAATGGATGCGATACAAAAACGCTTAATACAAGGGGTTTTTCTCTTTTTATTAATTACTGCGGGTTCCGTCACTACCGGAGCACAGACGATCAAAGCGTATCGCGTGCTTATGGATACTACCGAATACCAAAACAAGGCTTCAGCCCCCATCCGGGAGATTATCAACACATATTCGCCCGAACTAAACAAAAAAATGAACCAGGTGGTGGGATATACAACCACAGAGATGCGGTCCTACTATCCGGAAAGTCCATTGTCAAACCTGGCCGGAGACGCATTGCTTGCCATCGCACGCAGGCATTACGGATTGGACAATGTTGATTTTGCACTTACCAATTTTGGAGGAATCAGGACCTCTTTTCCAAAAGGAGATCTTACACTTTATTATGTCTATGCTGCCTTCCCTTTTGAAAACTCGCTGGTTCTTGTAAGTCTGAAAGGCAGCCGTGTCAGAGAATTGTTTGAGTCTTTTGCCGCACACCGTGTTGAAGTTCTCTCCGGTGTATCCCTTAAAATTGACGATCACCGCATAACACAATTACTCATAAACGGGGAACCCCTGGATAACGAACGTATTTATCACATAGCGACCATAGATTTCCTGCTTCAGGGAGGAGACCGGATGACTATGTTAAAAAACAACCTGGGCGTTGATTATTCAGGTCTGACACTCCGTGATGTGATCTTGCAATACATTAACGTATTCACTACAAACGGCGAACCGATCCCTGCACGGACCGACCGTCGTGTAGTGATCAACAATCCACAAGAGTAATGAAAACTTCCTCATTGATCAAACCGACGTTCCTGTTGCTGATATTAACCCCTTTTTTTGCAAAGGCGCAAGATTTGGTGATCGTCCACACAAATGACATTCACAGTCAGATAGAGCCTTTTCGTTCCGGCAGAAATGCCGGCAGCGCAGGGATCCTGAGCCTTTCAGGGTATCTGGAAGAAACCAGGAAAGATCATCCGGATCTGTTGTTCCTGGATGCCGGAGATTACAACCAGGGAACCCCGTATTTTAATCTTTTTGGCGGAAAGGTTGAAGTGAAAACCATGAATGCATTGAAACTGGATGCGACAGTCCTGGGTAATCATGAATTCGATAACGGCATGGAAGACCTTGTAAACAGGATAAAAGAAGCAGATTACCTGACTTTGTGTGCCAATTACAAGATCCTTTACCGGCCTTTAAGAAAACTTGTAAAACCTTACGCGATCTTCCGGGTAAACGGGAAAAAAATCGGCGTAATCGGTATTACCATAGATCTGAACGGATTGACATCCAACAAGGTTTTAGAAAAAATGATCTACCTGGATCCTGTAGCTACCGCAAACAGACTGGCCGCCAGGTTAAAAAGAAAAGGTTGTGATCTCATTGTCTGCCTAACGCATCAGGGTTATAGAAACGATCTGGAATTGGCTGCACGATCCAGGAACATTCATTTGATAATTGGCGGCCATTCACATACGTTTTTAGAAGAACCCGTTAAGGAAACAGACGCTGACGGGAACCAGGTAGTGATCGTGCAAACGGGAGCTTACGGAGTATATGCCGGACAGATTGATATAAATTTTTAAGCTTTTAAGTATGTTTCTGGAAAATCAAAAGCGGAACGGAAGGATCGAAGTCATATCCGGTTCCATGTTTTCAGGAAAAACCGAAGAACTTATCAGGAGGCTCAAAAGGGCCAAATTTGCCAACCAAAGGGTAGAGATTTTCAAACCACGCGTTGACGTAAGGTATTCGGAGGAAGATGTCGTTTCGCACGACAGCCATTCCATCCCTTCCACTCCGGTTGACTCGGCAGAAAACATTCTTTTACTGGCCAACAACGTTGATGTGGTTGCCATAGACGAAGCACAGTTTTTTGACCAGAACCTGGTTCGGGTATGCCAATTACTTGCCGACAACGGTATCCGTGTCATAGTGGCCGGCCTGGACATGGATTTCCAGGGAAATCCTTTTGGTCCCATGCCTGACCTGATGGCAGTTGCCGAACACATAACCAAGGTACATGCCATTTGTGTCCGCTGCGGAGACCCTGCACACCATTCTCACAGGTTAAGCAAGAGTACACGCCTGGTGGAATTAGGAGAAAAAGACGTATACGAACCCTTATGCAGACATTGTTTCAATCAAGTGAAAAATGAACAGAAATAAATATACCCACCTGGAAATAAGCGTACCCAATATTCAGCACAACCTTAAATATTTCCGGTCTTTTCTCCGTGAAACCACCAAATTGCTTGTTCTTGTCAAAGCCTACGGATACGGTCACGGAATAGGTGAATTCTCACGTATTCTGGAAGACATCGGAGTAGATTACCTGGCCGTTGCTTTTCCGGGCGAAGGAGTGGCCATAAGAGAAGCCGGGGTCAAACTTCCCGTTATTGTGCTCTCCGGCGGAATGGAGCATTATCCGCTTATGATACGGCACCACCTTGAACCCAGTCTTCCCTGCCCGGAAGCTTTTGAACGTTTTGTTCAGGAAGCCGGGGCAATGAATCAACAGGACTACCCCGTTCATATTAAATTGGATACAGGGATGCACCGTTTAGGTGTCGAAGAAGAAGACATCCGGTCTATAGTTGAAAAACTGCCAGGAACCGGATCTGTCAGGATAGCTTCTGTATTTTCACATTTTGTGGCATCAGGGGAAGAAAAGAACGATGACTTTACAAGACAACAAATTGCCCGTTTTGAAACCCTGTCCAAATTACTGACAGATCAGCTGGAGTACAAACCCATGAGGCATTTACTGAATTCTCCGGGAATTGAACGTTTTGCCGCCCAGGCACAATATGATATGGCCAGACTGGGAATAGGCCTTTACGGCATGTCGTATGTTGACAGAAGCAGACTGAAACCTACCGCCTTTTTAAGAACTCCTGTTTTACAGGTAAAAACTGTCCAACCGGGCGAAACCGTTGGTTATTCGAGGGCCGGTAAAGTCGTAAAACCCGATACCCGTATTGCCACTCTGGCCATTGGCTATGCCGACGGGGTCAACAGGCATCTGAGCAACGGGAAAGCCTCGTTTTGCGTAAACGGTCACCGCGCTCCCACCATAGGGAATATCTGTATGGATATGTGCATGTTGGATGTGACCGGTATTGATGTAAAACCGGGAGATATGGTTACGATTTTCGGAGACGACCCAACAATATTCGAATTGGCAGATATCCTGGGAACCATACCCTATGAAATCCTTACATCGGTAGCATACAGGGTTCCCCGGTTCTATACTTTCTGATCAGTAAGGCCATCAGGCCATCATTTTACAGATCATCTCCATCAGGAGCTCTCCGTCACCGGCTTCTCCCCTGTCAGATGATTTGTACAGACTGTCATAAGCACACAGTAAATTCATAGCCCTGACTGTTCTGGGAAAGGTGAAAAAACGGGTAGCCTCCAGGGTCTCCTGGAAAAAATAATAATTCAGGCCCATAAGCCCCCTTAGTTTATCTGCAGATAAGCCGGGATTTTCCATCCGGATGGAATGCAATTTTAAAATTCGTGATAATTGTGTATAAAACAAGCTGATGATCATCACCAGCGGAAACTTTTTTTCATTGTCCGCAAAATACTCTACTATAGGTTGTACTTTGGCAAAATCGCCTGCCGTAATATGTTTGAATAAAACGAAAGGAGAAAAATCCCGGTTGACACCCACCGATTTTTCCACCATATCGGTTGTAACTGCCCAAGTACCCTGAGGCATGAGTATAAACAGTTTTTCTATTTCCATTACTATCCGCTGAAGATCAGTCCCCAGGAAATCTGCCAGCAGACGGGCCGCCTGCGGCTCAATGCTGGATCCTTGTTCCTTAAGGTACAAAGTGATCCAGTCAGGTATTTCGTAATCCCTCAATGGTACAGACTCCAGGATCCGGCAGTGTTTCTGAGCCAATTTCCAGAGTTCAGTCCTTTTATCCACCGCTTTACCCATAAAACAAAGAACAAGAACGCATGAAGGATTCATTGCCTTGAAATATGCAGCCAGCAATTCAGTGCCTTTGAGTTGTTGTGCTTCCTTTACGATGATCACTTGATGTGGGGCCATAACCGGATACCGCCGGGCATTGTCCACTATCAAAGCCGGGGTTACATCCTGAGCGTACAAAACCATCTGGTTAAAAGCTTTTTCATCTTCGGCAAGGGCGTTTTCTGCTATGTAGGAAGCAATTTTGTCCACATAATAGGGTTCTTCTCCCATTAGCAGGTAACACGGTTTGAATTCCCCTGCTTTTAGTTCTTTCATGATCTCGCGGTAGGCAGCGTACGAATCTTTTGCGGTAGTTTTTGCCATACCACAAAATTACATAAATTTAACGAAGGCCGTACTTTTTGTATCTTTGTACCATGAACGGCCCTTCGGTCATATATTGCATTGTAAGAAAAAAATGGGTGGAAAAAACCCCGGAAGAAGAAGTGCGGCAGGAAATCATACGCCATCTTCATATTGTGGGAGGATTTCCCTTGCATCTGATGACCTGCGAATACCCGGTGCGTTACCTGGAGGCGAACTGCCGTGCCGACCTGGTTGTGCATGACAGGAACGGAAAACCTTTGTTGATTGCCGAGTTTAAAGCACCCGAAGTCCCCGTGGATGAAAAAACGGTAGAGCAGCTGCGCAAATACAATGCGCAGATCCTGGCTCCCTGTTTGCTGATCAGTAACGGAACCCGGACATACTTTTGGAAATATGACCGGGATGAAAGGGCCTATAAACAACTCGGGGAGATCCTTTCTTTTGAAGAACTCCTGTAATTTATTTTGCATGAAAGCACCCTTACGATCAAAAATATTCCGCATTATTGCAGAACAAGCAGCCCTGAAAAACGTAAAAGCATACGTTATAGGTGGCTATGTTCGTGATTTTTACCTCAACAGGCCGAATACAGATATTGACGTTGTTGTGGAAGGAAACGGAATGGAGGTTGCCTCGGACGTGGGATCGGCATTAAATACACGGGTTACACTGTTCAAGAAATTCGGAACGGCCATGTTGCGTTACAAAGGATATGAAATTGAATTTGTAGGGGCAAGGAAAGAGTCTTACCGTGCCGACTCGCGTAAACCCATAGTGGAAAACGGCACTCTGGAAGACGATCAGAAAAGACGTGATTTTACGATCAATGCCATGGCATTTAGTCTTGTCCGGGAAGATTACGGAACGTTGACCGACCCGTTTAACGGAATTGATGACCTGAAACGGAAGGTCATCAGAACGCCCCTGGATCCCGACACCACATTCAGCGATGATCCCCTAAGAATGCTCAGGGCCATACGTTTTGCAGCACAACTCGGTTTTTCCATAGATCATGACTCTTTTGCTTCCATTACAAAAAACGCATCCCGGATACACATTGTATCACAGGAAAGAATTACCGTGGAGTTGCATAAAATCATGGCCACCCCAAAACCATCCAAAGGATTTGTGCTTTTGGAAAAGAGCGGACTCCTGGCCCTTCTTTTACCTCAGATCGCTTCATTAAAAGGAGTGGAAACCATGGAAGGCAGAGGACATAAGGAAAACTTCAGTCACACGATGGAAGTTCTGGACAACGTGGCCCTGGAAAGTGACAATATTTGGTTACGTTGGGCCGCTTTGCTCCACGATGTGGGAAAACCGTCTACAAAACATTTTGACAAAGAACTGGGGTGGACTTTTCATGGTCATGATTTTATTGGCAGTAAAATGATCCCCGCAATTTTCAGGAAACTCCGTTTGCCTCTGGGAGAAGAAATGCGTTATGTGCAAAAACTTGTCCAGCTGCATTTGCGCCCTATAGCCCTGGTAAACGAAGTCAGTGATTCGGGGGTTAGACGGCTTTTATTTGAAGCAGGAGAAGATATGGAGGATCTGATGATACTATGCCGGGCCGATATAACCTCAAAGAACCCGCGGACTGTCAGACGGCATCTGGAGAACTTTGAACAGGTCAGTAAAAAGATGGCCCAGGTGGAAGAAAAGGACGCTATAAGGAATTTTCAACCCCCCATATCGGGTGAGATGATCATGAAGACATTCGGATTACCTCCGTGCCGTGAAGTAGGTTTGATAAAAGATTATATCAAAGAGGCCATCCTGGACGGCAAGATCGGGAACAACCTGGAAGAAGCCAGACAGCTTATGATGGAAAGAGCCCGGGAACTGGGTATCAGTGAAGTAAATGCATGAATTCTTCACGCGTACGGACATCTTTCAAAAACGTACCTGTGAAAGCAGAAGTAACCATTCTTGAATGTTGTTTCTGAACACCCCTTATCTGCATACACATATGTTCTGCTTCAATTACAACAGCCACTCCCAAGGGGTTTAGAGTTTGTTGTATACAATCCCTTATCTGGACAGTCAGACGCTCCTGGACCTGGAACCTCCTTGCAAACGTATCCACAACGCGTGTCAGCTTGCTGACACCTGTAATAAATCCGTTGGGGATGTAGGCCACATGGGCTTTCCCGTAAAAAGGAAGCATGTGATGCTCGCACATAGAGTACATTTCTATATCCTTGACCAATACTATTTGCTGGTATTCTTCCCGGAACCTGGCTGAGTTCAGTATTGTTGCGGGATCTTCCAGGTAACCCTTCGTAAGGAATTGCATGGCCTTTGCTACACGCAGCGGGGTTTTTTCAAGCCCTTCCCTTTCAGTGTCCTCTCCAAGCAATTTTAAGATTTCCTTATAATGTTCTGCAAGTTTTTCAGTCGTTTCCGGAGTATAAAGATCGTTGTTGCTGTATGACATGGTATCTGAGAAATGTTGATCTGCAAAATTACAAAAAAAAAGCGATCTCAGGGGGTCTCTTAAACTTTACTTACTCTAACAAGTCAAAAGGAAAAACAACACATTCGGCTAATCATTATTTTTTGTACATTCGCAGCTATGGAAAAAGAAACGCTTATCAGAATCAAAGGGATCAAAAAGATCTATAAAGTAGGGAACCAGGAAGTTCGCGCATTAAACGGAGTGGATCTTGAGATCAAGAAAAACGAATATGTAGCCATTATGGGACCTTCAGGCTCCGGTAAATCTACTCTGATGAACTTGATCGGCTGCCTGGACACACCTACCGAAGGCGCTTATATACTGAACAATACAGACGTTAGTCAAATGAAGGACGATCAACTGGCAGAAGTGAGAAACAAAGAGATCGGATTTGTGTTCCAATCTTTTAACCTGCTTCCCAGATATGATGCCCTGAATAATGTTGCTCTACCGCTTATTTATGCCGGAATGCCAAAACATGAAAGGGAAGACGAAGCAAAAAAAGCACTGATCAATGTTGACCTGGGTGACCGTATGGACCATAAACCCAATGAATTGTCGGGTGGACAAAAACAAAGAGTGGCCGTAGCACGTGCCATGGTAAATAATCCTTCAATTATTCTGGCTGACGAACCGACGGGAAACCTGGATACAAAAACATCCCTGGATATTATGTCACTCTTTGAACAGGTGTATAAAAGGGGAAATACCATAATTGTCGTTACGCACGAAGAAGACATTGCACGCTACGCACGGCGGGTTGTCCGGCTTCGCGACGGTCTGGTTGAAAGTGATGAACCAAATCATAATCCTGTCTTGACTGATTCATGAACAAAATCTATACGGGAACCGGCGATCAGGGAATGACTTCCTTAGCCGACGGGAGCCGTGTTCCCAAGACGGATCCTCGTGTGGCAGCCTACGGGAAAACAGATGAATTGATTAGCTGGATAGGACTCCTGAGAAGTCAGTCGGACATTCTGAAAGAATTGTCATCATCCCGGCTTTATGAATCATCATTGCGGAAGATCCAAACGGATCTTATGCACCTGGCCGGATACCTGGCTGCGGGAAACAGAAAAGACCTGACAAATTACGATTTTGAAGGTTCCGCACTTTTTTTGGAACATAACATTGATAAAATCCAAGAACAAATACCTGTTCTTCAGTCTTTTATTCTTCCGGAATCCCCCCCCCTATCATCTCAGATCCATATAGCCCGTACGGTCTGCCGTGAAACAGAACGCCTGATGGTATCTCTTGGCACGGATATTGTCACGGCCCCTATGCTGAAGTACATAAACCGTCTTTCGGACTATCTTTTTGTCCTTGCGCGGTTTATTACTGTCAGGACTGGTTGTGAAGAAGACTTTTTTATATAACTTTGGGCACTTTTTTTAAACCTTGCATCAATGTACTGGACACTTGAATTGGCATCGAAATTGGAAGACGCTCCCTGGCCTGCAACCAAGGAGGAACTTATTGATTATGCCGCACGCTCGGGCGCTCCGTTGGAAGTAATAGAAAACCTGGCTGACCTGGAAGATGATGGCGAAGTATACGATAGTATTGAAGACATCTGGCCGGACTACCCAAGCAAGGAAGATTTTTTCTTCAACGAAGATGAATATTAATCTCATGGAATGAATATTATAATTGCAGGAGCAGGAGAAGTTGGTTTTCATCTGGCCAAAATGTTATCGGATGAAAATCATCAAATCACCATCATTGACAAAAATGAAACGCGGTTGAATCAGATCGCGGAAACGTCTGATGTTGTTCCTGTATCGGGTGTAGTTACTTCCATTTCAACACTGGAAAAAGCGGGGGTCAGCCGTTGTGATCTTTTCATTTCTGTCAGTCCTGCCGATGAACAGGACGTCAACATTGTCTCTGCCCTCCTTGCTAAACAACTGGGAGCCAAGCGCGTAACGGCACGCATTAATAACAATGAATATTTAAAGAACGAGAACCGGGTCGTTTTTACCGAACTGGGTATAGACCTGTTGTTTTATCCGGAAAAAATTGCCGCTCAGGAAATTCTGGATCTTTTAAAACAGTCCGGAACTTCTGAATTTATGGATTTTTCCGGAGGCCGGCTGCAACTCATTGTTCTTAAACTTACCGAGAGTTCTTCCATTGTTAACAAAAGCATGAAACAGGTAGCAGAAGAAAACGGGGGAGATATTCCTTTCCGGGCCGTGGCCATAGCAAGGGAAGGCAACACAATAATTCCCCGTAAGGACACTGTTTTTCAAATCGCGGACCTGGTTTTTGTTATAACTAAAAGAGAGGCGGCTCACGCTGCGATGATACTCAGCGGAAAAGAAAATGTTGTGGTTCATAATTTGATGATAATGGGAGGCGGACGGGTAGGCGAAATGGTAGCCCACAGCATGGAAACAAGAATTGAAAAAGTCCGGGTTGTAGAACTGGACAGCACCCGCTGCCAGGAACTGACCGTTTCACTTCCCCGTTCGCTTATCATTAACGGGGATGCCCGCAATACGGATCTTCTCCTGGAAGAGGATCTTCCCAAAATGGATGCTTTCGTTGCCGTAACTTCAAGTGCCGAAGCTAATATACTTTCCTGCATGGCCGCCAAAAGAGCCGGCGTCAAGAAGACCATCGCCCAGGTAGAGAACCTGGATTATATCAAATTGGCCGAAAGCGTAGGCGTTGACGCCACCATCAATAAAAAACTTATTACAGCAAGCCGTATATTCCGGTTCACAATGACCGGAGACGTACCTTCCATGAAATGCCTGAATGGATCAGACGCAGAAGTCATGGAGTTTATTGCAAAACCCAGAAGTCCCGTAACCCAGAAAAAAGTCCGGGACCTGGAATTTCCCAGAGATGCCATAATAGGAGGCATAACCAGGGGAAACAGCAGTCTTATTGTACGTGGAGATACAGAGATCAAGCCTTACGACAGGGTAGTGGTATTTTCCCTGCCCTCGGCTTTACAAACCATTCACAAATTTTTCATCTGATCCTTCCTTTTCTTTCTTTTCCTGTAATATTGTTTGGGCGTACAGGATTCCCTGGCTTTAAAAACACGAGAAAAGGAACGTATGGAATTAAACCCGCATTGAATGGCCAGGTCTTCCAGATCCAGATAATCACCATCCGTTTTTTCTATCAGTTTTTTTGCTTCATTCACCCGGAAAACATTAACCCAATCACAAAAATTCGTGCCGTATAAACGATGTATGGAACGTGAAAGATACGAACGGTTTGTGTTGGTTTTGCGACAAAGTGAATCGATCGTCAATCCGGAATCCTTGTAATAAGCTTCTTTTACCATCATTTTATTCAAAGACAATACTATATCGTCCGGACTTTCCGGATAAGCAGCATCTTTTTTTAGGAATAATTTGGGATCGGTTAATGTCCATCCTTTCAGGAACGGGGTCATTCTTTTTATAATTTTCTTTATCAACGCCATGCCCTGTCTCCCGTTCTATTTTCGTATTTGGTCTGCATCCTGCACCATTCACCGGGAGTCATCCCCAGATTGATACGAAAGGCCAGATTTAATGCCGTTAGTGATTGAAATCCAGATTCATTGCACAGTTCAGTAAGGCGGGCATCCGGGTGTTGTTTATAATACTCCTGTGCATATGTTACACGGTAGGAATTGATAAATTGTTTAAAATTCATCCCGGCGTACTCATTCAATGCCCTGGTTACATAAGTTACATTCGTACCAATGGCAGCAGCCACTTCTTCACGGCATATGGAAGGATACCTGTAGCATTGTTCTTTTTCAAGGTATGCCTTTATACGTTCATAAATTTCTTTATACAGGCCATTGATCTTTTTATTAGCTTCTTCCAGGTCCTGCCAGACTTTGCTGTTGGCGATCTGTGTCTCCTGCACCCATTTCCCCCCGTACAAAAGATCAGTGTCTTTCATCAGGATCGTATCCAGAAACAACAAATGAATGGGGATACAACCCAGAAAAAATAACCTGGCAGGTAAAAAAGTATCCATTACCACACACACATATGCCATCAAAGAAAACACCCATAAAGACACTAACAAGTATTTATAGGACCTGATTGGCGCGGGACTTTTCTTCCCTGGGACAGACAGCATTTTTTCAATAATGATAAAAAGCACACAGCCCAGTGATATTAAAGAAATGCATAATGAATGGGACATCCCTGAAAATAATAAGAGAATACTTACACGACCGGAATGCCATATACTAAACAGGGAAAACAAAGCAAAAAGTATTGCAAAAACCAGTAAATGAGTCTTTACAAGAAACCTCCTGCGGATCCCGGATGAAATTGAAGTAAATGCAATACAATGGACCGGTAAACATGTAAAAGCAATACGCAGGAAGATATCTTCCCGTACAGTGTCGCTCAGAACCTGAAATCCTCCGTAAGTAAGAATTATTCTGAGTAAATAAATTGTTCCCAATGCAGCGAACGCACCAATAAGTACCTTGACCGGATTTGTTGGAAAAAAATACAGAACCGATTTCATTCTGGCCTTGGTAAACAACAACACAGCAGCGGTAGCGTAAGTAACACCGGCTGCTAAATCAAAAATAAAAGTTGTCATTGAGATAAATTGTTGTATATTAAGATTTTAAATATAGACGAAATTACTGATGTTTTTTTGTAAAATCAAAGCATTTTCCTTGGTTGATTTGTCAATAATTGTCCACAAACTTGTCCGGTATAATAAACACCTGCATTACTGTTAATTAAATATTACTTTTTTTGAAAATTTTTTCATGAATTTCAATCGTGACGCCGGGTTTTATTACCTTTGTGGCTTCACAAAACCATACAAATTATGGAGTACAATTTTTCTGATATAGAAAAGAAATGGCAATCATACTGGTCTTCAGACAAAACATTTAAGGTTGACGCAGATCCTTCCAAACCGAAGTTTTATGTACTGGATATGTTTCCCTATCCGTCCGGGGCCGGTTTGCATGTAGGTCATCCGTTGGGATACATTGCAAGTGACATCTATTCCCGTTATAAAAGATTAAAAGGGTATAACGTATTACACCCTATGGGATATGATGCATTCGGTCTGCCTGCAGAGCAATATGCCATCCAGACAGGTCAACCGCCACAGAAAACGACTGCCGATAATATTAAACGATACCGGGAACAACTGGATAAACTGGGTTTTTCTTATGACTGGGACCGTGAGATACGTACTTGTGATCCGTCCTATTATAAATGGACCCAATGGGCTTTTTTAAAAATGTTCCACCATTGGTACAACAAAAACACAAATAAAGCCGAGCCTGTAGAACAATTGATCCGCGAATTTGAATCCAAAGGGAACACGAAGATCAAAGCAGCGCATCATTGCGGAGTCACATTTTCTGCAGAAGAATGGATTCGCTTTACCGACAAAGAAAAAGAAGACATTCTTATGTGTTACCGCATTGCCTATCTGGGAGAAACATCGGTAAACTGGTGTCCCGAACTGGGAACCGTACTGGCAAATGATGAAGTCAAAGAAGGCTTGTCTGTTCGGGGCGGGTATCCTGTTGTTCAAAAGAAGATGAAACAATGGCAATTGCGCGTTTCCGCCTACGCAGAAAGGCTTTTGGAAGGATTGGAAGATCTTGCATGGTCGGATTCACTTAAAGAAATGCAACGCAACTGGATCGGCAAATCGGAAGGGGCAGAGATGGAATTCAGTGTATCCAATGGAAAAGTCACCTATTCCATGACTGTCTTTACAACACGGGCTGACACCATTTTCGGTGTTACTTTTATGGTGCTCGCACCGGAAAGTGACTGGGTTGAAAAGCTTACCTTGCCCGAAAAATACAACGAGGTTCAGGAATACCTGGCTTACGTAAAAACAAAAACTGAGCGGGAGCGAATGACCGAAACACACCGTGTAACAGGTGTCTTTACCGGTTCTTATGCTCTGAATCCTTTCACAGGAGAACAAATTCCGGTATGGATCAGCGAGTACGTACTTGCCGGATACGGAACCGGAGCCATAATGGCTGTTCCGGCACACGACAGTCGTGATTACATATTTGCCAAAACGTATGATCTTCCCATAGTGCCACTTATTGAGGGCTGCGACATTAGCCGTGAAAGTTATGATGCCAAAGAAGGCATTATGTGCAACTCCGGTTTTCTGAACGGGATGGCTGTCCACAAAGCCATTCCGTTAGCTGTTGAAGAAGTGGAAAGAAGGCATTTGGGCCGTCGTAAAATCAATTACCGTTTGCGGGATGCCATCTTCTCCCGTCAACGATATTGGGGAGAGCCCTTCCCGGTTTATTATGAAAATGATATTGCGCGCCCTCTGCCGGAAACATCTTTGCCTTTGGAACTACCGGAATTGGGTTCTTTCCGGCCTTCTCCCACAGGAGAACCACCGTTGGCCAATGCCAGGAACTGGACATATAAAGGGAATCCTCTTGAGAAAAGTACTATGCCCGGCTTTGCCGGCAGTTCGGCTTATTATTTACGTTATATGGATCCCCGCAATGAAGATTGCCTGGTTTCTGAACATGCAAATAATTATTGGCAGGACGTAGATCTTTACATAGGTGGAACCGAACATGCAACAGGACATTTGATCTATTCCCGTTTTTGGAATAAGTTCCTGTATGACCTTGGGTATGTATGCAAAGACGAACCCTTTAAAAAATTGGTAAACCAGGGAATGATCCAGGGACGTTCCAATTTTGTGTATCGTATAAAAAACACAAACACTTTTGTGTCGCTGCACCTGAAAGACGGTTACGAAACCACAGATATCCATGTAGATGTCAACCTGGTACAGAACGACCGGTTGGATACGGAAGCTTTCAGGGCCTGGAACCCGGACTATAAAAATGCTGAATTTATTCTTGAAGAAGGAGAATACATATGTGGCTGGGCTATAGAAAAAATGAGTAAATCCATGTTTAATGTAGTGAACCCGGATACTATATGTACTCATTACGGGGCCGATACGCTTCGTATGTACGAAATGTTCCTGGGTCCCCTGGAACAATCCAAGCCCTGGGATACAAACGGGATAGATGGAGTTCACAGATTTCTGAAAAAATTCTGGAGACTATTCTTTGACAAAAACGGCAGCAAAGCAGTTATCCAACAGGAACCTGACAAAAAAGAACTAAAGATCCTGCACAATCTGATACATAAAGTTGAAGAAGACATTGAGAATTTTTCCTTTAATACAACAATTAGTGCTTTTATGATCAGTGTCAATGAATTGTCTGATCTGAACTGTCATAAAAAAGACATCCTCGAACCCCTGGTTGTGCTGATCTCCCCTTACGCCCCTCATATTGCTGAAGAACTTTGGATTCATCTGGGTCACAAACCTTCTGTAGCCAATGCGTCTTTTCCTGTTTTTAACCCGGAGTATACCAAAGAGGATTCCTATGAATACCCGGTTTCCTTTAACGGCAAGTTACGTTTCAAAAAAGCCCTGGATCTGGAATTAAAAAAAGACACCATTGAAAAGCTGATCCTGGAAGATGAAAGAACGCAAAAATACACTGAAGGAAAAACGATCAAAAAAATTGTAATTGTGCCCGGTAAAATTATAAACATTGTGGTATGAAAAATCTTACATTACGCAATGCCGGTCCGGTGATAAAAGAATATTTACTTATTACACTCGGACTGCTGATCTATGTAGCGGCCTGGACTACTTTTCTGGTTCCCAATCACCTGGTTGGCGGAGGAGTTACGGGGATCTCCACTCTGATCTACTACGCGACCGGACTCCCCATAAGCGTATCTTACCTGGCATTCAATGTTGTTCTTATTATTGTAGGATTGAGAACCATTGGTTGGAAATTCGGGATAAAAACCATCTATGGAGTTATTATGACCGCCATAGCTTTTCAGGTTATGCCAAAGGTAATTCCCATGGATCTGATCCAGGTGATGGCTCTGGACAACGGGAAACTGATATCTTCATTACTCGGAGCCGCAATTGCCGGATTTGGAGTAGGAACAGTCATCTCCCAGGGAGGAAGTACCGGAGGCACCGATATCCTGGCACAGATTATTGGAAAATACAGAAACATTTCTCCCGGAAGGATTATGATGTCGTGTGACCTGGTGATCATAGGATCTTCGTTTTTCGTGTCCCAGGAACCGACAATCGGGTTAAAACTGGCCGTGGTTCTTTACGGGTATTTGATCATAGGCATGTCCAGTTATACCGTGGATACGATATTGTCAGGAGCAAAACGATCCATTCAGTATTTTATTTTTTCCCAGAAATACGACGAAATAGCAGACAGAATATCTACCGATCTGCACCGTGGTGTGACCGTGATAAGTTCACAGGGATGGTACACGCATGCAGAACAAAGGGTACTGCTGGTAATTGTCAGAAGGACCGAATCCAAAGCAATAGCAAAAATTGTAAAGGAAATTGATAAAAATGCCTTTATTTCCATGGGAAGTGTAACCGGCGTCTACGGAGCAGGTTTTGAGGTCCTTAAAACGTAGTGCTTAACGTGTCCGTTCCAACTCAAAAAATACGGGGATGGTAATCTGTACTCTCACTTTCTCCCCGTTCTTTTCTCCTGCTTTCCACTTAGGGGATGCCCCTATCACTCTTAGGGCTTCATTATCCAACAAGGGATCTACAGAACGTGTTACTTTAACATGAGTTACTTCTCCGTCCTTTTCAATAACGAACGAAACCATTACCCTTCCCATAATACCCTGTCTGACTGCCTCCAAAGGGTATTTCAGGTATTTGTATACCCACCTGTCCATGAATGACCGGAGATCCGAGTTGAAAAAAGTCGGGGGCTTATCCACATCCGAATAAGCATAAACCGGATCGTCTCCGGTAATAGTGACTTGTTGTTCATCTCTGAATATATCTCCGGAGTCATTGGCTGCTTCTGAAATAAACAGTGATATATACTGACAGAATGCATCCATGTTTTTGTAATCCAGGTGATCGGGCGTATCCCTTAATGTTTGATGGTAAGGATGAAGGCCTGTGGTAAACAGGCAGACGGGAATGTTCTGATCCAAAAATGCCTGGTGGTCCGAAGCGAAATAATCCGTGCCGTAAACCTGTACATCAGGAAGGAAAGGACTGGTGGTCAAATGTGTAAGCAAATGCTCCAGTTCATAATTCGGCTTTCCGCAAAAAGCCATCGGGACATTGTCAGTGGAAGACCTTCCTACCCGGTCCAGATTGATCATCATTTTGACAGAAGAAGCAGGAAAAGCCCTATTCACAAAATACCATGAACCCATTGCCCCTTGTTCTCCGGCACCAAAGGCAACAAACAGCAAGCTTCTTTTGTACATAAAAAACTGTCCCTGGGCTGCTGCAGCCAGCTCTATAAGGGCAGCAACACCGGACGCATTGGCATCCGCTCCGGGATATATGCAAAGTGAATCTTTTCCGTTAACCCGCATGGTATAGGTTCCCTGGCTGTCATAATGAGCACCTATAACAATATATTCTTCCCGCAATTTAGGATCATACCCCGGAATAACAGCGACAATGTTCTGTGAATACAAAGTATCTTTGGATTTCTCATCAATAAAGGAAAAATCCTGGAAGCCTTTGGGATATAATAATTCAAGCCCGTTTTGACTGAAAGACCGGGCTATGTATTCTGCGGCATCCTTCTCGCCTTTTGTTCCGGCTTGTCTTCCGTTAAATGCATCAGAAGATAGTTCCTCCACATGGATCCTCAATGCTTTTTCAAAAGAATCCTGAGCCTGTACTGCTACAAGACTCAGGATCCAGAAGAGTAATGATAAAAAACTTCTCATTGTTTTTTATAAAACGGAGGGCGGACTACTATGGCCTTTAACAGGCGATCCCTCACATTTATAAATATTTCCGTATCCGGTTTTGCATAGTCCGGTTCTATGTATGCCATTCCTATGCCAATCTTTAACATGGGTGACATATTCCCCGAAGTTACAATACCAATTTTAGTTCCTTCAGATGTACAAACCGAATACCCGTGACGAGGCACTCCCCTGTCAACCATTTTGAAGCCTGCCAGTTTACGGGGGACACCTCTGGCTTTTTGTTCCAGCAGAAAAGTTTTGTCTATAAAATTTCCTTTCGCTTCCGAAAATTTTGTGATCCATCCCAGTCCGGCCTCAAGCGGAGAAGTAGTATCGTCAATATCGTTTCCATAGAGACAGAATCCCATTTCAAGACGCAACGTATCCCTGGCACCCAGTCCCACCGGTACCAGTCCGTATTGATCGCCCGCTGCAAACAATTCTTTCCATAGCTTTTCCCCATCCCGGTTGGCTACGTATATTTCACATCCCCCTGCCCCTGTATAGCCCGTTGTAGACAAAATGGCCTGAGGTATACCTGCAACAGTACATTTGCGAAAAGTATAGTATTCCATATCCGTAATATCACTATCACAGATCTTTTGTACAATTCTTATGGCATTAGGCCCCTGGACGGCCAATTGACATATTTCATCTGAAGCATTGTATAACTCTTTTCCCGGTGTGATTTGAAAATCAGGAGCGTACTTACATAAATGGTCCCAATCTTTTTTTATGTTTGCCGCATTGACTACGAGTAAATAAGTTTCTGCATCTATCCGGTAAACCAAAAGATCATCCACTATACCGCCACGGCCGTTGGGAAAGCAGGTATATTGCACTTTCCCGTCCTGTAAAACGGAGACATCGTTTGAAGTAACGTACTGAATAAATTTCAGGGCATCAGGTCCTTTTACCCAAATTTCCCCCATGTGACTGACATCAAATACTCCGGCATTTTCTCGTACTTGAATATGTTCGGCATTTATGCCCTGATATTCTATGGGCATAGTATATCCGGCAAAGGGCACCATTTTGGCCCCCAGCTCTTCATGGAACCGGGTAAAAGCAGTTTTTTTCATAGATCAGAAGTGTAATTTTTGATTCGTATCATACACCCAGACATCATATGGAGTGATGTCCAGAGAAAACATTTTGTACATCTTGTTATAGGCATCAGGCAGTGAGTTTGTCTGATAAGCAGAGATTACAGAATAACCGTTTTTGAATTCAATCCGAACGGGTTCATATCCCAGTTCGGGCAATTTCTGCATCATTCTGCCGGCATTGTTATCCATAATAAAACTCCCTACAACTACATGATATCTTGCCAAAGCAGATTTTTGTGCTTCAATTTTTGCAAGTGAATCCAGGCGAAACTGTTCGAGTTGAGCCGCTTCCTGTTCCCTGGCGACTTTTTCCAGAGAATCTTTTATGATCTGTTCCTGTTTTTGTTGAAGTTCTTCAGAAGTAGGCATGCCTAATCTGGCACGTATCCAATCGCAGGAACTCACACTGCCCAGCAGTATGATACCTATTAGCAACGGGAATATTTTCTTCATAATAAATAGATTAGATAGTTTATGGTTCACAAATATACATCAAAAAAACGGGATCTGTAAAAAAAGGGGTAACTTGCAGTCTGCTATATGAAAAACTATTCGCTCTTACTGTTTATCTCAGGAATTTTGTTCAATCTGCCCGGATCGCTTTTTGCACAGGATCCCGAAGCTGTCAGGTTTTGTTTTGCGGGAGATCTCATGCAACATGGATCGCAGATTCGTTCAGCCCTGCAAGATGACGGATCATACAGTTATGACACTTGTTTTGTGTATGTAAAAGACCGGTTTAAAAATGTCCATTTTGCCGGTCTGAATATGGAAACCACATTCAATGGCCCGCCCTATTCCGGCTATCCGTCCTTTTCTTCTCCTAACGAACTGGCCCTGGCAACCCAAAGAGCCGGTGTTAACATTTTTCTTACTGCGAACAACCACATTTTTGATAAAGGGACAGAAGGCGCCCTGAGAACTGTAGCTTTGTATGATTCACTGGGTGTGAACCACTGCGGCACTGATCCCCCCTGGGTCATCTTGTCAAAAAAAGGAATAAAAGTGGCTGTCCTCAACTACACTTACAACAGCAACAGGTTGATCTCAGGGGATAGTCCCGGGTTAAACCGTATAGATACAAATCTCATCAAAAAACATATTAGTGAAGTCAGGGACAACGGCGCTCACAGCATCATATGTTGTATGCACTGGGGGCAAGAATACAGAATGTTTCCTTCAGGATATCAAAAATTTATATCCGACTGGCTATACAGGGCAGGCGTTTCTGCCGTCGTGGGATCACATCCCCATGTACCACAAAGTATAGATATAAGGAAAGATGCCAACGGGGAAACTGTTTTTTTATCCGCTTATTCCCTTGGAAATTTTATTTCCAATCAACCTGATCCCCTGACCAGGATGGGTATGATACTTTCATTTGGCATAGTCCTTACAAAAGAAGGTCCCCGAATAGATTATCCCTGGTATGAATGGATTTGGTGCTGGAGACCTGATCCGGACGGAAAAAAAGCCTATCTGGTTCTACCAGTTTCAGATGCCCGCATATACGGGGAACTTTTTGAAATCCCCGCTGATTTACCTGTAATTGATAAAACAATAAAAACACTTCGTAACTTTATGCGGGAAACTTCTCCCGGTATATATGAACGCAGACGAAACCCTACATATGAACGAAAAAACCTTTATTTTGGAAACCATCCATCCGGCTCTTCTGTATGGACCCGACAGCCTCCTGTTACCTCTTCTGAAAGAAGCGTTTCCCCAATTGAAGATCTTCGCGCGCGGAGAGCAAATAAAAGTACAGGGACCTTCTGAGGTTATTGACCGTTTTGAAGAAAAACTGGACACTCTGGTTACCCTGTATGAAAAAAGGCATCATCTTTCAAAAGAAAGCATAACGGCTATAATCCGGGGTGCCGTAAAACCTGCCGGAGAAAACGGACAGGACCCCGAAAATGTCCTGGTATACGGAAATAACGGAAGGATCATTAAGGCCCGTACCGCCAATCAGGAAATATTGGTAACGTCGTATGAGCAAAATGATCTGATATTTGCCGAAGGGCCCGCAGGTACAGGAAAAACGTATACAGCCATTGCCCTTGCTGTACGTGCATGGAAAAACAAGGAAATCAGAAAGATCATTTTGACCCGTCCGGCTGTTGAAGCCGGAGAACAGCTGGGCTTTTTGCCGGGAGATATGAAAGAGAAACTGGACCCTTACCTGCAACCTCTTTATGATGCCCTCCGGGATATGATCCCAGGGAAAAAACTTGAATCGCTTATGGAGGAAGGAACAGTACAGATCGCACCCCTGGCGTATATGAGAGGAAGGACACTGGATAATGCGTGTGTCATACTTGACGAAGCACAGAATACAAGTCTTGCACAATTGAAAATGTTTCTCACCCGTATGGGTAAAAACGCAAAATTTATTATTACGGGAGATACCAGCCAGATTGACCTGGTACGAAAGAGCGACAGCGGGTTATCCCTTTGTATGGAGTTATTGAAAAATATAAAAGGAATTGCTTTTGTTCGTTTTGATTCGGGTGATATAATCCGTCATCCACTGGTAAAAAAGATCGTGGCTGCTTTCAGTGACCTACCAGCTCCCGGAAGCTCCGCCACCGCCACCAAGGCCACCGCCAAAACCGCCAAAGCCTCCTCCGCCAAAGCCTCCTCCGCCAAAACCTCCTCCGCCAAAACCACCGCTTCCAAATCCGCCGATCCCCCGGGTTCTGCCTCCCAGTAAATTGGCAAGTATCATCAGTTCCAGGATACTCGGACCTTTTCGGTTATTGCCCCCCAGGTTGGTAGGACCTTTGCGCTTGTTGGCAATAGATATGATTAGCACAAAAAAGAACAGAATAATAAATAACGTAAGGATAACTATGATTCCCGCCGGAGTGTCTTCGTCATTTTCTCTTGCTTTATTGTACTCGCCCGTAGCCACATCCATAATAGAAAAAACACCTGCTTTTATCCCTTCATAATATCGGTCTTCTTTAAACTCGGGAATCATATCATATGTAATGATCCTTTTTGAAAGCGCATCGGTCAGAACACCTTCCAGTCCGTATCCCACCGATATTGCCACACGGCCCCCGCTTTTTGCAGGATCGTGCTCCACCAGAAGTACTGCCCCGTTATTGTTTTCAGATGTACCCACCCCCCATTCCACAAGAATTTTATACGCAGCCATATTGATGTCCTCTCCCTGAAGATCTTTGACAGTGACCACACATATCTGATTGGATGTGGAATCGTCAAAATGTACAAGGTCGGCCTCCAGGATTTCCCGTTCCTGTAAAGAGAAAAGCCCGGCAAAATCATTTACCAGACGTTGTTCTGAGGGACGGTCAGGAACCTGTGACATAAGCGGGTGACAAACAGTCGTAAGAATAAGACCCGCAAGGATTATCAAACCGGTTTTTTTCATGATCCGAAAGATATGTCGTTTGGCAATTCATTTTTGTCATCATCCCTGTAAGGGAAAAACTCGGCAAGCTTTACCCCGATCTCTTCCACAACGGCACAGATCCCGTCTGCAAATTTGCCGGATCTGAAGGAGTCCTGCATAATCTCTTTAACAGATTCCCAGAATCCTTCCGGAACGACTGCATTGATTCCTGTATCACCAAGTATGGAAAATTTCTTCGATTCGGTGGCCAGGTAGATCAGTACAGAATTCCGTTCCCTGGTCTTGTACATTTTCAACTGATTGAATACAAAAATGGCCCTGTCCAGGGATGAGGAAGGGCAATAACCCTCTATATGAACCCTTATTTCTCCGGAGGTTTTTAGTTCAGCCTGCGTTATGGCAGCCACTATGCGTTTTTTTTCCTGAGATGTAAACAATTTTACCATTTTATTACTCAGTTAGAATTCTCCTGTGATATACGTACACAACGGACAGAGGCGTATACTGCAGATTTATCTGCCGTTGCACAGGAAAACCTGTCAACGGCATAATGGATCAGTCTGTAATAACCCTGGTTCCCGTCTGCTGCAGCCGACCACCAAAAAGAAGACTGACCTTTTCCGGAAAAACTTTCTCCAGACAAAACGGCATAGCCGGCAGGTATTGCGTTCCACCCCGCAGTGTTCGTTTTTTCGTTATCGGGATGGTATTTCCAAAGTTTATTCCCGTTGACTTTTGCATCAACGGCCAACATTTCTCCAAGGCCGTTCCACGGATCAAGAAATCCCATATTGGTACCCGTTACGGAAGAAGCCAGATTGGCCCAATCTTCGGCAGTAGGCACCTTCCACCCCGGAGGGCAAACACCCTGGGGACCCGCGGCAATTCCGGATGCGGAAACCGGCGGGTTGACGGGAGCATTTTCTCCCGACATTGCCTGGTTCCATGTATAGAGTCCTCCCAGCATGTTTCCGAGAGCCGGGACATTGTCGTAAGTAAGACCAGCTTCGTTCCAATTCAGATTCTGAATGAACCAGTCCAGATTTCCATAACGTTTGTAATAATAAACGTGGTTGTCCCTTGGATCAATGACAGAATCAGCAGAAAGTTCAAAACCCTCTAACATTACAGAGAAAACGTTGTGGATGACTGTAGTTTTCCTGCTGGTCACACTATTGGCATATCCATCGGCGCGGGCCGTCAGGGTTAGTGTATACGTCCCCAGGCTGTCCGGTACGGTTATCCCTGCAGAGGCGGCCACTATGGAATCGGGGGTAAAATACTCCCCCTCAAAGGTGAAAACGACAGAATCTCCTTTAGGACTTGTAATACCGGAAGCTTCTACCTGAAACGTTTCTCCGGGGAAACAGTATTCCGGCAGATCGAACGTCAGGGATCCTGACATATACAATGTTTCCGGATCTTCTTTATTACAGCCTGTTACAAGCATCAAAGATACCAGAAACAACAAAACGGGAAATAATGTGCTTTTCCTTATCATATCAATTATAATCTGCAAATGTAGGTAAAAAAATTTGTAGCTTTGTGTCTATGATTAAAAAACCATTTCCATTCATTGTCCTGTTATCAATGGCATTCATTCTTGCCGGGTGTGATTCTGCAGAGGATTATATCCGTTTTCAGGGCAGCGCTTTGGGAACCACTTATTCCATTACATACAGGCCCCCTGCCGGGGCTTCTTCAGACTTTTCTTCCCGGGTTAACCGGGTAACAGGACAATGCCTGGACAGGATCAATCATTCTTTTTCTATATACAACAATCATTCCTTACTCAGTGAACTTAATCATAATTTATCACACAGGACGGACAGTTTGTTCAGGATTGTATTTGAAAGAGCACAGGAAATTTCCATGCAAACAGACGGTGCTTTTGATATATCTGCGGCACCTTTTTTTAATTACTGGGGTTTCGGTTCCGAAAGAAGAGATTCGCTTAAGAAGTGGGATCCTGAAGAAACAAAGCAATATACTGGTATGGATAAATTCTATATGGAAGACACCCTGCTGTACAAAAAAGACCCCAGGAGCCAACTGAATATGAATGCCATAGCCAAGGGGTTTGCCTGCGACCTGGTAGCCGATGGTCTTGCGCGTTTGGGCATTACTGATTTACTTGTGGAAATCGGGGGTGAAATTGTCTGCAAGGGATTCAACCCGGAACGCAAACCATGGAGAATAGGAATTGACAGCCCCGTGTATGGGAACGTACATCCCGGAGAAAGCATTGAAGTAGTTATATATTTAACTGACAAGGCTTTGGCAACTTCAGGCAACTACAGAAATTTTTATATTGAAAACGGGAAAAAATATGCCCACACCATTGATCCCCGTACGGGCGAGCCCGTATTACACAATCTCTTAAGCGCCACAGTAATAGCGAAAGATTGTATGAGTGCAGATGCTTTTGCGACCGCTTTTATGGTCATGGGACTGGAATCCAGTAAAACTTTTCTTAACAAAAATCCAGATGTGGACGCTTTTCTGATCTATGACGAAAACGGCGTTTTTAAAACCTACGCCACCAATAATATCCAAACCGGCTTATGAAACGAATATTATTGATCACACTTCTTTTCTCGGGCTTAATAACGGCCTTCTCCGGATGTTCAACTACCGGAAAATACAAGACAGTAACCGGGGTGGTTATGGGGTATTCTTTCCAGATCGTATACCAGGTACCATCTTATGCCCCCTGGACTTTTGAATCCGACATAAGAAGAGCCGCCCGTCGTCAGGCTTATATGATTGACAAATCCCTTTCCCTGTATTACAAAACTTCTGTCATCAACAATGTCAACAGCAATAAGGATCTTAACACAGATTCTGCTTTCAATGCCGTTTTGACAAAGGCGAAGGAAGTTGCCGAAAAAACCGGGGCCTATTTGAACACCACCACCAAACCGTTACAGGATCTCTGGGGCTACAATATGAGTAATTACCAAAATGTTTCAGCAGATGACATTGCCAGAGTCCTGGAATATACGGGATTGTGGAAAATACACATTGACCAGGGAAAAGTTGTCAAAGAAGATCCCAGGATACAATTAAACCTGAATGCCATTGGAATCGGTTATGCGGCAGATATGCTGGGGATATTGCTTGACCAGCAGGACATTACCAATTATATGATTGAAGTCGGCAAAGTTGTGTTCTGCAAAGGTTTGAATCCTTCAGGAACTCCCTGGAGGATCATAATTGATGAATCCAATACAGACGTGATCTACCTTTCAGAAAAGGCAATGGCGATCGCAGGAAGTCTGACAAATTTTAAAACCAGGGAAGGAAAAATTGTCAATACACTTTTCAATTCTCGGACAGGGTACCCTGTTGAAGACCCAATAATAAGTACCCTGGTCGTATCTGAAACCTGCCTGGAAGCAGCTGTATACAGTGTCGCATTTTATTCCATGGGATTGGAGAAAAGCATCCGGTTCATAGAAACGCAAAGTGACATTCAGACTATATTGTACTATTTTCAGGAAGATCAGATTAAAAAATACACAACTACCAACATAACACCCCGAAATGAACTCCAATATTTCCCGTAGAACGTTTTTAAAACAAAGTGCCTTGCTTGGGACCGGCCTGGTAGCTTCTGCCGGCGGCCTGAAAACACTATCTGCCAACACCCGGGTTTCGCAGCCGTTTCAGACTATCGTTTCCAACGGACTTATTTATTCAGGAGACGGATCCGCCCCTATTCGCGGTGATGTGGGCATAAAGGACGGCAAAATTGCCGCTCTGGGACGTTTGGGAGATTATGCCGATCATGTAATAGATGCCAAAGGGATGGTCATCAGTCCCGGCTTCATAGATATACATACTCATACAGACACAAAACTGCTTCAGTGCCCCCGGGGTGACAGCCGTATTTTCCAGGGAATTACCACAGATGCCGGAGGTAATTGCGGAGGCTCACCATTCCCGGATGGCCCGTATGACAGTGCCGCTTCCTTTTTCGATGCTTTGCATAAAAACAAGATCGGTATTAATTATTGTTCTTTCACCGGGCAGGGATCCATACGCTCAGCAGTTATCGGAGAATGGAATGCACCGGCGACCCCTTCCCGGATTGAAGAAATGAAACAATTGCTGGACATTCAGCTTGAACAGGGAAGCCGGGGTCTTTCCTGCGGACTGGAGTATGCTCCGGGAGCTTATGCTTCCAGGGAAGAACTCGTGGAACTTTTAAAAGTTGTAGCCAAACACAACGGGTTGTTTGCCATACACATGCGTAACGAAGACGACCGGGTTGAAGAAGCTGTTTCCGAGGCTATTGGTATGTCGTTTGAAGCAGGAGTACGGCTTCAGATATCACACCTGAAAGCGCAGAACCCCAACAACTGGCACAAAGGCCCCGCCTTGCTTGAGATCATTGATAAAGCCCGGCGCGACGGACTGGATATTGCCTTTGACCGCTATCCCTATATTGCTTTTTCTACCGGATTAACAACGTTTATTCCTTTGGACGGCAGGCAGGGATCCACAGATGATATCGTTTCACGCTTAAAGGACAACGCAACAGACACAGAATTCGGTAAATATGCTGAATCCCGCTTTGCCCGTTTGGGAGGAGCTCAAAACGTAGTCATTTCTTCCTGTAGCTTACAAGAAAATAAAGACGCATACATGAGTAAAAACCTGGAGGAATGCGCCCGTATTGCCGGCAAATCCGAATGGGAATTTGTGCGTGACCTTCTTATAGAAGAACGACTCTCTCCCGATATTGTGGCCTTTGCCATGAGTGAAGACAATGTCAGGATGTTTCTCTCTCATCCTTTAGCTATGCCGGCTTCCGATGGAAGTGTTTACTCTCCCGCTGGTCCGTTGTCCTTAACCATTCCTCATCCGCGTTCTTACGGTACTTTCCCCCGGTTTTTGGGGAAATACTGCCGGGACGGAAAACTAATGGATCTGTCACAGGCCATAAAGAAAGTATCGTCTTTACCTGCTTCCAGGCTGGGTTTGAAAGACCGGGGATTACTGGTTCCGGGATACCGGGCAGATATTGTGGTGTTCAACCAGGCTGCAATTATTGATAAAGCTACGTTTGAAGATCCGCACCGATTCCCTGAAGGCATCCATCATATATGGGTTAACGGGGAACATACCCTGAAAAATGGAAAACACACGGGAGCTTTGTCCGGAATGGTTCTTTAGTGTTCTACATAAAGTACATGACCTTCAACAGACGGATAACCCATAGTTTTTAAAACTTCCACGTACCTTTTCATTTGCCTTTCATGTGAAGGTTCCGGTTTACCGAATTTGTAATCCAGTATTACTGTCCGGCCTTCTTTTTCCATTACCCTGTCCGGTCTCAATTTTCCAAAACGGCCCAGAACAGCTGCCTCATTCCTGACTTTCCATGATCCGTCAAACCAAGTGGAAATTTCAGGATCAGACAATGTTCTTTCGATGGCACGGGTAAATTTTTCTGCAGTTTCCCTGTTACCGGCCAATTCTCCTTCTTGTACCAGCTCCCGTAAAACCTGTTCTACCTGATCAACGGATTCTATCCGGGATAGTGCTTTGTGCAGGACCAGGCCCCACTGGCGCATGGAATCTGAAGGTGAATACTGAAATGCATCTTCACGGTATACCAGTTTTAATTTATCGCTGAATCCGGCAGAAGGATATTCTTCCAGGACGTAACCATCAGAAGATTTTTTTTGGCTTTCAACAGAAGGGGAAGGGTTACCGAATTTTAGTATTTCATCCTCGGTATGGGTTTCAAACGGAAGCGCTTCTCTTACAGGGCCGGCAATATTCTCTTTAGAATTCTTTTTTGAAAATGGCAGGTACACGTACAATTCGTCCCTGGGTCTGGTTACGGCTACATATAATAAATTCAGCGCATCCAGGATCCGTTGCGAATACTCCAGGTAAAAACCGGGGGCAAAGCAGCTATGCTTCAGTTTGTTATCATATACCACGGGCAATTGTTCCAGGCGGTTGAACGGCTCAACAGACGTTTTTGTCCAAATCACAGATATTCCTGCCCGGGAATCCAGAGGCCAATTGCAAAACGGAATTATTACTACCGGGGCTTCCAGGCCCTTTGCCTTATGGATTGTCAATAAACGGACCGCATGTTCAGGCAGGTCTGCAGTTAACATGGTTTCCTTTCCACGTAGATCCCACCATTTAAGAAAGGCAAAAACACCCCCGCTATCCCTTGCTGAAAACCGGAGCACAGCATCGTGAAGTTCCTGCAGGTAAGGAATCGCTTCCCTGCATTTTGTCCACTCCATTCGTTGAATAATGGCTTCCATTGCATCGGCCAGGGGCATAAAACGCAGACGTTCCAGGAAATCACTGTCACCTGAAATGTCATTTTTCCCATATTCTTCAGATAGTCTGAGAACCGTCTGGGCATTACACGTATCTTTTGGATAATGACACAGTTGTAACACAGCTACTGCAAGGGTCACGTAAGGAGAAGAAGACAAGTAAAGGGCATCTTCAGAAATCACCCGGGGCAGCATCGCAGCTTCATCCGGATTTTCCATTTCATATTGCATAAAAAAACGCGTAATGGTTCGTGCGTTTTCTTTTGACCTGACCAGTATAAGAATGTCTGAGGGACTATATCCTCTTTCTATTAAGGAAATCAGCTGATCTTTGAGGGCATAGAGCGTTTTGTTTTCTGCACCGGTGCTTTCCCCGGCATAGAAAGTGCTGACCTGCACATAACCACACGACTGACCGGTATCCGGATCAGGCACCTTTTCTCTAAAGTCCTCATACGCATTGTTCAGCAGATTTCCCAGATAATCCTTGTCTTCCTGGTTCAACCCGTCACTTCCGTCGATCTTGGCAGCAATTGTTGTGTTGAGTGAATTCTTCACATTTTCTATAAGATCATTAACAAACTTCACGATCTCTGTTTTGCTCCGCCAGTTTGTCTGCAATGTATACAAATCCACCCCGTGCTGTTGAAGCAGGGGATCTGCAGTTATCTGTTCACCAAGTATCCGCCAATCACTGTTGCGCCATCTGTATATGGATTGTTTCACGTCTCCTACTACAAGAGAATCGGCACCCTGGGCCAACCCGTTGATCAATAGCGGGTACATGTTCTGCCATTGCAGATACGATGTGTCCTGGAATTCATCCAAAAGGAACGAGTCGTAACCGGCACCCATACGTTCGTATATAAAAGGCGTATTCCCGTCTCCTACAAGTTTATTGAGCAGATAGGTCGAATCTCCGATATCCAGAGTATTGTTTTCTTCCTGTATCCGTCGCATTGTAGTGATCACATCTGCCAGAAGCCCCATTTGAGGCAATTGATCTCTGACGGCAAGTGCCGTAACGTATAATTTAAAATGCAGTGTATAATGCCGGTGAATCTCCTGCATTACAGGCATCAGAACCTCTTGCATCTTTGGGAGTGCTTCCGGAGAATTCTTATTGTACCATATGGATTCCTTGCCTTCCATAGCATCCAGGAAACGCACCCCCGGCTGATATGCATCCACAGACGTATGCAACGCGGATATCTTCAGAAAATATGTGGCAAAAGAAGCATTCCTGAACGGGAAGTCCATTACGGTAAAACCATTGTCACCTATCAGTGCCAGGGCCTTCTCTCCCAATCCTTTCATGGTTTCTTCAAAAGAATCTATGATGATCCTGTTTTCCCGTATGAATTCTTTCAGGAATTCCCTGTCCGAGATCTTTCCCGCGAAAGCTTCTCCCATTGCCCTGAAAAATTCGCGAGTAGCCTGACGGCCGACCTGTTTTAAAAGTTCTGCAACATCCCATTTGTCCGCCCTGGACACTTTTTCCTTTATAAGCTCGCCGAACCAGGTTCGCAATGAATCGTCTTCGGGAACTTTCTGGACAATCTGTCCGGCTGTGTTTTCCAGTAAAAAATCCGTATCCGTATCTACGGAATAACCCGAGCTTAGGCCGGCCTCCAGAATAAAGGAACGAAGCACTTTTTGAAAGAAAGCATCCAGGGTGGATACCGAAAAATATGAATACCGGTGAAGCAGATTTTCGTGTACCTGTACAGCACGTGTGACCAGTGTGTCAAAAGGCAAGCCGGTTTCCCGGCCAAGATCATCAGTGAAATGAGAAGCATTTCCTTTTGCCAGGGATTCCAGGGTGTCCAGGATCCTGGCTTTCATTTCTTCTGTAGCTTTATTGGTAAAAGTTACTGCAAGTATCCGGAAAAAAGCGTTGGGGTCAAAATGCGAAGCATTACCCAACAACAGGGCAAGGTACATTAATGTCAGCCGGTAGGTCTTCCCGGTGCCTGCAGAAGCTTTATATACCTTAAGAGCCATTTGCAGAACCTCCCATCAGGTATGTGTGAATGAACCCGTTCAGGTCTCCGTCCAGGACGGCCTGTGTGTCTGTCATTTCATACCCTGTTCTGTGGTCTTTTACCATTTTGTAAGGATGAAGCGTATAGGAACGTATCTGGGATCCCCATTCGATCTTTTTCTTCTGGCCTTCCAGTTGCGCTTCTTTTTCCCTTCGTTTTTCCAGTTCAATTTCGTACAAATGGGATTTCAAAATACGAAGGGCGTTCTGCCGGTTGTCAAACTGGCTTCTGGTTTCCGTGTTTTCCACTACGATGCCGGTGGGTATATGCTTCACCCTGACACCGGTTTCCACTTTGTTGACGTTTTGCCCGCCTGCCCCGCTGGAACGGTATGTATCCCATTCCAGGTCGGCCGGATTGATCTCTATCTCTATAGAGTCATCCACGGCAGGATAAACAAATACTGAGGAAAAGGTTGTCTGGCGTTTGCCCTGGGCGTTGAAAGGCGAAATGCGGACCAGGCGGTGAACCCCGTTCTCGGCTTTTAAATACCCGTAGGCATATTCCCCTTCAAACTCCAGGATACAGGATTTGATCCCTGCCTCCTCGCCTTCCAGGATGTCGTGGACCCTGACTTTATAACCGTTTCTTTCTCCCCAACGGATATACATCCGCATAAGCATGGCGGACCAATCGTTGCTTTCTGTTCCTCCGGCACCGGAATTGATCTTCAGCAGTGCCCCCATATCATCCCCTTCGCCGCTGAGCATGCTTTTAAGTTCTTCCTGCTCGATCCAGTCCAGCACTTTGTTTGTCTGACGGTCCAGTTCCTCCTGCGAAGCCTCCAACTCGGCAAGCACCTGCAAATCCTCCAACCCCTCGCGGATGCGGTAATATGCATCGAGTGACGATTTCAGGCCGGACTGTTTTTTAAGTATAGCCTCTGCCTCTTTGGGATTGTTCCAGAAATCCGGCTGCTGTGAACGTTCGGTCAGCGACTGCCATTCTTTTTCCCGGGTTTCTACTTCAAAGAAACCTCCTCAACCGTTGCCCGCGTTGCAACAAGTTTTTATAATTATCTACGGAATATATCATAATACTGCAAATTTAAACTTTTAATTGCTTTCTTCTATGCTTCCAGTCCGGAAGTTCCCGCTCCAGCAAATCGTAAAACCCTTTGCCGTGATCCGGGTGGATCAAATGGCACAATTCGTGAACGATCACATATTCCAGACATGAATCCGGTTTGAAAAAAAGTTTGAGATTGAGGGTGATCCTTCCGGTTGCCGAAGAACAGCTTCCCCAACGTGTGTTCATGGTGCGGACCGTCCATTTCTCAGGTCTCACCCCGTATTTTTTATTGAAATGTTCCACCCAGGGAGCGGCCATGTCCAGAAATTTAACCAATGCTTCTTTGCGAAGCTGCTCCAGCTCTTTCTTGTCCAAAGGAAGACAGGGTTCTTTTTCAAGGGCTTGTCGCCTGGCTTGTATCCAGGTTGCTTTGGAGGATACCACACGAATCACTTCCCGGGAACTGATCCAGAAGGGAGCCCTTACGTGAACGGTTCCGTCTTTTCTGACAGTTATTCCCAGTGATTTTCGTGTACTCTTATATAATGTAAAGACAATGTCCCCGGCTTTACAGATCCCCATAAGCAAAAAAAGCTGTCTTTAAGAGACAGCCTTGATTTAAAAGCAATTATCTACTACTAGAAATTGAACAGGTTCAAGATATCGCCCCATCCGTAAAATACATTACCAATAGCTTCCCAGATTGCTTCAAAGAAGTTCACGATAGCAGCCCATATCGCTGAAAAATCAGTTGTTAAGATCATAATAATATCTTTTTAAGTTAATAATTAAATGTCATTTTGCTAATCCAGTACAAAGATAAAAAGAAATCTATTCCGACAAAATATTATTAAATTTTTGGGGTTTTATTGCAATTGTTTCAATGCCTGATATATCTGGGCATAGGTATAACCCCTTCCCAAAGCATACCGTGTAAGTTTGGCCCGGCGTTTTAACGGGTCACTGTCTTTAATGGAAGCGGATTTTTTGATCAGACAATTTTTCAATATTTTTTGGACCTGACTATCCCCGATCTCCCGGAGCGCAGCCGTGATAATCTTATCAGGTATTCTTTTGTTTTTGAGCATGTTGGCAATTTTCACCGGACCCCATCCCTGCAACCGGAATTTATCGCGCACAAAAGCTCCGGCATACCTTTGCTCATCAATAAAACCTTCTTCCTGCAATTTGTCCAGTATCTCCACAATATCTTTTTCCGGTATACCGTTCCGTCCCAGCTTCATACGAATATCGGCCTTGCATTTTTCGCTCCGGCTGCATAAAGCCTGCATCCTTCCCAGGTTTTTTTTGAATTCTTCCTGTTCCATCACTCTTCTTTTTTCTTAACGCTCAACATGCCGCAAGCCGCCAGTATGTCTTGTCCCCGGGAAGCTCTCAAGGTAGTTATCAGGCCGCCCTTGTTCAAACGTGTCATAAAAACGTTCACGGCCGTTTCCTTTGAAGGCTGCATGGAAAAGCCCGGAATGGGATGAAAACGTATCAGGTTCACCCGGCAATCTACCCCCCGCAACAATTGAAGCAATGCCATCGCATGCCTTTGGGTGTCATTCCAACCGTCAAAAAGTATGTATTCAAAGCTCAGCCTGCGCTGTCCGCTGAAATCATATTCTCTCAGTTTCCTGATTATACGGCTCACCGGGTAAGCCTTTTGTACCGGCATCAGCTGTTCCCGTTCTGCATCAAAGGGATTGTGCAGACTCACGGCCAAATGCGCTTGTGTTTTTTCCATAAACGCATCCAGCACAGGCAGTATACCGGAAGTAGAAACCGTTATGCGTCGCGGGCTCCAGGCAAACCCCCAGGCAGAGGTGAAAATTTCCAGGGATCGCAATACTTCCGTCCAGTTGTCCAGGGGTTCTCCCATACCCATATACACCACATTGGTCAGTTGTGCGGTTTCCTGAACATTCAGGTACTGACTTACTATCTCTGCGGCACTCAATTGTCCCTGGAACCCCATCCGGGCCGTCATGCAGAAAGAGCAACCCAGGCGGCATCCCGCCTGTGAAGACAAACAAAGTGTAGCCCTGTCCTGTTCCGGGATCATAACGGCTTCAATTCCTGTACGGGAACCGGCGGCCGTCGGAAAAAGGTACTTTTTTGTGCCATCGGCAGATTGCTGCACATCCAAGGGCAACCAGCCGCCCACCTGGTAGTTTTCGGAAAGTTTTTCCCTTGCCGCTTTTGGCAAATTGGTCATTTCCTCTATATTCCGGACTTTGTTCTGATAGATCCAACGGGCTATCTGGCCTGCAGAAAAAGAAGGCATACCGTAGGAATCCGTAATTTGACGCAACTCATCGGGATTTTTTCCCAGCAACCATTCTTTCATGTTTCAAAGATAGGGTATTTTGTCTGTGAATTTGTATATTTGTTGTCTAATCATTAATCAAAATATCATGGCAAAAGTTAGTGCAGAAGAAGTAAAAAGAGGAGCAGCCGTCAACCCGGAAAAATTCAAAGCTCTCCAGGCAACCCTGGATAAAATTGAAAAAGATTTCGGGAAAGGAACAATTATGAAACTGGGTGATCAGCCCAAGTGGGACGTATCGGTGATCCCGTCGGGATCCATCGGACTGGATTATGCGCTGGGGATAGGCGGTTATCCCAGGGGTCGTGTTGTGGAAATATACGGACCTGAATCGAGCGGGAAGACCACTTTAGCCATTCACGCTATTGCCGAGGCGCAGAAACTGGGCGGTATAGCGGCGATCATTGATGCCGAACATGCTTTTGACCGCAACTATGCGCAGCAGCTGGGAGTCAACGTGGACACCCTGCTGATATCACAACCGGATAACGGTGAACAAGCCCTGGAAGTAGCCGATCACCTGATCCGTTCCGGTGCTATTGACATTGTGGTCATTGACTCGGTAGCAGCACTGACTCCCAAAGCCGAGATAGAAGGTGAGATGGGAGACTCCAAAATGGGACTCCAGGCCAGGCTTATGTCTCAGGCATTGAGAAAATTAACAGCAAACATCAGCCGCACCAACACCTGCTGTGTCTTTATCAACCAGCTTCGTGAAAAGATCGGTATCATGTTCGGAAATCCCGAAACGACCACCGGTGGAAACGCCCTTAAATTTTACTCTACCGTGCGTATTGACGTCCGGCGTACCACACAGCTTAAAGACGGGGAAGATGCCACCGGAAATCACGTGCGTGTGAAAGTGGTAAAAAACAAAATGGCTCCGCCTTTTAAAAAAGCCGAGTTTGACATCATGTTCGGGGAAGGCATCTCTCTTACAGGAGAGATCATTGACCTGGGAGTTGAGCTGAACATCATTAAAAAAAGCGGATCCTGGTTCAGCTACGGGGAGACCAAGATCGGACAGGGACGCGATGCGGTCCGGCAAATGCTCAAAGATAACCCCGAGTTGAAGGAAGAGATCGAAGAAAAAGTACGAAAGGCACTAAGGGAACAGAAACAAAGCCTCTAATCAGGCCGGTGTCATGGACAGATCGGCAAGTACAATAGCCGTAACAGCTTCTGCCACAACCGGCACCCGTAAAGCAAAACAGGCATCATGACGTCCGTGGCCACCCACGGTAGGAGTGGGTTTTACGGCTATTTGGAAAGAAACCGGATCCCCGTTGGAGATGCCCCCGGCGATTCCTCCGATATGCGGATTCTGCGATCCTGTAAGCAATGTCTCTTCAAAGCCGAGTCCGAATGTTATGCCTTTTATGCCCGGAATGGCAAAAATGGCATGGGATAGCAATGATTCCAGGGAATCAAAAAAAGGATTGCCCAATCCCGCAGGAAGGCCGTTCACTTCGCAGGATATGACGGCTCCCAGCGAATCCCCTTTCTCTACCGATTGCTGCAGCATATCAGTCACTTTCCCGGGCAATGTGCTGTCCTTGATCACGGGGATTCCTCCAACCTGTGAAAGGTATGCTTTGATGTCCAAAGAATTGAATTTTTGTTTCAGTATCTTTTTTGCCACAACACCCGCTGCCACAAGGGGTAATGTCAGGCGACCGGAAAAATGGCCTCCCCCCCGCGGATCCTGGAACCCTCTAAATTTCACGTCCCCGGTATAATCGGCAGTACCAGGCCGGAAAGGTATTTTTTCTGCCGGATCAGTATCGTCTGCAGGCAGGTAATCCTGTGGACGGGCATCCCGGTTTTCAAATGTTATGCATAAAGGACTGCCTGAAGTATACTGCCTGTATACCCCGCTTTTAATAACGGGTGCATCTGTTTCTCTGCGTTTTGTGGTTCCCGTCGCCCCGCTTTTTCTACGGGCAATGTCTTCCATGAAATCTGCCTCTGACAACAAGATCCCCGGAGGAACACCATCAATGAGCACACCTACCCCGGGCCCGTGGGATTCGCCAAAGACCGCGACTCTGAAATTATTACCGAAAGCATTCATTCTAAAGGTTTTGTTACTTTTTCCAGTTCCACCCAAAAATCCGGGAATGATTTTGAAACGGTGTGCTTGCCTTCTATCTCAATAGGTTTTTCTGCCCCAAGAGCGGCAATCGCCAGCGACATGGCTATGCGGTTATCTCCCCGGGCAGAAATGGAAGCACCACCGGGCAGTATCCCGCCTTCAATGATCATATTATTTCCTTCCAGTTTAATATTGGCTCCTACCTTTGAGTATTCTTCCAACAAAGCCAACGCACGGTTTGATTCCTTGTGGAAAAGGCGGTCAATGCCGTGAATGCTCGTGGTTCCGCTGCAATGTACGGCAAGTGCCACCAAGGGAGGAAATAGATCGGGACATTTGCGGGCATCAAACTCAAATCCCTGCAAATTCTCAGTTTTATATACTTTTAATTGACTCCCGGTGCCCCAGGCCCACGATCCGCCGGCTTTCCCTATGGCTTCCAGTATGGCCTTATCGGCTTGCAAACTGTTTTTCCACAAGGGAGCTATACGCAGGTCTCCAAAGAGGGCGGCACCTACAATAAAATTCGCACCTCCGCTCCAGTCTCCTTCAATGGCGATCTTTCTGGCGCGGTATGTCTGCCGTCCCGGTATGTGGAATACTTTGTAATTGTCGTGAGTGGCACGAACACCGAAAGACTCCATAACATCCAGTGTCAGGTCAATATAAGGCTGGCTTGCCAGGTGTTCCACTTCCAGGATGGAATCTTTTTCAGCAAGAGGCAAAGCCATCAGCAATCCGCTCAGGAACTGGGAACTGCCCCCTGCATTTACTTTGTATTTTCCCCCACGCAAAGGACCCTGAACCAGCAGTATGGGACGGGAAAGGCTAAGTGACTGATCCCGTGTCTCCCAGCGTCCCGTTTCTTTCAGATTCTCCATAATGGACAACGTGGGCAAGGTGTTCAGGCTTTCACACCAGCATCCGAGTTCCCGTAAACCCTCTATCACAAAATCTATAGGTCTTGTTATAAGCGTTGTACGGCCCCGTAAACAATAAATATAAGACGACAAGGCCAGTATGGGAGCAAACATTCTTAAAGCCAGGGCAGATTCCCCGCAATCCAGCTGCCTTCGGGAATGGTCCCTGCCGGGAGTAGCGGCATGGGGCCAGATATCTTCTTTCGCAAACTGAGGTCCCACTGAACGTACGACCCTGTAAGCAGCCTGGACGTCTTCACAAACCTGTGTACCGTCTTTTGGCCAGGCTCCTTTTAATGAAGTTTCCCGACCCGCCAAAAAAATGGCAGCTAACGCTCTTATGCTCATGCTTTTAGATGGCGGCAAGGAGACCTTTCCCTTCAAACGACCTTTGGATATTGTAATCATGTCTCAAGTATAGATATACAAAGATAACATTTACCTAAAAAAGACTAACTTTGTGAGCTGAATTTTGAACCTCCCATACTTATGAAAACTGTTCTGAGCGGCATACGTTCCACCGGTCATTTGCACCTGGGTAATTATTTCGGAGCACTCCGGAATTTCACCCAATTGCAGCACCAGGCCAAGTGTTATTTTTTTATTGCCGACCTGCATTCCCTGACCACACATCCCAAACCGGATGATTTTCATTCCAATGTACGGATTATCCTTTCCGAATACCTGGCTTCCGGCCTGGATCCGGAAAAATCCACTTTATTCGTGCAAAGCAGCGTTCCGGAAGTTTGTGAACTGTTTGTACTGTTAAACATGTTGACTTACAAAGGAGAACTGGAGCGTACGGCATCGTTCAAAGATAAAGTCAGGCAAAATCCCCAGAATGTAAACGCAGGACTGTTGACTTATCCGGTTCTTATGGCAGCGGATATACTCATTCACCGGGCAGACTGGGTTCCGGTGGGAAAAGATCAGGAACAACATTTGGAAATCACCCGGCTATTGGCACGAAGATTCAACAAAGTATACGATAAGAATGTTTTCCCCGAACCTGAAGCCTACAACTTCGGGGGCAACCTTGTAAAGATCCCTGGATTGGACGGATCTGGAAAAATGGGAAAAAGCGAAGGGAACGGCATCTACCTGGTTGATGATCAAAAGACCATCACCAAAAAAGTCATGCGGGCTGTGACCGACAGCGGCCCGGCAACTCCCAACAGTCCCATGAGCCAGGAAATCGCCAACCTGTTCACCATTCTTTCAGTTGTATCGGATCCTCAGACAGTAGCCTATTTCAAAGATCAATACAACAACTGCACGATCCGTTACGGAGACCTGAAAAAACAGCTGGCCGCCGACATCTGTAAACATACTTTGCCCATAAAGGAAAGAATAGAAGAAATTTACCACGACAATGCTTATTTGAAGTTCGTTATTGAAAAAGGAACAGCAGAAGCCAGATCGTCGGCCCAGGCTACCATGACATTGGTTCGTGAAGCGGTAGGATTCAAAGCATTCTGATGATAGATCAGGCCACCATAGAACGAATATTGGAAGCGGCGCCTATAGAAACAGTTATAGGAGAATACGTCAATCTGAAACGGCGTGGGGCCAATTACGTTGCCTGTTGTCCTTTTCACAATGAAAAAACACCCTCATTCACGGTTTCGCCGTCAAAAGGTATTTTCAAATGTTTCGGATGTGGAAAAGCAGGGAACGTAGTTCGTTTTATTATGGAACACGAACAGCTTTCCTATGTGGAGGCATTGAAATTCCTGGGTAACAAATTTAACATACCCATACAGGACCGGGAAGAAACTCCCGGCGAGGCGGAAACCCGGCTTAGACGCGACAGTATGATGGTTGTCAACGGATACGCCCAGGAATTTTATTCGCGGTACCTTTGGGAAGAACCCACAGGACGTGATGTTGGATTGAGTTATTTTCAGGAACGGGGTTTGACAGAAGCCGTTATCAGGCAATTTCAACTGGGCTTTGCTCCTCCCGGAAAAAACGTGTTTACCCGGGCTGCTCTGGAAGCAGGCTATAAAGAAGATTTGCTCACAGCGACCGGGCTTACCTTACACTATCCAGCACAGGACAATAAACCGGAAGTGTTTCATGACCGTTTTCAGGACCGGGTTATGTTTCCCATCCATTCCCTGAGCGGTCGGATCATAGGTTTTGGAGGAAGGACTCTTAGAAACGACAAACAGACGGCCAAGTACCTGAATTCCCCGGAAAGTGAGATCTACAACAAAAGCCGGTCTCTGTACGGTATCTTTTTTGCAAAACAACACATTTCCAAGTTGCAAAAATGCTATTTGGTTGAAGGTTATACAGATGTCATTTCACTTTTTCAGGCAGGGATCAGGAATGTGGTGGCCTCTTCAGGGACCTCCCTGACAGTAGAACAAATCCGTCTGATAAAAAGGTTTACGCAGCATGTAACGGTTCTTTACGACGGAGACGATGCCGGAATAAGGGCTTCCCTGCGGGGTATTGACATGCTCTTGGAAGAAGGATTACAGGTTAAAGTGGTAAGATTTCCGGAAGGAGAAGATCCGGATTCATATGCCCGTTCACACAATGCCCGTGAAACGATCGATTTTCTTGAAAGCAACGAAACAGATTTTATCCATTTCAAGATCGCGCTGATGGCAGGGGAAATGAAAGACCCGTTGAAAAGATCATCCCTGATACGGGAAGTTATATCCAGTATTGCCGTCGTACCCGATGCAATCACAAGAACGGTCTATATTGAAGAATGCAGCCGTCATCTGGATATTGAAGAAGTAATTCTGACACGGGAAGTTACCCGGATCCGGAAAAAAAGAAAAGAACAGGAAAGCTATTCTGCCAGACCCGGAATCAGACCGTCTCAGGATCCGGTACCGGAAGAAGAATCACAAGCACAACCGGTTGCCCCCGGGAAAGACGATCTGAGCCGGTGTGAAAAAGACATTTTGTATTACCTGATAAAATTCGGGCAGACTCCCATGGATGACGACACTGTCTCTGATTATATTGAAAATGCATTGGCAGAAGATGAACTTGAGTTGCGGGACCCTTTTTATGCAAGAATATTCAATGAATACAAAGGGCTTAGCGGAGATGACACGGCTCGCAGAAAACATTTTATAAACCATCCTGATCCGGACGTATCCCAACACATACTGGACCTTTTGAACAACCCCCACCCCATTAATCTGAAAGTTCTCAGGGACAGCCTGCCCCTGGAAGAATCTCTGTTGAAAGAGCATGTGACAAAATCGATCCTTGTCTACAAGCTGAACATTGTTTCCGGAAGCTGCTCCCAGCTGACACGGGACCTCCAACGGGCACAAATGCTGGGAGAAGAAGAAAACATCCAAAAGATCATGAAAGACCTTATGGTCATGATGGATGTGCGAAATTCATTTGCCAAAGAATTGAACCGACTGTAAAAATTAAACCGATACACCGTTATGCAGAAAGAATACAAACGTTACCTGATCACTTCGGCCCTGCCTTATGCCAACGGCCCCCTTCATATTGGACACCTTGCCGGTGTATACGTCCCGGCGGATATTTACGCCAGATACATGCGCCTTCGTGAACGTGAAGTCTGTTTTGTGGGCGGATCAGATGAACACGGAGTTCCCATTACCATTAAGGCAAGACAACTGGGAATCTCCCCACAGGATATTGTTGATAAATACCATACACAGATCAAAGACTCATTCCACAAACTGGGTATTTCTTTTGACGTTTATTCCCGTACCACATCCAGAATACATTACAAAACGGCATCGGAATTTTTCAGAAAATTATACGACAAAGGAAAATTCATTGAAAAAGAAACTGAACAGTATTATGACCCTGAGGCCAAAACATTCCTGGCAGACAGGTATATTGTGGGAACCTGCCCCCGCTGCGGTCATTCCGAAGCCTACGGAGATCAGTGCGAAAAATGCGGATCCACATTGTCTCCGGATGAACTCATCAATCCTCATTCTTCCATCAGCGGCAGCATTCCTGAAAAACGAAAGACCAAACACTGGTACCTTCCCCTGGACCAATACGAACCCTGGCTGAAAGAATGGATCCTGGAAAATCATAAAGAATGGAAACCCAATGTGTACGGACAATGTAAATCATGGCTGGACAACGGATTGCAACCAAGAGCCGTCAGCCGTGATTTGGACTGGGGTGTTCCCGTTCCCGTGGAAGGAGCCGAAGGAAAAGTCCTGTATGTTTGGTTTGATGCTCCTATAGGTTATATATCCAACACCATAGAATTGTATCCCGATTCCTGGGAAACATGGTGGAAGAGTGAAGACACCAAAATCGTCCATTTTATTGGTAAAGACAACATTGTATTCCATTGCATTGTTTTTCCCTCCATGCTGAAAGCACACGGAGGGTACATCCTGCCGGAAAATGTGCCTGCCAACGAATTTTTGAACCTGGAAGGTGAAAAGATTTCCACTTCCCGTAACTGGGCCGTCTGGCTGCACGAGTACCTGGATGAATTCCCTGACCAGCAGGATGTTCTGCGCTATACGCTTTGTGCCACAACACCGGAAACAAAAGACAATGATTTTACATGGAAAGAATTCCAGGCCAGGAACAACAATGAACTGGTAGCCATCCTGGGAAATTTTGTAAACCGGGCCGTTGTACTTACGCACAAATATTTCAATGGAGTTGTTCCTCAAAAAGCAGAAATGACTGCATTTGATGCTGAAATTGCTGAAACGATCCCGGGGATCCAGAAAGCACTGGAAGACCACCTGGAACATTACCGTTTCCGGGATTCACTAAAGGAAGCCATGAACCTGGCCAGGTTAGGGAATAAGTACCTTGCCGATACAGAGCCATGGAAAGTAGCCAAAACAGACATGAAGCGTGTAGGAACCATCCTGAACATTTCTTTACAGATCTGTGCCTGCCTGACTATCGCCCTGGAACCATTCCTCCCATTCACAACGGATAAACTCAGACAGATCCTCAACATTCCGGAGCAACTGCCCTGGTCCGCCTTCAAAGACGGTAAGCTCCTGGCTGCCGGACACGTTTTGAACGAGCCCGTGTTGTTGTTTCGCAAAATTGAAGATACAGAAGTGGATACGCAGGTGGCAAAATTGAAGAAACCAGTTAAAAAGGACATTGCTCCCGCATTGCCTTCATGCACAATAGACGATTTTTCAAAAATGGACATTCGTGTTGCAACGGTCCTTCAGGCAGAAAGGGTTCCCAAGACGGACAAATTGTTGAAGCTTACCATTGATACGGGATTGGACCAAAGAGTCATTGTATCCGGTATTGCAGAATATTACCGGCCGGAAGATATGACCGGACGCCAGATCTGTATCCTGGCCAACCTGTTACCCAGGAAGATCAGGGGCATTGAATCTCAGGGCATGATCCTGATGGCTAAAGAGCCGGACGGGACCATGCGTCTTGTCTCTCCCCTGGAGGGAATCGGAAACGGGGCAGTTATCGGTTAGTTTATATTTATAATAAATATATGGATAACGAAGAAAGCCGTAAACCTTCCTTTATCAGGTTTTTCAGGTATTATTTTTACCTGAGAAGAGATAAAGAAAATGAACTGGAGACCATTGCCAATATCCGGGGCGGTGTGGAATTCAAGGGGGCAAATCTCTGGATTCTGATCTTTGCAATACTTATAGCCTCCCTGGGACTGAACATCAATTCGGCGGCGGTTGTAATAGGAGCTATGCTCATCTCCCCGTTGATGGGACCACTCATAGGGATGGGCCTTGCTTTGGGAATAAACGATCTGGAATTACTCAAAAAATCACTGAGAAGTTACACGGTCGCGACTGTAATCAGTATTATAACAGCAGCTCTGTTTTTTGTATTATCCCCTTTTGATCAACCCCAGTCCGAATTACTTGCCCGAACATCACCCACCATATACGATGTGTTTATTGCCCTCATGGGCGGTCTGGCCGGTTTTATTGCCTTGTCAACCAAAGACAAAGACAAAGGCAATGTCATTCCCGGAGTTGCCATAGCCACAGCCCTGATGCCTCCCCTTTGTACGGCCGGATTCGGGATCGCCACAGGAAGTATGCGTTTTTTCCTGGGTGCTTTTTATTTATATTTTATCAACACTGTTTTCATTGTGTCTGCGACGTTTGTCGGGACACGTATCAGGGGATACGAACACAAGGTGTTTCGTGAAAAAAAACGAGAAAGAACCGTCAAAAGATCCATCCTGGCTATCGTCATAATTACCATGATACCGGCCCTGATGCTTACCATTGATATTGTCCGCTCCTCCCTATACGAAAACGAAGCCAACCAGTATATTGATAAAGCTTTTGTATTCCCTGACTCCCAGATCATAAGCCGGAACATATCGTATAAAAACAAAACGATAGATATCATGCTCATAGGCCGGGAAGTGCCTGAAGATGCTCTATCGGTTGCCCGAAGCCAGATGAACCGGTTTCAGAGATTGGAAAACAGCCGGCTGACGGTGGTTCAGGGAGGTAAGGAACGGGTGGATCTGAATGCCATACGATCCTCTGTCCTTGAAGATTTTTATCAAAAAAGCGAGGAACGCATAAACGCTCAGCAGGAGATAATAGACACACTCAGCACCAGCCTGGACCGGTACCGGTACTTTGAAGCCCTCAGCAGTGAATTAATAGGCGAACTGAACGTTCTCTACCCGAATGCACGTGAATTGTCCATTTCACAGGCAATAAATGTTTCCATGAAAGATCAGGAAAAAGACACTTTGACCATTGCCGTAGTTAAATTTGATTCCATTCCGCCTGCCGAACAACTCCAAGTCATGTCGGATTGGCTGAAAACCCGGATTGACACAAAAAAACTGCGTTTAATTGCCGAGTAGTATTCAGGGGTATTGATCAAACAGATGCTGTATTTCTGCAGGCTCCCGGGATACGGTCAGGGCCAGCATCAGCAGAATCCGGGCTTTCTGGGGAGACAGCGATCTGCTGACCACCTGACCTTCAAACGTATTTTCCGTATCGGAGGAAACCCCGCCCTGCAGCACCCGGGTCGCCCGTACGACCGCCACTCCGTTTTGAACAGCCTTTTTTGCCGAGTTTTCGATTTGCTCTGAGTAATTTCCGTGCCCCACTCCGGCAATGACAATTCCTTCAGTCCCGTTCTTTACCAATGTGTCAAACAACAGGGAAGTTGCCCCTGCGTAAGACATGACGATATTAACCCGGGGCAGGTCCCGGTTGGCCAACTCGGCAAAGGAAAACCTTTTCTCCGGAAGGAGTCTTTCGTGGCACGGGTGGTAAAAAACCGCGTTCCCCCCGCGGATAGTACCCATTGGCCCATGATCCGGATTTTCAAAGGCTTGTGGGTTGACCGTATGGGTCTTTGTTACCCCGGAAGCTGAAAAAATGTAATCATTCATCACCACAAGCACGCCTTTCCCCCCGGCTGCAGGATCTGCCGCCAGGCAAACGGCATTGAAAAGATTAGCAGGGCCATCGGCCCCCGGGCTGTTTGAGGGTCTCATGGACCCTGTAAAAACCACCGGACGCTCATGAGCGTTCACCAAATCCAGGAAGAACGCCGTTTCTTCCATGGTATCGGTTCCGTGAGTCACCACAATCCCGTCGCAATGATCCCCACTGAACAACGAATCCACAACCCCGGCCAACCGGATCCAAATAAGCGGGGTCATATACTGGCTGGCAATGTTACACAACTGCAACCCTTCCACCGAGGCCTTGCCGGAAATTTGGGGGACCTGCCTGATTAAAGATTCTACGGTCAATTGTGCCGGAGTATATGCGTTTTCGGCAGGAGAAGCGGCTATACCTGCGATAGTCCCCCCGGTAGCTACGATAATAATTCGCGGTTTGATTTCCTGTCCCCGGAGCGGAGAAAGGCACAGTATTGCTAAAGCTGCAAGTATATATCTTTTCATATACGTCTTCATATTATATATATTTGTTACCGAAAAAGTAAAATTAGGAATTTTCATGGAAACACTGAGCCTGATCTTTATGGCTATCGGACTGGCTATGGATGCTTTTGCAGTATCTGTATGTAAAGGAATGACACAATCCCGTATGAATTGGGGGAATGCCCTGAAAGCCGGCCTCTTTTTTGGTGTTTTCCAGGCACTTATGCCTTTATTCGGGTACTGGGCAGGTGCCCGGTTTCATCACCTGATTGCTTCTTACGATCACTGGATCGCTTTCGTTCTTTTGGCTTTTATAGGAGGCAGAATGGTCATGGAATCTTTCAAAGAAAAAGAGCAGCCCGATTGTTCATTCGGGTTACGATCCATGCTCGTTCTTGCCATAGCTACCAGTATAGATGCCCTGGCGGTTGGAATTACCCTGGGATTCCTGGAAACCAATATCATAACGGCAGTTGTTTTAATAGGGGCTGTCACTTTTGTGATGTCATTTCTGGGAGTTAAACTGGGCCATTTATTTGGTGCCCGGTTTAGTTCAAAAGCCGAATTGACAGGTGGCATTATCCTGATACTGATAGGTGTGAAGATACTGTTGGAACACTTATTTGTTATCTGATCTCATTTTCCGGCGAAATAAGAATACGGCCAGTATAAAAAATACCAGCGCATACAAGCACACAACTCCAAGGTGAATCCACAGATTGTCCGACCGTCCGGACAATACAATACGGGACGCTTCAATAGCATGTGAAATGGGCAAAAGATCCGTTATTTTCTGTAATGTTTTTCCCAGGATGTTCAGATCCATCCAGGCTCCGCCCAAAAGCGAACTGGCAATAATATAAATATTGCCAATGGCCATCACTTGTGATTCGCGGCATAGTATCCCCAGGAATATCCCGAAAAATCCGGAGAAAAGAACGAACGGAATAAACGAAAGGAATGTGTATATCAAATTTACAGATAAAGGCACGCCTACAAAAAGCCCGGCTACCAGGCAACTCACCGTAATGAGCACTGCCATGGGCAATACGGGAATAAAATATCCCAGTATAAAATCCCACGGTTTCAAAGGAGAAACGAACAACCTGGTTAAAAAAGAAGAACTTTTATCTTTTGCTATAAGCAATCCCAGGAACATAGTAATAAAGGTGAAACCGAATACAGTCAGTCCCGGGACAATGTTTACAGGGAGAAATACTTCTATGGGAGCATTCCGGGCTATTAAAGAAAACAGGACAATCAATACAACGGGCAATACTCCGGCCAGGATCAGAGACAAAGGATCCCTGAGTATTTCTTTGGAGTTGCGGCCGGCAAAATAAGAATATTTCATTTACGCCTCCTTTTGATTAAGCCGTATAAATGCATCTTCCAGCTTTTGGGTACCGGTCATTTCCAACAGGTCCTTCACCGTCCCAGAGGCCCTTATTTGCCCCTTTATCATTACCGCCACCTTGTCTGAGAGTGCCTCTGCTTCTTCCATATAGTGCGTGGTTAAAAGGATGGTGGCAGTTTCTTTCAATTTTGTGATAATCGCCCATAACTCTCTGCGTGCCAACACGTCAAGGCCCAGTGTGGGTTCGTCCAGGAACAGGATCCGGGGTTCCGTTATCAGGGCCATGGCTATACTCAGCCTGCGCTGCATACCTCCGGAAAGTATTTTTGCTTTTTTGTTCCTTACTTCCTCCAGGCTGAACATTTTAATCATTTCGTTTATTTTGACAGCCATACTGTTTTTTGAAAGACCGTATACGCCAGCTATCATTTTCAGATTCTCATGAACCGTGAGATTAAGGGCAATGGCCGTTTCCTGGGGGGATACATTTATTATTTGTTTTATGTCCTGAGCTTTATTTACCAGATCTTTACCCATCACACTGGCACTGCCTTCCGTGGGTCTGATAAGGCACGAAAGCATTTTTATGGTCGTGGTCTTCCCGGCTCCGTTAAGTCCCAGCAATGAAAACAACTCCCCGCGGGCAATAGACAAATTCAAATGGTCCACGGCAGTAAGATCGCCAAATTTCTTGGTCAGGTTCCGGGTTTTTATCATAATGACAATATTACAAAAAATCACTCACTCAACCACGATTCAAGAAGCTTTAATTGCGATGGATTGGGATTATTGATCATTTTCAGGGAATAATTACCGGATGCATCGGGACCGGTCAGGTATAAACCGGCATGAGACAAGTATTTATTGTAGTCAAGCGGCTTTGTGGTGTAAACATATTCAAACACCCCGGCAAGAGAGCTGCCGGCTACCGTTTCGCAAACGAATTGGAATTCAGCCTCGGTAAACCCCCTGCCCTTTTCCTTGTAATATACATTATACAATGTCCTCATGACATCGTCCAGTGATTTCCGGTTTCCAGTGACTTGACGGATTTCAAGATCCAGTAACAATCCGACTAAAGGGCCTTTGATATAATAGGAAATGGTTTTTCCTTCATTGCCTCCAAAGGGACCGTCATGCCAGGTGTTGTAACTTGATTGCACCAAAGACTGATGAAATCGTCCCGGATTGTTTTCCAACGATTTGATATTGCTTTCAAAATGAGCAAGAAACTGTTGCCTGTCAATCAGGCCGGATGTTTTCATGATCGCCCAGGTGTAGTATTCGGTAAGGCCTTCACTAATCCATAACTGGTTGGTACGGCTCCCGTTCTGATAATCGAAAGGTCCCAGCTCAAACGGCCTGATCCGTTTTACATTATAAAGATGGAAGTATTCATGACAAAGGAAATCCATTATCCTTAGAAAATTATCCTCAGATTCCAATCCTTTACCGTCAAAACTTACCGTTGTACTGTTCAAATGTTCAATGCCACCCATTCCGGGCCCTATCCCAATGAAAGTGTAATGGTTGTAGGGAATATCCCCCATAAGGGACACGGCTGCCTCTACCATTCTTTTTAAAGAAGCCATAAATTGACGGCTGTCAAAAGGCTCCATGCCAAAACCAAGAAACCGGTGCGGAACACCCCTGACTTCAAAGGCCGGCAATTCTTTCAGATCTCCTGCCAAAATGGGTGAATCATAAAGAATGTCAAAATCCGGGGCATAAAACTCATTTTTTTCTTGATTCATCGGTTCCAATCCTGTCGCAATACGTTTCCATCCGGGCAAATTGTCTTTCTTAACAGTTACTGTTACAGGTAGATGCGTTTGTTGGTCTAAGTAAAAAAATGTATTGCACGGCAAAATATATGCATGTGTGGAATCCAGGTAACTACGCGCCACAAAATGTTGGCGCGCCCGCAGATAGTAAGCGATGCTAACAGGCGCTTTCAGAGGTGCACTTCCGGGAATAGCAACACGCCATGTTGCCGGATCGGTTTTATCAACAGCCAATTCCCCGCCCTCTCTGTCATAAGCTGAAATGTCTTCCACATCATCGCCATAGTGCATGAGCTGGTAATATCCGGGCATCCATCCCGGCATTTTCAAAACAATGGTATCATGGATAGTCTGTAGCATATTCTCAGGCAACACGAGCTCAACTCTGAAACGCTGTGTTCCTGGTTCAGGCATAGAAATCGTATAGTGTAACGGCGTTTCACTTTGAGCGTTCATCCCCGATGGCAGACAGACGATCGAAAGAAAAAGGACAAAAAAGATTAGCTGTTTGGTTTTCATACTGCAATATTAATTATAGTTATAGAATACAGACTATTTTGTGTTTTTTTTAGACTATTATCTTAGATATTTATACAATAACTGCCAAACTTTGTCAGGTATAAATGCTGTTTAAATACGTAGACCATGAAGAAAGCTTTATTATTACCTGTCTTTTTATTATCAATGTGCTACTTACAGGCACAACCATTTCCCTGGGAGCGTATGAGTTCAAAAGATTCCGCTTTTTTTGCGATTGCCGCCACTCCCCCTATGGGATGGAACAGCTGGAATAAATTTGGCTGTAATGTGAGTGAAAAATTGATTAAAGAAGTCGCAGATGCTATGTATCAATCCGGAATGAGAGATGCCGGATATCAATACGTTGTAATTGACGATTGCTGGCAAGTGGGCCGGGATGAAGAAGGAAATATTTTGGTGGATCCGGAACGGTTCCCTTCCGGGATGAAGGCGCTGGCGGATTATATTCATGCCAGGGGCCTCAAACTTGGGATCTATTCCTGCGCCGGTTCACATACCTGCCAGGGACGTCCGGGCAGTCGCGGTTATCAATTTCAGGATGCCCGTCAATACGCTGAATGGGGTGTCGATTACCTGAAGTACGACTGGTGCGCCAACCAGGGACAAAATGCAAAAGCAGCCTACAAAACCATGAGCGATGCTTTAAAAGAATGCGGACGTCCGATCGTTTTCAGTATTTGTGAATGGGGTGAAAACAAACCTTGGAAATGGGGCACCGGGATTGGCCATCTTTGGCGCGTTACTCCGGACATAAGGGATGTTTATCAATGTGTATTTGACTGGGGAGGGGTAGGAGTTCTGGAAATCATTGACGTTATGGCGGATCTTTTTCCCTATGCCGGGCCGGGACACTGGAACGATGCCGAAATGCTGGAAATTGGGAACGGTGGAATGACACAGGATGAATACATAACTCATTTTTCCATGTGGTGTATGCTGGCAGCCCCGCTTATGGCAGGTAACGACTTACGTTCTATGGACCCACAGACCCTGGAGATACTGACCAATAAAGAAGCCATTGCCATCAACCAGGATCCTTTGGGCAATCAGGCCCGCCGTTTTATGGATATGGGGGATTACGAAATATGGGCCAAAGAGCTGGCTGACGGAGAAGTTGCCGTATGCTTCATGAACCGGTCAGAAAACACATGGAAACTGGATCACAACTGGCGAAAAAATACCATGTACTTTATCCGCAATGCAAATTTCAAATCCGGCACCTATACAGTCCGTGATCTGTGGCAACACCTTGATATCGCAACCACAAGTACAAATCTGAAAGCTGAGGTTCCACCCCACGGTGTATTGTTAGTACGCCTGTCACCTGTTACAGAATAGTTATGAGACGTTTATTGACTGTCATTCTGCTTCTATTTACCGTGAATCATTTCATGGTTGCCTGCACTCCGGAATCCGACAAATTGCCTGAACCTGAGATCAGCTATACACCCGATTACGACAATGGAGAAGTTATTTATATTAATGTAAAGATCGCCATTGATAAAAAAGGATGGGAATCCCGGACACCGGAATTTTATAAGGAAAACCTGGCACAACAATGGGATCAGATCAACATCCGGTTTAACGTATGTGACAGAAAGCAGCAATTACAACGGCGGTATATTTTTAAACCCGATCTGGAAGACATTATCGTTTATGAAGGATGTTCCTATTGGGGAGATAACGGAGCGGACACCAAAGTAGTAAAAAGAATGGATAAGCAAATATTCAAACTTGCGGTAATCTATGATTTTTATTACCAGGGACAGGAGCATGGAGAATACGGCGGGGGTTGCGGGGATTTCGATGGCATAGGAACCATTTTGGTTATCAATGCTTCTGAAGCAATGAAAGATAAATACAACAATCATTTTGATCAATACACCTACCGGGCAATAACCCATGAATTGGGTCATTTCAGAGGTGTGATCGATTTATATACCTATGTAGTCGAGGCAAAAAACAATCCTGTATCACACGAAGGTTTTATGCCCTGGCACTGTCTGATGAATGATTACTGTTATACGCCCGACCAGGAATCCGCCTGGTCCGATTATGCCATAAAAATCTTTAATAAAACCGGGAATACGAAACGCGCCAACCTGATTAACGGGCTCCTTTATGAAGATTTTGCGAACAAATTAGACGTTTCGGTCACAAAAGACAACCAACCAATTAATGCAGCCCTCCGGTTATATCCCGTTCATTATGGAAAGGTAGACGTCAATCCCTCTTTTAGTTATGATGTGGTTGACGGAAAGTTCACGATTCCGGACATGCGTGCCCTGTTTTTCAAAAATCCCGACGTATTATGGGATCGTTATCACCTGTTTCTTGTGGAAGCTGTCGTAGACGGGACAAAGCAATACAGCTGGCTGGCAGATTACATGTTGCATAATGCAGGACTGGATAATGAGGAATCTTACCTACTGTCGTTTACATTTCATTAACTGCCCCCTGAACACCCTTATTGGAGTTCATCAGAAAGAACAGAGAATGTCTATTACCTGAACGTACTCGGTGAAGCGCCCAGTAGTCGCGTCACATAACGGCTGAAATAGGACAATGAGGAAAAGTTAAAAGCCTCGCTTATTTGCGTTAGGGTACGTGAATGATCAGCGAGTGCTTTTTTTATCTCGATAACTGTAAACATGTCAATCCAGGCAGTAACATTTACACCAGTGGATTTCAAACATATAGAGTATAGGTGCTTTGGAGTGATGCATAGCATCTCAGCATAGTCTGAAACTGTTCGTGTGTGCTTACATTCGCCTGCTTCAAGAAGCGAAATGAATTTAAAGAACAGTCGAGCGCAACTGTCAGAAACTGGGGTCCCTTTGAAGAGCTTTTTGTGAAAGTCAAAAAAGTCCAGGAACAATGTTGTCAGGGAACAGCCCAACACCTCAGAATAAAAATGATGTCTAATGTCGTCCTTCCTGTATTCTACTTCATCAAAATCGTTTGAGCATCGGATAAAATCATCTTCAGAGAGTCGAATAATGGGATCAAGATAAAGCATAGAAATGCCCTGGACTCGATACGTATTTCTGACAGGCGCATACTTTTCAAGCATCTGAGGCACCACTAAAATGGCTTTGCAAGCGAAATCTTCAGAAATTTCCAGTTCTTTAATCTGACGGTTTGCCATCAGAATCATACAATTCCCTTCTGATAAGACAAATACCTTGTCATAATAAGAAAACCTGAACCATCCTTCCATACACAATATATGGATTGTATAACCCGAATCAGTGTAATGGTTCAGATCTCCCAGAAATTTTTGTACTATCACTTCTTCCATATAGAGCACAATATACTCAAAACAGGTAAAAATGAAAAATATTAACACTAAATGTAAAAGCGCTTGATTCAATATAAAAAGTATATTTGTCTGACCGATTATCGATATTAATATATTGAAATTAACATGAATAGAAGAAATGCAATAAAAAAATTGGGAGGCATAGTCATTGCCACTGCCGTTGCTTCCGGTTTTCGTGTTCCGGCTTTTGCGACCTCTGCCGTGCAAGAAAAGAAAAGACTTGTATTCTATTTTTCCGCCACAGGAAATTCGTTATATGTTGCCCGTCAGTTCTCTGACAATCCTATCAGCATTCCTCAGGCGCTAAAAGAGGCGGATCTTGTTTTTGAAGCTGATGAAATAGGATTTGTTTTTCCGGATTTCGTGGCTGCTGCGCCGCTTATTGTTCGCGAATTTTTAGAAAAGGGCACATTTAAGGCACACTATTTTTTCTCTATCATCACGTTCGGAAATTACGCGGCCAACGTCGCGAACTGGTGGGATAATTACACCAGAGAACAGGATGTGACCAACAACTATATCAACACGCTTCTTATGGTGGACAACTACCTTCCCGCGTTCGACATGATCCAGCAACAGGCAATGGACAAAAACATCGACCAGAACCTCACCCGGATCATTGAGGATGTAAATGTGCAAAAGAATATGATTCCTGAGGTTCCGGATATGGGACCAATGGGAGGTATGCTGGCCAATCTCCAGAGTGAGCATTTTGGAGTAAAGAGCGAAGATATATTACTGGTTAATGACAGTAAGTGCATACGGTGTAAAACTTGCGTAAAGATTTGTCCTCGAGCCAATTTCATTCTGTCAGACGGGAAGATAGAATACTCAGGGGATTGCGAATATTGCCTCGCCTGTGTTCAGAACTGCCCTCAGAAAGCCATTACGCTTGTTCGTGGCGAGCGTAATCCGGACGCCCGGTTCCGAAATCCGCATGTCTCGCTGAACGACCTCATTAAGGCAAATACACAGCTGTAAGCATATCTTGCAGCTTTTGTGTGTACCAGACCCCTGTCACTCTTTGTCAGCTATTGCATCAATAAAGAGATGCTGGAAAACTAAGATGAACAGGATTGAATTCTGTGGCACAAAATGGGGAAAATCAAATGGAGTTTGACAAAAAAGCACCTACGTTTTTTCGTAAGTGCTTTAATCCTTAGCTCCTCATCAAGGACTTGAACCTTGGACCCCCTGATTAACAGTCATATTTATTCGTTTTTCTGCATTGTCCCTTGTGCTAAAAGACATTACCCGAATCCCTGTTTATCAGCTATTTGCATATAATAAATGTTTTTCCTAGTTTTGTAGTGTTTTATATTTACGAGTTCACTCGGAGTTCACTCGGACAATACAGGAGAAAATTTATATGGAAATCGGGTACCTTTTTAAAGACAATATTGGAGGTATAGTCGTGACGGCAACATTGGACACACGCAAACCCACCTCTGATGAAACATACCGTCTTAGTATTCGTGTTGCCCACAACCGAGAAAAAACATATATCCAAACAGGAAAAAGGGTCACATGGGAAGAATACGAAGGCTTATTGAAAGCACGTGGAACTAAAGGAGAATTTTCTGTTATAAAGAACGAAATCAAGGAATCCTTTGATAAGGTATGCGGCATAATAAAAAAGTTAAACAGTACGGATACTTTTTCTATGAACAGGGTCCGCGAAGAAATGGGCCGC